>TARA_B110000977_G_scaffold24398_1_pt1 | contig 45779 bp, 35 predicted proteins | sample TARA_B110000977 | Tara Oceans TARA_B110000977 (sample SAMEA4397798) | marine metagenome | biome: Polar Biome; feature: [SRF] surface water layer (ENVO:00010504); material: water (ENVO:00002006), including particulate matter (ENVO:01000060) such as... | depth 5 m | reverse complement strand
TTAGGTTGGAAGTCAAAGTCGAATGTCTCTAGTACAGTTACGTCTGGGTCGATAACCCAGAACCAATTAAAACTGCTTAGTAACAAGCCGAGCTCGTACGATTCAAACTTCTCAAACTGTATATCCATTACTACTGGACTGAAGTCGTGCTCTTTAATCTCACCGTTCCATTCCGCAGGCATCCATCGTAGCAGTCCATTTGCAAACACATGCTGTGTAGTCTTTTCAAACACACTAGGTTGCCATGTGATAACACTTATGGCATCTTCAAACGCTGTGGGTACTATCCAACTATCTTCAGTAAGTGATTCAACTGATGTGTCAGTAAATCTGATGGGATATGTCTTACCACCGACGGGGCTTTGGTCGTTGTATTTGGTATCGCCGTTCCCATTGACTGGTACAAGTTTAATACCTCCTGCTCTGTTGTCGCTGATATTTGTAATTGCTCTGGGGTATTTGTGTTCCAAGTCATTTGGAAACTTGAATACCTGTATGCACTTCTGGTCATATCGTTGTGGTACATATTTAAAATCCTCATTAATTTGATGTTCACTGTCTACAAGCCAGAACATTTTCGTTCTGCTCTTCCTTGCTGGAGTCTCATAGTCATTAATATCGTCTGCATAAAATATATCATAACGCACAGGACATATATCTGCTTGGTGCTTATGCTTTGTGATATCAAAGTCTTTGTGTACTAACCGTACACCACCGCATCGGTTGTCCCATGCGTCTGTTACGTCTAGTGGATAACGCTCTTCTAAGTGCCCGGGTATCTTAAACACATGTATGTATTCACGTTCATGTACACTGGGTACATATAATAGCTTACCATTAAACATATGATCCCTATCTACTATCCAGAACCATTCTGTTTTACTACGTTCAGCATACTCACTGTATGTGTCTGCTGTAAACTCATCCTCGTCTACATAAAATACATCGTAGGCTTCGTCTTCTACTGGACATGCTTTGTGTATTTTAGTCTCTGCATTACTCCATGCAAGTGGTACTAATCTAATACCTCCCATAGCATCTGGATACTTCTCTTGTAACTGGTACGGCATTTTGAATGCATGTATCATATCAGCTTCAAAAGGATTAGGTACCCAATCGAATGTGTGTAAGTTAGGCATGTACTGTGCGTCTACTAACCAAACATAGTCAGTCTGGAATGTATTACGTTGTGCATAACGTTCCACATCCTTTGTGTAGTACACTGGGTATGCAACATTGGTATCTAGGAACTTGTGATACTTTGTATCAGCTGACTCCCAGTCACGTGGGAACAACTTAACGCCACCTTCTTGTTTAGGATACTTATGTTCCAGCTGTCCACGTAAGTGAAAGCTGTGAATGAAATCGGGTTCGAAGTTCCCCGGTGCCCAATCAATGTCGTCCCCTAAGACATATTCACTGTCCACACACCAAACGTGTGTACTGTTAGGATTCTCTGCAAAGTAATTCCCTGGTGCATCTTCAAACAATGTGTCGAAGTATTTCTTACATACTACTTTGTTATGCCATACAGTTTCTGTATTCTCACGTTTAGGTAATAGACTTACCCCGCCGTAATTCTCTTGGTTCCATTTCCATACATGCTGATACTTCTCTGTGTGAGTGTCAGGCTTAAAGTCGAAAATTTCCCAATTGGTTATTTTAGTATTGGAATCAACTATCCAATACATTCTTGTATTTGATTTAATGCTGTCTACATCGTCAACCTGACTGGCAAACGGTAGCCTTTCTTTTAGCGAAGTGTTCTCACCAATGTAGAATATATCGTACATTATTTGTTAAGCTCGTTAATAGTAGCTATTAGTCGGTCAATCGATTCATCATTTATTGGAGGGATCGGTCTTGCATTTGCTAATTCTCGTTCTATGCTAGTATGAGCCCAGTGTAATTGTATACTACTAAACTCACAATCGTCTCTGTGAAACTTAGGATCAATGCCACATACATGGCATTTGTTTTTCATCTTCCACATCATGCATTCTTCGGAACTTAATGCAGGATCCCACTGCCATGGTTCACGTGATATATCCGAAAGTTCCTTCGCTGAATATGAATTGGTGATATCTGGGTAGTTAGTCATCTCGTACATGTACAGGGACCTTGTAGTGTTTGGCAAATTCCTCTGCCTCTTTTACTGTGTTAACAATAGGCTGTCCTTTAATATTTAAACTTGTATTAAGGATAACCGGGCACCCACTCTCTGCATGCCATTGCCTCATAGCATGGTACAGATCAGGGTGATTCTTTTTATTTACTGTTTGCACTCTGCTTGTACCGTCCCCGTGTACAACTGCAGGTATTACGTCAGGTCGCTTACACTTGGCAGTGAATTGCATATAAGGCGAGCTTATATGATTGCCAGGCATTTCAAACCAGTCACTTGCATGTTCCTCTAGAACAATTGGCGCAAACGGTCTAAACTTTTGCCTACGTTTTATATCATTTACTTGATCCTTAATTAGTTCCCCTCTAGGATCAGCAAACAAACTTCGGTTACCTAATGCTCTGGGACCGAACTCTGCTTTGCCATTAGCAACACCAAACACTTCTCCTTTGCGTAAACTCTTAAGGAATTTGTCTTTGGGCCAAGAGCCGTTAATGTTATAACCTAAGAAAGGTGTTTCCCAATTAACTCTTTTGCCTGTTGCTTTGTAGTAGTACAATGCCGCGGCTCCTAAACTGGAGCCAGCGTCACCTGGGTTGGGCATAATGTGTACGTTCTGATAGAGGTCATATAGTCTAGCGTTTGCTACACAGTTTAATGCACACCCTCCCATAAACACAAGGTTATCACTTTGTGTATACTCTTTGGCTAATCTTGCGTAAGCCATAATACGTTGTTCACACACCACTTGGGCACTAGCGGCTAAGTCAAATTGTACTTGCTCGTCTGCTAATGCTTCAGCACTCATGAAGTTTTTCGGCAGACCTTTGCTCATGTCAATAGTTTCTAACGCAGTACGCATGTCACCGGTTAACTGTCCGTGCCTCGATTCAATTATTGTGTGCTTAAATAATTCTTTGTTCATCTTGTCTACATACAATGGCTTGCCGTAAGCCGCCATACCCATAAGTATGTATTCATCTTCCATAGGCTTGAGGCCTACTGCACCAGTGATAGCACTATAGAACAATCCTAGACTGTTAGGGAATGTAACTTCGTGCATTAAGTTCAGCCTGGTATCGCCGCCTCGCTGTGTTTCCCACTTGTAAATTGTTGCAGTCTGGTATTCACCAATAGCATCAATAGTCATTATAGCCGCATTGTCGAAGTTACTAGTTAGCACTCCCGCCGCGGCATGACTCTCGTGATGCAAACAGTTAGTTACTGGAATGCCTTTTAGTTGTGGATAGTATTTTGCAATCCACTCTTCGGCAGTCGGTTCTGTTAATGCAGACTTAATACTGCTCCACGTCCACTGCTTGAGTCTACGCTTCTGCTTTAGTTTACTGCTCTCGTGGAAAACAATAACATCAGGCAGTCCGTGCTTCAACGTGTCCTTCATAAGTTTTTGATTTATGTAAGCATCGTTCTTTACTCTGCTGTATCGTTCGGCATGCCCGGCGAACAAAATGTCACCGTCTTCTATAACGCAAGTACTTGCGTCATGGAACATACTACTAATTCCTAATATTCTCATCTATATATAAACGGATCGTTTTTTCTAATGGTATCGAGTTTTTTCTTTAGCATCTGTTCTTCTTCTTCCGACAGCTCGATATCATCTAAATCTAAATCCTTGCCTTGTGTTATGTCTGGTTTGTTTTCGTCTACTATCGGATTACCGTATAAGTCACCTTGGTCTACTACCTTAGTTGTCTTACCTAATCCATTCATGTCGTCTTCACTCATTTTAAATTCCTGCTAGTTGTGATTTAAATTTGTTATAGTACTGTTTGTGTATATAAGCATCTGCATGTAACCAATCCGAAAAGTGTTCTGCATTATCATCTTTATATTGATCCACGAAACTATCATATGGTTCAAAGAACGTTTCAAACGGAAATGCGTCCCTTAGGTGTTCTATATTCAAAAACTCCCACTGCCCTTGGTCCATTTTTGCACAACTGTTCGTTTGTATATATTCTACTCCTACACTTTTTAAGAATGTATCTAGTAGAGTAATATTTATTACACGCTTGATCATTCCAAAGTCGAAATCGGTATGATATAATTGTAATGCCTTAAACCAGTTCTTAAAGTTAGGACCTTGCCCTTCTCTGTAAAAAGGCTTATAGTCACAGCCGTTAGCCCAATGGTAGTGCTGGGTATGGCCGTCATGTTCATGTGTGAACTCTATACGCTCATTAGTGCTCCAGCCAATTACAACTAATAGTTCAGTAGGGTCTCTGCCTTGTGCGATCCATTTAGAAACAAACTGCATAGTACTTCTAACTATATAATCATTACTAGCGCCAGGTATACACTGATTAATATAGTTTAGCCCATACTCCTTTGCTAGTAGCCCGGGCCATACTAAACCGACTGCTTCGTTAGTTCTAGCAGTATTACCTTGCTCAACAATCTCACTGCCTGCTAAATGACTACAGCCACTAACATATAACCATTGTTTATTGCTTATGTCCAATCTAGTAACTCCCACAGTTCGGGGATGCTGTCTTTAATACTTTGGTCACGTTTACTATCAAGCAGTAACGTGTACTGTTTGAATATTTGCATTTGTTGTTCACTGTCTTCGTTATACGATTCTTTCAATGCTTTAATTAATCCTAACACAGTTTGCTTGTTACGTTCGTCTGCATCAAAGTACTTGCTTGTTGCTGACCAAGACTCTAATCTCTGTATAGCAACGTCACGTATGTTCTGTGGTAAGTTCCTAATGTCTAAACACTTCGGGTAGTTGTTTAATAAGAAACTAATATCAATCCTACGTCCACTCTCATTAGATATCTCTTCAGCATAGTCAAGTAAGTCTGTGATGTTTAGTATGTTATATATTTGTATAACAGGACTAAACAAAATGTTACCTACTACTTCTGAATCAGCATAGTCTCTAATGTGCTTGTCGATAACACTCCATGTGCTTCCACTTCTAATGTAATCGTTGTATTGAGCATAGCCGTCTACACTTAAACACATTAATACATCTCTAAACTGTCCTATAGTTTCTAAGAACCTAGGCTGTATGTTAGTCATGTTACTGTTAAACACTAAGTCAATATCTTTTGCTATTCCGAGTTCGATACACTTGTTGAGGATCCAATACACTCGCTGTATAATAGTGGGCTCACCGCCGGTGAAGTATAGCCTATTGACATTAGGCAACCATTCTTCGACTGTTGAAAGGAAGCCAGGATCATCAAACCAAGGCTGAGTATAATCACTAAAGTCGCCCCAGTGACTTGTATCCACGACAAACTGTCTTTCTTCTTCTGTGTATAATTCTTCATCTTGTAACTCCTTGTAGATTGCACTGCTGTTTTGACTCTGGCACATTCTACATCTTAAGTTACATAGTGTTCCTAGTCTAAAGTCTAAGTACTGTGGTGCTTCTTCTACAACATAATCATTTACAATACTCTTGTCTATTATTTCTTTTATTTGATCTGCATTACGGTGGAACCCCATCCAGTCTTTAATGTAGTTCTCTCTGTAACTTGGTATGTCCAAGTCCTCTAGTTCGTAGCAAGGCTGGCAACCATCGACACGGTCGCCTTCTATCATTTGCTTTCTAATCTTACGATAGTGATTGTTATTCCATACTGTAGAAATATCGTCACCCTTGTTTAGCATTAGTATGCTACCGTCATCCTTTTTAATTTGACCTGTAGCAACACAACATATATTAATAGTACTACTAGGCTGTGTCATTATGTGTATCCACGGATAAGGACAGAATGTTTTACTATAACTTGTCATGCTTATTACCTGCTTTTAAAAATTGCATTTGTTCTTGTAGTGCCATTACATCTTCTTTCTCGAACCAAGGTCTAACATACTTGTATAGCTCAGGGAAGGTACTAGCAATACTTTCGTCTCTGTACCTATCACTGAATGCTGTTTGTCTTACAAACTCATCCATGTAGCCTGTGTAGTCTTCCTGATTCATAAAGTTTAGTGTACTTTGTATTCTATGATCGCTGTGGTCTTTAAACTTTGCTGTAACGGCTTCTTTGGCTTTCTTAGGTAATGCTTTAGGACTAATGTGCTTTGGCACATACACCATATTGAAATGTATTTCAGTTTCAATGTTATGTTCTTTTTGGTACTCTAGTAACTCATCCATATACATAATATTAAATATACTAACTGTATAAAAAATGTTTGTTCTAATAAAATCTGTTGCTTTGAACTTCCAGTAGTTTTCCATCACTTCATCAAACTGCTGTGGGTGTCTAATATAATTAAACCTGTCACCTGTACCATCTATACTAAAGAACACTTGCACATCTTTAAACTGTTTAAGTAAGTCCATATGTTGTGCAGGGTATATAGAACCGTTAGTATTATAACTTAATGTTATATCCTTTGCTCTGCCCTTGTCTGCTAATGTTTGTAATATATCGAAATGTCTTTTAATTAAGAACGGCTCACCACCAAAGAATTCTAAACTCTCTACTTCTTCAATTTGACTTTCTATGTCGTCCCAGAACTTTTCATTTAGTTCAGGCCAACGTCCTAGCCTGCCCATCAGTTGAGCAAACTGATTAGACTCTCCGTCACGCTCTATTTCTTCCGGCACCCACTGACTACTTGCAAAGCCTGTGCATATTCTACACTTAGTATTACAAATGTTTCCTAGTTTTAAATCCATGCTCTTTGGTTTGGCATGCTCCAAGTTATCCACGTGGTGTGCAAACTTTCTAAGTTCTCGTAAACGTTTACTATCAATGCCTGCGTCTTCCTCGTTCCAGCAGTTGTAACATGCCTTAGGTTTCTCTCCTGCCAAGAAGTCTCCCTTCAAGTCTGCTAACCATTTGCTTTCCCATGCATCCTTGAGGGTGGCACCATCTGCCAAGTTCATGTCTGGCACAGTCTCCTGCATAACACAGCACACGCCTATCTCTCCGTTAGTACGAGCCTCCTGGTTTATCCAAGGTAGTATACAAAAATGTTCTGGTCTATTCGCCAAAAGGTGCTCCTTCATTGTAGTATGAATTTAAATCACTTAGTTCCGGGAACACTTCAAACAGCGTCTCTGCTCTGAACCTGTCCATCTCTTTTGCTTCTTGCATACTGTCTGATAGCAAGTGGCTGTCATCGCCTTCCATAAACTGTAGCAAACTATTAAACGTATCTGTTGCACGACCTACTTGATCCTTGCCGTCAATCCATGCTAACGTTTCTTTAATTTTTTCTATTGCTCGCTGTCTCAAGTGTTGCGGCAATACTGTTGCTCTGTGTACCTGTTTACCTAGTAAGATGTTAACACCAAAGTCTTTTGGTTCTATAAATTCTATCTCGCACAACTTCCTGTAGAAGTCACATACATCCAACACATTAAATATACTAACAGTACAACTGATATTAAAGTCATGTTGTGGTAGCTCTTGCTTTAAGCGTTCTCTGTTTGCTAGTGTGTCGGCCCAGACAGTTCCTTTACGCAAGTACTCAGCCTTCTCCCACCCTGCATCTAGACTAGCACCGATGCTAACATGCTCAAACTTCTTCCAAAGCTCAACGGCATCTTCTTGCTTGTATGTTAGTTTACTAAAGTTAGTATTGTAAAATATGCGTACATCTGTTCGTCCCAGCTCAACTAATTTGTTCATGATGTACCAATGCTCGTCCATAAGCAATGGTTCGCCGCCTGCCCAGTAAATTTTCTCTACTGTGTGCAAGTACGGATCGAACTGTTCCATGAATGCAGTATTACCTTTTCTTATTTGTAATACCTTTTGTTCAGGTGTTCTGTTAAACTTGCTGTCAACTGCTTCTTCAAACCACTGACTACTTAAATCAGGACCGCATGTTCTACAACGCATGTTACATATATTACTGAACCGGATGTCCATGTACGTTAAATGTACTTCGTCTAGACTGCCGTCCAGTTTTGTCTGTTGTACAATAGGCGACTTGTCTTCATGCAAGCCGTACTTTTCAAATATAAATTCATCGTTGCTTCTCTTACGCAACGTATCATGTCCCACTTCTTCTAGCTCGTAACATCTATTACAGTTAGATACTTTCTTATTGTCAAGCATGTCTAATCTAAATGAATTCATTATGTCACTGTTGTAACATTCATCTAAGTCCATATCGTTCAAGTTACCGATAGGTGTGTCCTGCTCACTCAAGCAACATGTAAACACTCTGCCATCGGGCCACGGGTGCATGTGTATCCACGGCAAGATACAGAACGCTTCACCTTCTGCTAACTTTTTTATCTCTTCTACTGTTTTATTAATCTTATTATCCATGCATTTAAATCCCATTCCCACCATTTCTCACCTTGATGCCATGCACCAGGATTGTTATGATGATTGTTGTGCCATCCTTCACCGAAAGTTATTAAGTTAACTAAATGATGATTAACACTTTTGTCTTTTGTTTCCCAAGTCCTGTAACCCAAGCTCTTTAATCCGTGTCCATGTCCCCATGTGTTGAAGGCACCAGTTGCCCATACACATAAACTAGCTGGTACTAGATATCCATACACTACTAACATCGGATCAACGAGTGCTAGTATTATAACATATATTAATATATAAGCAAAGAAGTATTTGTGTGCATTCATTACATCTTTGTTCTTTATCCAGTCTTTTGCATTACGCAAGTCCCAACGTCCTGTATCAGTTAAGTCCAGTGTCCAACTACGGAGTGTACTCATATGGTGCGGGCTGTGGGGGTCTAATCCATCGTCTGTGTGCTTATGATGTTCTCTATGGGTTACAATGTATCCGAACACACTACTAACACTAGCCAGTGTAGCACTAGCAATTAAAATACGTTCCCATAGTTTGCTTGTCTTAAATGTCTTATGTGCAAAGTATCTGTGTTGTCCAACACTGTTACCTATACTGGCAAACCAAAAGTATGCTACAAGTGATACCCACAAGTAGTTGCTTGGTCCTAGTACCACAGCCGTAGCCAGTCCAAGATGCATTAAGCATCTTAACACTACGAGTTTAGGTCTAGTAAATGCTAGTATGTCCACTTTCCTCCACCTTGCTTACAAGTTTAGTGAATGCCTGTCGCCAGTCACTCTCGTCATTCTTATCTAATAAATCGTTGTAACGACAAAACTGTTCCCACTTCAACTCATCCCAATCGCTGTTGTTAAACATGCTCAACAGAGTTCCTAGTTTGTGGTCATTACCTAATGCTTCTCTAAATTCTGTATGTATCAACTCTCGAGCCTTAGCGGGTATAACCGCAGGACTTAGGTAATCAGGATCATACACGAAGTTCATGTCAACTTCTATCCCCGTCATCTCTGCCCATTTAAAAAATTCAGGTAATGTTGCATAATTATATGCACTAACAGTTTGCGTTATTCTTAGTACTAACTTATCTGTATTTTGCTTTAACGTATCAATTGTCTTTAATACAGCGTTCCAGTTAGTTCCTGTTCTTATAAAAGCATTCCTGTCTTCCAGATCGTCAATGCTCAAACAAATTCTTGCTTCTTTAAACTCGGGCCACAGTTTTAAAGCAATAGGTGGTAGCATAGTGCAATTAATGTTATACCATAGTATAACATTTTTACTCCTGCCACTCTCGACTAATTTTTCTAAGTACGCCCAGTGTTGTTTTATTAATGTCGGCTCCCCTCCATTGATATATAGTAATTCTAAATTGGGTGCAGATTCAAATAAGTCATCGTAGAAGTTATCATCTTCTGCCCACTTAAAATCTTCTGGGAAGCTAAGTCCTAGGTATCCTTTGTTTATGAAGTCAGCCTTCTGCACGATGTCTTTATAGTCTTCCAACCACTTAGAACTACTTGCAGGATTACATGTACGACACCTAACGTTGCACACATTACCAAGACGAAGCTCAACAAAACGAAGATCCATAGGAATGCCGCCGTCCGCACTAGTAAGTTCGGATGCCCAATCAATGGAACCCTGCTTAAATACTTCGGCCTCATGTTGTCGCTTACTCTTAATTCCTTTGTCCTCTTCATCGTAACACCTCATGCAAGCCTTTGGCTTTTCATCGTTTAGCATTTGCAGTCTAACTTCTTTATAGTAATCACTGTTCATGTGTTGTTCAACTGACTGCTTATTTAAATCAAAGAACTCACTGTAGTCCTCTTTAAAATTCCTTGCTCGGTTCAGTCCATCAGTGTGGTCACTTATACAACATAGTGTAACTCCACCGTGCGGGTGTGTTGCTAAGTGGTTCCAAGGTAGCGGGCAATATGTATTACTCAATTGCTGTACTCCCCTTGACTGACAGGCAGGAACCCTGCTGTCGACACTGCTTCAAATTCTGCATCATAATCAAACTCATGTTTAATTAATTCATACAGTTCAGGGAAAACTGTTACAAAGTTTTCTTCCCTGTATATATCTCCTCCCACTATTTGAGATTTGAATATTGTCCACTTCTGCTGACTGCTACGTTCATCAAAGAACTTTAACTTGTCAGCATCGAACTTTCCTTTTAAACTGTCTACTACACTATCGCCATTTTCATATAGCGGCGAGTTCATAAAGTTTACTAATGCTTGACACTCAGCTTTGTATGCAGGTAACCATTTGTATCGTAATAACTTATCTGAAATCATCGTCCTTGCTTTTCTTGGGAGTACTGGTGCCGATATCCATTTAGGATAGTGTACAGCATTATTCCAAATCTTAAAGTTTGGATATGTGTTCTTAAAGTACTCGTGGAACTCTGGTAAGTACAATATGTTTAATGATGTTACTGTGTGTGTTATCTGTACAAACACAGGCAAATCACTGTTGTGTAATTCGTAGTAGTAATCTAAATTTGCTTTTACTTCTTCCCACTTGCCTGGGTGTCTCAGGTAAGTAAACTTGTCTTCTATGCCATCGATGCTAACACTGAATGCTATGTCTCTAAAGTTAGCAACCATCTTAGCTAAGAAGTCTCTGTCAGCAATAGTACCGTTAGTACTCAGTGTTAATGCAACATTCTTTGATCTACCCGTTTTAATTAAGTAGTCAACGAATTGTTTAAACTCTTTCATATAGAACGGCTCGCCGCCCATAATTTCCATACGCATCACACCGGCAGTCCATTCATCCATGGTCTTCCAGAACGCACTCTGCTCTATGTCATTCATATTAATTTCAGCAGTTGTTTCCCAGAACGGAATGTTCCTGTCTATAGATTCTTCTCTCCACTTACTACTATAGTTTGTGTTACAGCTTCTACATTTTAAGTTACAAGTGTTGTCGAATATTAACTGTACGTCAATTAATCTTTCTGGCTCATCCTGGAAGTTAATGCAATCATGTCCATACCATTCTTTGTAGTAGTTATTATACTGCTGTCTCTTAGACTCTTTACCGTTACGTTCGTCTACCCAACATGTTTCACAGTTTGGTATCTCTTGTCCATCGCGAATTCTGTTTCGCATGTCCTTCATGGAATCACTCTTAAGTATGTCGAGCATAGAGTGTTGGCCTAAGTTAAAGTCTCTACCGAGGTTATCCTTAATCCTATCTTTGGCAATGCAACAAGTCCTCACTGTGCCGCCGGGCTCGTTACTGATATGGCTCCATAGTAATGAACAATATTTAAAATCTGGATCGAAGAATTCCTTCTCGTCACACACGTTGTACTCGGTACCGAATTTATTAATCTTTGTAGACATTATAGTTCTCTAATAAAAATTTGCTAACACAAAGTCTTGTGTCAGTATTACCTCTATTTATACTTGTGTATTTAGGATCAACTGATGTAGCAAACAACACACAGTTAGTTATCTGCAATTCATTGCGTAAGCACATGGCATAGTAAGCATCATAATACTTGTATGGGATATAGTCCGGAGACCAATTCAGCATACAGAACACTCCTATCTTACATGCAAAGTTATTCACAATGCCGTTTTGATTTGCAAACAGTACTGCATCATCAGTCTCATGTCGCTGGAATCTAATGCCTGCTCTGGCGCCAATGACTGGGAATGTTTTGCCTAAACTGAACACAACTTCCTCAATACACCTATGTGATAAATCAATATCTATATTAACACACATACCAAAGTATGCCATGTCCACTAGGACAGGCACATCCAATTGTGATGCCGTTAGTAACAAATCATTCATCCCACGATGTTTACAGCCTGAGTCGCTAAAAGGACAACTAATAATTAATGCATCGCCCGGCTCTATGCCGTTGTGTTCTGACAGCCATTCCCAGTCTACGTCCATGTTGTTACACGCAACTTTGTGCATAATAAAGTCACCTGTCATAATCTTGAAACGCCTGTTGTTATGCCGTTGCATAAACATCTGGAATGCTTCGCTTGTGCCATTTGTTATACTTGCATGTGGGTATAAGTCCAGTCCATGTATAGCGTTAAGTTTTGCACTATCGATCCATTTCTTAAACGTATCCACATACTCTTGCTGTATAGGATGCTTACCATCTGCAACAAATATATCCTGGAATGCATCTCTAGCATACTCCTTGAGCTTGGCGGTGATCTCCTCGTCTTGTAAAGCATAGCCGCCTTTGAACTCTGACACATCCACATCACTTAGATCGATACTTCGACCATTTGATTTAAACAACGGATTATCGTATTTAGGTATGTTTAGTTCGTTGTTACAAACATCAATCTTCGTTAGCATCTAAGTTCCCGTGTCCGTATTCATTTTCTAAATGGTAAGGCTGATCGGCATCTTTGTCATACCAATATAAACTTTTGTGTGGAGGATCTCTCCAATCATGTTTACTATCTGCTATGTAGTAAAATAATCTAAAGCCCACTCTAAACTTATCATCCGGGCATGCAATTGGATTAGGATGTCCATGGAAGCCACGTTTGTGATATTTCCAAATAACAACGTTACCCATCTCTGGCAGATAACTTACTACCTTGCCTTGCTTATCAAAATCCCAAAACTGCAAGTCGCCATTCCATTTCTCTTCCCACTCAGGAGTAAAATATAATATTAAACTTAATGCTCTGTGTGTTTGGCATTCTTCATTCCAGTTAAAGTCAGAATGTATTTTAAGACTATCTCCCTTATAACTTTTCATATACCCTGCGCCAACTAAATACGGATCAGGTAGTAAGTGAGGAACGTCACATACTTTTCGTAGCCATTCTAAAAACTCCGGACTATGTAAAGCACTAACAAGTTGTCTAGCCACCGGAGCCTGTTTTAAATTCTTACATTCTTCCATATAACTATCAGCCCGGGTAAACGTGGTCCAATATTTTTCAGGTATTGTAATACTCTCTTCGTACAATGCTTCTGGGAGACCTTCAGGAATAAAATCTTTTAAATGCAAAGTAGGATAGGGCGGAGTGTAACGATACTGCTCGTTAAGATTACGCATTGCCTTTTCGCTACCCCACTTGTCGTGTATGTAGTTTATTATCTTCTGGTCCCAGTTCATTATCTTATTACCCTTGTGTTGCCATAATGTATAACTGTTATGCCAGGTGCCTTCGGAGTCTTCCTCCACGGGTCAACTACTACACTGCCTTCTGCAAACGAAAGCTCTGTGCCGTTACCTGTTTTAACTGTTAATGCTGTATCACAATCTGTTACGTTGTGGTCACCGTACCACTTAGACACAAAGTCCAGTTGCTCACCGTAAGTGACTTCTGGGTTATGTGCAAGTAAGTATACTGCTGGTTGACTTAGTATTTCTGCTGGAGGTAAGTCTCCTGTTTGTTCGTCATAGTAGTAAAGGGTGTTACCTGCTTTCTCTACATAATGACCTACAAGCATACTGCTAGAGCCTGCTGTGTATGGAACCATTGGCTTGTATGCTTTGCCTACTATAACAATAGGCTTGTCATCCAATGTGTGCTTAATAAGTTCCTTGGCCATGTTCTCTGCTTGTACTTCTCTGCTACGCATTACTGCATCGAATAAGTCATAGCCTAAGTCCAAGTCTTCTGCCATCCAACGCAAAGCGATATTATCTCTAGGGTGACAAGCACCTCCATCGCCCATGCCGGGTGTCATATAGCCAGGACCCATAATACGTCTGCCACTGTTAGCAAGTGCATCACATACAACTTCTGCATTGATGTTCCCTGCCTTCTGAGCAACGTCTTGTATCATGTTTACTAAACTTACTTTTGCACTAATGAATGTGTTATAGAAAACTTTAATACATTCTACTTCATCCCAAGTACCAATTACATAGTTGGGATCGTTTTGCATAATTGTATTGTAAAAGTCTCTTAACTGTTTTGCGTCACCAGTTTCACTTCCGTCTTCAGTTCCAATCATTACCATTTCTGGATTAACCATATCCCATTTAACTGTGCCCATAGCAATTAAGTATGGGTTATAAATGAAACGTGCATTGGTAATAAGTTGTACGAAGTCTCGTCTTACCGTTCCCGGTAATACTGTACTAATAAGGACTACTAGTTGGTCTTTTGTAGCTACAGCGTTTACCTGGCTTAAGACTTTCTTTACTGTACTATAATCAAAGTCTTTGTTTGGTAAATGGCTGGTAGGTGCTTTTCCATCATATTGTGGATCATGTGGGGTCTGTACTGCAATAAAAACAATGTCTTTACCTTTAACAGCATCTTCCATCTTATCAACCATTGCAAAGTTTTCAGGCTCTACAGGGTTAATATCAAATCCAACAACATCATGTACTTCGGCGACCATTTCGGCGCAGGCTTGTCCTAACTTGCCAACACCAATAAATCCGATTGAGGCCATGTTGTTCTCCTAAGTTTAAATAATGTGTGTGTAGAATTAACTACTCTTATATTTATCATTAAGATGTAACATCAATTCGTGATTGTGATTAAGGATTTCTTGCATGGTATTACTGTGGTACATAGTGTCTAGGTCTTGTAAGGTCATGCATGACAGTTGATCTATGACTTCGTTAATTCTATTCATGCGGTGTTTCGGATCAGGTTCACGGTCATAGCTTTCATCCCAGAACGCACCGAATGTTCTAAAGCCCAAGCTTCTTACTGATGATAGTGAATGAGGAAGTCCAACTTGTATAACAGGTAACTTATAGTAGAATGATTTTAATAACTTTTCAGTCCACCAATGTGATACTTTATGAAACTGTTCGGCTGGAGGATTACCTAAACCTGCAAACAACGAATCTGTGCAAATATAAACATAGCTGTCTTGGTAGTATGCCTTGTCTATTTTATCTTGTTGGTATGCCCACTCATTATTTGTATCCGGAGCATAACTACTTGACTCCGGGTGTTGCTTAAAATATTCTTGCTGTCGTGTATTCCACGGGTTAACTTCATCTAAAAATACATGCCTGAGCCGATAGCTTAGATGACTGTTATTCAGTAGTTGTACTTTATTAAATATCTCATCTCGGTGCTCTGTTATTCTGCTATTGAGACAAAGAAAATGTTTCTGTCTAAGCCCGGTATATTCTTCGAATGGATCAGCAACCTTGCTAAAAAACCTAGTCAAAAACCGCGAGGTAAAGTGTACGTTTGCATCAGGGAATGTTGTTTTAAATTTCTCAACTGTTAATGTATTGTTTAACGCAAATTCTAATCTATGCTGTTCTATGTGCTGTAGTGCAACTGCAAACAAGTCTTCTCGGTCACACTCTATGTGATCATATAAGTCGTAATCATTTATAAATTTTAATTTAATATTCTGCAGATTTTTTATACTGTCAGCTACATTAAAAATAGTATTGTAGTTTTGATGTTTCGATAGTTCCGTTATGCCGAAAATTAATATAAATGTTTCGTGCTCGTTATAGCGTGTGCTGATGAACTGCTCTAATTCCCAGTCCTCTACAACAGTGTGCCACAGTTTACTATCTATAACCCCCATGGACGGGAGAACTTTACGATAGCGTTCCCCGATAGTGCCTGCGAATACACTATCTGTTAAGTGGATAAACACCCTATCCACCTGGGTACTTGTACTTCCACGCATAGCTGTTAAACGGGTCGGTCTTTGCCATATGCCGGATGCGTTCCTTGTTGTGTGCTATTTTTTCTTGTATGACTGGACTAAAAAACTTCTCATGTATTTCCTGTAAAGGTGTATCGAGAAAGTTTATTAATGTCTCTTTAATAGCCGCCATACGTTCTTCACTGGACTCTATTATATCAAAGTCTTCGTTAAATATCTCAGGGAATGTCTCAAACCCCAATTGGTGTAGCATGTCGTATGTCTTGGGCAACCCCACAACTAACAACGGTAATTCAAAAAAGAAACCTTTAAGTGTTTTCTCTGTAATGAACCCTGTGAACTCATACTTCCACTCGGGATTGACTCCCCAGCCGCCATTGCTTGCTCCTGCAGGTGACGGACTGTGCTCGTCTGAAAAGAACGTTTCATTTGCTATCCAAGCATAAGCATTAGAAATAACTCTGTATGGAGGACTGTCTTGGTTACGCAAGAACTTTGGATCTGAATTTCTAGCTCTAGTAAACACAGACTCTTTCTTTAAGAAAATATTATCCGCCCGGTATGAATAATAAATGTCTCGTTCATACGGTTTGATAGTATCAACTATTGCCGTTCTGTGTTCCTTTTCATAATTATTTAAACACACTAACTTCTTAGAGCGTAACTTATTACCCGTCTTACCAATAATGCTTTTTGGCCAAGATGCTTTCCCAGGACTATCCGCAATCCGAGAAGGGTATATAGTAAAATACTGTACGTCCGCTTGAGGTAATTGTCGTCGGTACTTTATGCATAGTCGATGATTAGCCATTAAAAATTTTAATTTAGCATGGCCAAATGATTTAAATCCTTCGTTGATTTTATCACATCTGTCGAACCCTTCAAACTCGTCAGTGTACATATCCCATCCGTTAACAAATGCGACATACAAGTTAGGTATATTCCATGATTCAAGTTTCTTAGCTAGGTCTCTGTAGTTAACATTCTTATCGTTAAGCGGGTATGTTGATATGCCCATGGTATAGTAAATAGTCATATGAGGATACTCCGCACACACAGCTTTTATATCATCGTCGCTCTCTGCCATGAGCAGGGTTCCTACGAACTCCGGGAACTCGCCTTCTAATAAGTGTGGGCTTATTCCAACGAAATCTGTATTAACGTCAGTTTGCCCAATTACTCTGTTTGCTAATCCACCTTGATCATCCGCACTAGCATTTATGTGGACCACATATAATTCTGTTCTGCCTGTTAACGGAGCCCGCGAGTTAAGTAAACGCTTTACAGTCCATACTAAGTGCTGGTTGTGATCATGGTATTGCAGTGTCATCGACTGTTGTGCTTCGGGTCAGGTCTGGTATACCAGTTGTATAGTTCTTCGTCTGCCTTATAAATTTCTTCTATAGTTAGTGCCTCGCCTTCAGCACCATCGTTCCTAATAGTAGCAATAGTTTGTTGCCATTGTCTGCCATTAAAGAATTGCTCCTCATGTGTGTCCGGAAACTGTTCGCCGAATGTAGGAGTATTTAGAATTGCTTCTAGTTGGGTTATTACTGTGCTTTGCTTCTCGGTAACAATAGGACGTAAGTCATCTAGCAAACTGTTTACTATTCTGTCTAGAATATGTCTGGGCCAACTCATAAATGTAAATACTACATCAGGGTGGAATGCAAACATATTCTTAGTTTCGATTTTAACATTTAGCTCTAACGAATAATTAACAAAGTCACGTAAGCCAAATAGTCCAGGACCTGTTAGTGTTAAGTCCATAAGCATCTTGCTGTCGCCACCCGGACATGCTACGCCTTCCCTAAAGTTTTTATCCCACTCGTCCCATATTAGCCCTGTGCGTATGAACTCGCCTATCCTGCCTATGCCGTCGATACTTGCACACATAGTCCAGTCTTTTGCTTGTGGTAACCAATCGTATAAGTAATTTTTACCATAACGCACTCTACTTAAATTACTGTTGTAACGTAAGTGTACTTTACGCAGATTGCCATCTTCGGCAAGTCTCGCCATGCTCTTCCAATGTATATCATACATAAGCGGCTCGCCGCCTACCCAATATATTTCTTCTACAGTCCCAGACTTTATGGCTTCCCAAAACTCTTCCTCTACTACATCTTTCTGGAACTTCTGGATGATCTCTTTGTTCTCTGGTACCATGAACGGTTGGCTCTCAGGCGTCCAATGATCATTCTGCCGCTTCTCTGTTTCCCATGCCGAGCTAAGTTGTTCACCGCACATACGGCACTTAAAGTTACACAAATTGCTAACCCTATAATCAAAACTGATAGGGTCCATAGTTGTACGTCCGTCATCGTCTGTCTCCTCAAAACATTTGTCAATATATTTTTCAAACAAGAAGCCTGTAAACCACTGACGGTATGTACTTTGACTAAGCACACTATCATTACAAACATTACATTGCGGAATAGACTCACCCGCCATTAATTTCTTTCGTATGTCCATCATATATGGACTGTTCCAATGTTCTTTTAAACTAACAGGCTGATAGTCTGCAATAGTACCGCTTTCTTTATACAAGCCTGTGCTTTCGTCATTACTGGCATCAATGTATTGCTTTTGAAACTGATGCTCTTCCCTACTAGCACAACACATACGTCTTTCACTTTGAGGTGAAATATATGTGTGGGTCCATGGTGCTGTACAAAAGACTTTGTTCTCCGAATCTGGGTGCATGCCGCCATGCTCCCATTTAGGTTTAATCCTTTTCATCGACTGCTCCACCGAGTCCATCGGTCTCAGTGTCCCAACCTATACTGCTACCCGATTTACGTTTAATGTTTGGATTGTAGTCTGGATCGTTTTTATATTTCTCATCATCGTAGTCATCATCGCTTTCGCCTGTTTGGCGTCCACGTACTTTCATTTCTACAACTTTAACTTCACCATCCTCTGTAACAATACGTTTAGCATACAATGTATTTCTTATGCCAACACTATCCGGTGCTTGTATATCGTGGTCATCACTGATATCTAGTACTTCGATACTGTCATACCATTCTGCCATACGAGGGAATGTTTCTTTAAAATTAAATCCACGTCTTGCATCATACTGTTCGTAAAATACTTTAAAGTCGTGATGTAGTAAGTGTTGTTCAGCAGTATTCCTATGTGGGGTTTTAACAACATCCAAATATTCTATTAGTCTGCTAATTTGATCTTGCTCCCAAGGTTGCAATAGTTCTGCACCTGTAATATCTGATTTCTCGCCTTTGGCTCTAACTGCATCTAACCAATCGCTAATCTCATCATGGTACATCTTACGCAAGTGATCTGGTAATGTCAGTGGACTCTGGAAACTAGGAAAACGCAATATGTTTACACTAATGCCTGGAACATGATGTCCGTACTTACGTTTCATTGTTAGTACCCAATCCCAAAACTCAGTAATAGTGTCTAGGCATAATGCATTAATAGTCATCATACAATGTACACCTTCGTACCTTGCTTCACTGGCAAAACGTTCAAACTGTTTTGTCCACACGTCCCACTCTAGTCCGTCCCTGATGTACTCTGCTTGTGGCCCAAAGGCTTCATTACTAGTGTACACATGGAAGTGTTCAATGTGCTGTGTTGCATCAATAAACCTATCGAGCAATGCTGGCTTAGCCATTAAGTTACTGTTAATTGCCAAACGCATTTTATGTTTGTTTGGATCATCAGACTCTTTGAACCAGTCGAACAACTTATAAATCTCAGGTGTCATCAGTGGCTCGCCACCTGTAACTCTAATCTCTTCTAAGTCCTTACTTAGTTCGGGCCACCACTTCCAAAAAGCATCAACATACGGATTAACATCACCGCGTTCATACGGTTCAGCATACGGAGCATCATCAATAAAGTGACCACGAGCATCTGACTTAATGCCTTGATAACCGCCGTTAGTTCTAATATCTTTAACCCATGTACTACTAAATGCTGGGTTACAATAACTACATGCAAGTTGACATGTTCTATCAAAAGCAATTTCCATTGTTTTTAAATTAACATCTTCTTGCGGATCCAATGTTGCAATAAGATCCAAGTCATCGTCTTCGTAGATAACTGTCTTATAAACTCTGTCAGACACTGGCTCATTACCATCTGAGTCTTGGCCCATGTCTTCTATCTTCCAACAGTACTCACACTCTTTTGGTCGATCACCTTTCTGCATCATATCACGCATTTTCTTTTTATGCCGTGTGTTATGAATAGCTGAAGGATTTGTTTTAATCTCTTCTGTATCTATTTGGTGTGCTGGGGGATGATGACAACTGGTTGTTCCACCGTGGCCCAGCCATATCGTTGCGTTAAACCACTTTGCTCCACAGAAGGAATCACTTACAGTATCTATCTTCCTGGCTTTGAACTCTCTGTGTGTTTCGTCTACTTTTCTAACCATTACATATTCCCTACGTCGAAACTTATGTTTCTTACTTGTACATGTCTTTTTAGGTCTATTAGCCATTCAATCTGTTCAGCAACACTATCAGCGGTCATCATAAAGTCCTCTGCGAAGTCTTTAAACACTGCTGTACTGTCGGTGTCAACAAACCCTGGCTTAACTAAACTCACTCTACACTTTCCCTGTTTATGCATATTGGCTAACTGTAAGCTGGCCCAATCCAATCTAGCCTTGTCACTTACATATGGCGTCCAGTCTGCATTGTAACCCATTTGACTAAAGTTCGTAATACTGTCGCTACTAGTAGCACCCATATTAATTATTAGTCTAGGTTTATCTTGCCATTGCTCGTACATCAAATACATTAACCGTACCTGGTTATCTGGAACGTATGCATTATTTACAAATACATCAGCGTTCCATTCGACTGCTTCCTTTACAACTTTTTTGCATGTACTTACTTTTTGTAAGTTGTAACCATTTGACCTGCTAAAGCCTTTAAGCTCGAAACCTCTGTCTTCTAATCGATTCCAAAGTTCTTTACCTATACCTTTAGTATGGCCAGTTATAGCAATTCGTTTAATGTGTGGCATGTGTATATTTACTCTATTATGTTATTTATTCAAACAAATCTACGTTTTCCCAAGGCATACTTTCTTTGCCAAAGTGTCCGTAGTTTGTAGTTTCGCTAAGGTCTAACTCGAACAGTTTAAACTTATCGATAATACCTTTAGGCGTTAGATCAACTAATGCCCTAATCTCTGCTGTAATATCATTTCGTACATCACCGTCAGCATATACATACACACTAGTAGGCTCTTTAACACCGATAGCATAACTTAGTTGCACAGTACAGTTGTCTGCTTTGCCACTTGCCACAATATTCTTTGCCAAGTAACGTGCCATGTAAGCCGCACTTCTGTCTACCTTAGTACAGTCCTTGCCGCTGAACGCACCGCCGCCATGCGGAGCATAGCCACCGTATGTGTCTACGATAATCTTACGTCCTGTAAGTCCTGTATCGCCGTCAGGTCCGCCAATAACAAATTTGCCTGTTGGGTTAATTAAATATTCCGTCTGGTCATCAATAGGCGCACCGGCACCGCCAAGTGCTATTTTAACTAACTCCTTCAATGTCTGTCTTGTAACGTCTAGCGAAAATTCCTCTGTGTGCTGACTACTGCACACTACTCTACTGACTCTGACAGGTGTGTTAATGTCACTGTATTCCATTGTTACTTGTGCTTTACTGTCTGGGCCAATCCAATCCGCACCAGTACGTCTCTGTGACTCGATATACTTTAATATTGCATGACTGTAATAGATAGCACTTGGCATATGGACAGGTGTCTCGTTACATGCGTAACCAAACATGATACCTTGGTCACCTGCACCAAAGTCGTCTGTGCCCATCGCGATGTCAGGCGATTGTCCGTGTAACTCATTATACACTTTTAACGTATTCCAATGGAAGCCGTCTTGCTCGTAACCAATATCTTTTACAGTATCTCTAACAATCTTCTCAATTACATCTTTGTCAAAGTTATCCGATTTATATTCGCCCGCCAACGTTACCATGTTGGTAGTTACAAGTGTTTCAATTGCCGCTCTGTGAGTGACGTTTTTGTTTAGTAAGTAAGTAGCAACCTTGTCTGAAATTAAGTCTGCTATCTTGTCTGGATGTCCAGTACTAACACTCTCGCTCGTAAATTCGTACATTTATTTCTCCGTTATAGTTTATATAGAATAGTTATACTATTCGACGAACAAGCCTTTAAGTTCTTTGCCTTTAGCCATGTCGCCATTGAACGTCATTTTACCGCCCATTACTAATGATATAGGATTGCCACCTGCTAAGAACATTTCTAACAATGTGTCCTCATTAACAAACCCAACAGTGATATCTGATTTGTCTAACTGCTTGTGTGCAATACTACATTCTTTGTCGTGAATACTAACAGAAAATTTACCGTTAGTCTCACTAATAACATTAATATTAATGTCAATATCAATACCATCTGCTTTTTGTACTTGGAAGTTTTCTTCCAATTGTGTTTTAATTTTATCGTAGTCTAACATTATGTGTTCTCCTCTGGGTACCCAATGTACCACTTCTGTATTGTGTCAACTCTTACGTCTCGCCATGCCTTTCTATCTAATGCATACATTACAATTGTAGAACAGTCAGGTGATTGATTGGTTATGCTCGTACTTAAATTTGCGACTTCACTATTTAGAGTGCAAGCCATTGACCTAATCTCTTTAGTGTCTATCTTTTCAAACACAACTGTTACTACGCCTTCCTTTAATGCTTTTATTAACTTATCCATTCAATGCCTCTGCTTCCTCACACATAAACCAGAAGTCGTGCATCTCTGGAAACGTTGCTAAGTAATTTGTATTTCGTCGTCTGTCATGTTCTGTAAAAAACTTATAAAAGTCTGCACGGTCTCTTATTAGTTTATCATGTGGTAGTTCTGCTTTCATAAACTCTAAGTTTCGCTTTACCTTTGCTATCTCAAAATCCTTAAAGCCTTTGTAATCTACATACTCTTCGTTGGCTTTATTTTGTTCCATAAACTGTATTGCTTCTTGCATATACTCTTGGTACTGCCCTGGCAATACTTGTATGCTTTGCCAAGCAGGAGCTCGGAGCAATGGAACATCGAACCATATACGTTGTTCAGGAACTTCCCAACCCATCGAGTATTGAACCTCTTTACTCCACTTTTCTCTAAGGTCTAGTATGCCTTGTAAGAATTCTTTAAAACTTGTTACACTTAAACAGTTAAAGGTATTAATGAAATTGATACTTGTGAATCGTGTTTCGTCTAAAAACCTGTGACAGTTATTCCAAACTGTATCGAAGTCCATGCCACTACGCATATACTCTGCTTGTTCACCCCAGCCGTCTAGACTACAGAACACACTAAAGTTATGGTATGCCTTGTCGTTGTATTCATATATGTATGTAAAACTATTGTTATCTTGTTCCTCACACTGCCCAACTTGTAGGAATGTCTGCGGTATTGCTTCACGCTCAATTACAGGTAGCTCACTGCTGTGGTAACGCTTTGCGTCCTCACCTATAATAGAATGTTGCCATGTTTGCCAGTCAGTGCCGTCGAGCGGATCTGTTACATATACTTCAGCACCATGCTGTACGTTGTCCATCTTCTTAACTGCATTCAAAAACTTTACAAACAATGCATCGTTGACAGGACACATGTTTGATGTTATACTTAACTCTAAATCTTTATTAGGATTGTCTAGTACATAGTCTAGTACCTTAAAAGTATTCTTATCCATTAACGGCTCGCCGCCTGTCATTCTAAATACTCGTAGTGTCTTATACATCTCAGGCCACCACTTCCAAAACGCTGTAACATAAGGATTGTTATCTTGGCTAAGTTTAAGTGGCATAAGCCCTTTACGATCTAAACTCTCTACGTTGTTATGCGGTGCTGTAGTTGGGTACTCACCGAACTCGTCAATCTCTTCTTGCCATGCTGTACTTAAATGCGGTGAACAATAACTACACTTAAAGTTACATGCTTGGTTAAAGTTTACTTCTACATAACGTGGATTAATGTTGCCACTAGCACCAGCATCCATAATATCTTCTTTACTGTCCTGTGCCCAGTACTCGCCACTGCGATATACTCTGTCGCTTCTTGCGCCAGTGTCTTCTATGTTCCAGCAATAACTACAACCGTCTGGCTTCTCGCCTTTAAGCATTTGTCTGCGTTGGTCTTTCTTCTCTTCTGTATTATGTAATGCTGAAACATTCTTTGCTAATTCTTCCAATGGAATTTTATGTGTAGGTGGGTGGTAGCAACTATGTGTTGTACCATTAGTTAAGTGCATAGACACTTGACTCCACTTTGCATAACACATAGTAGGACTAATAGCGTCTAGTTGTTTTTCTGCCTCGTCGGCTGCTTTGTCGTATATACTCACCAGTTATGTACATTCCCTGCTATAATAACAAAGCATGTAATAAAATTAACACCTACAACAATTGTTCTAATCAACGCAATCTTGTCTGCTTCAGCATCAGTTGTGCCTTCTTTTTCGCCGATAGCTTTTGCCCATAGTCGCCAAAGTTGTTTCATTGTGTTAACCCTTTTTCCAATAAGTCCTGGATCTGTTTCTCTCTGATCATTGCACCCCAACGTCTAGGATTTACATAAGTTTGTTTAAAGAACTTACACATCTCTTTACTAGGATCAAACAACATCATAGAGTTTATGTCTGCGTTTAACTCTCTGCCTAGGCTACAAACTCTTTTGTGTAGCATAGCACTATCCCATTTTAATTTACTATAACGACAAGTCATGTCATTTAATCCGTCGAACTCGGGTGCAACTTCGTTATTAAAGAAATCTTTAAACCACTCGTAGTCTGATATTTTATTAGTATCCCAATCACTAAGCACTGTCATTTTACAACCAAGTCTTGCTCCGTAGATAGCCCATAAGCCATTCTCTACATCACTTCCTATGTTACACCATGTTTGTAATCTGTTGTAGTTCCCATACCAAATCTTCTCTTTGAACTCGTCAGGTGCTACACGCTTACCTTGGTCGGTACTCATTTTAACACCTTCTCTGAATCCTGCTCTGAAGGCTTGGAAAGGACTTGCTGTTTGATGTACTTCACTAAATGTGTCGTTAAGTTGAATGTAATCTAACTTCCAACAAAACTCCATACCCTCACCGTCTGTTGCGGCCTCATGTGTGTTAATGCTTTTGGTATATTCGGTAGGCCAACATTTAAGTCCACCGTTACCATACACTAATCCGTTGAGAATGTTTTTAGCATTCCAACTAAAGATACACTTACTGATGTCATTACCATCATGGTCGGTTTCTGGTACGTCAAGTTCTTGTTCGAAGAAGTCGTCCATCACAATGTTGTCGCCGTCAACTGTGATAAAGCGTTCTGTTTCTGATTGCTCGGCACAAGCCTTATGTGCGGCATCGAAGCCTTTGACTCCATGTACTCGCTTTGCCCAAGGCACTTTGTTTAGTAAGTCTGCCCAATGTTCTTCGCAGTTGGGTTCGTCATAACTGATATAGAATATATCTAGTTCGGTAACATCAATTTTTGCCATGTGCGTGTCCTGTGTTTCGCTATAGCAATATTTATCTTATCTAATACTGTAGTTCTCGAAAATCTTGTGAGTGTACACGCTGTATACATCTGGCAACGAATCTTTGTGTTTTATCTTTACTACATTGCCGTCTTTAAACATTTCAGGGGTCACTACTATGCGTTCTATTAAGATATGCGGATCTTTACGTGGTGTAACATAAAAACTCATCGGCTGCTTTAAAACTACCTTTGCATTTTTACTAATCTTCCAATCTTTCTTTGTCGTAGAGAATAATATATCATACTCCGTTGATGTTGACGTTATCTCAGATAAGAAGTCTCTGGATGCGTTTGTTTTAGCAACTTCTAAACTTCGTAATCTGAGATGGCATATATCATGCTCATCTTCGTGTATAATAAACTGTGCAATACTTTTACCTTGTTGGTCAGTTATAGCAACATCCTGTGTGTTAAACTTATAAGATTTGCAGTTGTCATACGTTGACATATCAGGTTCTGTTAACCCTTTGTATAGTATGTTACCGTCCGGCTGATACACCATGTATGTGTGTTCCTGATTTGCTATTATTACATCTTTGTAATCGCCGTTAACTTCTTTCTTTGCCAAGGCTAGTCTTTCGCCTGGTGTTAATTCACTCATTTGTTTACCTCAATTTCCATCTGTTGTATTTTGTCCTTGGTCATCCACGTTTTATCTACATAGTGGAAAGGTTGCGTTATTTGAAAGTTACCTACTTTAAAATCGTTGTATGATTTATAATATGTAGGAATACTGTCAGTCCAGTTCTCTTCAATCTCACTTGTAGGAATATTCTGTACAAAACTTTTCATGTGTACAAACGTTGGCAAGTCAGTAATATGATCCATTGTGCATTCATCTTCTATGCCTAGTAACTGTATAGCCAAACTGAATGCCACGTCAGCACTTAACCATTCTGGCTTACCCTTCGGCATGTATTTGTAATACATACGTTCCCAATTCTCAAAAATAATCTGTATCATTTTGAACAACTCACTTGCTAGGTCGCTCTTCTTAAAGTAAAAGAATGCGGTGTACACATTAGGCATATTGTTTCTTTTCATGTCTAGTCTGTAGTGCAAATCGTTTACTAATTCGTCTCGGTATGTTTTTACATTAGTACATGCCCACACATCTCTCTGAGATAAATGTTCCCACCAATAACTTACATCATATGGAAATATCATATCGGTATCTAGTATAACTGTCTCATCATAAGGCGACATGTAATAATATTTCCACTTGTTATTAATTTTCCACTGTGCATCAGCGGCATGGTCTTCCCATGGTATATCAACAATATGATCAAATATTCTTTTGTGCTTTGGCTGTATCAATGCTTTAGTCTTGGTGTCAACACACACCGTCAGATTGCTTACGTTGCCCTGTGTTAGTTTTAAATTCAATGCGAGTGCATACGCTTGTTCTAAATAATCAACAGTGTCGTTATTCTGTGCAATTACAATATACCCTTTACTCATTTGTTAAAGTACCGCTGGATCCACTTAAAGCCAGCATACAAACTTAATCCGTATACGCCTAGTATTGTTAGCGGCACACTAAAAGATAGCACAGTCCATACGTCTAACGTGAGTAGTGTTTGCGTAAAATCGACTATTGCTTCAACATCACCCTGTCGACTAGTTTCTATATCACTTAACGATTCGGTGTCTGGAAAATCGCATACCGGATCACCGTATATATTTTCTTCCAGATCATCGTCCACTGTATGTCCGTGATAGGTTAATTCATCATCCATTTACTTTCCTCCAATCCTCTTTGTATAAGCAAAAACGAGTCAAGTCATTGTCTGTTCTATATGTAAACTGCATTGACAATAGTTGTTCAACTACTCCCTCGTTTGTTCTATCGAACCCGGGTTCGTGATGTACAATTCTGTCGCCTACTTCAGGTGCTTTAGCCATTATACTTTCCATTCCCGTTTTTCTTCTAACGCAAATTGTACACCCTGAATGTAATCACGATCTTCCTCGCTCAGTACTTCCCACGCAAACGTAACTTTATCCAACAAGTCGTACACCTTTTCAGGTTCTGCTAGATGCTCATTTGTTTCCATCATACGTTGTATCTCGTCCATTCTGTTATTTAATTTATCTCTTAACTTAGACATACTGTAATAGTTCCTTGCTTATCCTGTTTATTGCCCACTTGTTCATCACGTGAACATCTAGTCCTCTCCACCTACACAACATAAAGTCGCCTAGACTTTTAGGCTTCTCTAAATAAAAAATGAGTTCATTTAGTGCTGGAGCACTGTGAACGTCATCAGTATCAAATGTTTTGTATAAGTGTGGTACTGGTAGTTGTGGGATACCTTTATCTACGAATCCACCCATCATGTGTGCCGCTACACTGAAACTATAGTCATTGCGGTACAGTGATCCGGGCCACTTGTAAACGTCTTGATAAAATTCTCTGTTGTCTCTAACATGCTTAACTGTTTCAAACATCTGCTCTGCAAATTCTGTTTTGCGAAAGTATACTACTGTAGCCCAATACATTGTTATGCCTGTTGGACTTAATCTACGTAGAGTGTTGTCATTACGTTCTGACATTATATCTTCGTATGACCAGTTCATCATAAATTCATTTTCATGTTCCCAACAACTGTTTAACGTGTCACTTAGTATTAAGTAATCAGCGTCTATTAGTATGGTTTCGTCATAGGGTGACATATTGTATGCATCGCACCTATCTACGTTGTAGAAGGGCAACGGCTTGCTTGTATGGCTGGTATCTTTATACAGTCTAGTATTACTACGTTTAAAGTTTTTATCTTTTTCTGTAATCACAATATTAGATATTGCATTGTGTACAAAGTCTTTACCTAGTAAGCTAGTAGTATAATCATAACTGTGTTGATTAGTTACTACGGTGATATCATGTATATCGCAATTCTTTTTGATTAAGTATGCGTTTGTCACTGCCAACTTGAGATAATCTATCTCCTCGTTGTTGTGTGCAAACATTAAAAAGCCTTTACTCATTTGATAAAAAACCTCTAGTGTGTTCCCAGCCTATTACAGAATATACATGCGATGGACTTAACCGTGATGCAATTGGGAAATCGTTGCCAGCAACATCTGTACGGTCACCATAAAATCTTATGTTGCTTATAACAGGAAAGTCTACAAGTATCTGTGATTTGTCTGACCCTAGTGGAGCAATATCGATACCTGTATCGCCACCCGGGCGAGCTTGTAATGTTGGGAACAATGCATTAAAGTTTTCGGCTATACGATTACGCTCGGGTTGGAATATTTCGTATTCTACATATCTTGCACGTTCGGCTGTGTTAGCATTACGCCCTACCACACTAAAGTTTACCATGCCAGGTCGATGTTCAAAGTGTAAACCTGTTCTAAGGCTAAACTTGCTTTCAGTTAGTTGTACACTTAACCATGTGTGTGCATCTTCAGGCAGTATCCACCGCGATGCTCTTATATTTGTAGAACCCTCATAGACATCACACCCAGAGCAATTGTATACACGTTTACAACTGTTGTAAATTTCTTCGCCTACTTGCTCTAGTGTTTTTGGTCTGTCACTGCCTGTAACAAGGTATACGTTATGTGTTCTAGCGAATGCCAGGAACTCTTTCTTAAACTGTGGATCTATTGTGCCTCTGCTAGGAGTTAATGTACCATCGACATCAAAAATATATTCAAGTTTCATCTAAATTTAAATCTATCAACTTGTGTACCTTTCTGCTTTTCTTTAACTTAGTGTATTCAGCATGATATTCATTCGTAGCTTCAAAGTACCTTGATAAAATCTCGTCTAAGAAATCGTCTAGTCCGACAATTTCGATTGGATTGTTATACACATCTAGCACTACTGCTTTGACATGCCCCTGTGTTATTAATGTCTGCACAAATGATATAAGCTCTTGTGAGATTTCAAACGTGCCACCATTAATACTAAAACTTAATAGTGTCTGGACTTTTGCCTTTAAGGCATTGTGCTGTACATTGAGCGTGGTTCTATAATTCGCAAACTCTAATGCTTTTGATAGTTTAGTTGACATAAGCATATTTATCAGTCAAAAAAAAGCCAGTTACTGTGAACTGGCTTTTAATTATATTAACTTAATTTTTTACAGATTGCTTACTGCGCCGTACGTTGGTGCAGTTAACACAATACCGTTATTTGCACGTTTAGTTTGGATAGTACTTGTAATAGTACCATCTACGCTATCAACATATCCTATAGAGTCATCTGCGTTACCGTTAACTCCGTCAGCACCAATACCATCGCCTAGTGCGTGATCATCACGCATAGTAACTGTGAATGTTACCACTGTTGGGTTAGTAGTACTGTTTACTTTACCTTTTAGCTGGTAGTAGTTACTTGCATACGCACCTGAACCATACTTAATGTATAGTTGCTGGTCTGAGGCTGTTAGTTCGTAAAAGCCCTTACTAGCACTTGTACCTGTTGAGCCTGAACTAGATAGGTTGTTTAAAGTAAATGCCAATGTGCCTATCGCCGATAATGTACTGGTCCAGTTAGTGTTCTGTGAACCAATAGTTCCTGCACTACTGCCTGACGTTCCACCACTTCTACCTGCTGTAAATAGTACTTGACCGCCTGCATTAAAGAATGCTCTACAATGTGCTTCATTGCTGAACGTTAATGTAAACGAATGAGTTATTGCAGGAGTACCTGCACTTCCCCAACCAGTTGTTCTAGATGTTGTACCTGATGAGTTAGTTGTTAAACTTCCGCTTGGTATAGAAAGTCTTGCATTAAATACATCTCTGACATCGTCCATTAAGTTAGACCAATCACTAGCAGACATTGATGAACCTGCTGTTGAATCTGATGCTGAACTTGAATTTAGTGAATGTCCTACAAATGTGGCCAATGACTGTACTTCGTCCTGTAAATTTTTGTAACCTGTTGTTGCATTTACTGCTTGGATTGAGCTACCTGTAGTAGCATTTAAACTACCAGTTGCCTGGTTATAACCCCAAGTGTTACTAGCAGTATAAGTGCCTGTTGTGATGTCATTAGGTGTACCTAGCTGTCTATAGACATTAGCTACCATATTGTTGAAATCAGCTGTACCGATTGTATCACCCGTTACCACTTGGGTCATATTCGTTCCGCCTGTTACTGTTAGTGTTGAGCCGCTTGGCATAATCTTCTCCTACGATTTTTATTACTACTATTTATATTATTTAACGCCAATAACTGCTTCTATAGTTGTTTCATCAGTCGAATCAATCGATTCTAAAGACCTGCCTATAATTGCTTGTAGTGGAGTTTCATCATCTGCCGCACAAGCAAAACCTGCTACGCCACTTGATGTTAAACGTTGTCCTTTAGCAACAGGGCCAATTACTCTAACTGGAACTCGTCCTGCTAATGCTACTGGAACACCGTCTGCTTCGCTGTTCATTAAGTATGCTGGGTTAGTAGAAACTACACCAAATACGTCAATGTCAGCATGTTCTGTTGTTATTGTTACTTCGTATTCGCCACCAATCTTAACAACTGTGCCTGGTGCCCAATCAGCTTCTGACAAATATATCTCTGCCAAATCCGCAAACTGTGCTGAGGTTGCAACACCATTAAAATATGTTGCATCTACATTACCTGTAAACGTGCCTGTTGCACCACTAACATCACCATTAAAATTTGTTGCATCTACATTACCTGTAAACACTCCTGTTGCACCACTAACATTACCGTTAAATGTAACTGCGTTTGCTGTGCCTGTTAACACTGTGTTAACACCAGTAAAGGTTGATGCGAATACTGATGAAGCTGGAGTACCCGAAGAACCAATATTAATGCTGGTATCTGTAACTAGTATATCACTGCCAAAAGTCTTATTTGACAATGTTTGTGTAGTAGATTCTTGTACTGCTGATCCAGATGCTGGGTTGAATACAACCGTGCCACCTGCGTCTACTATGTTACCATAAAGTCCTGCACTTGTTACATGGAATGTACCTACTGCAACATTAGTAATAAATGCTTGGTCAATCGGCTCAGCCGAACTACCAAAACTCTCAACGTTAAGACCAGTAATTCCACCGCCTGCGGCAAGTGTAATATTGGATACATAAATGTTATCAACCGGAGCGTCACTTTCACCAATGTCTAAAACAACATTGGAAGAACCGCCTACTTTCGCCTTCTTGATATACTGCGCCGAACTAGAAGTTGCATCGCCGATATAGATAGTGTTTACGTGAAGTTCACTAAAGATCTCTTTACCAGCCGCCGCACTACCTAATTGTAGTCCTGCTGTAGTAGGCTCATAACTCTTAGTATCATGTATAATGTTATCAGCTACAATATTTTGCAAAGCGGAATTAGTAATACTATTTGCACTCTGTGCCTGTAACGCCGTGTTTGCTAATGCGATTGCAGTAGTCGAATATTTTGATCTCAGGTTCATGCCCGGTTTTATAGTAGTACCGATGCCATGTGTTGCATCACTGAGCTCTGCGTAAATAGCCACTGTGCCAAGCCCTTCAACTCTCGCCGGAGTCGTTGTATGGACATCAAATGCTGTATGGTCACTGAATATGGCCATAATAGATTCACCGTCAGTGAATCCGTTATCTGTACCATCACTTACATACATTAATGCAAGTACAGCCTTATATACGCCAGTATCGGAAGGAATCTCCATACTTCGTACTCTTGTTCCGTATTTTGCTGGCGATCCTAAAACTGTATCTCCTGCGTAATCGTTTGAAACTTTGCCTGCATATGATGCATCTGCCCAAGCTGTGCCATTATGTATTTTTAATTTGTCATCGGTTGTATCAACGTAAGCAGTGCCTGCGGGCTGGTTGCCATTAATTACTGGCGCTGTCGCAGATACTGTGGTGCTCATTTGGTGCCAGCCTGTGCCGTCCCAAACCTTCATTACGTTGCCTTGCTTGTCATACCATATCTGCCCTTCTAATTTAATATCAGGTGTTGGTGGTGTCCCTTCACTGGCAAAGTTTTCTAAATGTCTTATTGAGTTTTGAACAAAATATTGTCCATATCCCGACACATTTCTACCTACCAGTGCAACGCTGAAAGAAGAGTTAACCTGACTAGCGGCTACGTTGATGGTCTGTGTGCCATCTGTATTTTGTACTGAATAAGTCATTTGTTTTTACCCTCTATTAATTTAACTGTACTCTGACAGTATATATTATTTCTATTGTTCTGTTTGCACTCTTTTGAACTGGGTGAAATATTACATGAGTTAGCAACTTACTATCCGCTGGATCTGTTGCATAGCTTAGTAAACCTAGTTCGTCAAAAACATAAGTTCCTTCGTTAGTAGTGCTACTATCGAAGTCGTCTTGTCCTGCAGGTTGATTATAACCTAATGTACAAGTAATTTTTAAATCTGTAAAACTAGTGCCTGTGATTATTTCTATCTTGTCTGAAGTAGTATTGTTACTTACAACTTTCTCATAAGTTCTACTATACAGTGTGGCACTGTTTTCGAATGATTCACTTACTCTTGGTGCTTTGTAAATTACTTTACCTGCAGAGTCAACTGATGTTGCTCCATTACCAAAAGCCATAAAGTGAATATATGCACCTGACGCATTGGTCAGTGCATTTGCGATCATGTTTGCCATGTTACCGTAGTGAATGGCGTTTCTCTTATTAATAAGTTCTTCGCCGGTATCTACATCTCTAATCAGGATATGCCCTGACATCTTGATACCTGCTTGTTCGTCTACTGGTTTGGCATTTTTCATGTCACTCTCATCTTTTTCATTGCTATCGTTCATATTCTTATTTATCACTTTTCATTATATATCGTTTTAATTCTTACTCAAAATTGTGCAAAAAGTCAATTATACTCACATTTGATTTAAGAACGGTGCCTTTGTCCGTAATACTGCCTGCTTCCTTGTTCTCTTTATCGCCCGAGTCCCAACCATTATCTTCATCGATATCAAATAGTGGCCAGTTTAACACTGAATTAGTATTTCCGCCGGGTTGTCCATTTGGATTCTGGCTGCCAGTTGAACTAACATACTGTGACGTATCGCTGTCATGTTGCCAACTATCATCAAAGCCTGAACCTAATGCATTAGTAACACTATATACTAAGTCACCTACATTACCGTCTGTGGTCATTACACCATCTTGGAATCCTGTTAAGCTACCTCTGTCTTCGCCATCTGCAGGGAAGTCATCATCGAACGGCACAGTATCATCAAAGATCTCAACTGGTTTAATCCAGTTAAAGTCTTCAGGGTCTCTAATTAAGTTACCGTTTGCATCACGCAATCTAATGTTCTCAGACTCTTCTCCGTTATACACACCAGTGCCTGCTAATATTAACGCACTAGGTAATAATCTGGATGCAATACCAGTGCCTGATCCAGCGCCAGTTGCTGTAAATACTTGGCCAATGTCATTTGATTCTGCGCCTATTAAAGTGAAGTCTGTAGTGCCAACTTCTGTAATAGTGTATTCATTGCCTATAATCAATACACCCGCTGTATCAAACATTAATGTTATACCAGGAGTAGTACCTTTAGTTCCTCTTGTAACACCAGTTAGTTTGTTGTTAAGGGAATCTTTACCTGTGTACTCTATTCTTTCTGCGCCAACCCAAATAACAGCACTGTCTGCCACTGATGCCTCCGGCAATCTTAATACGCTTGAAACACTAAGTTCGTTATCCCACACATCAACGTTTGATGCTATAGTTGTTAATGCTTCGACATTACGTCTATAGTAGTCAGTGTCGCCGAACAAGTTAGCAAATATCACATAACGTACATCTGTACTATCTGTACTAATTTGCGTGTTACCCTGTGTCATAACATCCATTACTAATGTTTCTAGTGGCTGTACAACTATAAGTTCTTCTGGTCTGTCTGGACCGTACTGCGACTTGAGGAACGTTACAGAATCAAATCCGTATACTGTCTCATCGTTAACTCTGTAATTAACATTGCCCTGTGAATCTTCGCTGAACACGCCTACAAAGTTGTTAACTTCTACTTCCCTGTCAAACAATCCATCATCCCAACTATTAGAATCAAATCCTCTTGTATCAGTATAGTGTGTTGTTGGATGTGTCCCAGGAACAACATCTGTAAATATGTTTCCGTCTAGCTCTTGTCCTTGGAATGTTGCATGTACTTTACTCTTCACTAAATTAAGTGCTGTAGTAAGGTTACCACTGCTAACCATTTCTGAAACTACACTAATGTTAGTTGTTATAGAAGTGTTAGAGCCTGCGCCTACGCCGTATGCCAAATCAAATGCATTTGTTACTGCTGTACGCACACTTGGATTAAACTTCCATAAACGTTCTGGTGCTGTCCACTGTAGTGAAGTATTGGAAATCGATGCATTAGATGCAGTCTCTACAGCAACAATATTCTTAGCAATAGAAACATTTACTGTCTCTAATGTAGGATCGAAGCCGTCTACATACCTTATTTCAATCTTGTCACCGTTGCTTGGAGTACCAACTGCATTATTAACATTAGCGTCATTACTAAATGATATAAACGAGTTACCAACATCAACAGCATAGTTAGTAACTGTTGCTCCGCCGCTTGTTGAAGTCTTATCAATCTTCTTGCCGTTTACATGTATTTGTAACCTATCCGAATCTTGTACTGTGAAGTTTAAGTTGAATATAGCTGTCGTACCGTCTGCAACAATAGTCTGTGTATTACCGCCCGATGTGTTCTCATAGAACGTGCCTTTAACTCTGTCGAACACAATAGTTTGTGCCAAAGTTCTTATTTTATCGGGTGTACTACTAAAGCCTGTGTAGTTTTTATCAGTGCCTAAAATAACCTGATCTGCTGGAACATTATTATCAAGTATTCTCACAGACTTTAAGTCCTCGTCATAGAACGGAGGTCTATCAAAGTCTGATGTACTGCCTGATAATATCTCTACAGGTGCTTTCTTAATATCACTGTAGTTTCTAATTTTACTGCTGTACGGCTTCACTTCGTTAAAGTATTCAACTGCTTTGTCAAAGTTATCAATCTTAAATCCTTTAAATGGTATAAGATCAGTTTCTTCTTTAACAATCTTCAGGTAAGTTGTTTTGAATGCATAATCCAATTCGCCTTGCTCTGCGTATGCGTATTTCAGCATTTCAAAGAAGAACTTATTCCAGTGTGCCGAGTAAGTATTAACAAATACTTTTTCATAAAGCACTGTTAATATCTGCCTTACTTCTTTACCTAGTGTAAGACTCTGTCCTGAACTGTGTACTTGCTGTGCCCAACGTACAGTTTCATTTTCCATTGCAATTAACTTAAACGTGTCAGTTTTCTTGCTGTATTCATATAATGCATACGGTTTACTGGCAGACTGTTGAACCTGTATAATACTCTTATCTAACACATTCGACAGTAAGCCGAACTGCTTAGTATCTGTAACTTTTCTTAATGGCTTGTAAGTACTGTCGTAATAAACTGTGGCATTATTTATTTTATCTATTCTCAGTTCCTCAAACCAGTTAACTCGCTCCAGTAGTGTGTAATCAGCTGGCAAGTTATCTCTCCAATCTAAGAACGTTGTTTCCATTTGCAGTTGTTTGAATATGTCATTAAGAATAACAAACATTTGCTTTCTTGCTTTCTTAATATCTTTAAACATTGTTTGTCTAGGTCTAAACTTAGAGCCGTATCTTTCGGATATACTTAGCCCTGTGCCTGGTACTGCTTGATCCAATCCGTTAAAGCCTGCCAAACTATCAATAAGTTTTGTGCTTAAATTCTGCGGAATAATTCCGTCCCTGTCGCCTTCGCCTGCAAGTGTCCAACTAGTATGCTTCTGAGCATTTTCGGTGTCCTTACGTTTGAAGTTTACACTCAGTATGCTGTCATCGGTCCTGATCAATGACCCCATTGTGTTAACAACTAATGCGTCAGCTGAAACAATGCCTGTGTACGCAACTCTTTCTGAATCTATGTCTTGTAGCAGTCGTGTAAGATCAAGCACACTTCTCTCTTTTTGGAAGTTCACTCTCGCCGCATCAGATACAAATGATAAATTAGTCTGCCAGTAGTAGTAATAAGTCCGAGGCTTTCCGTTTTGATCACCGTGTGTTTCCGTAATAAAATTGTCTGTTAAGCTAGGCGCAGTTAAACTTTCGACCCACTCATAAATTACTACTCTACTACCTGGGAACATCTCTCCCCAATTCTGTGAACGCTCGTAGTTGTTGTAACCAGTTGAACCGTAAACGCCCGATCCTTGCTCGTACCATGTATAACGTAATGTGGATGTATCCCACCATCTAAGACCTACATCCTTTCTTCCGTATTTTACTTTACGTGGATCGTACACAACAGGATCTCTTTCAGTTCGGAAGTCAATTTCCTTGCCAATGAATCCAGGTAGTATACCTTTGAACGGATCGTATAAGTCTACATCAAATTCTTTCTCTGCACTACTTTCATCGTATGTAAATACATCTCTAATGAACTTAGTGTCTACTAATTTTTCTTGTTGTCTAATGACTATGCCGCTTTCTAAGTAAGCCCACTTGTTTGTGTTTTGATAGTTATCAACCCACACATTGCTTAAAGTCGATGTGTCGACCTTAACAGTTCCAACTGCATTTAAATCATTACTAATACGTTGACTTTGTAGTGCAAAGGGTTTAACATGTATAGCGGCAACATCACTTGCTGTAATATTAATAGGTGATGCGCCATCTAATCTTCTTAGTTCGTATTTGTACAGTTGTCCGGATGCAACTAAGTCGCCGATTTTTGACTCAATTACAAATGGGTTCGGGCTTTTGAATCTAATTCCTTTATCAGCATCTGTGCCGCCTCTACCTGCTGTGTTACCAACATCTGAGCCTCCGCCTGCATCGGGATTCGCTGCCGCTGTGCCTCCAACTACTTCAACTGTCGGTGGCATCTCAGGAATATAAGCGCCGGGCTTTATGTTTAGGCTTTCTAGCAAGCCTGGGAAACTGCCTTCGAGTTCAAATCCATCGCCTGCATCTGTTTCAAACGTTATGCTAGGTAATACGCCGTCATCAGATAATGACGCACTGAAGTATGGGAAGCCGTTCGGATCTTTAGTACTGTTATCGTTAACAAAATCTACTAAGTTTTGGACGTAATCGCCAGTATCTTGTGGACCTTCTGTTAATCCCATATCCTGGATCGCTGTACCTTTTTGTCTACAGTCGCCTATTAATCTTCCTGTTAAGAATACACGACCGCCTTTACCTACTCCTCTAGATACATTACTAATGGATGAGAAGTCTGATCCACCTGCTAATGCTTGTGCTGACTTAGTAACATGGTATTCTAATGGAACACCGGAGTTAAGATCACCTGGGAATGTTTGGTATAGTCCTCTGTGCAAAATTGCTAAGTCTATAATAGAACCTGTGTCGTCCACATCAGTTACTCTGAACACAGCAACTTCTTCTTTGAGGCTCGGGGTGTCGTTTGCCCAAACAATTGTAGCAACAGCTTCTGCTCCGCCGCCTCTAATAGTAATAGAAGGAGGATTGTTATACACATATCCCTGCCCTTGAAGTTTATCTCCGTTGTTTGCTGTGATTGCTGGGAGCCCGTTGTATGTAGTAACTCCGTCACTGAAGCTAACTCCTACTAATGCGCCTGTGGTTGGATCAACTTGAATGTTATCTGCATCAAACTCGAAGCCGTATCCACTTTGCCCTGCGCCACCTACCGTAATTCGTACACTGCCGTCTGCTTGATAGTTACCAGTTTCTGTATCCATTTTGCCGTATCCGTATCCGCCTCTAGCAATTTGTAATCCTGCTATCGACATACCTAGACCATTAGCAAATCCAGGGTTACTGGCGTTTGATACTGATACACCACCTACTGCCCGTAGTATATCTCCTCGCTTGTATCCTGAACCGTTGTGCCCTTCTGTTATTGTTGAAGGCTGATTCCTATCTTTACGTTGCTGTGCACCAACTGTGTTAGTGATAAAATCTGTTCCTGTTGAGGTAGTTGAAACACTGCCTACCTCAGCATCTGCGGTGTTAGCGTCTGAGTCAGTGTCTGCTAGTACTCTAGTGTTCACAGTGTTTGTATTTGTTCTAGAGCCTGCTGTATGCGTCGATTCACTAAACGCAACATTTCGTTTGTTATTAACAGTGTAGTCAAGTACTTCTTTTAAGATTCCGCCTTTGCAACCATTTCGTAGAATTGGCACATCAGGTGTGTTGTCTCTCATTAATATTTGTAGACACCTAACACCGTTGTCTGTTATAATAGTAGCGTCTATGCTATCGCCCATTACTTCCTGTACTCTTACTTTCATTTCAGTGACACTGTTGACACCTGATGTAGATATCTGCGTGTTGTTAATCCAAAACGTGTCACCGTCTCTTATTGAGTATTGCGAATGATCTGTTGCTAACCCGTTTGCATTAGCTGTGCCCTTGCCAGTTTTGTTAGGTATCCATTCGTTACTAGCACACAATTTAATTTTAGGTTTTTGACAGTATTGTTCTAACTCAACATTCATCGACACCTGACTACCGCCTGCAATCAATGGTGCATACATGCCTGTTTTATTTTTCTTCAACAGTTTAATAGTCATGTATTTCGCTTTAGGTTTTTCTGGGTTCGACTGTGGATTAAACGTGTCATTAGTTGGAACCTTACTGTCTGTTTTTGGCACAAACGTTCCATCAGCCGCAACAAACGATGGCCTGCCATCTAACGGACGAGTTGGTTTTTGTACATTGTTAGTAAAGGACGTTGCACTTGCTGTGATACTGCCTTTGTAGAATGATTCCTGATTGCTGAAACGCTTAACTGTATTAGTTTGTCCTGTTGCTCTTACACCAGGCTTAGTGCCTAATCCCGGGCCATTGCCGACCATGTTAATGTTCATACCTATATAATTTAAGTTTAAGCCTTGTATTTGGGCTAATTGGAATGGAGTTAATCCTGTAAGTCCTGATCCTGACGGAGTTGCTGCCGGGACAGCCGCGGCTTGCACCGTTCCCATTCCGCCGCCATGCATGCCGCCGCCACCACTGCCACCTAACTGAAGTGGATATACAGTGTTCACATTAGTTGCGCCGCCGCCTGCACCGCCGCCGCCGCCGGAGCCAGCAGTCTTATTACCAGTCCCTTGTCCTATGCCCGGTGTCTTACTACCTGACTTCTCAAAATACCAAGTGGCCTGTCCTTTATTAATTGGCGCTTTGTGTAAGCCCCAATAGAACACAGATGAGTTACTGCCGTTTACGCCTCTTGTTGTTTTAACTGTTATCCATCTTCCTGCGCCAGGTCTATAAGTAAAGTTGCACTTACCTACATTCTTTCTTCCGCCGCCTAGTATGCCGCCCATGTCTGATGTGGACGTTACTGCACCGGCTGCTCGGTCACTACCAGATGTTGCATTGCTGATCAGTGTTTTGAATTTGTTTTTCTCAGATGCTGTTAATATGCTACATGTGGTGTTCGACGATGTTGAAGCAACAGTCCGGGTCTGCGACCACTTGTTATGACCTTGATAAACATCCATTCTATCTTCAGCACTGTACATGTTAAAGAACACGTCAAGATTTTCGTTTATGCTTGTATCGGCAGCCAACTGGAAACTAACATACTCAGGACTTGGACCGCTCTGATGGTACAAGTAGTAGTTAACTCTTTCATATTTTGGTACAGGACTTACCGAAGTGTCATCAATTATAACTCCTACAGGTGATACAGCTGAACCGCCCACTAGTCCTGCAGTTGCGCCATTTGAATCTGTAGCACCCGCTGTTAGTGTGGCTGTCTCATTACCTTCAGTAAGTACGTCAGCTCTTGTAATTACTCGTGCTGTTCCTCTCCACTTAGTTGTAGAACCTATTTGTGCCATAGCAAAAACAAGTGTCATAGAGTTAGTTAAGTCGCCGCCTGTTGCAAAGTCAGTGCGTGATACTCCTGACATTGTAGCAGTAACAGTTGCGCCTGCGGATAAGTGCTTACCTAATAATGTGTATATAATCTCTTCGCCGTTCTCTCCCACTTTGCTTTTGTTAGCAGACATACCAGTGTATGTAGGCACTGGGTCTTGACTAGTATCATTAACAATAACGATGTCGCTCGGTCTACCTGTGATTGAGCCTTTGTTAGTTTTATGTTGCAGTCTAAACTTCAAGCGTTCAGCGCCTTCAGTTGATCCGTCTGCTGTAAATGTTACAGACTTTGTTGCTGTACCATTTGCATTAAATGTCATTGTGAATGGAGTTGTTAAGCCACCATTAATATCAGCAGTTAAGTTTACACTACCAGATGCATCAACTAATATTGTTTCGCCGGGCTCAACATCTTTTGCTGTAATAACAAACTTTGCAGTGGCACCTTCGTTAACAACATCCTGTTGCCACTCAGCTGTAAAGCTGTTAGCGTATGGCTTGTAACAAGAAGCAACATTGTCGACATATTCAATGATCTCTTTAGCGTCACATACCCCTCTTGATGCGTCAGTTGCATGTATGCATCTGCTAACTATTACTTGTGAGCCTGATCCATTTTTACCATTTTCGTCAACAGAACATGTTTTTGACACTGCTTCATACTCATGTACATGTGTAATTGCATCAATACAGTTATAGTTAGCGTGTGATATGCCTATATCAGCACCACCTAAAAATGCAATAGCACCTGTTAATTGTTGTGGTGGAGTGTCAGTGGCTTGATTCGGTGTATGGCCGCCGAGAGTTAATCCATAGTTCTCGTAACCCTCACCTAACGTACCCATTGTGCCTTTTGTAAGTCTGGTTGCAGATGTTGCCCACACAGTGCCATCGGACGCTGTAATAGTGCCGTCTGATTGCATAGTAAATTGTACTCCGTCTCTTTCCCATTTAGTGCCTGATGAAACTGAATCCCACTGCCCTGTTGCATAGTTGTATTCTTGCTCGGAAGTGCCCCATGAGCTACCACCTTGTCCATAATCTGTTTGTCCGGTAGCCGAGTTAAATACTCCACCACCACCAAGTGACAAGCCACCGCCATTCACAGTGCCTTGCTGTTCTAAGTATTTCTGTGCTTCAGGCTTAGTCAGCTCCTGCTGGTGTGGTAATACATTAGTTGTCTGCCAAGCAAGTGCTTCTACAAGTGCTTTCGCCGCAACCTCTTTTGGTGTTAATGTTGGAGCATCAGTATTTTTAACAGAGTTGTTTGTTCCTGTTGTTGTTGTAAGTGTATTCTGTGTTCCTGCTCCGACTGAAGATGATACAGGTGCAGGGCCTGCTGTAGCAGTAACTACTGGCGCTGTTGCCGCTGTTGCAGTGTTTTTAACCGTTGTGCCTTTTGGTAGTGGCGCGGCTTTTGGGCCTGGTCTTGTGCGGCGCAATGCTTTGCCATTCCGCTTGTCTTTGGCTTTGGCAGCCTTTGCAGTCTGTGCAGCCTTTGGACCGAACTTACCAGCGGCAAGATCTTTTGCTATTTGAGTATAATCGATGTTGAGGTTGTTGAGATTGAGATAATTAAAGGTGAATCCCATCGACCCTTTCCTGGATACCGCCCCCGCTTTAGTATACAGTGTGTCTCTAATCTCGTCTGCAAACTGTTCCACACTATGCCATGGGTATGTGCTCTTTACAATATCGGCGCCGTTCATTGATAGTGTACCTAAGTGGTCTGCAATAAAGAATGGTGTCCAGCCTTCTTTGCCTGCGATGCCGGGAGAGTCAGTGCCGTATACAGCATAGTCGAATTTGGATCTGTATGTTACCCCACCAGTTTCATATGGGTGAGCAAAAGCAGGGTAATCAATAACAATTGTGTTTGCCGTTGGAACATCAACAACTGTGAATGTGTTGTTGTAGTAGTCTGGGTCAAATGCATGTACTGTGATCTCGCCGTCAATAATTTTGTCAGTGTCGCCCTCTACAAACCCGTGATTTTCTGCTGTAGTAATCACAGTATTTGCACTCATAAACGTTGCATCTTCATACGTTGTTCTATAAGTTTCTATCACATCACCTGCGACCAATGTTACGGCAGTTGATAATGTGATAATTGTATCGCCATCAATTGTAGTAATAAGTGTATCAGCTGGTATACCTGTACCGCTAACTCTCATGCCAGATATTAACTTGTTAGTGTTACCCACTATAGTAATACTTGTTCCGGCAGTTACGTCACTTGCTATTGTTAAAGGTAAACGTGGCTCAGCAAGCAATGTTCTATGTATAATAAATGAGTTACTAGTTACATCAATTCGCCTAGCTTGCTCAAATATGTATGCTGACGATAGCTGGTTAATTTTTACATGTTCTAAATTAACGAGATCTGTTAAATCTGTATCTGTTGTAATTTTTGTACCGTCGTTAATAGTAAATGATAAGTTCGCTTCAGTTAAATCGCCGCCTGTGTAACTAGCAGGATTAATCTCAAACACTACAAATTCTGTTTCACTAGAAGAAGTTGTTCTCGGTAATGTTTCGCGTGTTGCTTTTGCAAAAGTTACTACCTCGTCTACTCCTATAGTGATAGCATTCTTTAATTCTATCTTAGGTTGTCCGTTGCCAAGGCGCCTGAACCGCATGGTGTCATTTGAATTAAATGATCGGTTGTCTGTGAGTAATATATCAAAGTTTGCACTTGCTGTCTCATCCCATGTAGAATTGTATGGTTCGCCTTCTGGTGTAATTATAGTCGTTGTAAGCGATGTAATGCCCTGTGACAGCGTTATGTCGTTGCCTGAGATACTTGCTACGGTTACTGTGTTAGCAGTGTCGTAGACATCTAATACACCTCTTACAAGTACTTTATCACCTACACTAATACCGTCTGTGCTTGATAACGTGATTGTGTTCGTGGTCGCATTAGCACTTCTAATTTCTTTAGCAGGCTCATTGCCTCGGTTACCGAGATCGTACACAACTGTTGCAATTTCTACTGGTTCGCTAAGAGAGGAGTGGAACAAGTACATGCCCGGGCCAATGTCTTCGCTAGTTGTTATATCTACAATAGTGCTACTAACAACAGCATTTGCAATAGTGCCTGGTACAGGCGTTGAGTATGCTTTCAATTCGCCTAGCTCTACACTAAAGTTTGTACTGTTAGTTTTCTCTATTCTTATATTCTTAGGAGTAAAACTAGTGTTTGCTAATTCTGTCCCTGATGTATCTTTAAATCTAATTGATACCCCTGCGTTCTCAAGCAAGTTACTTGCAACAAAGTCGAAACTGTCGCCCATTGTCGAAACTGTGTTTGGAACTGCTGTAATTTTAATAGTTGTTTCTGCTAGTGACACATTCGCAGTGTCTGTTATAACATTTAATGCACTGTTCTCTCCATATAGTGTGGAGCCGATTGTGAATGTTGATGCTGTAGCATCTTTAACTTTAAATATATCGCCTGCTGTTCCACCAATGTTATTAACATCAAATACAACATTACTGCCTACTCTAAATGCGTGACCTGGGGAAACAATTTGTACATCATAGTCAATTGTTGCGTTGCCTTTAGTTTTGCCAAAGTTTATAAAACTAACATTCGCTTTAGGCACTGTGTCATTCATACCGCTTAGTACCGTCGAGTTAGCAAATAATTGTACGTCACCTGTTGCAGTTAAATTTGCAACCTGGAATATGTTACCATGTACATTTGAGCCACTTGTGTCTGTAAACTTCAACCAGTGACCTTGAGCAATACCGTCTAGTTGTCCGTTGTTAATAGTGAAGGTTAGTTGGCCTCTAATTATTTCCTTGCTGGGTATAACATCAACACTTCTAAAAATTGTTATATCAGTAGTGGGTGTAATTTCTTCCGCTCTAGCAAACTGGTACATGTGTTGTAATGCTACTGCTTCAGCATTAATAACGTTACCACTTAGTTGCGGTGCTATAGTGCTTATTTTGTTAACCACAGGAACAGTGTATTGGATGTTGCCCATCTCAACTGATTGCTCTGCTACCTTTTGCTCGCTTACGAATCTAGTTACAGGATAGTCAACTTCTAATTGGTCTGTTACAAAAATAGGATTGCCTTCATACGAAACTAAATCCTTGTATGCCGGCGATATTACGCTGTTACTCTTAAGTGCTAATACCTGATCAAACCATCTAGTGTGGTCATAACTTGCGTCTGCATTAGCAGTATCGTTGTTGTCTAATACTATGTCCGATAGCTTGACGTCTGCCCACAGGAATGATGTTCCGACTTGCTTGTCGAATTCCACATACGCAATCTGCTCTCCCGGGCTAGTTAACTTGTATACCTCAAATTCTTCATGCTCACCTTTTGCAAAATGTACTATGTCATTAGCTTTCGGCAACTTTGTTGCACTAGAAAGTTTAGTAACATCAAACAAGTTTTCAAAGTCGTAAATGTCAAATGCTTGGTACTGTACGTTGTACTTGGACACATAGCCTGAGTTTGGTAATGGAGAATACTTACTGTCCACAACACCTACATAACTAACACTTGATGTCATTGGCCATAAGCCCTTTTCAGACATATCTCTGGGCCTAACTGGCAGTCTAGCCGGATCATCGACATCAATTAGTATTGTTGCATCGTCAGGGCTATCAGGATATATCTCAAACGTTCTCATCTGCGTTAACTTAGCCGCTAAAGCATCGTTTGCAGTTACTTTTATATTCATCGAACTACCAGGTAAGTCGCCCTGATATGTATCTTCTAAGTCAATTGTTCCACGCTCAATAATCTCAATTTTAGAATTGGGCTGTATCGGTGTGCCTGTGATAGCGCCTACGTCTAGGAAGTTAATTGTGGATGTACCTGCACTTACATTACTAGTAATCGTGAATAGCACTTCCTCGCTTCTTTCCGGTAATTTAACACCGTTAATTTCTACATCAATATGCGGGTAGCTACCGTTAATAATTTGTAAATTGTCTGTTGCAATTGGTGCTGTTGCAGTTACTCCGTCGCTTACTGCTAGCGGAGTAAACTCAAACTGCTGTGACACGTTACCCGACAACAATGACGTAGTTGTAATTGTTGTTCTGCTACCTTCGTCAAATTTGTAATCGTGTGTTACAGGCATCCATGTATCAGCGATATCATCATTGTTAGTGTCTACAAAGCCTGCGCCTGTTATCGTTACATTGTCTACTTTAGCAACTATATCGCCGACCACTGTACTATTTGCAGTCTGGAAACTGTAACGTTGTCTCGGTTGGTACCGCTGTGCTTGTATGTTTAAGTCTGCTAATCCGGATCCGTCTAATGTAAAATCACT
>TARA_B110000977_G_scaffold127702_3_pt1 | contig 45937 bp, 38 predicted proteins | sample TARA_B110000977 | Tara Oceans TARA_B110000977 (sample SAMEA4397798) | marine metagenome | biome: Polar Biome; feature: [SRF] surface water layer (ENVO:00010504); material: water (ENVO:00002006), including particulate matter (ENVO:01000060) such as... | depth 5 m | reverse complement strand
GGCCACAACCATGTCCACCATGGCCATTTCCTCCGTTTCCGCGTTCCGGGCGAACGTGGCTCGCGCGCCCCGTGGTCGGGGGGCGATCAACATCACGACGCGCGCGTTTTTCGGCAACAAGGCCCCTGCTTTGGCCGCCGGCACCGTGCACGATTTCTCTGTCAAAGATATCGACGGAAAAGATGTGTCCCTCTCGCAGTTCGCGGGCAAGGCGGTTCTGATCGTCAACGTGGCGTCCGCATGAGGCTTGACCGACCAGAATTACAAGGAACTTGTGACGCTGTACTCAAAGTACAGCGGTAAGGACTTTGAAATTCTGGCGTTCCCGTGCAACCAGTTTGGGGCGCAGGAAAGCGGCAGCGCTGCTGATATCAAGCAATTCGTGAAGGGCTACGGCGTGCAATTCCCTGTCATGGCCAAAACCGAAGTCAACGGCGATGGCGCGGATGCGTTGTTCAAGTACATGAAGGACGCGAAAAAAGTAACGGGGTTGGAAGCCGCGATGGGCAACGACGTGAAGTGGAACTTCGGGAAGTTCCTGGTGGACAAACAGGGGAAGGTTGCATACCGGTACGCCCCCACAGTGTCGCCGCTGCAAATTGAAGGTGACATAAAAAAATTGCTGTAAACACCAAAAGTTTTAGCACAGCGCATTCTTTCGCGAACGATGAAAGCCGCTGGACCCCCCCCCTTTTGCGCCTGTGAAGCGATACACGAGAAACGGGATTTCCCGTGTGTGTTGCTGATACTGCGCAGAAAAGGAAAAGGGGCGTTCCAGACGGCCCTCGGTCGCGAGTCGACATATTACCGTCGAACTAGTCTAGGCATAGAGACTCCGTGTTTAAACACTCTATTACTACTACACAAACCTAACCCTATTCTATCTCCTCCAAGTGTTTGAACCACTCCTTTTCCCGTTCCGTTTCGCACGCGTCGTACCCGCCCACGCACTTACTTTGTTTGCTACACGCGTACCCGGTGAGCTTGTCTTCCTTCCGAGTTTCAGACAACTCACAACACGGCTCAGGCCACAGAAACACGCGGTGCGCTTTGTCGCTCGTGTTTACGTCGTCCGTGCTTTTCTTCGACTCCAGTTGCGCTTTCTGCAGCGCCTTCTCAAAACCCCTTTGCGTCAAACTCACGGCTCGCTGAATAACAAACTCTGCGCCCTCTTCAGTGGGAAACCCGAACCTTTGTTGCGTTCCACTGACGTTCGCCGTGGAGAGCCAATCCACGCATTGGCGAAACTTGTGCGGAAAATTGCCACCGATCGTTCCATCCGGTACGTGGCACCTGTAGTCCAATAAAACCTGCAGATTCATGTCTACGTTAGGCGCCCCATTCCCATTTACGTGCGGGTTTCCCCACCGCGCGATTGAGAACTTGTCAGACCCGGGAACGAACACGCTGTTTGCGACGCATTTGCGCCACCCCACGCCGAGGGCTTGATCATTATCGATGAACTTGAAGTCACCGTCTTCTGTGATGAACACGTTCTGCGCGTGCCTGTCGCACTGCCCGGTGAGGAAGTCGAGCAAGGCTGCTCGGATGACTTTCAAAGAGTCCACTGCGTTGATGGTGTCGTGCACTACGCGAATGGCATCGGGAGGTTTGATTTCATTTCCATCTTTTCCGGCGATGAAATCAGGCTTGCCGCGAGTGAACCGTTCCAACGATACCCCCTTCGCGTGTTCCATGAACAACACGTCGCCGTTGAACTTCTCCCCAGACAACGGGTGGGACGTTTTCACGGTAGCGATCCATTGGCGGACACTTGTATCTTCAGCACCACAAGCTTCCGCTAACTTCTGAATCGCCTCGCTTTGTTTTAAGTTGACCTTGTGAGGAGAATCGGGTACGTCGTCTGGCGCACAACCTTTCTGCGCATACTTAGTGCCGTCGGGGTACCGCTTCGCGAAGCATGGCGTTTTCAGGATACCGGTCTGGGATACTCCAATCGCCATTGACTCCCCCACATCCGACGCTTCGAAAACGCTCGCCGAGGTTGCCCCCTTCTCGTTCGCGAACCGGAACGGCCCGAACCGCGTGTTGTACGTTATCGGGGTTAACATGGTGGAGCAACCAGTGCATTGATTGCATCTCAGACCGCTGGAGGCATCCAACGTATTTCGTCTCCTGGAGGCATACGTACTCGGTGAATTTGATATACTCTCATACGTGTCCTTCTCCAGCAGTCCTCGCCGCCTCCCACCCCCAAACCCGACGACGCACTCATCGCAGGACCCGCATTCGTTGAAATTTCCATTCGCCACGTCGGATTCATTTTCAGGAAGTTCCGGCCACGGCGATGAGATTTCAACAGTGGGGTACGCTTTGGACTCAGCATCCGGTGCATCTCCTATTATCGCTTGAAACTCCTCCCAAGCCTCAGCCAATGAACTACGAAGGGCTTCTTGCTTTTTTAGGAGTTTGCCTTCGTCTTCGGATCGCGCGGCTTTGGCGTTGAAATTTTCGTTGGCGACGTTTTCAGAATGCGCCGCGAAAACTTTCTTCGCCTCGTCTCTTACTTTGTTCGCGGGAGTTTTGGTGCCTTGGGGTTTTATCGTAGGGTCGGTCAACACAGACGGCTTGGAGTTGGTTACGGGTGATATCGTCCTTGTATCGTGGGAGTCCTTGTGTGCATTGCCCGTCTCTTTATTCTTCCCCGCGCGTCCCTTTTCTATTTCGCGTATTAGTACAGCTTTGGTTTCGGGAAGGCATCCCATCGAGGCCAACTCCCGATCGACGGAGTGCCTTCCGCCTTTCAACGTGCCTTTCGTCGCCGCTGACCTCAACTTATAGCTCGCGAGTTGGCACTTACGGTCCAAGCGCACGTCCCCGTCGTACGTCACTACTAATGCCAGGGTGGCGAGAAACAGCAACGTGCCGACCATGGGGGCAACTCTGCGGAAAATACTACCGAATCCAGTTGTTGCGTTCAGTGGCTTCACGCTTCTCGAAGACGAGACCATGGTGTTGGGGTCAAAGCACCCTGGTGTTCCAACCCTGACACCAAAAGTGCACCACTCACACCCCGCTACTCGCCCACGCGAAAGCCCTGACGCCGCAGGCGCTGCGCCTCAGCGGTGTGGCTCACGGCGGTGAGAAGCTGTTGAAGTCGAATATTTCTTTGCAACGAAAAGTGCAGTTTTCAAACTTGCTGTGCCATTCGACGGCACACGCGTGGCGGCCTCGCTTGGAGGTTCGTGTGTAGCCCGCGGACGGAGGTCACGGCGAATTCCAGCACACATGCCGATGGCGCCTGTTACCAGCGTTTGGACGTCGTCGCCGGCGTATGCGCGTCACAAGGCGTGGAAAACTCGTGGGGACGTTGTTGGTTCAAAACAAAAGATCCCCACAAGACTTTCGGTGCCCTCCGCCGCGGCGGACGCCCCAGTTGTCCCCGTGGACCCGTGCGAGTTCGTCAGGGAGGCGGTGGAGCGAGCCACCGGTTCCGACTACTTCGTGATTTCTGAAACAGTCGTCAAAACCCTGGCATCCACCCGAGGCTTGGACCCAATCGATCTGCTCCCAGAGTTCGTTCGCGAAGCCCAGAAACTTGCTATTCCCCCAACTTCCAAGTTTCATGTCGGCGCTGCTGCTTTAGGCTCAACGGGAGCAGTATATTTAGGCGTCAACGTGGAGCTCCCTGGTTTACCCCTGAACGCTTCAATACATGCGGAGCAGTTCGCTGTCGTAACAGCTATGCGACACGGGGAAACGAAATTAATCGCCGTCGCGACGACGGCGGCGCCGTGCGGACATTGCCGGCAGTTTATGAACGAGCTAAGAGACGCGAGCAAGATGCGAATAATCATCCCTGACGATAGTAGATCGAACGGAATGTCAATCAGGTCTCATCTCGTCATGCCTCTGTGTGATTTATTACCGCACTCGTTCGGCCCATTGGATTTGACGCACGACAATAGCTTGCCTTTACTGTTAGAGAAAAGGAACAACGGGTTGAGAGTGGTGATGGATCAGACGGAAAAAATTCTACCCGACGTCGAAACTCAAATTCAACTCGCGTTACGTGAAGCCAACGTGTCGTACGCGCCGTACAGCGAGAGCCCCGCGGGGTTGGTGTTGGTCACGAAAAGCGGCGATGTATTCCCCGGAAGAGCCGTTGAGTCCGCAGCGTACAACCCCACGATGTCGCCGCTGCACGTGGCCCTGTGCGCGGCGGTCGCGATGGGTAATTTGGGCAACAAAAATGGCGGAGGGTGGGGTGAGATTGAGAAGTGTATATTGGTGGAGATTGCAAACGCGCCGGTGCAGTACTGCGACACGGTTAAGCTGATTTTGAAAACAATAGCGCCGCACGGGGAGGTGACAGTAGTTAGTGCCAGTAGGGAGTAGCGATTGAGAGGCAGAAGTGATAAAGTTATTATAGCACTGAGATTTATGTAACTTTATTGGTATTATTTTGACACCATCTGATTCATATTTTCTAGCTCAGCTTCTCAATCCTCACACTAGATCCGCGGGCAGTCGAACCACCGAACCTCCCTCCGCCGTGCTCAACACGTAGTAGTAGCAAAAGTCGGCTAGGATGAACGTTTGCACTATTTCCGATAGGAGGACCATGATGGGCCACAAACCAGACCCTAATGCCGTGGCTAAGTAGCTCTGGCCGTCGAAAATCTGAAGCACCCAGTGCGCGCAACTCAAAAATCGCGCCACGCCGAGCGCGAAGACGTAATTCGCGGTGAAGCGCTCGACGACTTGCGCGCGCTGCATCATCCTAAGTTGGGGTAACACGGAAACCGCCTCGACGTACACACACACAGCCCACAGCACCCGGTTGATGAACATGTGCGAGGTGGTGGGGTGGGCGATCAACGCTGCGACAAAACACGGCCCCAAGACGTACGTCACGGGCATGGTGTCCAGCGAAACGTTGTAGGAAGATTTTAATTGCTGTGAAAAGCGCATGGAGTAGCAGATCCACAAAGTCGCTGCCAGCGTCAGCGCATCCAACAACGTGTGCCAGTCACCCTCCATCATGGCTGAGCAGTACAAACGGACTGACAGAAAAATCGCAGTCAAGTCTTGGGATTTTAGACTCAAACCCGAGCAGTTCTTGGTGACCATCAGCTTCCACCCCAAAACCCCTATGCCACAAAAGTGCACCGCTTCCGCCATTAGGAAAAGCGAATCGTGGTCTTCGATGATCACCTTCAGGATGATCAACACGAAGACGCACAGACCAACCACCAACGCCGTCTTCTCGTGCTGCGTTCTGTTTTTGATCCACTGCTGCGCCTTGTGTAACCGAGCGCGGCGCGACGCTTCTTCGAAGGATCCCATTATTGCGATGTGCGTGATTTACGACGCGACCTGATTGTTGGGGATCGATGACGGTCCCGATGCGTGTCCCGCCTTTCGCGTGATACCACGAATCGTGTTGTGACTTCCTGCCACGTACGAGCTACGTCGTGCGTCTCGATAACTCGCTTGGCTATCACGCACAAGCGTCCGCGCGTCGCCGTGTGACACCATCGACCTGCCGAGGGTAAGTTCGGGCCGCGGGTTTCTGCTGACGGCACCTTGATCTGATGTGATTGCCAAGTATGAGTGGAAGTATCGACTGCTGCTTCCGTGCTCAACAACTCTAACCCTACCTCTCTCACGGCTTCCACAGCTTGACCCCCCCTTGTTTCGAGAACGTCGCGACGATGTTCTGCCGCGCGTGGTGGCAAAGCCCTAGGGCGTCGGAATCGAGCGTAGGTAACGTGTGTTCCCTTTTCCCCGACGTTTGCGAAAAGCATTGCAAAGTTCCGTTGGATCCTAATCCATAAATAAAATCACCCTTCGGCGAAACGCAAGCGGAGACGAAAGAATTGGACTCACCGAGGTCGTCTTGAGTAAATGTCCGGATTAGGTCACCGCTTACGCTCATGACGTGCATGGAATCGGAGTTCCGAGGGCACACCAGAAAGGTAGCCGGTTCTGACTGCAAAACACACACGTTCGCGATTGGACATTTAGCGCCTGTTTTCTTGGCACTCGCCGGTTGCGGCGGGCAAAACGACGCCAACTCCTCGCCCGTCTTGGCGTCCCAGGTTTTTACATATCCGTCCGTGGACGCGGAGACTACTTTTTGAGACTCACCGAAGTACCTCGCATCATTCACAAAGCTCGTGTGGCCTCTCATTTCCTTCAAAGTCTTGCCGCTCTTCAAGCCGTGGATTTTTGTCGTGCCGTCGAAGGACGCACTTAAAACATGGCTTCCGTCTGACGAAAATTTAACGCTCGTCACGCCATTACCATGCACTCGGTCGAACTTCCGAAGACAAACCCCGGTATCAACCCTCCATACTTTTATTTTTCCATCCTGGGAGGCGGAGACGAGCATATCGCCGTCTGAACTAAAATCCAAGCTCAAAACAGCATCATCATGCATCAAGAAAAGCCCCTCGCGCTGGTACTTTAGATCCATTCTTAATTTGCCAGAGTTCCAGTCGTAAATCTCCACAAAGCCGTCCTTCGATCCGACCGCCAACGATTGACCATCCGGAGAGCCGCACACCGCCTCGGCGTGGTTTCTTTTGCCCATCTTGATTGTCTTGTGCAGCTCGGTTGGACATGACTCCTCTTCATCCATGATCGTGCGTATTTCGCCTCGGAACACGTCAAAGTTATCGCCCGGTTGGAGCAGCCCATTTTGCTTTTGCCATTTCAAAGCTTGGCCTAACAACGCGAGCAGCCGTGACGGCGGCGCGGTGGTGAGTTCGGGTTGCAAAGCCTTCGCAACAGCGATTCTTCTTTTTTCTCGAGACGACCCGTTTGGGTATGCTGTTTTTTCGTCTAATTTACCCGCCGCAGCTCTCTCCAACAACCGCTCCAGCCGGTTATGACGCTCGGGTTGCTCCTGCCTTAATTGACTCAACACCACCGATTCTCGCAACAAGCTTTTCGCCGCATCCAGCTCATCGCTCTCCATGGTTTCCACCGCGACTTGCTCGTAAAGATCCTCCAGCTTGCGTTTCGAAAGGCGCATCGTGGTGACTTGCGGGAGCACCAAGTCCCACCGGCCGTTCGTGACGTCCGCGACGAAACCCTCTATGGAATCCACCGTGTTCAGGGAAGTCTGAGTTTCCGCAGCGAGCGCGTTGAAACTTTGAGAAAGCCCATTTTCCTTGCAAAACTGAAGAACGATGCGAACCACGTCGGAGGCTTCGACATCGAGGGCCATGGTGGTTCCGGGTTGTAGCCCTCTTGTCACCAGCACCGTCACCGGAAGAAACGAAAGGCGATCCGGACACACAGCGGTCGTACGCAGAACCCTCTGGGGCGCAGACGGTCCAGGATAAAAAACAAAAGGATGAAAAACGTGCCAACGATTTTGTGTGAATAAAAAACCTGTTTCGGCGGCGGCGGCGGTGTTGCGTGTCACTCGCGCGCGCGCGGTTACTTCGTCGCGGTAAGTACTGTAGCTGTAAGGGCTGTAAGTACCCCAACTATGAGCCGCCCCGAGCTCACAGCCCCCCCCCAGGAGTTCTACAATGACACCGAGGCTCGGAAGTACACCGCGTCGTCGCGGGTGATTGAGATTCAAGATCGATTGACGGAGAGAGCGGTGGAGCTTCTGAACTTTCCACGGGATGGCGTGCCGCGTCTTCTGCTAGACGTTGGGTGCGGTTCAGGTCTCTCCGGCGACCGGCTCACCGAACTGGGCCACGAATGGATTGGTACTGATATCTCGAAAAGCATGTTGGAAGTGGCGCAGGAACGGGAGGTGGAGGGCGGGTTGATTCACTACGACATGGGCCACGGGTGTCCTTTTCGTCCCGGAGTTTTCGACGGAGCGATTTCCATTTCCGCTGTGCAATGGCTGTGCAACGCAGATAACAGCGCGCACGAACCACGTCGACGATTAAAGGCATTCTTCACGCAGCTATATAGATGCCTAAAGCGCGGCGCCAAGGCCGTGCTCCAGTTCTACCCCGACGGCGCGAAGCAGGCAGAGATGATCACCACCGCGGCGCTGCGAGTCGGATTCAGCGGCGGCTTAGTAGTGGACTACCCAAACTCGACGCGTGCGAAAAAGTATTTCCTAGTGTTAGCCGCGGGCCCCCCCGAGGTGTTGCCCACGGCGAGGCAAGAAGGCGACGGATTGGATGAAGAAATAGATGGTGTAAGGATGGGTGGTCGCTCTGGTGGGTCTAATAAGAGACAAAAGAAGGGTCACGGGAAGCACGCGCGCACCGTTTTCGTTGGATCAAAAAGACATCCTGAAGGAAAAGGCAAAGAATGGATCAAAAGGAAGAAGGAACAAGCGCGGAACCGGGGGAAGGACACCGCGCGGGATTCGAAATACACGGGGAGGAAGCGGAAGGAAAGGATTTGAGAAGGTGAGTAGTACGCTTGCTTGTAACACGGTTATAGTTCTTGTACTCTACTGGTGCATCCCTCCGCGTTGACGGGTGCGATTTTTCTTTTTCGCCGACCCTCTGCGAAAATGCCCGAAACTCATTAACGAGAATGAGAATGGGCGCTTTCCCGCCGCCCAATTGCGAGGCGCTAGAAGGCACGCGCGCAGCCCCGGTTCGTGTCAGGTGGCTCGCGATGGCGCCGTGCGCGCAGCTGGTGATCGGCCCCGCGGGTTCCGGCAAGTCCACGTACTGCCGCAACATCTACTCGCACTGCCAAGCGATTGGAAGGACGGTGCACGTCATAAATCTCGATCCCGCCGCCGACGAGTTCGCGTACCCCGTCGCGGCGGACATCCGTGAGTTGATTTCGTTAGCGGACGTGATGGAGGAGATGCACCTGGGTCCCAACGGCGCCCTTCTGTACTGCATGGAGTACCTTGAGGACTCGCTGGATGACTGGCTAGCTGAATCCCTAGAAGGCTTTGGCGACGACGATTGCGTGTTGTTCGACTGCCCCGGACAGATTGAGTTGTACTCCCACCACAGCGCGTTTCGAACGTTCGTGGATCAGATGCAGCAATGGGGGTGGCGGTTAGTCGCGGTGTACATGCTGGATTCGCAGTTCATCACGGACGGCGCGAAGTTAATCGCAGGCTGTATGCAGTGCCAAGCCGCGATGATGAACCTGGAGTTGCCGCACGTTAACGTGTTTAGCAAAGTTGATTTACTCGATGACAAGAGTCAGTTGGAGCCGTACCTCATACCCGACCACGAAACTCTCGCAGGCGAGTTGCACGAACGCATGCGCCCAAAGTACCGAAAACTGAACAGCCAAATCGCGCAATTGTTGGACGACTACAGCATGGTATCCTTCCACCCGCTGGATATTTCGGACGAAGATTCGCTCGCGTTCATTCTTTACACTGTTGATAGCGCGGTGCAGTACGGGGAGGACGCGGATGTTCGTGCATCTCGAGACGTGGAGCTCAACGGGGGGGAGTTTGACGACACGGACGGGATGATTTCAGCGGGAATGGACGGGCTAGGGCTGGTGGACGGGGGGATGGAACATGTGGACTGACGCGCAGCGAGTGTTGTGTGTAAAAATGCATTTTAGTCAGCTCGAAATTGTCGTAGTAACGCTTTTCTCGGAAGCCTCGACGCACAACGACGCGCCCACAGATGCACGACACCAACCACACAATCCACCCCGACCACGATGCCCTCCAACGCGCATGATGCTACCAATACTCCTACCACGACAACCGCGACCCAGATCGACGCGCAGAAAGTCTTCCCCGGCCTCCCCAACCACCTCGTCGTGGCGCACATACTCAGCTCTGAGTACTTTGACGACCCCGCAGATCTCAGAAGGCTCCCAGCGGTGAGCCCTGCGATGCGGTTGGCGGTCGCGGCGACGGGGCTTCGGTTTTAGGAGATTAGCGAATATCGTGCCGCGATGCTCGGATGTTTAAGCGCGGTGCATCGCCTGCAACGCCGAGGTCGTCTGGAGCGTAAATAATACCTTTGTCAGGCAGCGTCGAGGAGTGGACAGCTTGAAGAGATGATGGATTTGCGCGCAAGCAAGTTGGTGTGCGTAAACGGCTGCCTGTGGAACCAGAACACGTACACTGCCGCAGGGGAGGGCGGGAAGCTCAAGGTGCTGCAGTGGTTGCGCGCGAACGGCTGTCTATGGGACAAGAACACTTGCATCGCGGCGGCAAGGGGCAAACATCTCGAATTGCTGGAATGGGCGCGCGCAAACGGTTGCCCAGAGTGAAAGAGACTCCCTAAAAAACTGAAATAATCGAAACACCCACCGCTAATTAATAATGGTATACCCTCCCCCTCTGGTCCCTCCCCTGTCGAGACGCCCACACCTGCCCCTCCCAGTTATCTCTGTATTTCAGGTACAAGTACATCGCCGCCCGCGCGTCCTCCGCGGGGTCGTGCTCGCCCCCCTGTATCTTCAGCCCGAGGTGGTCCCGGGCTAAGTGTTTCAATCTCTTACTAAACCTCCCCATCCTCAAAAACGGACGCCAGTGCGCCGTGTCCCTGGTGGATTCACGGGGATGCTTCAACTGTAACGCCTCAAAGTCGTTCTCCAAAGCATGGCCCACTACGATTTTGTTTGAGATTAGGGTTTTTACTTCGAATTGGACGTGTGCAAAGCTCGGCGCATCAGCCATGTGCTTCGGTTGTACGCCGCTGACGTGCGTCCTGTAGTCGGTGACCTTTTTTAAACTCGAACAGTAACTCGTGTACACCACGTTGCCGTGTTCGTTGACAATCGAAACCTGCGCCAATACTGATCTCTCACCGTCCGGGCCTACACCCACCATCTCACAGTCAACCCCAAGTGCTGTTGTGATTTCCAGACTGCTGCTCAACGGTTTCGGAACCATCAACGGCCCTTTGTACTTCGGGGAGAATCCGTTTTTATTTTTTGGATTTTTGCCTTTTTTTGTGACGAACTTTTCGTGCGAGTCGCCGATAGCGCCGGAGCCGTGTGCCGGTTCGTACGCCAAGAACCGTACAAGTTCTTGTTTCAGGAACAAAGTGGGGAAGGTTCCGAAGCTCTTTTCTTTTCCTGACTGTTTACTCATAGAAGACCTCTCGATCCCGTCTCCAAACCCGGGTGTCGGTAACGCGTAATTGGAATTCGCGCCCAAGCTCGCGAGCTGGTCTGCGCGTTCATTCGGCGTCTGCCCGTTGTGTCCTTTGATTTTATGAACAACGGTTCGTCCTTGTCTCCAGAATAGTACGTATTGAAGTGCATTGAGTAGTGCTCTTCTTGCGGGGTTGTGTGGGGCTAATTTGTTTGTTTTCGTGCCACTCGCGATAGACTCCAGCGTCGTCATCGCGGCTTTACTATCTGTGTGAATCGCAAGCCGTGAATCCCGGGGGTGCCGAATCAACACGAAGAACACGGCGATGAGCTCCGCGACGTTGTTGTCCGCCGCGGTTGCCGGAATCGCGGCTGAAAAGTTCAAGTAATGCCCGGCGCCGTACCAGATACCGATACCGGCGACACCCCGGTTAACACTCCCGTCCACATACGCCACGCCATCCTCAGCGCGTGTGCGGTTGTTGTTCGCACCGCCGCCGCCGCCCATGTTCCGCGAAACCGTGAGCTTACTCCGCACCACTTTTGCCACGTCTCCGCGACAAATCGCAAGGAAAAGCGACCACAGCGCGGGGAGAAGGAACCGAAGCGTGGCTACCCAACCCCGGGGAAGGGTGGGTGAACCGGACATATCGCGCCGCGACGTGTGATGACCCAACAACTTTTTTGTTTAAGTCTTTTCCGGGCTGAGCAGTTTTCTTCTTCCACTTCTGTTGTGCCACGCACGCTGCAGGATGCATAGCTAAAGAAACGAGCCCGAACTCGATTGCGCTGCGCGTCGCCGTCGTGGGCGCGTCGATCGGCGGGCTCAGCGCCGCGAACGTGCTCAACAGACTCGGCGCGGAGGTCGTTGTCTTCGAGAGCTTTCCTCACGGATTTCACGAGAGAGGGGGCGCGCTCGGAAGCGTGGATGCGCGACTCCTGGAGCGCATCCGCGGCGACACCACAACTCCGCGGCCTATTGCTGCACACGGGCACTTCTACGGCGACTTATGTCAATACCTGTGGGAGGGCTTGCCTTCGGACACCGTGTGCTTCGGCGTTGATGTCGAAGAGATAGTTGATGCTACGACCGACACACCCACACTAATGGTGGACGGCACACCAACTCCCTTCGACCTGGTCATCGGCGCGGACGGCGGCCGGTCATCGGTTCGAATTACGTCACGGACCAGATCCCTAAATACGTCGGGTACACGGTGTGGCGAGGCCTCGCCCCTGAACACGAAATCGAAGGCCCGCCGCGGGGCGGGCGAACCGTCAAAGGCGTCTGCTACGAAACACTCGGGTTCCCTTTTGTTAATTCAAATGGGATTGAAACCTGGAACTGTGGGATTTACATCATGACGCCGGAGTCAGAGGTCGCGGCGCCGCAACGGAACCGCCATGTGGATCAGGGTAGTGAAGTGACCTCTGTTGGTGCCAAAACCAAAACTGTCCCGGAATGGTTCATACCGGTGGTGACGCGATTGTTCGGGGTGAGGAATGGAAAGTTCTGGCAAGAGTGTGCGGAGCACGGCAAGGTCAACCCGCACCCGGTGTGGGAGCTCGCGTGCGACCAGGTGGTCGCAGGGAGGGTGATTTTATTAGGCGATGCCGCGCACATGTCCTCGCCACGGACTGGCGTGGGGGCGTACACCGCGATGAAAGACGCGGTCGTGCTTGGGGAGTGTTTGTCGGAAACAAAAGATTTGGAAACCGCGTTGGCCTTGTACAACGACGACACCGTGCTAAGGGGGAAGGCGCTGTTCCAACGCAGCCGGCAAGCGGCGACATACTTCGCACCAGATAACGCGAAATCGGTGTCGCCCAAGGCGCTTCTGGATACTCTGAGCCTTAAGTCTGAGCCCTGAGCCCCGCGAAATGGGAACGACAAACAGTGTAATAACTGATGTGTGACGAGCGTGCGTTTCTTTTGTTGACGTGTCCACCCGAACTTTCGGAAAACACAGCGCTAGAAAACGCTCGTCGCAGAGCACCCTTTACAAAAAGTGTACACGGGCAAACAGACAGGCCATGTCCCCGGTGTTCGCAACAAAAATATCTCCAGAAACTTGCGCATAACGTAATTTTTTTCGCTGACGTTCAACACAGTTTTTCCGACTCCGTCACAACCTCGCGCACCAACGCACTCCCTCTACCAACCAACCTCCAAAATGACTCTCATCAACTACGCCGAAGGCACCCAGAAGAAGATGGGCGACGACAAGACCGGCGCCACCGCTAAAGTGTGCACCATGGGCGACAAGACGTCGAGTACGTAATTTTGTTTCCGACGTCGATCGGGTCGTGATGCTCCGTCACTCGCTCTCTCTGTCTGCATCCCACTGACCTTCCCTCCCCCTCCAACACCACAGTGGAAATCACCCTGAACCCCGGCTTCGACTGGATCAAGGACGTTTCCCCCATGCTTCCCAACTGCCCAAAGTGGTGCCCCGCGAACCACTTCGGTTATCTCAAATCCGGATGTATGAAGGTCAAGTATGAGGACGGCTCCACTGCCACCGTCAACGCCGGCGACTCGTACAACATCCCCCCCGGCCACCTCCCCGAAGTCATCGGCGACATCCCGTGCGTCATGGTGGAGTTCTCCCAGTCCACCGCCGCGGTCATGGAATCCATGAAGAAAGACTAAACGAAGTGATGTCATGAGACTGATGAGAATTCGGTGACGAAAAGCCAAGCTTTTCGAGTTGCTCTGAAAATAAAAGACGTTTTTTTGATGTTGAAATACAATCGAATATTCCGCAACAATCACTCTCCCTCCCCCTACTTCGGCGTGGGCACGTCCTTCCCCAGCAGCCCCATTTCCTTCGCCTCTATCCACAACTCTTTTGGAACCTTTCCAGCCATCTCAAGCCACTCCGCGTTCATCGTAACTTCCTCCGGCGACTTCACGCCGACGGCGGCTTTTTCCACCACCGCCGGCGCCAGCGCGAACGCGATTGCCACGGCTGGAAGCGCTATTGAATGTTTCGCGGCTAGGTTCTGCCATTGTGCTCTTCGTTCCAATATCTCAACCGGCGCCGGTTCATATTTATAATACCCCCCTCCGACTAAAAGCCCGGACGCGAAGATCCCGGCGTTGTGGATTTTTATTCCTTTTTTTTGGCACTCCAGCATCAAATCGAGTCCGTCTTGATCGATGAGGTTCCATGTGCCGGCGCTCATTATTGAGTCGAAGGTTCCGCTTGGTTTTTCGGTGATCATTCTCTTGACGTACACAGGGTCGTTCATGCCCAAGGAGACGGCTTGAATTTTTCCTCGAGTTCTTAACTCAACAAGCGCGTCTACTCCTCCTCCATCGGCGACGGCTGAATTAAATCGTAAATCGTCCTCGGCGTCGTGCACGCGCAACCCATGGATGCCGTATTTTTCTGTTGCTTTGCCCATGCGTGTGACTGAATGCTCATACGATGTCATCACCCCGGAATACGAATAGTCCAGCACCGGTTTCACATCTCTCGGCGCGTCTGGAAAGATGCACCCCGGGTTTCCAGGTATGTTCCCGCGCTCGATGTTGGGTTCGTCATCGCTCGTGATTTCGGCACTGGGCTTCATCACCCGTCCCACTTTGCTCCACAAGCGAACTGAGCCATGAGTGTCTTCTTTGGCGTGCATCTCAATCGCTTTCCCCAGCCTTGATTCACTCAAACCCAAGCCATAGTGCGGGGCGGTGTCAAAATCCCTGAAACCCAGATCTAGGGCGGTCTTCACGGTTGCGAACGCCTGGGTTTCGGGGATGCTTCCGTAAATGCCTGCAAGGGGCGAGCACCCTAATATTAAATGCTTCTCCACGGAAAGGGGCTCGGAGCGGAGCTCAAGGGTGTCACCCATCGTGGAAGCGAGCAGGGCGTCGGAAGAACGCAAGAAACCAAACCCTAAGCCCACGAGCGTGGCGAGGATGGCGACGAAAACAGATGCGTAGGCCCCGACGCGCGGCTGCATATGATGAAACCTAAAACCCGAAACTGGTCTGGTGCCGTCAGCAATCACCTCAGAAAACGTGCGAGAATCTGAGGCCGCGGGGTCCGCAGCTTCCTCATACCTAGGAAGCGCAGAGGGGCGTGTTGGTGAGGCAGATTGATACGCGCGATGATCCGGGTCATGCGGAGCACCTTAGCGCTCGTGGTATTGGTGCTCGCGGTCGTCACGACACCCCCCGCGAGCGCGTCTCCATTAGTAGAGGTGGTGGACACTCCAGCTTCCGGCATGAATGGTACGTCCGATCAAAGGTGGGGCCAACGCGCTTCGGAGTACGACAGTAAGTGCACCTCTTCCCCCGCGGACCCAGGGGAGTACGCGCAGTGCATCACAAAACAGGTGGACGATTCCATATTTGGCCCGGAACACGCCCGGGATGCGACGTGCGTGTTGGCATCGCTGGTGAGCGATGACAAACTCGGCCTGGCGAACTGTAGATTCGCGGCGCAGCACGTAGGCAGGACGGCGTTCGACGCGGTGTATACGGTGACGGAAAACGCCACGGAAGCAGCAATGACATCTTTCAAACATTGCCACGCCTCGTTCTGCGATGGAGGGTGCTCACAAGGAGTTGTGGTGGGTATGTTAGTGGCGACGAGCGAAAAAGAGACGATGACGAAAGAAACGCAAACGAAACAAATCGCCGACGCGTTTTCGTTGTGTCTAGCCATGAAAGGGTTGGGGGGGCTTGAAGAAGATGCGGCAACTAGTACTACTAGCACCACCCCAAGTTCCACGTTCACTCCTAGTCCTGTGACCTGTGCTACCGGTATCGGCCAGGCTTTGTTTGCTGTGACAAAGTCATTACCCGCGGCGGTTGATTCATGTTCTGATTTTTCAATTTTCATCGCCGGCCAGAAAGCGGAAAACGACCCCGCCGTGGACGTCACCGCAGTTGAAACCCGGTTAAAGCGCTCGTGCGTATCAGGCGTGCTGTTGCGGAACGCGCTGGCGAAGGTGACGAAAATGAAATTTACGGGTGATTTGGAGGGTAGTGCTGTGGAGGGTGACAGTACTAGTACTACCATTAATAGAACGTCTTCCTCTCGCTTGCGACGCGGGCTGAACAAAGTGTGCTCTGATTTTTACGACGACGCAGCTGTTGTGGGGAACACGGTTCTTGAGAACAATGCGTTATCCTCGGTGGACCCTGACTTGTGCAGCGCATCGTTGGGACGGGCGATGGCAATGATCACGATTCCGTCGTTCGTGGATGATGATGCGGAACGAGAAGGGGTGGTTGACGAGAACGGAGGAAGGGCGGAGACGTTGTGTTCGTTGCTTTCCGACGATAAAACCAAGCGGGCGTGTTCATCCGCGGCGCTCGTGGCGGCGGCAGCGCGGGAAGTATCGCAGGGGGCGCACTTTGCGTTTTGTCAATCTATGGTGGAAGACGGGTTCGGAGTGAAAAAAGGCGGGGATGACTACGACGACGTGAAACGTAGTACCGATGAATCGAGTACTGGGAGTACTGTAAGTACCGCGGAGGGTGATACGCAAACGAATGCGGTGAGAGTTCAAAACCCTTCCAACGCGTGCGAAAACAGTTCATCCGATTTCAGTTTCAAAGGTTGCGCAATTGCGGAGGAGAGCGAGGCATTTCACATTTCAACCGAAAATGGAGGGTCACCTGAGTCAGTGTCACTTCCCTTTTGCGGGGAAGTGGTCCAGTACCCCATAGGTTCCTCAAAAAAAGCGAAACACCGCGCGGAGGACGACGGCATAAAAACAGTGTATGACAATTTTTTAAGGTTACTGAAAAGCGATGATAAGTTTGATTCTGATTCATTGTCCGAATGCGCCGCCGCCGTGAAACAGGAAATGTGCCGCACCGCGTTTTCCGCTTGCGACAGGAAGGGAGGCGACTTGGAGTACTGCTCACACTCGCACGTCCAGCCCTTCGGCGCGTTCCCCACGACGGTGGGGATTTGCGCAAACGGTGACGTGACTGAGACAGAACAGAACTCCCAAAAAGAGACTGCGACAGAAACTGACGCGAAAGAACCGTCAATGGGCGCGCGGGTTGTGTGCGGCGCGCGGTGGGGTGGTGTTGCGTGTTTCAAACTGCCTCCGGCTTGTGGAACTGTCAGTGACACTGGTGATGGTACCTGCCCCACGGTTCCAAAAACGTGGCAAGCCATGGCTGACTGGTGCTTCTACGCCGCGGCGAGTAGCGATACCTTCACTGAGTACTTTTCAAGGAAGGCTTCGTCGACAGACGCCGCAATCGAGACGCCGGCGTCGCTTGAACGAGAATGCGCAGGAATGGATGTGTCTCGTGTCAATAATACCAACGACTCACTCATAAAACGTAACACCTCGGAAACGGTCACGGAAACGTTTCAAATCGTCAAGGACACGCTCGTTGACATGCTCAGCATGACGCCGAGTGCGGAGCACAGAAATGATCCGCGGCGAAGCGCACAGTTCACCCGCAGCGACCGGGAGAAGGGCGGCGCGGTGTTCATGTACATCGCACAAGGGATGGTGGCTGGGAGTGTTATTGCGGCGGCTTGGAGCTGTACCAGGGGGTGGTGTGGAGGGGGTGACGGTTCATCTTCATCACAGAACGGTGGTTTGTTCCCCAGGTGGGGCAGCAGGCGCTCGCCGAACGGCGGTCCTTCGTTTTTCCGTCTCAAAGAGAAAAGCTCGTTCAAGGAAGGGGACGAAGATTTGGAGTTGAACGACTTGCCCACCACTACGAAAGGCGGTACCCTGGCTTCCTTGCCGAAACGGGGTAAGGGATCGCCTGAGAAAAATGGGCTGCGTAGAATAGCGGAAGCGCCGTTTTAGGGGTAGATGTATTACAAGTAGACACCGCGGTAACACTTTCGAAGCATCTCAATTCGTTTCGGTTTTCGTTTTCATTTCTTTCCTCTCAAATGTAAAATCACTCTGGGCCGCGCGTGGCCGGGTCTTCAGGGGCGCTGACTCAAGATTGACGGTCTAATCCGGATATCGACTGGGGGTTAGACATACACGCCTTAGTGCCACCCGAACACTTCGTCCTTACCACACCATGGACGATGCGGATTCTTTGTTGCTTCTGGCGCTCGCCCGTCTCGGGTGTTTTGTTCCCGAAAACGTGAATTCGATGACGGATGTGGTGCACGAAAACGCGCTACCCGAGATGTGTCGCGAAGTGTTGCGAGTTGTTGAAGCTGAAGAGCTGGAAGACGATGCGCCGTCGTCCTCAATGGATACGCATCACACAGACCTCATAGCGCGGGTTCACCTCACCACAAACCTGGTCGCGAAGTTCAACGCGATGGCCACTGAAAAGGGCTTACTCGATTTCAATCAATTTCAATACACGGATTTTCTCACGCCTACGGTTGAAAGCGCCCGTGACGCGTGTTCCTTTATGCTCCAAGTAATGTGGGACGACAAGGCAGGGGGAAATATTAGTGCACAGGAAGATGCTGGTGATGCCCCCGATTCCCAAACGCACCTCGCCAAAGCCACCGCAAGCTCAATAACCTCAAAAGTGTTCGAGTTTATCAAGGCTAACGAGAAGCAGAGAAAGGAAACAAACAAAATAACCAAAAAATCCCAAAACGTTTCAAGCGCAAACGACGTCGCGCGTTCCACGCTGAAGCGGTCGTACGTCCTGGTGGACACGCCTCTGTACCGGGACGCACTTCAGGGTGACGCGATGAGCAAAGAAACGTTCAAACATTTGGTGGTTATTCACGAATCGTTCAATAAATTAGCCGAGAACGCGGAGACGATTGTGAAGAACGATTTCGAGGCCGAGAAAGTGACGAGGTCGATAATAGAAACGAGGAAAAAACACGAAGCGTGGCGTTTGAGAAACGAAAAACTAGAGGAACACCTGCGAAGCGTTGAGAAGGAGATAGAGAGCATGTGTATACACTTTTAGACAGTTGGTATCATACACTATTAGTAGACTGATTACTCCCCTAGATCTGGTACGCGTTGTATAGGATCATCCTCACTTTGTAAAAGTCGTCGCTCAAAGCGCCTTCGACTTGAAGCGATTGGTTTTCGTTTTCGTCACTCTCAACTTTGCGCACGCACACCGCGCCTCCGGAGCACACCAGCGCCCCCCCTTTGAACTCCGCGGTGATGCCATGACTGGCTAACACAATCTTGAAATCCGTGAGCTTCAAGTCACCCACGAACGCGGATTCGCGGCGTTCCTTTGACGCCTGCGACGCGATCGCAACGGTGGCGGCGGCGGAGTCCTTTGCGTCTTCAACTCTCGCGGGCGTGGTTGGATCGCCACCGTCGTCGAGCGCACCCTCTTCGTCCGTCGAATTCTTCTTCAACCCTGCATCTCCAATCAAAAGGTTCAGCTCTTTCGGAGGAGCGGTCAACACCGGTACGTCCACTCCGTTGGCGTTTTTCGCAAACGCGACGACGCCGTCGATCCACCCGACTTGGTACCCGGCGCACTCTCTCAAGCGCGTGGTTTGTAACAAATCTTGAGAGAGCTCCAATCCGTACGTAGCGACGTCTGAAGTGCACTCTATAGTTTCGCCCACTGAGGGGGTGTCAATCTCCACTGAAGGGCCCAATGCTTGCTGCAAACTCTCTTGCAAATACTTCGTGTTCTCCTCCGTCCCGTGCACCAGCACGACTTTCCTCGGTTCCACGCGCGTCAACAGCGTCCGCACGGATCTGCCATCCGCTCTGCCTTCGTAGTCACACACGTGCACAGCGGCTCGCAACGTAATTTTCAAGGTATCAACGACAACCTTATCCGGCGCCTCTTCGGGCATGGGCGGCGGTGCTGGCGGGGGAATCGGTTTCTTTGTGATTTGTTTTTTGTGCAAAGCGTTCGCCGCGTCCACCGCGGTTTTCACAGTTCCCTCCGCCTGCGCAATCGCGGCGTCGCTTTTTCCCGTGGAGTTTTGCGCATCCACCATCGCGCGCGCGAAAACCTCCACGTCAACCGCTTCGCCGAAGTCGTCGACTTGCGGGGCCCAACGTTCGTCGGGGAACATGGGCGCCGCTGCGTTTGCGGGGGGCTCAAACCCGTCGATGAGACACCGTCTTCTTCTCAACTCAGCCGCCCGTGTGCTGGCGCCCGAAATCTGAGCCACGCCCAACAGAGACTCCGCAGCGGCGGCGGCGGCTGGTTCCTCTGTTTTCGTTTCGTCAACGTCCATTGCTGTATTCTCGACCTCTTCCTCTTCCTGTTTCCGTTTCTCCTCCATTTTCTGTTGCTTCGAAAGACGCTCACCCTTCCGCTTCAGTCGCCACTGCTCGAGTTCATCTCCTGCGAGAGGCACGCGTTTGGACAGCTGCACGTCTATCGCTGCCCGCGCGCCTGGGGGTTTCTCACTTTCAAGCCGCACCTCTTGCGACAAGCTCCCCGGGTCGCCTCTTGACGTCAGCACGATCAGGTTCTTGGGGTCCTCCGCCCACTCCGTGAACAGGTGTCGGGACGGTCCGGCTTCCAGGCTCCCAAATGAAGCTAAAACCACTTTCGGTCCAGGTCTCAGGTTTTTCAATTCTTCAACAGAATGACACAGCGTGAGGTACCTGTGGATGGATAGTAGATGTTAGTTAATTGTATTGGCGATTGAGAAAGTAAAGTCTAAGCGTGAAGGGCAGTCTAGTATATCGGGATGGTGAGAAATCCCTCACAGGATCATACTGGGATAAAAAACCAGGATGAAAAAGAAAAAAACGTACCTCGTGTTGAACGCGTTTAGTCTGTCGCGGTCAAAGTTTCTGCCCACGTTTTCGCCCATCCACTCCAGGTGCGACCTGGCGAATTCCATGGTGTTATACGCCACGGTTGTGAGCAGCACTAATTGATACGCCCCGAGCTGTTGCTTCGCCCAGCGCTCTTCTAACAATAAAAGCAACTCCAACACTCGTCCCGCCGGGTCCACGGGGACCAACACGTTCCCGTCGCGCCTCACCGCCGATAAAATGGATTTCATAAGGTCGTCGTCGCGAGATTTTGCGTGCGGTGTACCTTGCGCGTTGAACGCATCCGTGATTAACAGACTTGGGCGGTTAATACTATCAAGCGCCGTGCCGTTCAAGTGCTTCTCCCGCCTATGGTTGAAATCTACCGCGTACACGATGTCCTGCACGTCTTTGTGGATCTTCCACACGGCGCCGCCCAAAGTGTGTCCCGCCGCGTACGCAGTGACAGTGATCGCGCTACCGCTTTGTTTAGGGTTTCCAGGTGAAGAAGGTTCAGAGCCATGGTTATTAGGGTTGTTAGGGCTTTCACCTTCAAACCCTAATCTATCCGTGAAGTCCAGGTTCGAGTGCTGCGTATACCGCACCGGCACAAACGCCCCGAAGGCTTTGTCCACGTCGTCCAGGGAAAATAGCGTAAACTCGCTTTGGTTGCGTCGACTCAAAAACTGGTCGTACATGAACATCATGCCCATCTTGTGCACCGGCAGGGTGGCGTACACCTTGCACCGCAAACCCAACGTGCCGAACGCGTACGGAAGCGCGCCGAGGTGTTTCGTGTCAGGGTGGGAGATCAGCACGGCGTCTATTTGCGGCGCGATATTTTTTAGCGGTTCCAGCGAACCCACATCCATGCGGTCGTCCCAGCCACAGTCCAGTAAAATCTGCCGGCCGTCCATCGTCAAAAGGTAACACAACGCGTCCTCGCCTGAGTAGTAGGGGTGATGAGGTGAGAAGGGAGTGAGAAGGAACGCGGGTCAGTCGACGTGGGTGTGCGGTGTGTGGTGCCCATCGTAGATAGGGTTAATGACTGAAACAGACTCGTCCGTGATCGAAGGAGGGCGCGTACCTTTCACGCCGTAAAGAGGCTTGACGCTGATTGCGGTGCCGCTGTCAAGCACCACGCGCTTCACCGCGACAGCGCCGCCCTCGACGTCCATCGCCACGGCGACGTCCGTGCTGTCGGGAGCCATGTCGGCAGACTGACCGCGCGGCACTGACTGCCTGATCATTCAAAGGTGCGTAACAATAAAATCACGTTGTCGTCAAAAAGTGGTTGTTTAATTCTATCTGGTCCAATACAGCCGTGCCACACGCGCGTGCGCGGTGCGGGATGGCGCCGATGCGCCTCGTCGCGATTCACACGCTGTCAAGCCGAGTGTCTCATGCTATTCCAACTTCAACGAAACCAAACGGCGCACGCCCCACTTGTTTCCTTTCCCCATTCGCGGGCAGCAAATCTGGCAAGAAGAAACCCGCAAAGAGTGGCAAGCTTTCCTCATCGCGCGCCGTCGCGACGTTGGACGACAAGCTTCGAAGGGTTGCCAACTCCGAAACAGGTTTCGCTGACCTTCCCAAGGAGCTCACCGACCGCGGCCCCGCAGTCGCTTTAGCGTACACCTATTTAGGCGACGCGGTGTGGGAAGTGTACGCGCGGCAGCACATGATTTTGCGAAAGAGTAATGATGCTGCGAAATCGGGAACAAAAAACGTCGCGCTCCGCCCAATGGAAGCCACGAAAAGGGGGTGGTGCAGTTCGGTGGCGATGCACGGGCATTTAATGCGGCTCATCGACGGCAACGTGCTTTCAGAACAAGAACTTTCAATCTTAAAATGGGGCAAAGACTTCGGCCACGAATCGCGAAGCGGACACAAAAGTGAAGCGCACAAAGAAGCCTCCGCTTTGGAAGCCCTGGTTTGCTATTGGTATTTGTTCGATTCTGAACGGTTGCACTTCATTTTAGAAACTCTAGGGATGACGCTTTGCGGACGGCCGTTATTCGGGGTGAATTCTGATGCAGTTCGGGGTGCGGTGTTGGGGGCGATGGATGGGCTGCGGATCGACGACGACGAGGTTGCGGAGGTTTCGGAGAATGTAAATGACGATGACACGCGTGATGCACCGTCTACGCCGTCGGGTGACACAACATCCACAACAATCGTATCCTCCGCTGATGAGATTGCTTCCCTGAAAAACCGGATACAGGAGCTGGAAGAGGAGCTGCTGATGAGCAAACGCGCGGCGAGGCTAATGCGGCAACGGAAATAGAAGAAACTGAGTTTAGTTTTAGTTCGTCTCATAGAGTCTCATAGTTATTATAATCATATAATCAATTCATTTTAGACCCTCTCGCGGTGTCACAGAAAAGGACACTTTTTGTCTTCATGTTCGGACAGGGATTCGATCCACGTGTCCATTTCTTTCACGCCAGCCGGCCGAAAGTCAGGGTTCTCCACCGTGGTGACGCTGCCTTGTTTACCTTTCACCGGTTCCCCGTCAACCTGCAGGGTCAAGTAATCGGGAATGTCCTCGTCTGTAAAGAGCTGCTGCAACGCTTTGTATTGTTCCGGGCCGTTTTGGAATATCCGGATTTTGGACTGCGTGTGCGCTGCCAGCAAGGGTTTAACAGCACTCCAAAGGTAGTCAAACACAGAGGGCGAGTTCAGGACGTAAATGCCCTTCGACAGCTCGGGGTAGTTGTAACTCGCCACTGAGTTGATCACTTTGAACACGTACAAACAACGCAACGCGCTCATCCCCAGCCCTTCAAGGTCCACGATAACAACCTGCTTGTCCATGATGTCGTGCACGTCGTCTTCGATGTATTCAGAGTCATCCGGGGGGTCGGTGACTTCGAGGCCCTCTTCAATCGCAGCTTGCCGCGCCCGCTGGTCCATCGCCTTCCGGCCACCAGCCTCAACGTGTTTTCTCTGCGCCTCCGGCACCACGACTTTGACTAAATGCTCTCCTCTGATAATGGAACAGTACACGTGGCACTCTTCTAAGGATGACGCGGCCAACGCTCCATCGCCTTTGCCTAACCTTAACATGTACACGGGGTAGCCCTGCTTGGTGTACCCGTGGAACGGCGAGGCGGGGATGATCTTCCTGTTTTCTGACAGTAAATCCCACCGCGGTTTTCCAGATAGTACAGCATCGACTCCGCTCGACTCGCCAACAGCAATGCTCTGCCTCCACGCGATCGTGTCTCGAATCATCTTCTCCGCGTCGTCGACTTTGTACTTCCGTGCGACCAGGAATCTGCGAGCCGTGGCCTTTTTGTTGCCGCACGGACACATATCAACCGGGATCTCCTCTCCATCCGTGCCGAAACGTTCGACTAACGCGTCCACGGTGTCACGCCAGTCTTCGGGATGCGGGTACTCGTGGAACACCGCGCCGTTGGTTGGGGCCGCCGCAGCGGCGTCCTTCTCCTCGCCGCTGAACCAGGTGCCGAACATCGTGGGTGTACGATACGCGGGGTATCACGGCTCGTGAAAAGAAGTCAACAGCACTGTACGTTTGCGGCTCCGATAACGCGATGCCACAGACAGGATAGTGCAACTCAAACGCGTGGTTTGCGCAGCGGGCGATACACCAATTCGGGCGATTCGATACGCGTCGAAAGCGTAGGTCGCGTCTACAGGAACGTGGTGGGAAAACCGGGGCGCTGGAGAGCGACGGCTCGCAGAGATACGGCGCCGATCGCACTGTGGGTCGGGGGGTTTTGCTCTTTCTTGTTTCAACACCACAGGCGGGCCGCGGGGCTGGCCACATTTTTTTTCGGATTTCGTCGGACGATCAAATTGGAAGTCGCAGTCTATTGCGAAGTGTCTCATATCTATAGCAGTCTAGCAGTCTGACAGGGCAAAGGCTATACACACGATGGATGAAGATGTTTGATCAAAGGACGCTTAGCTCTTTACAACTTAGTCCGTAAGCCCCCAGTCGTCGTCATCCTCCCCTGCCTCTGCGGCGGGTTCCTCCGAAACGGGCGCCTCGACCGGCTCCGGCGCGGGAGTTGGCTCCGGCACAGGTTCGGCAACGGGCTCCGGCTCGGGTTCAGGCGCGGGCTCCGGGGTAGGCTCCTCGAACACCGGCTCCGGTGTGGGCTCAACAAACGCGGGTTCTTCCGCCACCGGTTCCGGGGAGGCAACGCGCATCGCCCCTATGTCTTCCGTCAATGACGGCACGCTCCCTTCCTCAGCGCCGACGCTCGCGAACTCCACGGCGGGTCGCCGGGCCGCTCCCGCTCTGGCTCTGACCTGCGTCTCCATCGCTAAAGCGTTGTCGAAATCGGGGAACAGGTTTTTGTACTCCAGCGGGTCCGCAAGCGCTTCGGCGGCTTTCTTGTTCACCTTTGAGAGATCCGACTTCCACAGCGCGACGACTTCTGAGACTCGCGACGGGGCGTACGTTCTGGCCATGAACGCCGCTTCTGGAACTCTTCCGGTGGCACTAAGCAAATCAATGCACTTGTCGATTTCGCCGAGTAGGAACAGTGAGACGAACGCGACGTTGTTCTTGCCCTTCTCCGAGGCGGACTGCGCTAGTTTTTCGAGTTCCACAGGGGAACTCACCGCGGTGCACAGTAGCAGTTGCCCTGACAAATCTCCGCTCTTCGCCAAGCACGCCGACGCCAATTCAATGTCCCCACCGCTCATCGCGAGCTCACCGAGCTGCTTCCACTTCTGTTCCCCCGCAGCCATGTCTTCGTTCTCCACGATTGACCGCGCGATACCGAGCTCGCCGAGCTGCACTGCTAGCTCAAACTTGTAGTCAGGGTCCGTCGCGATGCGAAGCGCGTCCGCCACTTGCCCTCGGGATTCCAAAAATTTCGCAACAGAGTTGTACTGGTCCTTGGGAATCGTCGCCATCAACTCCTCCGCGGCTTCCATCTCGCCTCGTAGGACCAGGGTTTTGTACTCGATCAAGGACAACAAAAGAGTGTAGCTCACCACGCCAAACTGCTTATCGATGAGGTACACCCGGTTTTGAGCCGCTAAGTACCCCAACAAGTACATCGGCCTGTCCAAGTGAAAAATCGTGGTCACCTCCCCTCCGACGCAGTAGTTCAAACGCCACTCGCTGTTGTTGTAGATGAAACAGTCCCCGACCCATACCCCGGTGCGTACGCTTTCACCGATCTCGTGGAGAAGCTCGAACGCATCCTCAACGCCTTCGCCTTCGTCTACAGCACCGGCCTCGAAAGCAGCCGCGGTGGCTTCGGGGTCGTAGCGCAGAATGTAGAAACTCGATTCAGACGCGATGGCGACTAAATCCCCGCTGTCGCTCCACCACACATCCTTCACCGCAACATCAATGCGTCGAATCACCCTGGTGGTCTCCCAGTCGTAGAAACAGATGAAGTCGGTCGATCTCAACCCAAGTAACACACCACCGTGAAGGCCCTCCGCACTAAAGTGCGGCCGGAACGCGTTCTTCTCCTTGAACTGGTTGTAGACTTTTATTTTCGACGGGCTTTCTCGGACAGCGAACTCGTTTGAATCCACGCTCCACCCGAAGTCCAACGCCGTGCCAAACGATTTGTTCCGCCACGCCAAAGCCGTGTAGATGATGTACTCGCCGTCGCCGCACACGGTGACGAACCGGCCGTTCGGGCCGTGCACGAGTGATTGGGGGTACAGGTCACAAGAGCCGAGGTCTTTCACCGCTAACGGCAATCTTTCGCCATCCTGCACCTCGTACTCCGCAGGTAACGATTTAACGTTGACGGTTTGGACGTCGTTGTGTTTACTCCAGATGATCTTGCCTGATTGGTCCATCGAGGCTACTGGGTCTTCTCTGCCAATCTTAAACATCACAGTACCTTCGTCGTACCCAACAGACACCGCGTTCGATCCCTTGATAACCCCGATGGCCCATACCCTCTCCAAGCCGTAGTTCAGCGTGTTCTCCAAACGGTACGTGGTGCTGTGCCAGATCCGCAACGTCCCATCTTCGCTCCCCGTAATAATCACGGGCAACTCAGGGTGGAAACAAACCGCGCTGACGTTATGCGCGTGCCCCTCCAGCGTTTGGACACAGCTCTTGGTCTGGTAGTCCCAAATCTTCACCAGCTTGTCATCCGCGCCTGAAATCAAATAAGGCCGGTCGCCCCCCGCGAAGTACTCCACGCAATTCACACCCTTCTCGTGTCCTTCTAAAGTGAAGTTCGGGGTGGGTTGACCGATGCTCCACACTTTGACCGTACGGTCCAACGACGCGGACGCGAACGTGTTCGTGTCCTTGGGGTTGAACGCCGCTTGCATGACGTAGTGCGAGTGCCCCTCGAACACCTGCGTGCACGCCCAGCCCTTGTCCCAGTCCCACAGCTTGATAAGCATGTCGTCGCTGCTAGTTAACACGTAGGGCTGCGTGGGGTGCACTGAGACGCACCTGATGTAGTCCGTGTGTGCTTCAAACGCCTTCACCAGCTCCGTGGTGTTGTAGTTGTACACGCGGATGAACATGTCGTCCGAGCCGCACACGATCCATTGCTTCCGCGCCACCCACTTCGCAGTGCGCACTGGGAGCTCGGTAACTTCAAAGGATTTGACCAGAGAGTTAGTTTGGTGGTTCCAGATGTACACGTTCCCGGAATACAGGTTCGCCAGGATCCACGGCTCAGTGGGGTGAAGCTCGACGCCCTTCACCCGGTCGCTTCGCTGCACGAGCTTGCGCTTGATGTCGAGGCGGAGCGGCATCGTGGCGATCGATCGGGATTAATTGATCGTTCGATCTAAAGAGGCCGCGGTTAGGGTCGGATGAGATTCTGCGCCCGACACTAACGGCACGGAGTGTCCGGGATCAACACGCGCCGGTAGTACGAAGAAACGGGTCGCGGAGGGTGCGAACCGTGACCGTGCACTGACACCCCGGGGGCAGCGCTGCTCGAACTGGGAGCAACGCGGGGGGCCGAACCCGAGAACGGAGGCAGCATTCACAGTGGGGACCGCGGCAATAAAGTCAGTCAGACTCTTTGCCCATACGAGAGTTTTTGTCCCTTTTCGAAGGTCTAATAACTCAAGGGCACGAGATCGACTAGAAAAAGTGATCAAAACGCGTTTGAGAGGGTTTGTTTGTCATCAAGCCACGGCTGTCCACTTATCACCCGCGCGTGGAGAACACATCCCCGCCCGAGCTCATCACCTCAACATGCAGAGTCTGATGGCCTCCAACGCCCTGGCTGGCGCCCGCGCCTCGTACGCTCCCTCCAACTCCCGCGCCGCGCTTAACCGCCGAGTTGGAATGGCCACCCGCCGCCCTGTCTCCATGACCGTGCGCGCGGGCAAAACCCCGGACGGCCCCAAAGTAGCGATCGCGGGCATCTCAGGCGCCGTAGGCACCGAGTTCATGAGGGTGAGTATTGTGACTATACAGTCTATAACACGAACGGTGTTGTTTCGTCACGACCGGGACATCGATCTATCGGCAATCGGAAAATGTTGCGATCGCAGATTTTTTGCGAAAAGTTTATTTTTTCCTCGTCGAGCCGACGACTGCTCTGACTGAATACACACTGCCTGTGAGTGAATAAACACTGACTAACTCGAATGAACACTGATCATCCACATATCCTCTCCCATCCTACAACCTATAGGTTCTCGTGGAGCGCGACTTCCCGTACTCCGAGATGAAGATGTTGGCGTCGGCTCGTTCCGCCGGCAAGGAGGTTGAGTTCGACGGCGAGACGTACGTCATCGAAGAGCTCACCGAGGAGAGTTTCGACGGCGTAGACATCGCGCTGTTCTCCGCGGGCGGCAATATTTCAAAGAAGTTCGGCCCACTCGCCGCGGAGAAGGGGTGCTTCGTGGTGGACAACTCAAGCGCGTTCCGCATGGACCCCAACGTGCCTTTAGTGATCCCAGAGGTCAACCCGGAAGCCATGAAAGATTACAAGCTGGGCGGCAAGAAGAAGGGCGGCATCATCGCCAACCCCAACTGCAGTACGATCATCGCCCTGATGGCCGTGACGCCTATCCACAGAGCCGTTGGGGTGAAGCGCATGATCGCGTCAACGTACCAGGCTGCTTCTGGTGCCGGCGCGTTAGCGATGGCCGAACTGGAACAGCAAACGCGTGACGTCCTCAACGGCGACCCCGTGACGATGGAGATTTTCGGGTGGCAATACGCGTTTAACTTGTTCTCTCACAATGCACCGATGACCGAAAACGGGTACAACGAAGAGGAGATGAAGATGGTCAAGGAGACGGCGAAGATCTGGGGCACCGAGGATGTTCAAATCGCGGCTACCTGCATCCGCGTACCGGTGATGAGGGCGCACGCGGAGAGCATCAACCTCGAGTTAGAGAAAGAACTCAGCGAAGAAGACGCGAAGAAAATCCTAGCCGCCGCCCCGGGTGTCTCAATCATCGACGACAGAGAGAACAACAAGTTCCCCACTCCGTTAGATGCCTCGGACATGGACGACGTGTACGTCGGCCGCATCAGGCGCGACATTTCGCAAAAAGGAAACTTCGGCCTCGAGCTCTTCGTGTGTGGGGACCAAATCAAAAAGGGCGCCGCGCTCAACGCGGTGCAGGTTGCGGAACTTCTGCTGTGAACGGAGGTGCAGTAGGTGTCTACAGGTGTTTACGTGCTGCACATGGAAGAGAAGCGGTGAGGAGGTTTTAATATATTGACGTATGTTTGCTTTCGCTGCACTTTTTGTTATCCTTTTTTATTTCACTCCTCGTCAGCCAAATCTCAATACCTAACAACGAAAGCATCGTGGCTTCCTGTGCCAGTGTCGGGCGCACGTCATTGTCGGCTTGGCCCTGTGTGGGTCTTGCAGTGCGCGGAGCCTTCCGTGCAGGCAAACAGTCTGACGGAACCAACAAAAAGCCGGGGTGATGGCCTCCAAGCTCGGTCTTTCCGATGCGGAAAAGGTGTTTGTTGAAGCGCTGGCGGGCGCGATTGGAGGGTTCGCGGGTGCGGTTTCGTTTTACCCCCTAGACACGATCAAGACGCGGATACAGGCTGAGGTGGATGTTGGTGTTAATAGAAAACGCAAAACGTGGATGCGGGTGTTCAACGATTTAGTCACGAATGAAGGGTATGGGGCGTTGTTCGCGGGCGTCGGCGCGAAAGGCGCGCACTCCATGACATCCTCGTTTCTGTACTTTCTCGCGTTTAGCTCCTTAAAACGTAAAGTAGAACAGAGGAGCGGGCGGAAAATCGGTATCGCAGAGAACTTAACCATCGCGATGTTAGCGGGGTGTGTTAACGTGCTTGTGACGGAACCTTTAGACACGTTGTCCACGCGAAGACAGATCTGCGGGACGGACGATATTGACGATACGGACGACAACGGCAGGAAGCAAAAAATGTCGTCGGTTACCAAAAAACGTGAAGACAAAAAACCCGAGGGGACTCGCGATGCGTTCCTCTCCAACACGTACGACCAAGATACACGCGGTTTGTCCCAGTGGGCGTCCTTGTACAGCGGCATCGGCGCCTCGATGTTGCTCACGATAAACCCCGCGATTCAGTACACGTGTTTCGAACAGGCGCGTACGCGGGTGCTTTTGGGTTTGAGGCGACGCGCGGAGAAAAGAGGGAGCACGAAGAAGATAAAATCAGAACTCACGGTGAGCGACGCGTTCGTGCTTGGCGCGGCGTCCAAAGCGATTGCGACGTTTTTGACGTACCCGTTAGTGAGAGCCAAGGTACTCGCGAAAGCGCCGAAGGTTTCGAAAAAAATAAGTAAAGGAGGTAAAGAATTGTCGGCTGATGAATCAAATTATAACGCCAACTCTTTTCGGGGAAAATCGCTCCTGGCGGTGATGCGATTAGTAGTCGCCACGGAAGGCGCTTCCGGTTTGTACAAAGGGTTGCACGCGCAGCTGTTAAAAACAGTGTTAGCGGCGGCGTTTTCCCTAACAGTGAAGGAGAAAAGCTGGAGAACCGCGATGTTGCTGGTGGTGATCGTCAAGGGGATGTGATGGAGGGAGTGCATAGCGAGAAACATGAAAATTTCAGCCTTTCTCAGTTCTTTCATCATGACCGTTTTGTTACCGTGGTTTTTTGCTTGCCTCTCCAAGTCGGCCCTCTTCCATCTCCCTTCACTGGCCAGCGCACCGCGACCCCGTGTTCCCACGCGCGCTCGGCAAAGATGGCGGTCATCATGGGTGTGGGTGAGGGGGTATTCTCCCTCGTGATAATAGGGTGCGTCGGAGGATACGGTCGCGTGGACCCGCGCGATGTGTACCGCCCGTTTCGAATGCAAGCCGTGTGCCGAATCCCGACGACTCTTCGATCCTCGCTGACCTTCCCCTCCCCGCCTCCATCCCCAACCTTCTCCACGCAGACTCGCATTCTTGGGGGCGTGCCACCTGAGCCGGGGGACCGAGCAGGCAGCGTACGTACTTCACTTCGAATGCTTTCCCATAGGTCACCACTCATGGGCGGCGACTCCGTTTTGAATGATTCCAACGCGTCCCACTCGAGTCTGGCGCGTAAGTCTGACCCCGTCCCTACCCCCCTTTCCACAGTCGCATTTCCGTCGGCACCACCATCTCGTACATAGTCTTGCTAGTTATTTTGCTTATCACCCCTCGTGGTGAAACCGAGCTCACGGACGTGGAGGCGGAGATTGGAGGGTACGACGACACGGTGACGTACCGAAGCCTGATTGTGACGTGCATGGTGCTCGGCGCGCTGACTTCGTTCGGCTCAGTCGCGGCGTTCCACTTGTTCCCCCCCGTGTACGCCAAGCCGATCGACCACGCCACCGATGTCATCGCGCACGAAATGAACTCGAAAAGAAGGCCGATGTCCATGGGGATCTTTTAATTGACGAGGAGGGTATAGGTAGGAGTGTATTACAGAAATAGAAGCGCGCGTCGCGAAAAGAAAAGCATTCATCATCGCCATATGTTTCACAACCTCACACCTAGAGGTATCTAGATATCCATCACTTCTCTTCCTCTTCCTCCTTTTTCTCCGGGTTCAGCGCATGTTGGATGCCCGGGTCGTTGGGGTCCACGCCGGGGAGGGAGGACAAGATGGAGTTGACGTAGTTCTGGTCCGCGAGCGGGTCGGCGCCGCCACCCGCGGGTTGGTCTTCGTTCATGGACATCGCTAAAGCGGCTTGAAGCGCGGGGTCGTCTTCCTCTGCACCCCCACCTGCCGCACCTTCGCCGCTCATGGACAACGCGAACGCGCGTTGCAACAAAGCATCCTCATCCATCATCGTCGGGTCACTATCCGCGGCGCCGGCGGCGGGTACAGGTGTCACAGCGGGCGCAGCGGCGTCTACGTTCGCGTCGCGACCCGCCTCGTCCTCGCCCCCCCCCGCCGCCGCGGCTTCTTGCCGCGCACGTTCTTCCTCCAACGACAACCGCATGGCCATCATCAGCGCCGGGTCGTCCCCACCGTCCATCATCGCATCTCCTCCCTCGAAGCCCGCCATCGCCGCCCTGGACGACGCCGCCGCCGCCGCCGCCGCGAACCCGCTCCCCCCGCCTGCGTCTTCGTCTACAAAGATGGGCGTGCTTAACAGCACGTCGGCTAAATTAGCTCCAGGCGGTACCGTAACCAAGTTGCTGTTGTTGTTTTTGTTCACCGCGGTCATGAAAGCCTCTAGCTTCTCAGCGTTTTCTTCAACATCACCAAAACTCACCACGTCAACCGCGACGTTGCACTTGCGCAGCTTTTTCCCGACGCTCGTTAACTCACTCAGCTCAGCCTCCACGGGCGACCCGATGAACAACACGATGCGCATGCGTTGATGCTTGTTCTGGCGGTGCTTCAGGGCTAAATGCGCGACCTGGAAAGTTGAAAAGGTGGAAGAGGAAGGGAGGGATACACGAATGGAATGTCAGCGCAACGTCATTTCGCGAGATTTGGCGAAAAACCCATCGAATGGAACGTGTCTTTGTGGATCTGGATCTGGGCGTAACGTCGCCCACGAGATTGACGCGATACGTTCGCGGCTTGACGTACCTGCACGCCGGTGGGAAAGTTAACAGTCCCCTCCATGGATATGCCGTGCACTGCGTTTAGAACCACCCCGAGGTCGTCCGTGGGGGTGACCAGCACCCTGGGCACCTTTCCAGCCAAGCTGAGCACCCCTACGCTGTTTTCGGGGTTGGACTGCGTCTTCGCGCCTGCGAGCAGGTTGATGGCGTCCGCTTCCGCCTGCGATCGAGTTGTAAATGTAAGGTAGGGAAGGGAGGGTCAAAACAAGGTCCGCGGGAAGTACGCGTAGCGACCGCGCCGTGATGGGCGACCGCGATGGCAGGGGAAACAGGAAACAACAAAACGTTGTTCGCTTCATCGGGCGAGAAGACGCCTTGAAACAAAAAAGGGGTCCGACGAACGGAGGGTTCCGCACCTGCAGCCGCGTGGGCAAGTAGTCCGAGTTGCGGACATACTCGCTGTTGTCAATGCACAGGATCGTCGCCTCGAGCACCATGGTCGCCTGCGGAGTCTGCCACGTTGTGCTACGAACAGTGAGAGGGTGACCAACGCAGATCTGAGGTTTGAGACGACGCATGAACGGGCGGATTTTGAGTTCAGAAGAAAACGACAGGTGAGTGATTCCAGTTTTGCAAGTTCACACGCTACGCCCCTTCTAGTCACCCCCCATCCCCCCCCTTAACAAATTCTTCACCGCCACTAAGGACGACCCTACGCGGTACATCAATAGCGATGATATTTCGTTCCCCTCCATCGTGGCTCCGTTCTCCAGAAGCAATTTACACAACCGGACGCATCCCGGATTTTCGGGAGTCGCCTGCGCCGCTAACACTAGCGGCGTTACGCCAACGGCGGTGGGTCCGTAACTCCCCCGCATGTTCGGGTCAGCTTTTGAATTTAAAAGTAAGGTTGCCAGCTGTAAGCCCCCCACCTCCTCGCCGTTACGCACCGCAACGGCCGCCCACAACAACGGCGGACCCCGCACCACGTCATAAGTTCCCTCGGCGTTGACGTCGGCCCCAGAGGCAATCAACTCGCTCGCCAAATCGACGCCTCCCACGGCGCCCGCTTCAACCGCCGCCGCGGCCCACCACAGCGGTGTGGTTTCGTCGCCAGCCACGCCCCGTGTCCCGTTTGTGTTAGGGTTCGCACCTGCTTTTAGCATGGCGCGCGCCAGGTCGATCGCCCCTGGGGCGCCGTTTCTCGCTGCGAGACATGCAAGCCACAACGGCGTCCCCGACACCCCGCCATCGGCGCTTCGCATCTCATCCAGCGCCGCACGCGCGGTCTCAGACCCAGGCTCCAGCGCGGCGACCAGTTTAGCCGCAGACGCGATGTCGTCGCCCTCCGCGGCGCGAAGCGTCGCGAGCCACAGGGAAGTGGCGGGGAGTGAGGTCTCGGCATCGCCAGACGATGACGCTCGTGCGCTGACGTTACGAGCAGCGTGGCGCACCTGCGCGGCACGCGTGGAGACGCGCGGGGTGACTGTTTGGAATCCACACCTCGCGCACGAAACAGATGCACTCATGTCGCCTCGATCGGCGTGCACGCACCCACTGGCTCCGCGACGTCGCGTGCGTGCGCGCGCACCACGACTACGACGTGTCCATGGCGAAGGACAGAAAATGTTTGCTTGGACTGATCCAAAACTGTCCCAAGAATAAAAGAAAAGACGCCGCAGGAGGAAACGGGAAGATGAATAAGCAGTTGATATCTCTGCAGTAGTTTATCTTTATCGAATCCCTGACCTGCGAGTCAAGAAGTATGTATTAGTCAACAGTTCAATTCGACGGGCAGCCTTTCGCTATCGCCCAATTTTCCAACTCGACATGACCACCATCTCTCGCCCGAGTGAACGTATTCCTATTCCACGGGCATCCGTTCGCGCGCGCCCATTGCAGCACCTCGAGGTGCCCAAAGTATGCCGCCGTCGAGCACGTGTCTGTGTCCCACGGGCAGCAATTCGCGTGCGCCCAATGCAGCATCTCGAGGTCCCCTTCCGCCGCCGCCTGCGTGCACGTATACTCGTCCCACGGACACCCGTTCGTGTGAGCCCACTGCAGCACCTCAAGTTGCACGCCCGCCGCCGCCGCCGCGCACGTTGTCGCGCTCCACGGGCAGCCGTTCACGCGTGCCCACTTTAGCACCACGAGATGCCCGCCCTCCGCCGCCGCCGCACACTTGTTCTCGTCCCATTGTGTATCGTTCTCGCGCAACAGCTTCAACTCCTCGAGCTGCCCGCTCTTCGCCGCTGCCTCACAAATTAGTTCTTGACGCGACAGGTGACCTCCCCGTTGCAGGCGCTTCACTGCGCTTAAACATCCGAGCTCCACGGCACGCTGTTCATCAAGCTCATCAAACGCAAGCCCCATCGCCGCCACCGCGTCGCGCATCGCACGGCTCACCGCTGGGAGCCTTGCGAGATCTGCGGGATCGTCAGAGTACTCAGATCTGTTGATGTGAGTGACGACGAGGTAGTTAGGGAGGCCTGGAATGGCCTCGACCGCGTCAGGTTGTCGCGCAACAGTCGCGACAACACCATCCGCACGATTAGGCAGGCGTTGCGACCATTCAAATGACATGGTGAAGAACATGGTGCGCGTCGTTGTGTCGAGGCATCCGAGAAAAGCGTTACTCGAGTACTTGAAAAGTTGGCCAAAAAACGAAACAAAAGCCCGAGAAAAGAAACGCGAGGTGTCCGGAGGTTGAGGTGAGTGATACTGATTTTTAGGACCTTTAGGACAAAGATGGGATACGCATCAGCTAGAATACGTCCTATAACTAGTTAATTACACACTGATGGGTTGGTACCCCAGCCCGCTTTCTTCGTCGACCTTCTCCAGCGTCTCCCTATGCGCAATTAATAATTCGGTAATTTTCCCGCGAAGATCTTCCAGACCGACGTCCTCCTCCGCGGACACCGCGAGCGCGCCTTCTGAATGTAAAAACTCCCCAGTCACCCGCGCCTCGGTTTCGTCTTGCTCCCCCCACAGCCCCTCCAGGTCAGGACACAGCTCGCCCCCCAGCGAAGGTACCATCGATGATTTCGACATGACGTCCAGCCACGGTCTCTTGTGCGCGAACCGTTTTTTCAAATCTGCTCTGATTGCTAGTTGGTCCTCGACGGTAGTGCCGCAAAGCCCGGACAAATCGAACACGAACACCACACAAGTAGGAAGGTGTTCCAACGTAGCAATCGCAAGTTTTTCGATTTTGTTCCGGTCCTCGTCGGGTCTCCACAGCAACCCGGGCGTGTCAGTCACGATGTGTCTTTTTTCCTGTAAAAAGAAGTGCCCCATTTTTATGCCCCGGGTGGTGAACGGGTAGTTGCACACTTCCGGGGTGCCGGAGGATAGGACTCTTACCAGGGATGACTTGCCCACGTTGGGTGCGCCCACTAGTGCTACAGTAGGGGTCTCCAACTCAGCCACCGGAAGCCGTCTCAAGGTTTTCGCAATCTCTTTCAGCTCATCAATGGGTTTCTTGCCGTTGCGCTTGAAATAACTCTCCATCTCTTCGAACCCGGCTTCTCGAATGGAAATCGCATCTTTGGGTCCTTTCGCTTTCGCAGCCCGGCCGGCGTGCTGCTTGCCGATGGATAACATGGCTTTGCGCGCGACGTCGACTTGGCGCAACGTGCTTTCATATTTGTCATCCTTTAGAGTCAATTCTAACAAAGCGCGTTCAAACGGGTGCAATCTTTCCAGCCTGGGAAATCCTTTCACGTACTCGCCCAACGGTTTGCACAACGCCGTGGTCAACGCATCTAGCTGCTTTGCTGACCGGTTCCTCTCCTTCAACGTCGGGTCTCGTAACCCCTTGGTAGGTGTTACCCTCCCCGCACGCTTCAACCCGCTTGTAATGATGTCGTCCGCGGGGGATACGTTCGGCACGCGCATCAACACGCCGGTGCGAACTTTTTGCTTCACCGCGAATTTTCCCTCATCTTTCGCTACCGCGGCGGCGACCGCGGCGGCGGCGTCGGTTTCGTTGGCGGCGTTGGATTTTGATTTACCGATTTTTGTGGGAGGGGGGGTACCAGCTGCGGCGGAGAACCAGGCGGCTCGACTCACCCGAGACGCGCGTTGTCGTCCAGCGAAGGGTGCCAGAGATGCGCCCGTGAATGCCGCCGCCGAGATCATGGCCCCCGACTCGACACGACCCCCTCCGAAGTAACGCGCGACGGGAACGAGCGGCGCTTTGAGAAGTGAAAACAAAAAGGCTCGCGAAAACGCGGCGTGCATGCACCAGGCGCGCGGAGCGTGCGTTGTGCTGTGTGTCACGCGACAAGAGAATGACGTGGTTATCCGAAACGGGCGCTTTTCGCGCCGACGGGCGAAACCGACGAAAACGTTTCGACGCCAAATCTCAAAAACGTGCCAGATCTCCACACGCCTCGGGCCTCCCTCGTTTCTCACGATGAGCGAGATGGAGATCGAGCCAACGGGCGGCTCCACGGCGCCGAGCGGGAGTTTCCCCCCGGATTTGTTCGAGCTCGCGAGCGATGTCGCGATGGTGGGCGCACCGCCCAGCGATGCGATCGCGACTCAGATCTTCCAAATGCATCCCCTCCCTTCTGTCTTCGCCGCGCTCGCCGAAGCGGAAGAGGGAAGCAAAGCCGAATCCGATTTATGTTCCTTCCTGGACCGCATGTTTCAAACCGGTCCCGCACAAACATTGTTGCCCAGCGTGCTGCCGTACGCGGAACAAGGCCTGGACTCGTCGTCACCTCGCGTCCGGCAACTCGCGTGCCGGTCGCTGCTCCGATGTGCGCATCAAGTCGCGTGTTTACCGTCACTCGACGAGTTGGACGGATACGTAGGGGGTTTAGTGGAGGCAATCAGCGACGTCGACGCTGGAGTCGCTGCGAGCGCGCACGACGCAATCGTATCAATTGCGGAGGTTGACACCAACACGAGTATCGCGATATTACAAAAGGTCAAAGCAATGTTCGCGGACGGCGAGCGCACTAAATCCGCCGAAACGCGTTTGCGCAGACACGCACTCGCTGCGGCGGTCGCGTCAACGTCACCGACCGCGTTCGACTGTTCCACAACGCTAGGCTTGCCTGAATTATTACTCAACGAGCTGGACTCCAAAAACGACCCGCTCGCATCCATCGCCACGATGGAGCTGTTGTGTGAAATCGTGGAGAAACAACCGACATCGCGCGTATCCCTGGCGCTGTGCGACGCCACGCTTCCCAAGCTCGCCGGAGTCGCCCGATCTGATTCTCAAGGTGCAGCGTCCGGGTTCGCCAAAGCGCGCGCCTTGACCGTGGGTGCTAGACTCTGTGCGTCTATAAGTACCGCGCGCGGCACGTTCCCCTCCACGACCGGCGGTGATTCCTTGCTCGACGCGTTGCGCGGAGCGTTGCAATTAGCGGTGGCGGGCGACGGTGACAAAGAGTCCGGCGAAGTCGCGTGCGTCGCGGTCGGGGCTCTTTGCGAATCAGGTTATGCCACGTCAGCACATGCGATGCTTGAACTCGTCACACTTGTCATGCATCTCGCTCTAGGGGGTACACGCGTACCGACAGGCACCCGCGTCGCGGCGCTTCACGCGGCCGCGACGCTTATGGGCGCGGGCGAGACGAGCGGACGGCGGACGTTGTTGGTATCGCCGAAGGCGCCGCACGAGCCGTGCGGGTCCACCAACGAGACCTCCGCCGCTATTGAAACCGCCATGCGCGAGGCGGCCTACGACGCTTCCGCTGCCCGTGCGATGACGGTCGGTGAATCTATAAAAGAAGTGATCGCAAAAGGAACCGATTCATACCTAGAGCTTCGCGTCGCGGCGTACCGGTTCGTCGCGAGTGCCGGGCGACGGAACTGGTTCGCGTTTGAAACTTTGAGTTGCGAGAAAGTCGTCGCTCTAGTCACGGACGCGAGCTGGGAAAACCTGGCACCCGGGTGTCGCTGGAGGCACGAAGCGGTTTGTGGGCTGCTGGTTGGCGCGAGAGACAACTCAGGTAGTACAGGGGAAGGTGTGCGCGTCAGTGACGGTGCAATGTCGCGGTTAGAGAGCGCAGTCGCGGGGGGGCCCTTCGGGGGCGGCGCTAATGGGTCAGGTGTTGTCCCGCAAGTCGCGGTGGCGCAGCGATGATAGTCATACGTCTTGTGATTGATTCTTATAATTCTTACTATTCGTTAAAACGATTCTACTTCTTAATGCGCCCTCACACGTCGTGTGTTTCTTTCTGGACGTCTGAGTTTTGCTCTATTGGCTTTTCTTTCGCCAAAACAGCGCCACCTTCCCCCTCTTTCCCTTCACCCGCATGTTGTTCGTGCGAGTGCGCGATGGACCTGACGGCTCCATCATAAGCCCCCATCCCAACCTCGTACGGTTCGATGGTATTTTTCCAATTAGGCCACTTGTCCATCTCAGTAACTGTGACTTGGTGTTCCTCTAATCCTCTTCTTTGCACTTCGAGTTGGAACCAGTTTACTAAAACGTCGTCCGGGACCTCGCCTTCGAGTCGAGTGTACGCGTTCAAAAGTCGCTCCCGTCGCCCCGGCATCGCCAACTTCGGCACAATCACGTCATTGAAGTATTTAACCGCCATCTCCTCGCGCGCGGGGTCAAACACCGCGCGGTTGCTGTAGGTTAACAGCTGGTGCCAGGACGACGGCGTGACCAAGGGGAGGACGAGATGAGGGCTATACGCCGAGTACACGAAGTCGTCATCCGCGTTCAGCGTGGAGCGGATCGTGACCTTAAAGTTGCCCCCTTCTTGACTCTGTGCTTTCCTCGCAATTGAATGTAACACCGTGAGGCTCTGTTTATACTCCTCGTCATTATACGCGAACATGTGGTTCTTGTCCTCTCCCCAGACCAGTAGGGTCATGATGACTAAATGCGTACACGCAGGACAGTGCTTTTTTTTGTACTCCACAATCGCCGCGTTGATCACGGGGTAATCTTCAACCATGAACCGCACTTTGTCTGACAGTCTTAAAGGTATCACGATTGTTCGGTCGTCGCCGTGCAGGTTTGCTGCAGGTACGCCTTGTTGTTCCAACGCCTTCTTGTGCCCCACCACACAGCTCACGAAACTCCGCTGCTCTTCGCTCTCGCCCATCAGATAGTTGTACAAAATGGATCCTTCGTACCCTTGTTTGTCTTGAAGGATCAACCTCCTCGCCCCGATCCAACCCACTCCCTGTCGTTCCACCGCGTTCCCTAGCCGGTACGCGTCGTTACTTGTCACGACGGGTAAGTTAACAAGCTCACTGGCGCACCGCGCGTAGTGACTCACCGCGTGTGTCGACTCCCCAAGTGTGGGCATGGTGTGAAGAAGATTCGCCGCGACTGGAGTTTCGGGAAGATCGTCCACGAAGCCTCCTAAGCACGCAGAGGTGGATGGTTCCTCCCCGAGTCGCATCGCTGCCTCCCCTGACGCACCCATATCTCCAGCAAACGCCGCCGCACAGACCAACCCAGCCACTACGCTTCCCAGCAATGTGCGGAACACAACCTTACCCACGCCTCGCCTCCAACCCGAGTTCGTTTCCCCAGCCGCATCCGAGTCCAGCAAAAGCCGCGTCTCCGCGGAGGTGGACGCCACCATCCCCAACCCGCGTGGACCACTCCACCCCCTCGCGCCCTGCTCGCGCCTCCGGAAAGTCGCGCCACACCTGCGCGACCTTTCAGACCCGGGGTCAACTGCTAAGCGCCCCTATGTATGGTGGAACCACGCAACACCCTCACGTAAAAACGGGGTGTTTCGTGTTGAACTGAAAATCGCAAAGGGAAGCTGAGAGTCGGGTTCGACGCCCGTTTCACACTCCTCTCTCGTCCCATGCAAGAGTCAAAGCTCGACGTTTCGTCGAACGTTGTTGGGTGGAATTTGAGGGAGTGTTTTAGACCGTCTTTGTTGAGTTCTATCGGCCGAAATCTGCTGATTTCCGATTTTTGCCTGACTCCGGGAAGCACTTCTGCGTGCTGCCTGATCACCGCGTTCGTGGCGCTGCAGGATATTAATTCCACAGAGGTGGGCGCCACTGAGGTGTACTCGGGGACGCACGTGTGGGAGGCGCACGCCGCGCTCAACGCGCGGACTAGGGACGAGGGGATGCGGGAAATCGCGTTGACGGCAGCTGGGTTTTCGGCGCCGCAACCCGTGTCGCTCAACGCCAGGGATTGTTTGGTGACGGACTCGCGGTACAATCACCGCGGCGGAGCGAATACCGACGAACAGAAGAGAAGGGCGAAGATGGTAGAGGCAGGCGCGGCGATACTGGAGGTGGGGCAAGTGTTACACTACGATAAGTTTTACGACAAAGACATTCTCTTCTCCTTCTTACTCCGCGCTGCTGTGCTTTTCGCACGTCCTCCTCTCTGGCCGCACGCGTCGTCGTCCTACGACCCCCAGTCTTTCACGTTCTGCTGGTCCTTCTCCCGCTGCTTCCTGAACCTGACGTCGGACGCCGACTCAGGCTTGACCGGCTTCGTCTGCATTTCCCTAAGCTTTTGCGCCGCCTGCCTACTCTTCACGTCCCGATTTTTGTGCGCGTCATCGCGCTTTGACGCGGCTTCTGCAAGCTTCTTCCGCATCTCTTCCTTGGTAACGTCCCCCTCCCGATCGTCGTCCTGCCCGGAAGAGCAGGAAGCACACACGGCGGCGTCGCGCGGGCGTACGTACGACACGAGAATCGCGTCCTTCTCGACGCCAGGAACCCCCGCCGTGGCGCCGCCGCTGACGGCGACGTGCTCGACGCCGTTCGACTCGGATTCTTTGAGCTCGCGGTTCTCCATTTCATCCATCGGTTTCACGGGCACGGCGGAACCCCCGCCGAGCCCGCCGCGGCGGGCGCGGTATCCTCGTCGTTCGCCGCGGGTACGTTATTCTCCTCCTTGATATCGCCCCCCTCCCCACCGACGTCCTGCCCGGAACCAAAAGACGCGGCATTCGACTCGCCCTCGGTGGACACATGGTCCTCCGAGGGCGGAGTCTCCGTGGCAGCCTCGATACGCTTCTGGTGCTCAATCTTGTCTTTGCAATGCCTCTGCACATGGCTGTGTATTTGTTCGAGCTTCAAGTACTTAACGTTCATGAAACGCAAGATGAGCGAGGGGAGAAATTCTTTCTTGAGGCTCGGCTTCTTCCTCGCGTCGCTCAGCTTCTTCATCACGCACTCGAACCGCTTTTGCAAAACGGTGTTTTCCCAATTCACATGGCCATTTGTTTGGAACGCGCCCTCCAGTTCCGCCAGCAGTGGTTTCTGTGACGCCCCGGCTGCTGACCCGGCTGCGGCGTGAAGTTCCCATGCGGTGACGCCGGTGGCGACAAGAGAGACAAATACGCGGTATTCCGCCTGATCCTTTTCAACCTTAATTTCTCTCCTTCTACGAGCTTTTTTACCGTCTCCTTCATCTCCGGGTCGGCAAACTTCTCTTTGTTGGAGTTATGCACCAACGTGGCTTCGAGATCTTCCTTATACCTCCCCTTTGACTCTTCGCTGAGCGCACCGAACATCGACTCGTCGACGTCATGGACGCTTCCAGAAATTTGTTTACGACAGCCTCGTCTGCTCCAATACCTGGCACCTCGCCTACGGCATCCGCGTCGGAGTCTTCCACGTGGGAGTCTTTCGGGTCGACGGCATCGTTGTCAAAGCCACCGCTGCCATCCGCCTTCGGATTGCGGTTCTTTTCACCGACATTTTGCCTTTTGGGCCCGTCTCCTCCACTCTGGCCGCTAGTGACTCGGCGGCGAACTGTTCCTTATTATTTCGGTGCTGCAACAACAGACACGTCCATCGGCACCGCTTCGTCCGCGTCGTTGCTCGGCGCGAACGACGCAAGCGCGTCGGCGACGATCCACCGCCGGAAGTACTCCATGTCCTTCTGTGTGAACGACAAAGGACACCCGCTGCCGATGCAGTCCCCGTATTTCAGCATGAACACGCCGCAGTCGCACCCGTTCTCCTGCTGCAGGATCTCCTTGGGGTGCTCGGCAACCCACCCGCTAGTGTCGACGGTTTCCTTTTTCTTGTTCTCGCACTCGTCCCCGACCCACCGCTTCAAGCACACCAGCAGGGAGTGGTCCTCGCCGTGCAGCGAATCGTACAGGCGCACGCGCTGGTTCTTGAGCTCGATCGTGGCCAACACCCAGTGGATGCCCTCGGGGGACTGGTGCACGGGGATGATGATGGTGTCGCAGGCTAACATGTCGTACCCCAGCTTGCTTAAATTGGTCCACCGGCGCACCGCGTCGTAGTCGTACGACCGGTCGCCCTCGCCGCACAGATTCTTGACGAAGCGCGTGTTCATGAAGTGCGTGCGCGCCTGTGGCGTAGTCCCATCCGCGGCCTCGCTGGGCCGCCGCCGCACCTCCCTCGCGGCCATCGAGCACACCGTGAAGTTGACCATCTCGTCGTTCAGCCACTCGCCCGGCGTCATCGTCGCGACGTCTTTGCGCGTGAGCGATAAGTCGCCCTGCAACGCGAACGTGCCCGACGCGAGCACCTCGTGCGACTGGCCGTGTGCGAGAGCGGCGTCTACAGAAGCTTCTTGCTCGGGGGTCAGAGGAGCAGTCAGCGCGGCTTCCCACGCGTCAGTATTATCCCCCTCCTCCTCGGACGCAGCGCTCAGCTTCATGCCAGTAGATCCTTCCTTCATATCGAGCTGGAGCGAAGAAGTCGTCTCGCCGTCGTCCACATAGCTCACCCCCCCGCTGACCTTGCGAGGGGACAAGACCGGTTCGCCACCCACATCGTCGCCTTTCTGTTCGCTTGAGATCGCGAGCGCTATGCACATCTTCTCCAGCTCTACGCGCAACTTCTCGTTCTCCATCTCGAGGCGCACCGCGTATTCGTTTTTCGCCTGAAACTTCGACTCGGTGTCCTTTTTGACCAGGTTGTTCAAATGCGCAAACGCGGAGGACAAATTATTGAACTGGCTTCGCTCTAGGTTTATCTGGTTGTTCTGCCGAGCAACTTGTTCGTTCAGCTCGCGTCCCGCGTCGGTCGACTCCTTCGCGCGCTCGTTGGCTTCGTCCAAGTCGTTCTGGCATTCCTGCAACGTCGCTCGAAACGAATGTACCATAGTCCCCACATCGCCGGGCATTTTGTCGATTGTCTCGCCGGAAGCGCACCGGGTCGCGAGTTTCTGCGACGTGCCGCGAAGTTCAGAACTAACCTTAAGGCCTTCGCGCACGCACGAATCGTCCGCGTGTGCGCGGTTGTAAATCGTCGCGACCGGACCGGCGTTTCTGCGCGGTTGGGCTGACGTGCGTGGAGCGGCGCGAGAAGACGCGCCTCCAGCGTCGCTGGAGCCACCGGACGCGACGACGGTCGAGGGCGCGCGGTTGTTCGCCACACCCTCCCCCTTCTGCTCGGGCTTGATCTCCGCCAGCGGCACCTGCTTCGGCGCGGCGCTCCCGCCTCCGAACCTCACAGGCTGCGAGAGAGGGCTCGCGGGCTGCATCGGCGGCGGCGGCGGCTTCTGCAGGGCGCATGGAGCGGGAGCGGTCACCCTTTCGGAACCAGGCCCTCCGGCGAACGTTTTTTTGGTCGCCGCGGCGGAAGTGGAACGCGCCGTGAGTTTCGTGCCGCCCAAGTCTCCGCCGGTTGATTCGTCGCCGATTGAGTCTCCACCGGACGGGACCTTGTTCACGTAGGTGGAGTCTTTCCACTTCTTGCCGGCGCGCCGGGGCGACGGGATTTTCTTGGAAGTCGTCGCGAGGCGGTCGGCGCTCGTGCGCGCGGTTGCTCCAGTAGAAGCGGGTTTAGCATCGCCGGCGCCACCGGACGACACCTTGTCCGCGTACGTGGGGATTGCTCTTGGCATGTCCCGTCGCTGTCGGTACATCTGCCAATCTTGAATTGCTCCGCCACCATGGACTTCAACTTCTGGTTTAGCAACACTCGATGTCGAAATCCTGCTTGTCCTCGTCCTCCTCGTACGTCTTCATCCACTGATGTGATGTGATGGCTTCGCCGAGCCCTTCCATTTCCCCTTGTCGGCCTGACAGACTTTGAGTCGTCCATCGAGCCGTCACCTCGTCAGCCACCGTTGCTTTTCTTCTGATGACATCTCGTGCCCTGTACCGTACGGCGCGTGTCGTGCAGTGACGACGCCCCGTCGCGAGACCCGACCGCCTTCCACGAGATCTCTTTCCGCCCCGTTTCTGATCTCGACCAACCACGCCAAGTCTCGGCCCGTCCGAGAGAGAGGTCTTGTTTCTCAGTCACCACGACGGTCGCGACGGCACACGACCACCAACGGTCCGTCAACCCATGGCTCGGTTCGTGACAGCAGCACGGCGCCGGGGCGCGACTTGATATGACTGCAGAAGACTGAATCTGGGACGTCGTGTAGGTCATTTAATCGCCGCTGCGTCCGTCGGTCACGCGTGCCGCTAGCTCGCTCGGCTCGTTTCTCGTCTCGTTTCTTTCACCGCGCGTTGTTGCTTTCAAAAACAGTACTGGAAGGCTTCGAATTAATGTCTTTCAAACGCTCCAGCCACTTTCAAAGTATCGGTCAAGAAAAAGCACCCTCGAAACTCACACGAAGCGTCGAAATCGTAGTACCGTTGGTTTCCAAATCGGTCAAATTCGTTTTCATTTGTTTGTGACTGATCGCCGTACGTTTCTTCGTTTGTGTCCGAAAGCGGAAACGAGTCGAAAAAAAAGCGTCACCAAATCGGTCAAGCTTCGCCGGATCTCCAGCACGATCGACACAACTTTAGCGCGCAACGCACTAACGACAACTTTAGAACTCAAGCAACATGCGGTACGTTCTGCACGCAGATGTGCGCGCGTCGACCGCGCGTCGCGCATGGCGCGCGCGCGGCCCGCTCGCCAACGATCCGCGGAGAGAATTTTCCGTTCCTTCCCGCTTCGACAATTATTCAAAAGCCGAAAACATCCGTTGACGGCCGTCTTCGGTGTCGTCGTGTCTCCCGTGACACGCGCGCTGACTACGACCACCCCCCTCTCTCCTTCGCTTCTCCTCTATCCTTCCCTTCCTTAACCACGCGAAGCGAGATTGTGCACATCCAAGGCGGACAATGTGGCAACCAAATTGGTGCCAAATTCTGGGAGGTGCGTTGACTTTTCCTTTATTTCCGACTGAACCGCCATACGGGAATCGATCATTTCTTCCCCAGGGCCTATTTTTCCCGTCCCCGTCCCGGCGTCCTCTGACCCCCTCCTCCCCTTCCGACGACAGGTTATCTGCGATGAGCACGGTATCGACCCCACCGGTACCTACTGCGGTGACTCCGACCTCCAGTTGGAGCGCATCAACGTGTACTACAACGAAGCGTCCGGAGGTACGTCGATCGTGTTGAATTGATTCGTGCCAATTATCCCGTTGGTGAATGCAGCATTT
>TARA_B110000977_G_scaffold97815_1_pt1 | contig 47216 bp, 26 predicted proteins | sample TARA_B110000977 | Tara Oceans TARA_B110000977 (sample SAMEA4397798) | marine metagenome | biome: Polar Biome; feature: [SRF] surface water layer (ENVO:00010504); material: water (ENVO:00002006), including particulate matter (ENVO:01000060) such as... | depth 5 m | reverse complement strand
ACAGACGTCGAGGCGGAAGAAGCTACAGATGTCAAGTCGAGTACTTTCACAAAGGGAGGGTACTTTATTGGGAAGGTTGTTTGGGCGAAGGGCTACTTGGAACTCCTGGAGCGTGTCGCGGAATACAACGAAACTGCCGCGCCAAAGGATAAGTTGGCGCTCGACGTTTTTGGCGACGGCGACGATTTCAAGGATGTGATTAAAACCGCGGCGCGACAGAAACTGCCGCTAACTTTCCACGGACGCGCGGACCACGCGGGGGAAATCACGCAAGGGTACAAATTCTTCATCAACCCCTCGTTGTCTGACGTCGTTGCGACGACCACGGCGGAGGCGCTCGCGATGGGAAAATTCGTAGTCTGCGCTAAACATCCCTCCAACGAGTTTTTCTCCACGTTCGCAAACTGTCGCACGTACTCCACCCGGGAAGAGTTCGCGGAGTGCGTTCGTGAGGTGCTGAACACCGAGCCAAAGCCGATGCCGGCGGAGGATCTGCGTAGACTGACGTGGCAGGATGCCACTGAGAGATTTCTCGACGCCGCAGAACCAGACGCGCCGCCGAGCAAGCTCAGGCATCGAGTAGGGGAGAAAATTTATGATTGGTTCGCCGCGGCGTGTCACAACCAACTCACGGCGTCGGAGGCGGTGAGGTGTTTGGTCGGTGGAGGTGCGGGAACACTCCTGAGTCCAAGTGGGGATCTAGCGGAATGGCGACCAGACGAGTGGTCAGGAGGGGTGATGGACAGAAAGGGTAAATATCTACAGTAATTTTATATTACAGACTCGCGAGCTCGAGCTTCTTTTTCGCCGCAAAATCCGCCGTCGCCGCCGCGGTGCTCGCCGGACTCATGGGAAAGTTTTCATCCCAATCGGACCGGAACCCGCCAGGCTGTACCGGTTTGCCGACAATTAAATTCAACGGAGTGAGCTGTTTTTTGGCTGTAGTGCGAGTTGCGCCTGGGAGACGACGATGCAACGCTCTTCCCCACGACGCGACAATGCGGTCCGTCACGGTAACCTCCAAATTTCGCTTCGGTCCACGAACCACGAAGCTGGACCCGTCGTTGGCCCACTCCATGTGAGCACCCTTTATGGACATCTTTCTGAATTCTCCAATAGGCGCCCACTCCAGGGTGTTTTCTTTCAAATCGCAGCGCACCATCCGTCGGTACACCTTTCCGTTTCGTCCGCGCTTCATGACGGAGATCCCCGAGGCTAACCTGTGGCGAGCTGTCGCTTCGGCTTCGTTCGACGTCGTGACTGACGCTCGTTCCAGCTCCACCAAGTCCTCGTGCCACTCTTCTCGCAGCGTCGAAAGTTCTTCCTCGAATGCCGCCCGCCCGATTTCGCTCGCGTCAGCACGCGCAATTGCAGCCTGTTCCACCGCCACGCTTTCCTGACACCTGTTCTCCAGTTCCTGCACCCGCCGCAAGATGCGCTGTTCAGCGTCTGAAGACTCTTTCGCTTTGTCCGTGGCGCGGCGCGCGGCTTCGCGCGCCTCCTCGAGCTCAGATTTCAAAGTAGCGACCTTCTCCACCTGTTCATCTGCGTATGCCTTCGCAGCTTGCTCAGCAGCTATGCTTTCGTTTAACTTCGTCTCCAGCGCCTGCACCCGTGCTTCTTTCGCAGACACGGATTCGCGGGTTTCCTCGAGCTGAGAATTCAACGCGTTGATCCTCTTGCCCTGCGCGACGAATCGATCTTCCACCCCGGCGATGTCTCTGCGCGCGCACGACAGTTGTTTGTCCCTATCGAGTGATTCACGCATCGCGTCAGCGAGCCGTAGCTTCAAAGACGCGAGCTCGGTTTCCAACTCGGCCAAGCGAAGCGAAAGCTTCGCTTCTGTATCAGTGCGCTCCTTGATTTCGCATTGAAGCGTTTCATCCAACGTCGCGCGTTCGGCACGCTCGCAGTCCAGAGCTTCGCGAAGCTGCTTCTCCGTTTCTTCGTGCTCGGCTTCCTTAGCCTTGCGCTCTTCTCGTTCGCGCTCCAGCTCCGCGCGAAGGCTCGCTTCCATTTCGCTCCGGCTCGCCCGCTCGTGTTCAATCTCAGCCGTGAGTTGCGCTTCAATCGTCGCTTGCTCTTCTTTGTTTTTGGTAAGCAGCTCGCGAAGCTCGTCTTCCGCGGATTCTTCCACGCGCTTCACCGCTTCGCGCGACACTTTGCGTTCAGCTTCAAGCTCTTGCTCCAACGCCTCGCATCTCGCAAGCTGCGCGTCGCACGTTTCTTTTCCCGCCTTGATGGCCTCGAGAGCTTCCGTCAACTGGCGTTTGGTTTCGAGCGCTCCCTTTTTCTCGTCGTCGAGCTGCGATTTGAGGGTAGAAACCTCGGCTTCGAGCTTTTTTATGGACTCGCGCATCGTAGCTTCCGCGTGCGCACGTTCTCTCCTCTCTCGCTTGATGGTATCGCCGAGTTTCTCTTCTTTCGCAGCACGTTCCTCTTTCTCCTTGTCCAGTTGCTGCTGCGAGGACGCGACTCGCTGGTTCAAGATTTCCATTGCGCTGAACGAGGAACCTTCTTCAGCTAACTCGCGCGCCAACGCCGCGGGATCCATCTCCACCGCGGCGGAACGCACGCGAGGTTTCGCTTCGAGACGCATACACCGCGACGCGAATTCCAGCGACGTCGTGGTTTCTTGCGCGTGTTTATGCTCAGGCGCGACGCACACGAGCAACGCGGTACGGCTTAGTCCCGACAAGGACGACTCCAAAAGTTTTGTGAGCAAAGAATCACGAAAGTTAACGTGCGCGTCCTTCTTGGCCAACGCGTGAACGACGTTACCGAACGTCAACAGACTGGTGTTGATGTTCGTGGCTTCGCTGAATCGAACACCGGTTGATTGAGTCTTTTTAACACGCTCGCTCCCCGCCATATCCACGACCGTGAGCAAACCTCTTTGCTGGACGATTTCAACCTTCCCCGTGGCTTCCTTCACCACGGCGTTGTCGAGTCGAGGCACGCGGTTCACCCGGAGCTGCAACACGCAGTGCGAGCGCGACGAGTGTTTGTTCATCATCGTCTCCGCGTACACCAGCCCTTTCTGTCCTTTGCGGAAACACTCCAGGAGGTACTCAGGAGACGTGCACCGAAGCCACGTGCATTCAGAGAGCTCCCACCCGCCGCCGTCCGCGGGTTTACGCTGCGTGGCTTTCAAAGGCGGGTTGGAAGACGGGCCGGGGGACGATTTTGAATTCGCCCTGTCGCCACTCTTTACAAGCAAGTCCATCGCGGATTCGTTGTATATTTGAACCATCGCGATCTGGACTTCGTACATCTTCGCCCAGTCCGCGGCGATGCGGGTGAATAAATCAACCGCCAGGCGGGGCATGATACCTGCATCGTCGGTGGAACCGCCCTGCGGAAGATTTAGCATAGAATGAGTTTTTCCGCTGCCCGTTTGACCATACGCCATAACACATCCGTGACACCCTTGTAGCACCGAGTCTAGGACTGGCGCGCCAACCGCCTCGTACACCTGTCTCTGTGTGCATTGCGGACCTAAAACGCGGTCCATGGAGAAGGTCTTCGACACGTTCGCGGCCATTTTATTCGTCACGGTCAAACTTTTTTGGGGCGCGGTGTCGTCAATTCCGACATCGCATGACGTCGCCAGCTTATCGTCGCCAGAGGCCCGCGACGAAGCCGGTTTGACTCGCGCGTACACGAGGACGCGGTCAGGTAGTGCCTCCGCAAACTTCTGCGGAGACATTCTGGGGGTCACCGTGCGCACGTTGGAAATGGCGCATGTCGTTGGTTGGAATCGTGGAATCGTTTCTCGGAGAAAACGACAAACTGGACAATTTTGAAGTGAGCAAACTTGTTTATGGGCCTAAATGGGTAACGGGACTCTTGACTCACGATTTACTCAAGATAAAACGAAGCTCCTGGCGCCACATCATTTACACATGGATGTGCCAACTGTCCAAATACTCGCTCCTCACCCAAACTTTTATCTGGTTTCACCTCTCCTCGAACCGGCGGTCGCGTTTGCTGCCACCAAACAACCGTCGATGCCCATATCGCACCAGCGCACTCGCTTGTTGAGATGCAGGCTATCTCCATGCGCGCTTCCGCGCCCTCGCTCGCGTCCGGCGCGGCTACGGCCAAGCTCGGTGCGTTTCCCGGGAGCTCTTTTAATCAATCCATCGGTATCTTAAATACGACGCTTGGATGCGATGATGCCGCAACGCACGATCCCGGAGACGTCAGTCTTCAGCGGCTGGCGACCTGCGATTCACGACGATGATTGACCAAATCACATGCAGACACTGACAATAACACCCCAACATCCCATCAACCAGGCTCCCGTCAAGCCTTCCGCGGCAAGGCGTTCGCTACCGCTCGCAACGGCGCCAAGGCGAAGGTGCGTCTTTTTTCCTCCGATGCGCTCGTTGATATTTCTTGACACGTTGAAACAAGGGGGTGCGGGCCAGGCGTCCTGCCTGGACCCCACGTCTCCTCGATCAAGGTTGCCTTACCTAACCACCCAAACCCAATTCCTCATCTCTAACCCCCAGGTGACCCGCACTACCCGCGCGGTCGCTGTCAAGGCGGAGGTTGCCTCCTCCACCTCGGATAAGACTGAAGTTTCCGATTCCACGGACAACGTTTTGGCGATCATCCTGGGCGGCGGCGCCGGTACGCGTCTGTACCCCCTGACGAAGACCCGCGCCAAGCCCGCGGTGCCTCTCGGCGCGAACTACCGCCTGATCGACATCCCCGTCTCCAACTGCATCAACTCGGACATCAACAAGATTTACTGCCTCACGCAGTTCAACAGCGCGTCTCTGAACCGCCACCTTTCCCAGGCGTACAACAGCAACGTCGGGACGTACAACCGCCAGGGTTTCGTCGAGGTTCTCGCGGCGCAACAATCGCCTGTGAACAAGGACTGGTTCCAAGGTACCGCGGACGCGGTGCGCCAGTACCTGTGGCTCTTCTCCGAGTCCAAGTGCGACGAGTACATCATCCTTTCCGGCGACCACTTGTACCGCATGGACTATGGCCCGTTCATCAAGAAGCACCGCGAAGTCGGCGCGGACATTACGGTTTCCGCCGTCCCCATGGACGAAGAGCGCGCCGCGGCGTTCGGTTTGATGAAGATTGACGAATCCGGACGGATCATCGACTTCGCAGAGAAGCCCGAAGGCGATGCCTTGAAGGCGATGGCCGTAGACACCACTATCTTGGGCCTCGATGCGGAACGCGCCAAGGAAATGCCCTTCATCGCGTCCATGGGTATCTACGTCTTCTCCGCGAAAGCCATGGAGTCGCTTCTCGACGAGCACTTCCCCGAGTCGCACGATTTCGGCGGTGAGATTATCCCCTCCGCCAAGGACATGGGCATGCACGTCCAGGCGTTCCTGTACGACGGGTACTGGGAGGATATCGGAACCATCAAGGCGTTTTACGACGCCAATTTGAACTGCAACGACCCTGAAAAGGCAAAGTTCTCGTTCTACGACCGCGGCACCCCCATCTACACCCAGTCCAGATTCCTGCCCCCCAGCAAGCTTCTCGACGCGAACGTCACCAGGTCCACCATCGGCGACGGGTGCTTCATCCACAAGTCCGTCATCTCCAACTCCATGATCGGCCTCCGCTCGACGATTCAGGAAGGGTGCGTCATCGAGGACACCATGATCATGGGCGCGGATTACTACGAAGAGACGCACGAGTGCGAGTCCCTTCCCGGGTGCACCCCCATCGGCATCGGTGCGGGCACCACGATCCGCCGCGCGATCATCGACAAGAACGCGCGCATCGGTATGGACTGCCAGATCATCAACAAGGACAACGTCACGGACGCGAACCACGAGGATGAGGGCTACATCATCAAGGACGGAATCATCGTCGTGTGCAAGGACGCGATCATCCCCAACGGGACCACGATCTAAGCACAATTGCTTAGTCACAAACAATCGCGCGCCTTGTTGTAGTCTTAACCAAAGAAATTAGAAGAACTCGTATTTATCGCTAAACGCCCTCCCTCTATCTGCTACTTTCCCTTTCCCTCTCGGAGACGACGCAGGGGTCATGCGGTACTCGAGGAGCTCCACAATGAGCACGCTTATGTCATCCCTGCTACCGCGAGCGCGCGCTAAATCCACGAGCTCACGACTCGCGGCATCCGTTCCATTCCGTCCGTTACTGACTCCCGAAGCAGCGGCCATCGCCTGTGCCACGACGTCGGTCGCCTCCATGTTGCCCACCACGTCCCACAGCCCATCCGTACCCAGGATGAGAAACTCGGACGTTTCAGACACCAAACCGGAAAACACCTCGGGTTCCGCCGTGATGTACTCCTTCAAATCACGGTCACCAAGCGCTCGGCTCACGCCTAACACGCCTTGCACGCGGGATATACCTTTGACTTTGACTATTTTGCCACCCCTGCGCTCCACCGCGTCTCGCTCTTCCGCCTTGTCTAGCCTGTGGTCGTGCGTAAGCGCCTTCGCATCACCCGCCTCGCGCATCACCGCGCGGCAGTCACCAACGTTGGCGACCCATATCCTCCCCCCTCGAAGATACGCCGTCGTCGCGGTCGCCCCTCCGCGAAGATATCCCTCCGCCAAAAGGTTTCTATCAGTCTCTAGAAAGCCGCGAATCATCGCCGCTTTGATGTTCTCCACGAACCCGGTGGACGTTTCTAGATGAACGCTCTCCACGGCGCGCACTTCTCGTAAAATATCTTCGTGCAAATGCGCGGCGCCGTAATCCGCCGCTTCTCGCCCTCCGTGTCCGTCGAACACCGAGAAAATACCCTGCGTCGGGTCTCCGTCTAAACCAGGTGCCGCGGTGTACGCGTCTTCGCACGACTGTCTTCGTTTGCCACGTTTGCTACTCAGCGCGAACGTATCGCCCTCCACCACAACCGTGTTGTCCTTCGCGCTGTGCGTTGCAATGTCGCTCTCCGTCGCGAGCCGCATTGAACCGCCCGCGCCGTGCGTCAGCATGTCGTTCGAAATATTCAACGCAGGCGGACGTTTGCGTTTTCGAAACGCCTCAGCAGCCTTGGACGACGGCGAGTTTACCGCGATGGTACCTTGACCGCTCGCGGCGAACGAAACGTGCAGCGGCGACGCGCTCGTCCGAAGCTCATGAGTGGCAGATTTGGGAGGTGTGCGTTTCGAGCTCTGTGGAAAATCACCGAAAACAATGCCCGTCGCGCGAGGGCCTCGCGTAGAACTCGGCGGAGTCACCGCGTCCGCGTCAACGCACTCTGCCCTCGTGCTCGTCATCAGAAAGCCCGTCTACCTCCCTCGCGTGGAATGTAGACTTTCCAGTTTTAGGAGGACCAAATGTGGGAGTCATAAACTGGTGCGTTTCAGAACTTCCCGTCCACACGCACCTCCTGTAGGGCAACACCCGAGACGAGTGGCGTGCGTCGAAAGCGTGGTGTCCCACGCGGGAAGGCTGAGCCTCCTCCCCTACGCACGCGCGCTTCGAAGTGACGAGCACGGATGGGTGTACGGAGGTTCATCTGAAAAAGTTTTCCGAGGCCGCGGTTGACTTCTATCGGACAGAACGAAGTGCATTTCATAATTCGGCAGGCGTGACGTCACTGCGCTCACAGTCAACATGTTGACTGCGGTAATCCCTACCGCGTGCGGAGCCGGTTATCGCTCATCTGCACCGGTACCGCGTACCGGCGTGTCTTTGCACCGGAGCGCCGCTCTGCGCGTCTCTTCGATGTGCCCCGCCCTCGCGGAGCTTCGCGTGGGGCGCAAAAAAACGCACGCCATTTCGCACACGAGCGCGCCGTGCACCACCGTCACCCCCCTGCGTGTAGTGTGCGCAAACCCCCGGCGCGTGCAGAAGGTGCAGCAGCAGATGCGCCGGGAGATTTCCAACATGCTCCAGACGGACAAGGTACGTGTTTGTTGTGTTACACGCGCTGCACGCTCAACACCAAAACCCTAGGTTACTTCATTCGCTCACCATTTTCGTTCCCCATCACCTCGTCGTCTTTCCAACCGCAGAACATTCGCAGCATGATTTCCCCTGAAGAACGCATGGGCGTTGACAACGTGATTTCCGTGATGGTCACTGTTTCCGACGTCGAGGTATCGAACGACTTGCAGGTTGTGAAAGTGTTCGTGTCGATTCTGGGCGACGAGCGCGGAAAACAAAACGCAATCAAGGGGTTGAAAAAGATGGAGGGGTACTGCCGCCGGAACATCGGCAAGAAAGTGAGTCTGCGTTTAACCCCGGAAATTCGGTTCGTGTACGACGACTCGTTCGAACGAGGACAGAAGGTTTCAAACTTGCTTGACGATTTGCGGGAAGAGAGAGAGGGGAGGGACGCGCGTGGCGGCGGGTACACGCGCGAGGAACTCCTAGCGGTGGAGGACACCATTTCCAACCCGTACGACGACGAAGAGGACGACTGGGAGGGGGGGCACGAAATCATCGAGGATGACGAGGACAGTGACGAGGACGAGGACGCCGATGTCGATATCGAGCAGGTGTGGGACGAGATGAACAAAGAAGCGGGAGGCGGCGATGGATTGATTGATGTGAAATGATGCGTGTAATGTACTTTTGTCAGATATTTTGGGGATAAAAAGCGTGAATCGTAAGATTTCGCCTCAACAACCTCTCACCATTGGGTTGTCGCCACAACTCTGAGCGCTCCCGCCGAAGCTCTCGACCGTCGTGCACACATAAGCATGTCTACGGCTTTGCTCCAAGGAGGTTCCACTCTCCAAACGCTTGGCAGCCACCGCGCTGGGAAGGGTTCCCAGCATGCGCGTGGTGCGATTCGCCCCACGCGTGCCGCGCGCCGTCTCAACGTCTCATGCGCCGCGGCTGGCGCTGAGGCGGTCAAGGACAAGCGCGTGCCCGTTACCGTTCTTACCGGCTTCCTCGGGTACGTCTTCCGAACACTTCACTCAGCGCGTTCGTCGCAACCCCACCACTGTCAGACCACCGCGACGGTTGGACGGTCTCACAATTCGAAAAAACCCTAAGGTCGTTACGAGATTTCCACTTCCATTCCGTTCCTGACCCTTCTCCCCGAATGTTTCTCCACACTCAGGTCTGGAAAGACCACGCTGTTGAACCACATCTTGAAAGGCGACCACGGCAAGCGCATCGTGGTTATTGAGAACGAATTCGGCGAGGTTGACATCGACAGCGAGCTCGTTGCGTTTCAAGACGACGCGGAGGAGGACATCCTGCTGTTGAACAACGGATGTCTGTGCTGCACCGTTCGCGGCGACTTGGTTGATATGCTTGGCAAACTGGTGACGGAAAAGAAAGGCCAGTTCGACCACATCCTGATCGAAACCACCGGTCTGGCGAACCCCGCGCCTATCATACAGACCTTCTACCTGGAGCCCGACCTGCTGGACACCCTGCGTCTGGACGGCGTGGTCACGTTGGTGGACTCAAAGTACACGATGAGGCACCTTGACGAAGAAAAACCGGAAGGCGTGGTGAACGAAGCCCTGGAGCAAGTCGCGTTCGCAGACCGTCTCGTGATGAACAAAATCGACCTGGTAACTGAGGCGGAACTTCGCTCCGTGGAAGCCAGAGTGCGCACTATTAACAACCTCGCCACGATTCAGCGCGCGGAAAAGGCGCAGGTGGATCTGGATTTCGTCCTCGGCATCGGCGGGTTCGACCTGGACCGCGTACAGGACGTCATCGAGCCCGAACCCGCGCACGGGCACTCGCACTCGCACGGCGAGCCCGCAGCGGAAGCGGAGTGCGACGTGTGCGGCGAGCACGGCCACAGCCATGCGCATCACGTGCATGACGACGCGGTGACGAGCGTGAGTTTGACCATGGACGGCGAGGTGGACCTGGACAAGGTGAACGACTGGCTCGGCATGCTTCTGAACGACAGGTGGCAAGACCTATTCCGTATGAAAGGCGTCCTCGCAATCGAGGGCTGCGACGACAGGTACGTGTTCCAAGGCGTGCACGCGCTGTTCGAAGGCATGCCGGATCGCCCGTGGGAAGACGGCGAAGCGCGCACGTCGCGGCTCGTGTTCATCGGGAAGCAGCTGGACAGAGCGGAACTTGAAGCTGGCTTCCAGGCGTGCAGGGTGGGTGCGGCCGCGGCTGCGGGAGCCAGCGCCTGAGCAAGCGGGGGAGAGACGAGCCGTAGACAACTTTCAATAACCAATAGTAGCAGCACTCCAAAACTTAACTTTAAAACCAGACTGCCTCCAAAAACGCGCCCCGCCAAAATCGTGAATCGGAAGAAAACCCTCTGCCGCCCGTCGTCCTCACACCCACGTGCGCGTTCGTTGACCCGACGTGGCTTTGCACGCGACGCGACACAACACACGTGACCCGCGGCAAAATGGCAGCCCTCCCCACCAAGGCGATGGCCACGAACCCTTCGCAGCTGCTTCCCTCTGAGCTCGTGGATCGGTGCGTGGGTTCGCGCATCTGGATCATCATGAAATCGGACAAGGAGATGGTGGGAACGCTACGGGGGTTCGACGTGTACGTCAACATGGTGCTGGAAGATGTGGTGGAATAGTGCGTGCGCCCCTTCGACCCGAACACAGTCTCCTCAACACGTTTGACGTGCGATCTCACCAGCGATCGAGCGATGAATTTTCATTTCCGAGCCCGGTGGCACGACGCAGTGTTAGATTTGTTCCTGACCTTCATTCTCATCCCCCACCCTTTCCTTTCGCAGCGAGATGACCCCCGAGGGGAGCAAGGTCGTGGCGAAACTCGACCAGATCCTGCTCAACGGCAATAACATCGCTTTGCTGGTTCCGGGGGGCAAGCCAGGCGAGGAATAGATGTTGTAGTGGCGATTTTAGATTTGCACAAGTATCATAATTTTATTTATAACGCCATCCTCTCTCTCTACCACTCTTGACGCGTCGTCACCGCCGCCGCGACGAACGCGACCACCACCGTGAGCCACCAGGCTGCAGATGCCGCCGCTCTTCCACCCGCCGGCCCCGCGCTGACGAACGGGTAAAACACGTCCGCGGGAAGGGAAGGGAAAATGGGCGGCGTCGCCGGCGTGACGCCCTCCGCCGACGCCTGATCCATCTCGATGAAATGCACGGTTGACGTGAGCATGAAATCCTGACGCGTAGCAGGCACCGCGGCCGCCGCGTACGCATCAACGTACGTCCACGAAGCGTACTCCCACTCCGATTCGACGCGCGAAACACGCGACTGGGGGTTATCCATGGTGCCCACCTTAGCGGTGAGCACGTCAAGGTTAATGCCGACGACGACGTTGCTGCACGTCAACGTATCCGCATCCCACGACATGGCCGGCGGTGGCGCCTCCGCCTCGAGCGCCGTGATTGTAGTCGCGCAGTCCGCCGAGTTCGTGCTGGAACACGCTTGCCAGTCCGCCAGGTTCGTGTAAGACGCGTCACCCCAGCCAGCCACGACCACGGTGTTCGCGATTGAGTAGTACAAACTGTCCGTGAGCTGCGCGGGGAGGGGCGGTGTAGTCGCGCCAGTGGAGGGCACGACACGGGTGGGCGCGACGGCGTCCGTAGTGGCGAGAGCTGCCATGTACGTATCGATGGTACCGTCGTCGGCCACATTCACGTTGCCTTCGCAGAACGCCTGTAAGCCGGCAAGGGTCATGGGCACCGCGCAGGATGACGACTGGGAAATGCCGAACCGCACGGGCGAGTTGTAGTTCGCGCCACAGTGGCCGTCGAGGCCGGCGCCGGGAATAGGGAGCCCGTCCTCAAGGCGCGACACCGCTTTTTTTGTGCTCGTCCCAGAGGGGTCGGGGGTGACATAGCCTGCCAACAACGGCGCGCCCACGACGTAGCCCGGGGATCCACTTTTGGGAATCGGCGTTTCGCCGGTTTTGAGAAACTTCACAGAGAACTTTTGTCGGAACGAGTTGGGGTCCACGAAAGGCTCCGTGCCGGTGACTGCGTTCGTCCTGTACGCCCCAACGCCGTCAACTAATATAGCATCAGCGTACACCAGGTCGACAGCCACCGCGGTGATCGTTCCCGCGCCGTCGTGCGTGATTTGGAAGTGCGCCTCCGCGACTGCAAACTCGCAACGTCCGCTAATGATTATGTTTTGGTTGTCAACCGTGTACGTCGCCGCCGGGGACAACGTGCCATCAACCGCGGTCAGGGTTTGCTCGGCCCCGCCCAGGCGCGAGCGGTACTTCATGGAGCTCACCGTGGGTGTGATCGACGCCGGCGCACTTCCTTTGGTGCTTGCGAGGGTAAGGCTGTTGATCAAGTTATCAGAGTTCAACGTCGAGCCCACGCACGCGGTGGCGAGGTTCGCGAGGTTAACGTCGCACTCCGAATACTGTTCGTCAATCGCCGAGGGCAAATTCAGACCAAACCCGACGACGTTGGTGTACCCACACACCCCGGAAAAGGTCTTTCCGGGAAGGGTGAACACGCCGCCGGGCGAACCCGTAGCGGCGATCGTGTCGTTGACGCGGTATTCGCTCGTCGCCAACGCTTCCGATTTCGCGGTTTCCGCCGCGGTCACGGCGGTGGGGTCAGGGATGAAGAACTTGCCAATCTCCCTCGTCTTCGCAGTGGCGATATCGTCCATAGAGGCGAACCCTGGGTCGGTGAAATACTTCCCGAGCTCAGCGCTGTTGCTGTCCACGATGCACAGCTGTTGCGAGAGGAAGGACAGAGACGCTTCGTTGTTCGTCACGACGCTCAACGTGCTGCTCGACTCGAGGTTCACGCTGGACACCGCGCTGGACGCCACGCAGTAATCCAGTGAAGGCGGTGCAGGGCCTTCGTCCAGGCACACCACGGTCGAGGTGTCATCCGAGCGTGCGGTGAAAAGTTCTGTCTCCTCGGTCTGCGATGAGGCGTGAGGGATACGCGGAGCGGGCGGCGGAGACGGTGAGATTGAAATCGAAAAGGACATTTAAATCAGATACGAAACGGAAAAGGTTGGGTCGGCGGACGTACCGAGCAGTCGTCGTCACAGCAGCAGTTGCCATCGCAGGCGCCTTCGGTGAGGTCGCACACACACGACCCCACAGTGGTGACAATGACGGTAGTCTCAGACGGGTCATCTTCAACGTCGTCGCTCCATTCGGTGGTGGAGATTGAGTACACGGGAAGGGCGTTGGTCGCGACCGTGTCAGTGGGCTTTGTCTGCGCGTCAACGCCGGTGGTCAACACACCCAGCGCAAGCACCAGAGCCAGGGCGTACGCGGAGATACGAGACATCGCGTGCGGTCTCTCCAGTCTGCGCGCCACCCGAGTGGTCGTGAGGAAGCTGCGAGAAGCGCTCGCTTAAACAACAATCGTTGCTCTACCAACGGCTTTTCTCAGATTCGCCCGACGAAGAGCAAATGAACACGCGAACCTCAACGACGGCGTCGACGTGACCCACGAGACGATGCTTCTAGCTCTCGAATGCACGCTCGCACCTGGGTGTGCGCGTTCGCGTTCTGATGAGGCGCGCGTCGCGCGCAGACTCAAGCCGTCCGCGAGAATGTCAGCGTTTCTTCTATTTCAAAAAAATGGCTGGTACCGAAAGATATACGATGGTTTGACGGTCTATTGAGGAGTCATTCGACAATTGTTTCCATCTTTTGTCTTGCTTTGAGCTCGGCACCGGCAGATCGCTCCGCGCTCGCGACCTTCGCGATGTCCGACGACAACCTCCCCGCGGCGCACATCAAGCGGCTCGCGAAGCACAAGCTGAATGAGCTGATGGCTGAGCTCGGCCCTGACGCCAAGGGAAACAAGCAGGAAGGGAACTTACAGAAGGAAGCTCTTGCCGCGTTCAATGAATCCGCCAAGATCTTCATCCACTACCTCACCGCCACTGCGAACGACCTTTGCCGCGACGGCAAGAGACAAACCATCAGTGTGGACGACGTGTTCAGGGCGATTGAAGAGCTGGAGTTTGGCGAGTTCACGGAACCGCTGAAACAGTCGCTGGAAGGTACGTCCCACAAACACAAATCCGGTGTGCCCACCAAACTTTTTCAAACCTTTCACTTCACACAGCTGTCTGACGTCTCTCCCATCCGTCTCGCAGGTTTCAAAAAGAACGCCGCGGCGAAAACGGCGCAGCGAACAGAGCGCGAGGACAAAAAACGAAAAGCGGCGGCGGCCACAGCGGGGGATGACGAAGAGGGAGAGGGCGAGGGTGACGAAGAGGCGGCGTAGGGCGACGCCGCGGCGGAATAGAAATTTTCGATGAGAAATAACGATTGATACGATTGAGACTCTTGTGACGTTGATTACACTTACACCTCACCCCGTGCGCCACTTGTAGCTCCCCATGGCTCCTTCCAGAACTTTGATCCGCTTTGCGATTTCGTCTTGCTCTTCCTTGAGCTTCCCGACGACGGCGGCGCGTTCCTCGTCGGTTTTCGACAACGTCTTTGCCAGTTCGGCTTCCACGGTTTGGAACCGCACTTTCCGCGCGGTTTCTTCCCTCGCGATGAGCTCCGCCCCAGCTGCGGCACCTCTGTCGTCCGTGTACGTGAACAGGTTGTCCCACTTCGTGTCTAAACGTTGCAGCGCCTGGTTCAGGGGCGTCGTGGTGTACAGCACACCCGCGCGCTGCTCCACCAACCCTTCCCGCAACAGTTTAATCATCGCGCCTTCCACGTCGAAATCCACCTTCAACCCAAAGCGCTTGTACAGCAGGGTTTCGCACTTCGTGTCGATTTCCTTCAACGTCATGCTTTTGCCGTTGCTACTCAAAACACAATAGCTCAAGATCATCTCCTTGCACTCCTGGTCCTCCATGCTTTCCATGAGGTGCATCAGCATACCGACCTGCGAGTTGTCGCTTTTGGTTTGGATTTCGCGCGCCATCATCCCAGCGTACCGCGTTTGCGCCGCCATTAGGGCGGTGATCGATTGCGCAACCTTGCCGCCTAGCACGGATATCAGTGTGATGATCTCCTTGGTCCACTCCAAACCCGTGATTAAGGTCCACATGAATGTGCTGAGTGCTACCACGGCCAAAGATACATTAATCAGCATGTCCTTGAACCGTACTTGGATGTTAACTTCGGGGAAAATCATCTCCATGTCAGCCATCGGGATGTCGTGGAAGGATTTCAACACGAGCGGGCCCGCACCGCCTGGCCCGGGTTTGCACCCCTCCATCGGCTTCGCCATCCGGTACAGAATGACAACCTCTTTGAACGTGGGTTCCTGGAGCTCGTGGTTGGACAGGAAGTTTCGGAGAATGGAAAATGGCGTGGGGAGTAAACGGCGCAAGGTTCTCCTCTCCACAGTGCTCACGTCGTGCCTTTCCTCCTCCATGGTGCCGTCCACGCGCACCTCCGCCTGCTCTCTTTTGCTCGGCATACCCTCGTTTATGTCCGCAATCACGGGTTTGGGCCTACCGATCGCGGCTAGCAGGGGTTCCATTAACAGCATCTCAAGAAGCATGTCGATTTTCTCCGCGATGAACATCCCGTTCGCCTTCGCCACGCCGTTGCCGCGCTTGAAAAGCAACGCGGAGTCGGAAAACTGCGTCAGCCCTTGGGAAAGTGCCGGGTTTTGTCGCAACAACGTACCCAACAACTCCTTGTCGAACTTCTCCCACGCGATTTCAATCGGGAGGTTGAACATGAAGTCCTCTGCTTTGGCGAGTTCCCACTCGTTTTGAGTCAACAGCGAGAAGTTGGCGTCCGCCATGAGCGAGCAGAAATCAGTCACAAAGTCCACGGACAAATCAGCAAACTCGGCAGGCGAGAGTTGCGATTCCGTCAACGCGATCAACGCCTCGTTCTGTTCCTGTGCCGCGGTGACTAAATCGAAGTTGCGTTTAAGTTTGTCTCTTGAATCCAAGTACTCAAAGTGAAACAGCAAGCGAACCATGCGCATGAAGTCGTTCAAACCAGCGGCCTCCGTCTCGGGCATAAGCTCCAAGGCGAGTTCCTGAGGGAGTGGGTTTGCGCGCGAGAAAAGAGGGAGTGTGAGTAGGGAGGAACGGCGAGGCGGGATGTCGTCGCACAGCGTCTTTCGTGTCGCAACGTACCTTGATGAAGTTCATGCCCAAGGGAATGAACGCGGAGTTCCTGATCTCCGCGACATTCTCGTTCGGTTCCTGCGAGATGAGAAGGACGATTCGGTGTTAGTTCAGATTCAGATTCCGATCAGATTCTCACAACCACCCGAGAAAAGAAAATGAGAAGCGGACGCAAGCCGAGCACGCACCACTACCTCGGCAGCCATCTCCCTCGATCACACTCCGGAGTTTGCGTAAAACACGGAGCGATCTGCCTGCGCACAAGTGCGCGTCGCGGACTGATGGACTGTACGAAGCCGCACGCGATCCTGCCAGAAGAGAACACCCTTGCACGGATTTAGTTAGACGCGAGAGACTCGAGGAAGATCGGACGCAGGAAAAGCTGGAACCAAAAAAAAACATATTGCATTTCCTCATGATACGCAGCAGAAGGCTTTAATACAAAATAAAACTACACTACCTCCATGCACTTCGTTTCACGCGCCTTCTGTTCTCCCCGGCTCCAGGGGAACCGGTGCGACCTCTAGCTGATTCTCGAAATCGTCAAAATCGGGGTCGGCGAAGCCGTGCACTGGGGCGTACCCCGCGTCTCGCGCTCCGCTTCCAAAATAAGTATCACCCCCGCCAAGTTTTCGTTTTTCCCACAGCATCCACCCGCCGTATCCCCCCGCACCCAACAGCACCAGCCCTACGACCCACCGAAAGAATATCGCCCCGGCCCTTGCCTTTCCGTGGTGTCCGTGGTGTTTTTTATGATGACTTTCATGTTCATCTGGTTTCAATCCTCCGCCTCCATGTTTATGTTCAAACTCGTAATCCCCATCGCCGTCCGCAAAGAAATCCGCATCTGCGAGCAACCCTTCTGGTCCGATCAACCACCCGAGCATGCCGTTAACGAGCGCGTCCGCGAGGTACTCCTCCACGAATTGAGGCATCGCAGGTTTGGTAGCTGAACTGCCACTGGTTCCACACCAGTGACACGTGTCTTTACTCAACGGCGACGTCGGGCAGTGTCCGATGAACCCACGCGTGTCTTGTGGCTGGTACATGTCGCAAAGCGGTCGGTCGTTGAACTGTTCAAACATTTTTTCGAACGTCCCTGCGGGGAGCTGGGGAAGGTCCTCGATCGTGCGTTCAAGTTGCGCTTTCTCCAGCATTTCAATAACCGCACCGAACTTCAAATTATTCCCGCACGCGCATGAAGCCGTCACAGCTTCGCAGTACTCCTTGCACGGCGACACCAACCCTGTGGCGTTCAGGACGCGCGGCATCAAGCGCTCTATTGCGGGCTGGAAGTCGTTGTCGTGTTGCTTCGCCCTCGCGACGTCTCGCAGTAGGGGAAGGAACACCAATTCGACGTGCGTTTGGAACGTGCCGCACTTCGGAACCGCTTGTGCGCAGTAAAGCTCCTCAAGGTTCTCCTCGCACGACGCGCACAACGCCGCCCCGACCTTCGCCGCTTCGTCCCTCATGTCCTTCGTCGGGTCGTCGTCTATTTCCATCATGCTGTCGTGGTAGAACGCGCAATCAACCGTTAAAGGGTAGTTAGGGCACAACGCGTGGTACGCCGAGTTCGCGCTCAAAGCCTGGCACGAAGCTTGGCCGCCGAAGATGTTGCAATTCGCCGCGCCTTGGTCCACCATCTCTTGCCCAAACTCCCGTAACATCTGGCGTTGCATGCTGATGGGCATAGCCGCGAGGAGCTCGAGGAGATCTAAGGGGATCTTTCCACCGCCTGAAGCGTCGTCGCCGAGGAGACCGCGGAAAATCGCGGACGAACGGCGCGCCCCGAAATCAGCCGGGGACTTAGGGACGTCCGCCTCAGCCGAAGAGATGACAAGCGTCGTCACGGCGAGAAGAAAAATTCTCATCCTCGAGCGAGTGTCGGAACCCATGGTTGCTCGCAGGGTTTAGGGTTTAGGATTCTGAGCAAATCCGTGCTTTGTGAGGCTCGGGGGCAGCACTTCCGCGACCCCGTTTCACGATGGCGCGAGAACACAGTGCCGGGGGGAGACGGTGTCGACAAGATTTCAACACAGAGATTATCTTGGCCACAACCTTGGACTGCTGCCAGGCGCGAAAACTTGAAATGTTGCCCCGTTGTTGCCTCAGAACACCGCGCACTCCGGGGGAGAGGCGCGAGGCGCGATGTTCGGCAAAATGCAAAACGCCATGTTTGGCGGCACGGGCGGCCCCGATGTCGGTATGGCCCCGGGCGGTGGCTCTCCGGCCACGGGCGGAGGAGGCGGAGCAAATGCGGGCGTTGCATTGACCGCTGATGAGGTGAAGGAGGCTTTCCGCGAGTTCGACCTGGACAAGAACGGGTACGTGGGCGCGGCGGAGATTGCGCACATTCTACAGAGCATAGGAGAGAAAGCCACCGACGATGAGGTTGATGAGATGATCCTCATGGCGGACTTGGACGGTGATGGGCAGGTGAGCTTTGAGGAGTTTTTCAAGCTCATCAGCTCGTTTCAAGGGATGCCGCCGCCGCCGAACTTTCCCGGTGGCACGGGGGGGGCGGGGGCGCAGGCAGCGGGCGCGTTCGGCGCGGCTCTCCCCCCGGGCAACCCGGTGCAGGACATGGAAGCATTTCAGAAGATGCACGGCCTTGACAACGACGCTTTGAAGAAAGTGTACAAGCAGTTCCTCGCGGTGGACAGCGACAAGAGCGGCCAGGTCGATATCAACGAGTTTTGCCGTTTGCTACGCGTGGAGCGCTCGCAGTTCGTGGAGCGGCTGTTTGGGATGTTCGACACGGACAAAACCGGGACGATTGATTTGAAGGAGTTCGTGGTGGGCTTGTCCAATGTCGGCACGGCGGCGCGCGAGGACAAGGTGAAATTCGCGTTTCAGGTTTTCGACCTGGACGGCAGCGGCACGATCGACAAGGACGAGTTGAAGAAAATCGTGAAGGCCACGAACATGGCCAGCGCGAAACAGCTAGACAGGAAAACGGAGTGGCTCATGAAACAGTGCGACGCGGATGGAGACGGGAACATTTCGTACGAAGAGTTTGTCAACCTGGCGAAAAAGTTTCCAAACATCGTGTTCCCCGCATACTCGCTCGCCAGCGGGCTCGGGGGGCTGAAATAATTAATAGTTTGTGGAACGTTGTAAGTCTGTGTATTTGATAGTATTATTACCAGTAGTGTCCGGCAATGATGACCTCACGTGATACTATAGGCCTATACCACATCTATACCTCGCGTCTAAATCTCCTTGCTTTTAAAATATTCTTACCCCGTTCCGAATGCCCGGTCCCCCGCGTCTCCCAAGCCGGGCATGATGTACCCGTCGTCGTTGAGTTCCTCGTCGATCATCGCGGCGTATAACCTCAGGCCGGGATATTTGTCCGACAAAATCGTCAACGCGGGCGGGCACGTCACGACACACACGATCCTGATGTTGCTCACGTCCGCGCCGCGTGCAACGCACTCGTCGATGGCCTGTACCATGGTCCCTCCGGTGGCGAGCATAGGGTCTGAGATGAGAATTCTCTGCCCCTCTACGAATCGCTCAGGAAGCTTGTTCAAGTACATCTTCGCCTCGAGCGTCTCTTCATCACGCACGAACCCCAGGTGGTACGTGTTTGTCGCGGGAAGCACTGTTTTCGCTTCTTCCAAAAGCACGAGACCGGCGCGCAACACCGGTACCACCGCGATTGGTTGCGACGGATCCACCATCTCCACGTTCGCGTGCGACACAGGGCCCTCCACTTCGCCCTGAATCGTGGGGAGCCAGTCCCTGGCGCACTCGTAAATCAACAGCCGCCCGAGCTCCGCGAGCGTGCTCCTGAAGATCGGCGGCGGGGTCTGCACATTGCGCGCGATTGCGAGCCAGTGGTTAATCAAGGGATGAGGCGGCACGAACACCAACATCTGATTGGTGGACGGCGTCTTGCGCGCGGGCGCGTCTGCCTCGGAATCGTCATCATCAGAGGCACGCACGCGGGTAGTATGACGGAAACGCGTGGTGCGACGACCGTGAGCACCGTGGGTAGAGACGCGTTGCGTGCGGCGGTTGGACGAGACAGATGAAGAGGCGTTCGTCGCAACCAGGTTTGTGACGCGCGCGTACGTCGGAAAAGCAGCCATCGGTGGGACTACCTACTCTGTCCGGGGTTCTCTCTCGTTAAGCGAGCTTGGTCCGGCTGAACACAAGAGATCGAGAGCGGCGAGGGCTATACGAGCCGCGTGCGCACGATGAAGTGGTATGGAGGCTGACGAAGCGCGTGGATTGGAGCACTCGCGCGGGCGCCGGCGCTTCGAAACATCGCACTTTTTCCACCTCGCGAAACTGGATAATTTTTCGGATAACAGTTTGCAATCTGGTTCTGTCGCTCGATACAGAGCCTTCTGTGCTCCTTCACGAGGACACAACCGCACGCGCGACGAAGGTTTCGGACTTATTCACGCCCGTCTCACGTACGTGTCCTGAACTTTGCGTTCAGCACCGTATCTTCCGCCTGCACGCGAGCAGATCACGCGCCTCCGATCGTCGCTAATCCTTATAAAAAACAATCACGATGGCTGCCGTTTCCGCATCGCTGGCGACCCCCGCCCGGTCGGTTTTCACCGCTCCCCGTCGCCGCGCGACCACGAGCCGTCGCGCGATGCGCAGCGTCGCCACTGCTGCGGTGGAGAAAGATAGCGTCTCCCTGGTGCTCCTCGCGGGCGGCGTGGGCAAGCGCATGGGCGCTGACATGCCCAAGCAGTACCTGCCGCTGCTCGGCACGCCTATCGCGCTGTACAGCTTGAAGAAGTTCGCGGAGATGGACGAGGTTGGGGAGATCGTGGTGGTGTGCGACCCGTCGTACCGTGACGTGTTCGAGGACTGCAAAGTCTCAAAGCCTGTGATTTTCGCGCTGCCCGGCAAGGAACGCCAGGACTCAGTGTTCAACGGTTTGTCCGCCGTTCGCGACGGCGCCGCTCTCACCGCTATCCATGACAGCGCGCGTCCCTTGACAGACGTGAAAGACGCGGCGCGGTGTTTCGCTGACGCTATGGAGCACGGCGCTGCGGTGCTCGCGGTGCCGTGCAAAGCCACGGTGAAGGAGGCGAACGCTGACCTATCAATCGCTAAGACCTTGGACCGGAGCAAGCTGTGGGAAATGCAAACGCCGCAGGTGATCAAGCCCGACGTGTTGAGACGGGGGTTTGAGCTCGTGAACGAAAAAGGGTACGAAGTGACGGACGACGTGTCGATCGTGGAGTTCATGGGTGAACGCGTGCAGATCACGGAAGGTTCGTACGTCAACATCAAGGTCACCACACCGGAAGACATGTTCATCGCGGAACGGCTTCTCCAGCAATAGGAAAGAAAAAGGAAGAGGGGATGATGGTTGTTATGTGTATGTACTGAGATTAGTATTACATGTCAGTCTTTCTGTTTGCAAAATCATTTTGTTTTGTCTGTTTTCTTTTCACACAGCTCGTTCAACTTGTCGTGAACACCAAGTTCTGTGTTCAGCAGTGATGTTTCACGAGAGGTCCGTCGTGGTCCGCGAATTTTGCTTGTTTCCCCGGCGACGAATCAAAATCCGTTTGGAGAAGCGTTTCGCGCGTTTCCGTCGACGCCTCCGCGGTTTCTGGCCCGTCCTCATCGCTGTCCCGAACCCCGAAGCAGCACATACACAAGTCCAGGAGGAGCATGGCGAGGACGGTTATGATCACCAGCGCCACGACGGTGAGTAAAAGCGCCACCACGTCGACGCACACCACCCACGTCGTGAACGTCTTCGTGGTGTACTCCATGGAGGGTCGCGTCCACGAAGGCGCCACGTCGTTTTCGTCGCGCGCGCGGGTTAGGGAAAAGAGATCAGCGTAGCGCATCATGTCATGCCCGTGATGGCACGGCCGTAAACTCCTTCGCGGGAAGGACGTGATGACTGTTTCAGGCGCGAGAGGGACGTCCCAAGACATGGGGAACATGGTTTCCACCGCGCGTCGCGTGCGCGAAGGGTAGCTGAACACAAAGTCGAACTTACGAGGAGGCTGCTCGGGGACTTCCGCGAGCTCGTTCGCGAGGGCGGATGCTTTCATCCACGTGTCATCCTCCATGTCTTTCGCGTCCAGGAGCGTGGCGACGTCTCCCATGATGAACGCGGTGGAGCCTTGTTTGCTAGGCTCAACGTCGGCAACCGCCTCCGGGTCTCCCGAGGCGAGCGCGACTTGGGGAAGGTGTGACGCGACGGAGAGAAAAACGAGCGCGCTGACAGCGACGGAGTTGAGGGCGTGCGAGCAGCGCATGGTGCGTGTTTTGGCGTGAAACTCGTGCGAACTGTAAAAGAGTGCGGCGTGGTGTCTTCGCCGTGGAAGAGTGTGGAGAGGGGACAGCACGGCGCGGTTCGCAGTGTCGTGGTTCGACCTTTGGACTTCTGCTTGGTTTTCGGTTATTTCCGAGAGTTTTGTTATTGAGATTTTATTGAGTAGTAGACCATGGAAGTGAATATTCTTTTTCCCCTCGCTGCTCGAGGTCTCAGCCTTGCACGCAGGGACGAGGTGTCACACGATTGTCTTTCTCTAATGTCGCTGATTACATCTTGTTCTTCCAACGCTCGCTGTCTTGCTATGCTATTTCGAGGGGTCACCACATCTTTCTTTTCTTTCTTTTTCGTCTCAATACGCCTCCATCAAAACGAGTACGTCTTCACGTTGTTCCCGTTCCTGTCCCTCATGACTTTGAATATTTTGTTCACCCCCACGTACGTGAGCAACCCTACGGGGCCGAAGAACATGCACCCCAAGATGCATGGCACCACGGCTATGTGCGGTATGCCGACGCGCTTGGAATCCGCCAGGAAAAACCGCGCAGTGAACAAGTCAAACACGATGAAGTGCGCCCAGCCCGCTAGCACGGCGGTGGAGTCCTGGAAAATTTTACTCACGCCTCCCAAGGTGGTCAGTGACTTCACGTCTAGACTGAGGACGGACTCGGAGAACAGCACATACGCCAGAGTGGCGTATAAAAGCGAATAGGCCACCGCCACCGCTAACGTAATTTTCTTCGTGTGCCGCCAATTAGGAAGAAGCACCATCGACGCCCACGCGGGCAACGACCCCAGGTTCACCGCGCGTAAAATCTGGTTATGCGTGAACGGCAGGAAAGGAATCGGGCCTGCAACTGCAGCAGTAGCCTTCGCCTTCGCGGCGGCTAACGAGGCGCCTGTGGAGGGGATGGGTGGTGAGGTTAGTTTGAGGCGACGGATGTCGGGAAAAAAGTGATTTTTTCATTGTCAAAAACGACGGTTCGAGGCGAGGTGGTTGAAAACGCGTTCGAGATTTGAGATCCTCATCCCTTGGGTGTGGTGTGGCACAAGGACTTAGGGAACTTACAAGGGAAAGCCAGCGCGAGCGCGGTGACCCCGACGACGAGAGCTGCGTGAAGCCCGAACTGCGTGGGAAGGGGATGGAAGACGGGCGGTCAGTGGATGGCGCGCAACTTCGAAAAGTGAAAACTCGCGCCACGCTGGCGATATTTTTCGCGCGTGATGCCACCTTGGCGTTGGGGACGAGTCGCACCTGCTTCAACGCCTCAGCGCGGCTCTGTGCGTCCATGGAAGGGATACCGGGTTCAGGTTTCTCATCCACAACGCCTTGGACGCCGAGCGACGCGCGGGTGGAGACGCGGACACTCGTGTGTCGTCGGTTTGGTCTGACGACTCGCGACGTCGAAGCCGAAGTATAAAAGGGCCTCACATCGAGCGCAACGCGCGCACCAGCGCTGGCGCGAGAACGCACTGCGTTAACGCGCGCCGCCGACGTGACACCGAAAGTGGTGCCGAGTAGCATCGTCGCCATGTCGACGTGCGTCAGCACGGTCTCCCGAGAGACCAGCACGCGCGGGCGATGAATGAAGCGACAGCCCCTCGGACCTCGACGCATATTTCGAAGATTTTGGTCGAGTGAAGGAAAGCGCACGCCCGGAACTAGTTAACAGACCGTCATCCGTAGGTTAATAATGGGGACAACGCCAGATCCAGCATTCAATCCAAGTTTTGTGGCTCGCGAGAGTATCTCATTAATTGCGAGAGACGCGTCAACGCAGTGCCGTTGCGTGCGTTAGATCATGGTGGCACTCGCCATGGCTGCTTCAACCGCACACTCTTTGCGTGTCGTGCCTAAACGCGGCGCGTCTTCGTTGTCCGCCCGCCGTCGCGGTGCGGTTGTGATTCGTGCCTCGGCAGATGACGGAAGTGGTTCCCAGACAACGACGAGCGGTGCAGAGGACACCACACGCACGTGGTCTTCGTACGACAGGAACGACCCGTACATCCCCACTACCCCTCCCCCACGTGAAAGCCCGTTTGAGAGGGTGGTGAAGGATCCGTTCACGGCGGCTATCATGGCCCCGAGAGTGGCGCTGGGGGGGCTCGATCTGTTGAGCAAGGGTGAGCTGTTCAGTTTGGCGGCGGGAGCGCCTGGCGAGGTCAGCGCGCTGCTCAACGACCCGCGTCCTATTCAAGACAAGGCGGTGGATGCGTTCAAAAAGGCTGAGGAAATGGTGGAGATGTTAGAGAAAAGAGGCGTAGCGGCGGAGGCTCCGGGCCGTGAACTGGTGCGACCGGCGATTCCCGCGGATCTTTACGAAAAGTATTTGGACCCGGCGGCGCTTGAGCCCGCGCCTGTTGCGCAGCGCCCTTACACGAGCGAATACACCGCAGAGCCCAGCTCGTACACTACGACAAGGGAAGTGGAGATCCCCTACTCCCCGGAATCGTTCGCACCAGTGTCGACCACGTCCGCGTCCCCCACGTACGCGTTTGACGACGCGGAGGACGCCGCGGTCGCCGCCGCCGTTGCCGCCGTCGCCGCTGCGCTGGGCGAGGATGACGAGGAGGAGGAGGAGGATGCCGATACCGCTGAGACGAGTGGTTCTGGAAGCAGTGACGAGGTGGAGGATGTTACGGAACAAGCCTCAACGAGCGCATCCGCGACGGGGACAAACACGAACACAAACTCAGAGCGCGCGGCGTTTGACTCGCCGGCGCCACCTGCGGATGCCTGGAGCGCAGCCAAGGAAGCAGAGAGCTTCGCCGCGGAGTTCGTGATGAGTCAAAGCGCGGCGATCGCGTCGAAGGAAGCGAAGTGAGCTTAACCGGGGGGAGAGAGACGTAGGTACATTAGATGCAGCTTGTGAAAACGAATCCACTTTATTCTTTATTTTTCTGACAGCAATCTTCGGCTCGACACGAATCTGATGAAAAAGCCACGTCGTGCATGACCCGGAAGCGCTCCTCACGCGACACTCGTCACGCGCCCTCCTTCGTTGCCTAGCCCAAACTCGATAGACATGTCGTTTGCCGTCGCCCCTTCCGCGCCCGCGCACGCGCGCGCCGCTGTGTCTCGCCCCGGGTACGTACTGCGTGCGTGCTCCGATGAAAACATCCATCCGGATTGCACACACGCTATCCATCCACGTCAATCGCAACCCTTGTGCACGTCCTACGGTTCACGGTTCCACGGTTCACTCCGCTGAAGGCTCGCGCAATTTTTACTCACCCGATCCCGCTCTGTGATCCCCCCCTATTTATCGCAGGCTCTCGCCCCGCACCCGCGCCAAGCTCGCCGCCGGTTCCTCGGGCAAACGCGTTGAGCGTCAAACAGTCCGGTGTGCTTCGACTTCCGAAGATGCGTCAGAATCGCGCGTCGCTTCAAGACGCGCCGCCCTCGTGGGCTCCTCTCTCGCCACCGCCGCCGCCGCGGTCGCGCCCGCTTTAGCTGAGGGGTGCTCGGATGTCGCGCCCTTACTTTGCAAAGCCGAGGTGACGAACAAGGTGTACTTTGACGTCTCCATCGGCGGCGAACCGCAGGGCCGCGTTGTGATTGGTTTGTTCGGAAAGGAAGTGCCTAAAACGGTGGAGAACTTCCGGCAGCTCGCGACTGGCGAGCGTGATTTCGGGTACAAGAACTCGATTTTCCACCGCGTCATTCCCAACTTCATGATCCAAGGGGGTGATTTCGAACGCGCGAACGGCACGGGGGGGTACTCCATCTACGGCAGGAAGTTCCCGGACGAGGGGTTCCCGCTTGAAAAGCTGTCGCACGTCGGGCCCGGCGTTTTATCAATGGCCAACGCGGGCCCCAACACAAACGGCTCGCAGTTCTTCATCACCACCACGGCGACGCCGTGGCTCAACGGAAGGCACGTGGTGTTCGGAACCGTGGTGGAGGGGCTGGACGTTGTGCGCAAAATCGAAAAGACGCCCACGGGCCGCGGCGACAAGCCGGTGCAAGACGTAGTGGTCACCGCATCAGGAGAGCTGCCTTTGTCCTCTGCCGCGCCTGTTGCCGAGCCCGAGGCGTAAACATGAGTAGAGCGAGTATTGTATCAGGGAACAGTGAAGCAAGAAGAGCTTCTATTGTAAATGATGCACGTATTATGTACACTGACGTGACGTCTTAAAAAGTTAGTTATTTCTGACTGAGTCGCGAATTACTCGTCAAAAATAGACCGTGAACCTCGATGCAAAAGTCAGCTCACGACGAGATTTCTAAATAGCAGGGTTGACGACGACGGAGGCTGGGTCATATCGACGTGCAAGACCACCCGGAAGAAGACGTACGTCGTGTCGTTTTTCCTTCGCACATTATACCCGTGAGCGCCCTCGCCCGCGATACAGTGCTACCGCCCAGACACGGCCTTAGCTTCACTAGGAGGAACAACCAGTTAGTCATAGAAAAACTAGGGCAAGTACGGATCTCGTTTTCTCTGCGCCCGCCCACCCAAACTCCCAGACACCGTTGTCACCATCTTTGCCACCGCATCGTGACCCGCTGTGACGATGTCATGTTCTGCCCCTGTGTGCGGTTCCTGACCCAACCCCCCGTGTATCCCCAACAGAGACGCGAGAGGCCAAAGCTATGCAGCACGTATTTACCGACCGATCTGATGCGAACACGGAAGCGAGCCGCTGAGGGAGAGCAAACGCCCGGGTCAGTGTCGGGGGGAGGCAAGCGGCAGCGCGGGGAGAAGACCAGCGCAGTCGCGGCTCCTGTCGATACTCCCAAGTCCGCGGCCGCGACTTCCAAGTCCACAGCCGCGGCTGGAGGCCGTCCACGTTGCTCACGGGCGGCGGCAAAGGTAGGAACTGCCGAGCCTGCCGTCGGATCTGTCCAGGGGGCTTCTGGATCTAGCTCTAGGGCGGGTTCGAACCGACCGGGGGACACGGCGAAGACGGACCGCGCGGGTTCGCGAAAATCGACGCATAGACTCGCGGAGGTTTCCAACAAGCCAGAGGAACCCGTCGGTGCGAAGGGCAAACCAGGGAAGGGCGCTTCCAAGGGTTCTGTCAAACCAAAAACGGGCGCGGACACCGGGACGACCAAGCGTCGGCGGTCAACCGGCGGAGACACCATGGCGACCAGGGAAGAGCTCGAGGCGATGCGTGAAGAGGCATACGATCACGATGACTTAGACCAAGATGAGGAGGAGGAGGAGGAGGATGTTGACGAGGATGAAGAGGACGAAGACGAGGAGGAGGGGGATGAAGAGGACGGTGAAGACAGCGCTGGTGACGAGGACGATCCGACCGGACTGCAGGCTCTTCTCCGACGTCTGGGCGGCGGTCTTGAGGATCTTCTTCCCAACGCCGGACACGTCAGTGGAAAGCTGAAGCAGATCTTAGTAGGTCTCAAAGCAGATGGCGACGACATTCGGCAAATCGCCGCCCTGAACGAGCTGTGCGAAGTCCTGGTCATCTCCTCTGAAGAGTCCCTCATCACCCTGTCCGTCGACTCGTTCGTGCCTGTGTTGGTCAACCTTATGCAAGCGGAACACAACCCGGATGCGATGCTCCTCGCAGCGCGCGCGTTAACCTCAATGGCGGATATCCTGCCCAACTCACGAGGTGCCATCATTCATCACGGCGCGCTCCCGGCGTTTTGCAGCCGCCTGCTGACCATCGAGTACATCGACCTCGCGGAGCAGTCCTTGCAAGCGCTGGAGAAGCTGTCGCAGGACCACGGAGGGAGCTGTTTGCGTGAGGGTGGAATGATGGCATGCTTGAGCTACCTGGATTTCTTCTCTCTTGGTATGCAGCGTGTGGCGCTACAGACGGCGGCGAACATCTGCCGACAGCTCCCGGCGAGCGACTGCTGGGACCAGCTGTCTGACTCTGTGCCCGTGCTGACCAACCTGCTGATGCACGACGACTCGCGTTTGGTGGAAAGCGCATGTACTTGTTTGACCCTCATGGCGTCCAACTTCAGCGCACGCCCGCAACGTCTGCAGGCGATGTGCGCTCACGGGCTGATCCCCAACGCCACGCGGCTCATCTCTCCCGGAGCGTCCCAGGTGGGACCGTCGACATATCATGGTTTGATTCGCCTGATTGGCACGTGCTGCCGGGGGTCGGCTGACGTCGTGGAGGAATTGCTGCGAAACGGCATGGCCACAACTTTGAAGACGGTTCTCGCAGGGTGCAAGATTCTCGCGACATCCGCGGCGTCGCCCGCGTCGCCCGTGGTATCCGCGGATCAGATCCTCGAGGTCACGACGCTGGCGAACCAACTCCTTCCCGCTATTCGACCGGAGAGCGGCGGCTGCGCGAAAAACGCGCCCTTCGCCGCGTTGGGCATTGCCCCCCCTCCGCCCACCACCGCGCGTCGCAAGAGCACCGAATCGGGAGAAGCTGCGGGACAAGCAACCGCGGCCGCGGGTGTTGCCCTGGAGACCGTGATGCGGGATGAACCCAAGCTTCTCACCGAGTATGGCGCGAATCTCACCGCATTGCTGATGCAGGTAACGACGTCTTCAGTCGGAACCAACGTCAAGCTTCAATGTCTCTCCGCGCTCGCCAAGTTTATGCATCACGCGCCGCCTGAGATGCTCGCCGAGGGTGAGGCTGCGCTGAACCCAGGCCAGATGGCTTCTTTTCTCGCGGGGCTCGCCTCAGTGCGTGACGCGGTGATGAAGGAGAAATACTCCGTAGTGGAAGTTGCGCTGTACCTGATCGAGTCGCTTATGCACAAGCTCCCCGATACGTTCCGCCGTGCGTTTCGAAAGGAGGGCACCGTGCATGCCGTGGAGATGCTCTGCGCGCAGCAGTTCGACGCGGAGACCACGGCGGTGGCTGCTGCAGCGAAAGCTATGGATGCAAACACGGGCGGAAACATCACCCCTCGTGACCAGGTGGTTCCCTCCGGTATTGGGTCTGGAAGCGCGGCGAGCATCGTGGCGAGGATGGTGCTCGCGGGACAGGGTTCTGGAAGGAAGCCGAGCGAAACCCCGCAGCGTCGCGCCGCCGTCAAGCGCGCCATCGCGCTCCGCGCCGCGCACTTCGCGTCCGTGGCTGAAACGGAAGCGGAGAGTCGGCTTCGAACGGCATGCGGTCCTCTCCGCGCGGCGGGCGAAGATCCAATCGCCGCCGCTAACATTGCGGTGGATTTCGTCGCCGCTTTGTTGGAGGGTGAGGGCGCTTCGACGTTTGAACTTTTGGAATGCGGCGGCGTCGAAGCGCTGCGCGCGTTTTTCAGCGGCGCGGATCTGCCCCAGGACGACGGCTGGAGCGCCGCAGTCGCGGCGCGGCTTTCGAGCTTCACGCACGCCGCGGCTGAGAAGATGCCGTCAAACGCGATGGGCGCGCTCGTGGAGCGCCTGCTGGACGCGCTGGCGGTCACTGAGTCGTTACCGATGCGCCTGAGCGCCAGCAAGACGGCTGGCGCGACGCCGAGCGCTGGACGAAACCCCGGCGCTGGGGACGGTCTGAGCGTCCTCGCGCGCCCGTTCAAACTTCGACTCGCCCGCTCCGCGGAGAACAAGGAGGGTTTGCGCGATTACAATTCGAACATCATCCTCGTCGAGCCTCTCGCGACCCTCAACGCCATCGAGGACTTCCTGTACCCCCGAGTGCACAAACCGGCGGGCACCGCGTCAACGCCCGACGCGGGCGCTTCGGGATCGGGCGGCGACGCGGCGGCTGGCGCCGGCGCTCGACGCTCGACGCGTAGTAGCCTGGGTCAAAAGAACCCCGACGGCGACGGAAAAGAGAAGGAAGAGGAAGATGAAGAGGACGAGGAGATTGACGAGGACGAGATGATCGCCGAGGCGGAGGAGATAGAGGATGAGGACGACGACGGTATGCCTCGCGCGGATACGGTGGAAGACGTGGACCCGTCCAGAAACGGCGACGCGGATGCGTCAGCGAGCGCTTCAGCTGCCGAAACGTCTCGTCCCTCGGCGCGTCCCACCGCCGCGGCTGCCGCTACCGCTGCGCCGCCGCGACTTCTCTTCAGCGCCAGCGGTGCTGGTCCGTTTCACCCGTCAACGAGCGTCCTGCAAGCGGTATACGCCGCGGCGCTCGCCGCTGCCGACGCCGAGGCTGGCGAAGAGGGCGCCGGCGCGCGAATGAGCGTAGCCAGCTTGTGGGAACGCACGCAAACGCTTACGTACATGCTGACGCCGAAAGGAGAGCCTATCCCGGCGCCTCTTTCCGGCGCGGGCGGATCCGTCGCTCCCGTGGAAAGCACAGTCGACGCGGACGAGGCGCTCGCCGTGTTCGGCTCGACGGATCGTCGCGCCGCGCTCGGCGCCGCGTTTCCTGCGCTTCGAGGAAAGGTGTGCGGTGACTCTGCTCCGCCAGGAGTGGCGGAGCAGACGGACGCGATTCTGTCCGCGCTCGCGGTGCTCCGCGTCTTGACATCTTTCCCCGCGCGTGTCATCTCGCTCGGGCACGACGACGCGGACGCGAAAGAATCGTCGACGCGAGCGGCGTCGGTGGCGCTGCCTGCGGATGCCTTTGTCAGCACGAAGCTTGCGGGAAAGATGGTGCGTCAGCTCGGCGACACGCTTTCGTTGTGCAGCGGGAGCCTTCCCGCGTGGTGCGTCGCGCTCGCGCGGACGTGTCCGTTTTTGTTCCCGTTCGAGACGCGGCAGCAGCTCTTCTACTGCACCACGTTTGGGCTGGCCAGGGCGCTGCACCGCATGCACGGCCAGAGCGAAAACACGGGCGGCGGGCAGGATTTGCGCGTCGGACGACTGCAACGACAGAAAGTGCGCGTATCGCGCGAGCGCATCCTTGAATCCGCGGTCAAGGTGTTTGACATGGCCCCGGCGCACAAAATGGTTCTGGAGGTTGAGTTTTTTGACGAAGTGGGAACCGGCACAGGCCCCACGTTGGAGTTCTATACGCTTCTGTCCAAGGAGCTGGGGTCAAGGTCGCTGGGGGCGTGGCGCGACGCCGACTCGAGGAGCGTCGAGGAAACCGCCGCGAAGGAACCGGTCACGGCGCCTCACGGGCTGTTCCCGGCGCCGATGGCGGTGAGCACGAGCGACGCCGCCGCTCCGAAAAGCCCAGGGGGGCTGAAACGCTTGGACTTGTTCCGCCTGCTCGGCCGAGTCGTGGGGAAAGCGCTGCAAGACTCGAGGCTGCTGGACGTCGGGCTGAGCCCGACGTTTTACCGCGCCGCCGTGGGCAACGCTGCGCTAGCGCTCCCCGACGTCGCCGCGATTGACCCCGCGCTGGGCCGCACGCTCGCTACGCTCGCCGCGGCGGCGAAACAAATGGCCAAGCTACGCGCGTCAGGCGCGCCTGAGCACGAGTGGCGCGCCGTGACCGTGGATGGCGCCGCTATCTCCGATCTGTGCCTGTCATTCACGCTTCCCGGCGACGACGCTTTTGAGCTTCGCCCAGGGGGCGCCGACGTAACCGTGGACGTGGAAAACGTCGGCGAGTACGTCGACGCCGTGGTGGACGCCACCGTGGGCGGCGGCGTCGCGCGACAGCTCGAGGCGTTCCGATCCGGCTTGCGCGACATTTGCCGCCCCGACGCGCTCGGTGTGTTTTCCGAAGCAGAACTCGAGAGGGTTCTGTGCGGAGAAGGCCAGGCATGGACCCCCGAGCTTCTATCGGAGTGCGTGACGTTCGACCACGGGTACGCCGTTTCCTCGCCCCCGATCCAAGCGCTGATGGAAGTGCTTTGCTCGTACAGCGCTGACGAGCAAAAAGCGTTTCTGCGCTTCGTCACGGGCGCGCCGAGGCTGCCGCCTGGGGGGCTCGCCGCGCTGCAGCCAAAACTCACCGTGGTGTGCAAGCAGCCGTCGGGCGCCGCGGGTGGGGCCGCGCGCGCGGACGGGCAGCCCATCTCACACGGAACAACCCTCGCGGACATGGACCTGCCGTCCGCGATGACGTGCGCGAGCTATTTGAAGTTGCCGCCGTACAGCTGCGTGGAGGTGCTGCGCGAAAGGCTCGGGTACGCGGTGAACGAAGGGGTCGGGAGTTTCGACTTGTCTTAATGTGATACGCGTGTTTGCTTTTGTGATTCAATCTTTTGTTTACGTAAAATAAATAGTCTACCTATGTCTGGGGACGATCTCTTCGTCGCGGGCGAGCGCCCGTCTCGTTTGCTTTCTCAACTGAATTCTCGTTTCCGAAATCCATCTTCTGAACGCTCGCGACGCCCTTCGCCACGCCCCATCCTCTTGACAGCGTTTTTTTCATCGCAGGCGGCGTTTCCGGCACCGGCGGCGCTGAGGCCATCTCCGATTCTGCGTGCACCGGTTTCCTGGTGAACGGCGTTCGTCCTTGTTCCAAACACGCGAGCTCGTACTCGTCGGCTTCGAAGACGTTGCCGGCTTCGTCCAATGTGACTGGCACGTCGGGGTCCATTGTCCGAAAGTACCGCGTCGGTACTAATGACCCAACCTGCGAGTGACGAATCACGACAACGTTCGGGGGAAGCGCTCTTAGCATCTTCCTGGTACACACGATGGGTGTGTTTGGAACGGCCATCGCGTTTGTGAATTCGTCTTCAACACCCGTCCCGCCCGCCTCCTCGTGATCGTCGAAGAACATCTTCTGATCGCCGCCTAGGACGTCGCCGCCTGCGAGACTTTCCCTCGGACGCTCAATCTCAATCGGCTCTTCGTCAATCAACCGCCTCGCTTCTTTTGAGTATATCCCTTGTTCCAAAAAGAACTCCACCAGCGGGAGGTGTTCGAACGTCACGAAGGAACGCACGAACGCGCCGCCGCACGTTACGCACAAATCGCCCGTCCCCGAAACCAGCGGGTTTTGAGACATGCACCGAAAACAGATGGGGAGCGTCTCCTCTGCGTCAACGAACGGCTTGGCTCTGGATAAAATACACGCCAAGTCAACCTTGCGGGACAAGTGTTTCGGGACGCGAAAGTTTTGAAGTTTGTCGTACGCGAACCTTGTGAGTTTATACGCCCCGAGCGTCTCGCCGTGCGTCGCGAGCGTGATGAGGACGTACGCCAAGCTCACGCCCAGGGGCATTTCCTCTCTTGTTGCGAATTTGGAGATGAGAAATTGGCCCACGTTGAGAAGCGTGCTCGGAAGAGACGTACGGAACGGCTCATCCATCGCGCGGTGCACGAAATCGTACGCGTAGTAAATTTCAGACCTGTCTTTGAACTCTTTATATCGGTCCAGTTCAGCTTGCTCGGAGGGTGACAAGGAGTTGACCGATTGTTTTTTAGTTTTTCTCAGCGCCGTCGCGATTTCTTGTGACATGAGCCAGTAGCAATACCCCGCGTCTTTGAACCTGCGCTCCAGCACCGCGTTGTGCGTGAGTTGCTCTAGCATTTGCGTGGAAAGCTGCGCTTTGCCCGCGCGTTGGTACATAGCACGCGCTTCGTCGAACCGGTCGTGGTCCGCGAGCCACCCCGCATACGGCAGGAACACTTTGTCCCCGAATTCAGGGTGGTTGCGAAGCACCGCGAACGCGTTGTCCCAGTGCTCTGATTGCACGAACAGTTGGATCAGCCCAGCGTGGTCGCCCAGTTTGTTGTACGCTTCACGTGCGTGCGTCATGTCTCCGAGCCGCGCGAAGTGCTCAGCGCACGTCCGAAGGATCTTACCGTCACCCGTCCCGAGTGCACGCATCACCTCCACCAGCTTCTCGACGTTCCCCATCTTCCCCAGAAGCGCCACCGCTTTGTCCCAGCGCTTCGCCTGCACGTACATCTCCGCGGCGCTTTGGTAATCGCTGCTCTCCTCCGCCCACTCCGCTTGTCGATGCACGAACTCCTGCACAACCCCCCCGTCGGTGGCGTTTCTTCCGCTCAGCGAGTACTCCTCCGCCCACGCCTTGGCTTCGTCGAACTGTTTCAGATCGCTAAACATCTCCATCGCTTTTTCTACGCAGCCCGCTTTCGCAAACGCCTTCGCCGCTTCCTGGAACCGGCCTTGGTACGCCAGCGACTCTGCGCGGAACAAGGTTGAGGTACCGTCTGTTTTCTTCATTCCTTGTTTTAACCCCCGCTCCATCTTGTTCAACAACTCAAGGAACCGCATGTCTCGAATGCGAGTGAAGCTTTTGCGGGCCACTTCTAGCTGCATCGCATCCAGCGCTTCGATCCCGAGCAAACGCCAGTCGCTCTCCGTGACGCCCAGACACGCCACTCGGTACGCCGCGTCGTGTTTCCCCCGGTCCAAGTACCTCCGTACGTTTCCGCTTTGAGGCACCTCTACGGTTTGCACCGCGGTTTGGTGTAGCGTAAAAACCTTGCTTCCCTTGAACCCTACCACGAAGCCGTTGAGTTTCTGCTTGTGAACCGGGAAATCGTTTGTCCGCACGCACAACGTCCCATCACCCGAGTACGAAAGCATGTCGTCAAACTCGGTGTTCCACGCTAACGAGTTCGCGCCCATGTTTGCGTCTTCGTACACCAGCGCCTTGGTTTCCACGTCGTACACCACCACGGAGGAGGTGTCGTCTACTGCGGCGACCTTCCCTCGGTCGCGTGATAAATCCAAACACCGAATCGCACTGGTGTGTTTCACCACCACGACAGGGAACGGGTTGTCGATGAAGATTTTTAAAATTGTGCCATCCTTCAGCCCTATAAGCGCGCCTTCTTTCCCGTGTGGTCCGCCGACGACTTTGATGTACCGCACGACGTGTTCGAACGCCCACTCACGTTCCAGGTTTCCGTAGAAATCCAGTAGCTGCAGTTTCTTCTCCAAGCACAGAATCAAGTGATTACTCGTGTTGACCAACAAACTGCACTCAATCGCGCGTTCGATTTTTGTGGTCACCGCGTACTGCATATCGTCCGGATCCGCCGGATTGAGCAGGTGGTACAAAACAACGTAGCTCGGTAACTGCACGGCGAGTTTGTTTTTGTACACCGCTACTTTCCGGACCAAATCGCCGCACTTGATGCGCACTTTCTGGGTAGAAACAAGGTGCTGCACGATAACGTCCGTCATCGCGTCTCTCCACGCGTACCGGTTTTCGTACAACCCGTGCACCGTGCCGAGTTGCAGCTGGTGCATGCTCACTGTGCCGTCGTCGGTCCCCACGGCGACGGCATTGTGCCCCGGCCTCTGTCGCGCGCACCACACCCAGCCAGCGTGCTTCCCGATGGTGAGTAAGTCAACCCCCGCGGCGGTCATGAGGCGCGTTTCTTTGTTCGTCCCGCCCACCACCACGCACTCGCCGAAAAACGAAACGCAACACGGGTCGTACCCCAGACGTTTTGTGTTCCCCGCGATTCCGCCGTTCAGGTGGTAAAAAGCAAGCGTTCCGTCCCAACACCCCACTGCTAGCACGTTGGGGGTATCGATTTTGTCTGTAAGGTCTGGGGCCCAGGTAACGCTCCAACACGGTCCGCGCGTTTCAATCTTCACTTTTTCTCCTCCCAGCTTGTCACGCACGCTGACGCACCCGTCGAACTGCCCCAGCGCCAAGTACGTCCCGCAGTTCGTCCACGCCACGCTCAACACCTTCCCCGTAACCCGGTGCTTCGCCACGCCCTTCTGGTCAGGGGACCACAGCCCGAAATCACAGGCGGTCGCTGAAGCCAGCTCCGGCCCCCTTGGGTTGTACGCCAAACACTGGATGGATTCGCTGTGGCTGTAACGCAAGATGCCCTCTCCCCTGCCCGTCCAGATGATCACCGTTTTGTCCGCTGCCCCGGAGGCGAAGTGCTTCCCGTCGTGTGCGTAGGATATCGCGTACACAGCGTCATTGTGGCCCTTCAGCGAGTGCAGCAGGTCGCCATCGGAGGCGTTGTAAACCAGCACCCGGCTGCCGACTCCGGCGACGAGTTGCGTGCCGTCGGGGCTGTGCGCCAGGGAGTAGCACACGCTCCGCACGCCATCACGCTCCGGAGGCGTGTCCGTCCACGCCACCGAGGTGCGCATGTCCGCGAATTCCGCCGCTTCCAGGGGCCTCCTACCCCTCGCGCCCTCCGGACTGGTCAACCTCATTCCAGATCTGGGCTGGCAACGGAACTTTGAACTTGTAGTTGATTTTCTCGACGCTTCGTTCATCAATCAGTCTTGGTCTGTGCTCCACCCCGCCACTGAACAGCGCAGCAGCACGCGACGGGGCGATCCTCCAGCGCACGAGTCGGCGCTGGAATAGCGCGGACATCGCTCAGGAGGCCACGTTGGTTCTCCTCGGGTTTCGTCGCGTCGTAGGACGACGACCTTTCTGACACCTCTGATTTCGCAACACACTTGTTTTCTCATCTGCATCGGCCATGGCGCAACGCGACTACGGCGACGAGACACGGTTCGAGCAGCGGTCTAAACCCGCCGCTGCTGCCTCGCGGGTGAAGCTGCGAAAGTTCCTGCTGCGGTACTACCCCCCGGGGATAATTATGGAGTACGAGCACGGAGGTGAGTTGATGCAGCGGAGCGTGGATCTGTTGGATTTGACACCGAGCACTGATGTTAAAAAGTTACTCGATCAGTTGGAAACAAACGAAGCGATGTTACACCGCAAGCACCGCACAACGTTGCGTGGCTTGCTCGTAAAACTGCAAGCCAAGCAAACGAACGAAACATCTACAAACTTTTCCCTCTTCAAAACCCTGCGCGCGCACATTTTGCCGCTCACAAACTGCGCGTTTAACAAATCGGGCGACAAGTTCATCACCGGTTCGTACGACCGGACGTGCAAAGTTTGGAACACCAACTCGGGCGAAGAGATGCACACCCTGGAGGGCCACAAAAACGTAGTCTACGCGATCGCATTCAACAACCCGTACGGCGACAAGGTTGTCACCGGGTCGTTCGACAAGACGTGTAAGCTGTGGGACGTCTCAACGGGGGAGTTGTTCTACACGCTGAGGGGCCACGCCACGGAAATCGTGTGCGTGTCGTTTGACCCGCAAAGCACCACCATCGCGACCGGGTCGATGGACAACTCCGCGAAGCTGTGGGACGTGGAGCGCGGCGTGGAGACGGTTACATTGGAAGGACACACCGCTGAGATCGTTTCGCTTTCATTCAACACCACAGGCGATGTGCTGGTTACGGGGAGCTTCGACCACGACTGCCGTTTGTGGGACGCGCGCGTCGGCAGTAAGTGCGTGCGTGTTTTGAGCGGCCACAACGCGGAGGTCAGCGGCGCTTCGTTCGATTACGCATCGGGTACCGTAGTCTCCGGGAGCATTGACAAAACCGTGCGTCTGTGGGATGTGGGTTCAGGCCGGGAAACGAAAGTGCACAAAGAACACACCGATGAGGTGCTAGACGTGTGCTTCGACGCGACGGGGAGGCGCGTGGCCAGCGCGAGCGCCGACTGCACGGTGCGCGTGTACGACGTCTTAACCGGTAAGTGCGAGCACACACTTACGGGGCACGAGGGTGAGATTTCCAAAGCGTCGTTCAACCAACAAGGTACGAAGGTCATAACAGCATCCAGCGACGGGAAGTGCAAGCTGTGGGACACGAGCTCGGGGGAGTGCGCGCAGACCCTGGACGGACACACGGATGAGATTTTCAGCTGCGCATTCAACTACCAGGGCGACAAGGTCATCACGGGGAGCAAGGACAACACGTGTCGCATCTGGACCGCGTGAGGTGGTGAAGGGGGTGAGACGAATTAGAAGTATTGAGTGTTATTGAGACGAAATTATTATTTTGTTACATCGTTCTTCATCGATAGCCGTGCGGCGGCGGTTGGCCGTACGGGTTCGGGGGATACAAGTGCGACCCAGGCGGCGGCGGCGGCTGCGCGTATCCCTGTGGCGCGTTTGGGTACGCGGAAGGCGCGTGTTGCGGTTGTGGCGGGTAGCTAGGGTAGTGATGCGCCGGCGGCACGTGCGGCGATACCGGCTGAGGCGGGTACCCCACACCAGGCGGCGCCGCCGCGACCAGGGCGCCCCTCCCAAACGGGTCCTGCATCTGCCTGTGCTGTATAGCGGCGGCGGCGTGCGCTTCCGCCATGGCGCGCTGTGCCGCGGCTTGGTCCGCTGCAGCTTGTTGCGCCGCTGCAGCAGCCGCGGCGTGGTTCTGAGCGACATTCGCGGCTTGTTGCACTCGCTGCGCCACAGCCGCCTCCAGCTGGCCTTTCTCGCGGCGCCGGCTCTCCACCCACGCTTCGGTTTCCTCCAGCAGCTGCGTCGTGGCCACCGCAAAGCCGGCATAGAACGTTGAGCCGCGCTCGATCCCACCTGCGAGCTCTCTGAAGTGCGCGAGCGCGTCCCTCGTGGCCTCGATGTGAATGGCACTCGCGGCGCGCCACCCGTCCACGTCGTAGGTTCTCAAAAAAAAATCGTGTTCTCTGCGAAGCCGTCCCAACACGTCCGATTGACTCGACACGTTCAGCGCCACCGCCGACTTCACTTCATCGTACTTCGCCAGCTCAGAGGTGAACAACGCGTCGTGCGCCTCGGGGTTCTCCGCGGCCATGACTTTGTCCATGATGTTGTCCTTCTCCTTGATGGCTTTCGCGGTGGCTTCAATACCGGCTCTTTCCGCACCGATCGCCTCTAAGTCGCTCACCGCCGCACGCAGTTCGGCGACGACGTCACCGTCGCTGGTTGAGACCATCGGCGCTCTCAGCGCAGGGGTCGCCGCCGCCATCGCGTCCAGTTCCAACAGCCGCAGCACCCCTTCCGACGCGTCCGCAACCCGCGCGCGAAGGGACTCGTCGCTTCGAAACGCCTGCGCCAAGTTCCCGCGGTACGAATCAATCTTCTCGCGCAGGTTGGAAGTGAGCGCCGCGCTCCGCGGGCGCGACCACTTATCCGCGCCATATGCGCCTCTGCATGCTTCGTCCTCCGACGCCTCGGCGTCCAACGCGCGCTCAGTGGCATCCACGCGGTGCGCACACGCGTCATGTGCCTCGCGAAGACGCATAAGGTCGCCTCTGAATCCAGCGGAGACGCCGACGCGCTGCGCCGCCGCCACCTCCTCGGCGAGCGGCCCGGGGAGTCCTGCACCGGCGCCCGCAGCGGTGTCGCGCATGCCACCCGGAATCGTGCTTCCCGCCCCCGCCTCCGCGGCAATGAGCAGCTCAGGGAGTTCCATCTCCGCCAGCGCCGCTCTTGCTTCGTCGCTCGCAAGCGCTAGGATGTCACTCTCTTCGCGGATCGTGCTGTCCATGAGCTCGGTGTACTTGCTCAGCGCCTTGAACCCGCTTTCGGGAATGATGTTGGAAAACAAACTCTCGTTGGACGCGTCCAGTGACGCCGCCGTGGGCACCACCGCCTTGACCATCGCCGCGGCGCCGAGCTCGGGAAGGTCTTCGTACTGAGGCACGCGCACCATGTACACCACTTCGTTTTCACGCGTCGCTTGCGCCAGGTCCCGGTCCACGGTGTCTTTCAAAGTCATCAGCGTCGTGATCAAACCCACGCTGACGCCGTTTGTGTTCTTCACGAACCTCGCCCCAGAGGCTAGCGTTTGCGACGCCCGTCCAAGCCTCGCAATTTTAGGACCCACACCGTCTTCGTCGTCCGCCAGCGCCGCGCACGCCGCAACTTCGGCTTCGGCGAAGTGCAGTGAGGACATGGCTTCGATGTGCGCGCGCCATGACTTATCAACGTGGTCGCAAAGCGGCGCTTGTTCCAGCGCCGTCTTTGCGGCGGCGTAAAACAAGTGACACTGCCTGGCCAGTTTCACAAGCACGCCCACCGACTTGCCGTCCCTCGAGGCTTTGTCGAACACGCACTTCTGCGCCTGCGCTAGGCACAGCTGTACAAGGGCAGCGGTGCACTCCTTCGAGGTGTCCATAGTGGGTGCGTCGTTGGTTTTTGTAACCGTCGCTTTCTCTGCGATTTGCTCCAGCACAGTGAACACGCCGGCGGCGTTTTGAAACGCGTGCGCGGCGACTTTGGCGCCCTTCGCGTCGTCCCTGTCCGCATCGCACCCCGTGGTGACCCAGGAGCACGCCAGGTTGAACAGCACCGCGCATCGCTCGAACTTCGGATCAGATAATGTTGTTTTTCGTTTCGTATCGAACGCATCGGTCCAGGTGAATGGTAAATGGACGTGACCGGACTGCGCGCTAATCGGAAATCGCCCCTCCACCACTCGCAGCGCCCTGTAGTACGACAACAGCGTCTCACGTCGTTGCGCCTGCGTCTGACCAGTGCTCAGGCACTCCGAGCGTAAAAGAGTCAGCGTCTCCAAGTCCTGCTCCACAGCCTGCACGTCCTCGGGGGAGTACCGGGACTCGATGTACTCGCGGATGGGGGGGGAAGGGTCCAGGTCCTCGCCCTGGGAACAACATTGGGGAATGACGTCTCAGCTTCCGAGATTAGATTTGGCGCGAAACACGGGAGGGTGGCGCTGCGGGGCGGGGGCGGGGGCGGAGAGGGGCGGCTATGAAAAGTGTTTCAGTCCGGTCGTGGGGCGTACTTTTTTGGGCATGATGCCGAGCATCATCCCCGTGGGGTTGGTCGTCTCGGTCATGGCGCCGAGCACCCAGAAGTGTGCGGAATTTTGCCAGATTGTTGGTTTTCTTTTTGGGAATGGAGATCCCGAGATACGGGCTGCTGAGCTGGAATGATGGATACACACCGTGCGGCACGGCCCGACGCCCACACACGCACCCTCCGAGCCTCTCGCCACCTCCAGAGCCTCTCACAGGATGTCGTCGATGGCGATGCGCGCCGCGCCGGTATCGCGCGCGAGCACGCCGGGCGTGCACAGGTGCGCGCGAGTCCCCGGAACCAGACATCATCTCGGAAGTTTTTTTCCTCGATCGCGCTCCCTGATGTCGGCACCTGCGTCTGCGTCCACAGAGGGCGCTGCGACTACAGCCGCGGTGGACGGTAAATACGTCGATCGACGCGTGGTTTTAACCAGAGAGGAGGGTAAGAACGGGGACATGCGTCAAAGGCTAGAGAAGCACGGCGTTGAGGTTGTGGAGATGCCTCTTATTGAAACCGCGGTGGGCGGTGATTGCTCCGAGCTCCCTAAAGCGCTGGCGGATCCGAACGGGTGGGACTGGGTATGCATCACCTCCCCTGAAGCGGCGAAGGTGTTTCTACAAGGGTGGGCTGATGCGGGGAAACCGGATTTACCCATCGCCACGGTCGGGAAAGGTACCGCGCGTGTTTTGATACCCGAGTACGAAAACGGCGCGTTGACGGCGAAAATGTTCACGCCGTCGAAAGCCAACGCGGAGACGCTGGTGAAAGAGCTTCCTGTTTCCGGGGATGGTAAACCGACGCGCATTCTGTACCCCGCTTCGGCGAAAGCGGCGAGGACGTTGCAGGACGGCTTGGAGGCGAGGAACGGAAACGTCAAGGTGACGCGCTTGAACACGTACAGCACGGAGAAGGTGACGTCGGTGGAGCGCGACGTGATGGTTTCGGCGGTTAGCGCGGACGTCGTTACCTTCGGGTCTCCAAGCGCCGTGAAGGCGTGGTTAGCATTGTCTGGACTAGGGGATACGAAAGAACAGCAACACCCTCTGTACGCTTGTATCGGTGGTACCTCGGCGAAAGCGTGCGACAAGGTTGGGCTGCCGGGCGTTTTGTTCCCGGAACAGCCCGGCGTGGACGGCTGGGAGCAAATAGTGCTCGAAGCGCTGGACAGTCTTAGCGAGGAACGGTGAGGGGAACGCGGTTAGAGGTTGAGAATATAACACATATCGTATTTCTAGTCGTATTATATCTCGTCTTGAACGTAGTACACGTGCGCGCGAGAGTGCTTCTTTTTCACGAAAAGCCACGACAAGATTGAAGGGCTTTCCCATACTCGGGCGCACAGCGATGGTGCGGTCGTTCGTCGCCGCCTCGGCGGTGGCGCTCTTGACGCTGGCGATGGTTCTTCCCGCGGCGCTCGGGGCGACGGAAACGTGCGCGATAGAGAGACCATCCGTGGTCGTTGTTGGTTCATTGAACGTCGATGTAATCGTCGCCAGCCGACCCCCCGACCTTCACGAGACGGTCGTCGCCGTCGACCCGCGCGTGCGCTTCGCCATGGGGGGCAAAGGAGCCAACCAGGCTGTAGCCGCAGCGCGGCTCGTCGCCGGCGCACGTCCAGTGAAGTTCGTGGGCGTGTTCGGCAACGACGCGCACGCCGTCGAGCTCGAGGCGGAGCTCCGCGCGAATGGGGTCGATTTGTCAATGAGCGAACACGCACACGACCTCCCTTCCGGTCAAGGGTTCGTGATGCTCTCTCCCGACGGCGCTGCGTCTTCCGTGGTCATCCAGGGCGCGAATATTTGGTGGCCTAGTAACGAAACCGAGCTCGCCGACCGCATGGCTGCCGCGACACGAGGCGCAGCGGTGGTCATGTTGCAACGCGAGATACCTGACAGGGTCACTCTCGCCGCCGCGAAGGCCGGGCGCAAGCAAGGCGCGCTCGTGCTTCTCGACGCCGGGGGCGTGGACAACCCCATACCTGCTGACCTTCTACACGCGGTTGATTACGTGATGCCGAACGAATCGGAACTCGTACGCCAGACAGGAATGCCCGCAGACACGGACGACCTCGCCTTCGCCGCCGCCCAGGCGCTTGTTGACGCCGGCGCGGCGCGAGTCCTCGCGACGCTCGGCGCTAGAGGCGCGCTGCTCGTCTCCAAAACAGACCGAGCGCGTTTTCCTGTGATGGGCATTCCCGGAGGCAAGGTCGTGGATGCCACTGCCGCTGGTGATGCGTTTAGAGCGGCTGTTGCGGTGTTTCTCGCGGAGGACCGGGACGGCGGTGTGTTGGTCTCCGCGCGCGTCGCACGCGCGGCTGCGGCTGCAGGTGCGCTCGCCGCGAGCGTCGTCGGCGCTGCGCCATCGCTTCCCTCGCGTAGTGCGGTGGCGTCGATGTTGTCTTCGGATGATGTGGTGGTTTTGGGGCTTTCGGAAATCGCGCCCGCATGCCCGGCGAGCGACGAGTCCGGAAGCGGCGACGCAAACCAAGCGTGTCCGCTTCGTTTTGGCTCGAGGCTGAACTCGATGCGGTTGCGCCCCGAGCTGTTTGGGAAACGTGAAACCGAGTCGTTGGACGTGCTGGAGATGGTCACGAGAATGGGATCGGCGAACGGTATCGATCTGATTGATTTCAACTACCCGCAGCACCTGGAGGGTCTGCGCGCGACGGACGTCGTACAAACGCTGGAGAAAGCAAGCCTCGGAACCGGGTCTGTGGCGGTCAGGTTTCCAGCACACCCGTTCCGCCGCGGCGGCGCGTTTACCAATCCAAATCCGGACGTTCGCCAAGCTGCAGTGGACGTGGTTGAACAGGCGTGTGTTTGGGCAACCTCGATCGGGGCGCGGCACGGCGTAATACTATGGCCGCAATTCGACGGGTACGATTACCACTTCCAAGTCAACCACACGAACGCGTGGCGTTCCGCGGTTGACTCGATTCGAAACGCGGTGGACCGTCCCGCGTGTCGTCCACACAAAATATCGTTCGAGTTCAAACCAACAGATCCATCCGCGCGGTTCACCACCGTGCCTAGTACGCACGCCGCGCTCGCGCTGGTGCGGGACGTGCAACGACCGACGCGGTTCGGGCTGACCCTGGATCTGGGACACACGCTCGCCGCTGGTGAGAATCCATCGCAGAGCGCCGCCGCTGTTTTACGAGAAAATGTGTTGTTTGGGTTGCACCTCGGCGACGCGCACTCCAAGCTCGGCGCGGAGGACGGTTTGGCGTTCGGCTCAGTGCACCCTGTAGGTGCGCTGGAGCTGGTGTACACCCTGCGCACCGCACAGTGGGACGGCCACGCGTACTTCGATACGTTTCCGGAAGCCGAGGACCCGGTGAGGGAAGCGGAGTTCAACGTACGCGCGTTTCGGCGGATGTGGCGACGCGCGGGCGCTTTGCGACAAAAAGGGATGGAGGAGTTTCTACATAAACACGACGCGATGGGGTCGCTGGAACTCATGGAGTCGCTTGAAGATGAATAGACTAGAATTTTCAACCGCTCGCTGATCTATACAGCCGCCCGCTTTTCAGTATTTCGCCCTCCATGTTTAGGTTATCGATGAACCTGTCGACGTCTTTGAGTTCTAACCGAAGATCGTCCACCAACGCGTGCAGTTCGCCAATCGTGAAGTACGCGCTTTCTTTCTCAACTGCACGCGCGTTCATGCCGTCGATGAACAGTTTCGCCTTGCCTCCTTGATTCGGCTTCCCGCCTCTGCCTGAAAATCCCTTCCCCAGCGCCCGGCCCGACATCACTTCTTTCAAACTCTCCTGCATGATCTCCACCGCGTCCAGGGCGTCCGATTGAGTCACCACTTCCCGGAGTTCTACTTTAGCGCGCGCCTCCGCCAAACGGCACAGGGATTCGAGCTGCCTGGGTGTGATGGGCGTCACGTCCGCGCCCGCGGCGGACCGCGCGCGGAGCTCGAGGTAGTACGCCTGCAACACCTCCGCCGCGGCAGGCGTGAGCTTCGGGTGGCAGTACGCCATGGCGTACGCGATGTACTTGCGCATCAGCCCGCGGGGCAAAGGCGCGAACTCCGCATCCGCGCCGTTCAAATCAAGACGAAGCTGTCGCTTCAGGAACACACGACCGGCATCATCGTGTCCACCACCTCTGCGTTGACTCTGCGACGTTCCCCCCGCGCGACTTCGTTTTACCCGGGATTCTTCATCGTCGTCGCTGTCCGAGTGAGGGCGGTGCGACAACAGGTTCTGCCGCGCCTCATGTAAACACAACGCACCGCCCGTGCCGTGCGGCGCCAGGACGTGTCGCGACAGCTTGTCATCCAGCTCCTCATCCGGCGTGTCCAGTAAAATGAAACACAAGTCGAAGCGCGATAACAGCGCGGGTGACATTTTTAAGTTTTCGTAAACAGTCTTTGAGCGGTTGTACACGCCGCCCACAGGGTTCGCGGCGGCGAGCACGGCGGCTCTCGACGGTAGCGTCGCGGTGAGTCCCGCTTTCGCGACTGAGACGGATTGTTGTTCCATGGCTTCCAACAACGCCGTGTGCTCGTTCGGCATCTTGTCGAACTCATCCACGCAACACACGCCGCCGTCGCTGAGCACCATCGCGCCGGCTTCAAACGCGTACCCGCCGCCGCCCGGGTCCTTCACCACTGTCGCCGTGAGACCGGCTTTTGACACGGACCGCCCGCTGACGTACATGCCCCTCGGGGCGAGCGTGGAGCACGCTTTCAGGAGCTGAGACTTACCAAGCCCGGGGTCACCCACCACCAGGCAGTGGATGCTGCCTCGCGTGGGAACGTCACCGCCTTTATCAAGCACCTTCCGCACGCCACCGAACAGCGAAAGAAGCAAGCCGGCTTTCACCATCTCCTGGCCGTAAATAACGGGGCATAGCGAGTGGACCAGGTGTTTGAACTGCTCCCCTTGACACTCCTCGGTGAACCGCACGATGAACTCCAAATCGGAGGGGGACATGTCAGGAACATCCACCACGTCTGGATCGAAACCAGGAACGCCCAACCACCCGTCGTTCCTTCGCCCGAAGTGTGCATCCTCGGCGGGCAAGTCGGGTAGCCCGCGCTGAAACGCGTCCGCTGCGGCGGCGGATAAACCTGCCGCCGCGGTGGTTTCGCCAATCCCCCGCTTTTTCACGACGCTCACTGCGTTGACGAAAATATCGTACATGCGCGCATCTCTTTGCCGCTGCATCGCCCCGCCAGTCGCCTCCACGGAAACCGTTTCAACCACCCCGAGCACGATGACCACTTCGCCCGGCTCGCATGCGTCGCACAAACTGCCTTCAAGCTCGACGTCGGTGAACCGAGGGGCACGCGTGTCATCGTCCCCTGCCGCCAATTCTGCCGCAAGCTCCTGTAACCGCACGCGCTGCGAATCAACGCACTTAATAGTGTCGTGCTCCGCGGTGAACTTTTTGCCCCTGCACCCTTGCATGACGCAGCCTTCGGGTTCGCGGTACTTGCCGTCTGGAAACCGCGCGGTTTGCGTCGCTTTGCACTTGTCGCACGTGAACTGTAACGACTTGACCAGCGGCTTGACGGGGGCTACGCGCGTGACCGTGCCGCGTACGGAAAGCAGCCTACCCACGTTCCGCGACCGTAGCTCTCCGAACGATATCAACGAATCAGGGACGTCCACAAGGTGCACGTCCACGCGCGGCGGCGCCGCGACGCGCGCCGCCGCCGCTGGGATCTGCAGATGGGGCAGCTCCTTTCTGCCCACGGGAGAGTTAAACACCACCTCGTGCACCGCCGCTCGTAAACAGGGAAGGCCCTCCGCAGGCGCCATCTCCAGCGCGGCGAACAAATCAGGGATATCCGCGCGTGCCTTGAGCGCGACGTAGTCCAGCTCCAACGATACCTCGCGCTCCGCGACGGTCCGCACGTTCTTCACGAGCTCGAACCCGATCTCGGAGCTGAAGAAACGCGCAAGCGTCGCCACGAGCTCGGCGCGTCTGTCCTCTTCCGAGAACGGGAGCTCGGGGAAGTAGATGGGCCAAGACGGCGGGACGTTGGACGATACCGCGGGGATGGGCGCAGGTGGTTGCTGAGTCGGCTGAGACGGCTGCGATGGCCCTCCATTTCCTCTACCTCGGCCTCGGCCCCGAGCAAATCTGCCACGACCCGACATTGTTCAAACCACCTCGGACGACGCGATGGCGAACCCTGACTCCCGTCCGACCGAAAGGGGTGCGAATTCAAAGGCAATACATCCCCCACGCACGAGTAGAGAGGTGCGGCGAATCTGGGTGCCCAGGCACTCGCAGTCTTTGTGCGCGGCTCTCTGTCTCGACGGCAGGTTCGTGAGCTAGCACTGGTTGAAAATTATGGGGTTGGGTGCCTACTCTTCTTGGCGCGAACGAAGAATCGTTAGCGAGGCCAGTGTGGCCGCGCCCGGCGGGTGCGCCACGGGCGTCGCGATGGGCGACGACCTCGGGGCCAAGGCGCGCTTCAAGAACAAGAGAGCATAATCCGGTGCAGATGCCGAGCCATCGGCATCCATCGCGCCACAGGTGCGTTGTCTGACTGCGCTCGCTCGTTCCCAGAAACTTTCCCCACCCGATGCTGACTCCTTCCTCTCCCTCCACCCAGCCGTCCGCCGTGCACCAAGGCGGCGGGCACCATGACTCAAACGTAGGTACCGCCCGGGCTACATCTGGAACTACTTCAGCACCCGCGGGCTCTGGCTGGTC
>TARA_B110000977_G_scaffold7002_2_pt1 | contig 47247 bp, 35 predicted proteins | sample TARA_B110000977 | Tara Oceans TARA_B110000977 (sample SAMEA4397798) | marine metagenome | biome: Polar Biome; feature: [SRF] surface water layer (ENVO:00010504); material: water (ENVO:00002006), including particulate matter (ENVO:01000060) such as... | depth 5 m | reverse complement strand
AAACCACGGCGTTAGGGGAGGCGAAGCCGCAGTTTACTGGCAATGATAATGGTGGAGCACCTCCGCCCGGCGTGATGAAACAGGGATCAAACGCGGTGGCGAGACCGAGCGGAGGCAGCATGCTCGGCGGGTTCGGGAGCATGGTCGCGGAAGGCATGGCCTTCGGCACGGGAAGCGCACTGGCGCACAGAGCCATCGGGAGCATGTTCGGGGGAGGGAGTTACGGGGGATACGGCGGCGCGAGCGGCGGCGGGGCACCAACCGCAGATGCGCCCGCGGAAGCCGGCGGCGGCTGGGGCGACGAGATGGATGACATGGACGGCGACAGGGGCTCATTCTTCGACGGGTTCGATTTCGACGAGTAGGAAGTGTAGCAAGGGTTGTATATCAATGATAATGTCACTATCAGCACTGATTCTTTTAGCCACTCTGTCAGAAAAACTTCCTTCTCATTCCTTCTATCGATCATTGACGGAAGCGCGCCAGGTAGGGCCGACTCGGCTTAAGGGATTGGATTCACACGGTCCGAGACACGGCGACGTGACGTGTGTCATAACTCGTAGATAGACTAAATACCCTATAGCCCCTTGACATGGCCGAGGCGAAGGAACGCGGCAACGCATTATACAAATCCGGCAAGTTCGCCGAGGCGGTCGTTGCGTACGACGAGTCGATAAAAGCCGACCCCAACGTCGCCCCCGTGCACGCGAACAAAGCCGCGGCGTTGAGTGGCCAGGGAAGAAGGTATTTCGAGAAAGCGTTGGAGTCCTGTATTGAAGCGGTGGCGATTGACCCTGCGTATACACGCGCGAAGACACGGATGGGATCTCTGATCACGAAACTCGGCGAGCTGGATTTCTCGGTTTCACATTGCGAAACTCTAGTAAAGAAAAACCCAGACTCAACGTCAACTACCGTATTACTCAAGCAACTTAGAATGTTACGCGACGGGCGGAGGGAAGGGAACGAGATTTTCAAATCTGGGGACAAAGCAAAGGCGAGGGAGATATACACGACAGCGCTGGCGGCGGCGGCGATTGTCGGCGAAGAAAAAACCGAAGAAAACAATACCTTCGAAGGTAATTCTCATTCTCATTTAGCACAAATCCCGGGCTCCGGCTTGTTGCTGTGTAACCGCGCTGCGTGTGCGTCTTCTCTTGGGGATCACAAATCCGCTTTGGAAGATGTGGAGGCGGTTCTGGAAACGGATCCGGAGTACCTCAAAGCGCAGATGCGACGCGCGCACGCGTTAGTAGCGCTTGGACGGAAAGACGACGCCGAGACTCAATTCGTGAAATTGCGAAATCTTCTCCCGGGTGACCCTTCTATTGCGAATTCTCTAAACGAAATACGAAACTTGAAAAACGAAACCGCCGGGCCGGTGCACGTGGAGTCCGCGGCGCAGTACAGGGCTATTATTCAGTCAGCAAAGCTTGTGCTCGTGGATTTCACGGCGTCGTGGTGCGGCCCTTGCAAACAAATAGCGCCGCATTTCAACAATTTATCGCTTCAGTTTCCGGACGTGCACTTCATAAAAGTGGACGTCGACGAGCTCCAGGACGTTGCGGCGAGTGAGAATGTGCGTAGTATGCCGACGTTCAAGGTGTACCGGTACGGATTGAAAGTTGAAGAGTTCAGTGGGGCGGATCCGGGTAAGCTGAAAATGCTGGTGGAGAAGTACCTGCCCACGGTGGGGTGATGAGGATTAGATAGAAATGAATGAATTGAATTCTGAATCTTGACATCTCTTGACAACTTCTCACACGTCTACCTTGGAATATCCTGCCCCCCAGCCTGGTCACTCTCGTTACCCTGTCTAGCGTTACTCCTTCCGTCCACGAGCTGGCAGCTCCACGTGCCTTCCGTGCCGTGTACGACGTTCGTCCACTGCCCTGTTAGTTCCTTCGGGCCGTTCAACGCGTGCAGCTTGCCGCGGTACTTGACAACCTCGCCGTTGGGCGCCGGGCGCTCGTACACCTTTTCGAAGTTCACTTCTCGTGTCACTGAATCAAACGTACCCCGTAACGTGAACCACAGCTCGTTGTGCCCTGGGACATCCGCGCTGTCGTCGAAGCACCCAGCGCCGAACGCGGATATGCCGTTCGCACCCGCCGCCGGATCCAACACCAAGCTCCATTTGATAGGATTAGTTGGAATACTCGGGTCGACGGCTAACAGCTCTGGCGATGGCCAGCTCTCGCCTACCCACATCCCGGCGATTGGCGCGTTTGGGTTTTGAGTTGGGTTTTGCGTGTCGTCACCATCGGAGCCGTCCGAGGAGTTCGCCGCGGCGCCTAACGCCGCGGCGATGGAAGAGGGCGAACCCCGGGAAGGACTCGCGCGGCCGCTACCGCCGCCCAATGAAATTCCGCCTTTACCCATTTTTTCCACGATGCGGGAACGTGAGAAAGCGGTGGTTCGAGTGAACCGAGGGGGGGGAGAAACGCGCGACGCCGCGCAGGTGGCGGGACAGGGGCGTGGGTGGGGCCGGGGCAAGGCTTGCACGCCACACATGCGCGTATCGGTGTGAAACAGGGTTGAAAAGCGAGGTCGTTACGTCCGAGGTTTTCTGCAAAGAGGCGTTTTTCGTTCTAGTTGTCGGGATTCCCGAAACCTGTTGGTGACGTCGAGCGTATCTTTTATCCCGAGCCCCTCTGCCTCGCATAGCACCAGCGCGCTTCCCCGCGCTACACCTTTGCGACATGGCGACGATGCTCACGCACGTCGCGCTCGCGACCACCACGACTGTGTCGTGCGTTTCGCGTCGATCGTTGAGCTGCTCGCGAACCACGAACCCGTCATCACGATCATCTCAACAATGCCAAGTCACCATCAATCGAACATCGGCTCACCGTTCCACGACGTCCCGCCTCCGATGGCGTGTCTGCGCCACCGCACACGACTCCTCTTCCGAATCCACCGACAGTGCGGTCGGTTTTGTCCCCTTGGTGCAAGACACCGTGGATGGTGTTTCTGAGACCGCGGCGAAAGGCGACGTCCCGATTTCCGCGCAGTTAGACTACAGAAAGGTTGAGGACCCCGAGTGGCTGGAGCGGGAGCTGTTACGCGCGGACGACGGGTACCCCACATCGCGAGGGGCCGTGGTCCTCCAATCCCTGAAAACCGGAGACTTCTTAGGGTTCGCGTACGCATTGAGCTCCGTCAACTTGAGCATCACGCTTCTCGTCGCAAGCTACGTAGCGCTCGCCGCGGCTAGAATCGAAACTGAAACTTCAGACGCGCTGTTCACCACGGCGAGCGACGCGGCGTACGCCGTGGGTTTGTGTTGGAAACCCCTGTTTTTATCAGGTGCCGCATCCGCAGCAGTGGAGGTGAAGAAGTTCGTGGACACGGTGGTGGGGGTGCAGAACAGACGGAAAATGTAGGTAGTGTTTTAGGCATGTAATCTATTATTGTAGGCTTCTATAGGACACTACCAAAAATAACCCCCTCACCCAAACGCTAACGTGGCTTGGTTGAATTTCTTCCGCGGTCGTTGAGTGTGCGGCACTCTTGGTTCGTCTAGAATCGCGAGCCGAGGCCGGGGCAGTGTGTTTGGGTCCAACGCGACTTTGCGTTTGCGTTTAGGTTTCGTCTTGACTGGTTTTTTTGTCGCCTTTTGCCCACCGATCGTCGCTGCGTTTTCGTCATCCTCCCCAAAAGTTTCGCGCTCCAAATTATCCTCCTTGCCGTATCCGTATTCTTCCGGACATGCAGCTCGCTCTAGTTCCGATGGGTCCCCAACGTGTGTGACGTCGAAGTCAGTGGAAACGTCGTTATGTGTTCCACTGTTTCGCGCCACGGGAGGAACCCGGTGCATGTCGCTCCAGCGGTTGCGGCCTGAAGTGTTTTGTCCGCTTTGAAAGCCTCCCCCGTCTCCCCACCTTCCCGACGCATCGCCTCCCACCTCTCGCTTCCTCTCGGGAACGTTTTCAGTTTGTTTCGACGCCCACATCGTGCCCCGTGTGTCGTCGATGTCGTCGAAAACGGGGTGGTTATCCTCCAGCGGTTCGTCGTACGGCGCGTGGTCCACAACGACGACGTCAATCTCAGAAAAGTGCATCTCGGGTCTGTAGTTTCTGTTTGTCGTCGGTCGTCGCGAGCCGGATGTGTTTCTATCGCCCGTCCACCTATGCGCGGATACGCTAGGACCGGCGTCAGGTTCCCATCGAGTAGGTTTCGGCTTTGTTTCAGTGTGCGCGTGTGAGTGTTTTCTATCAACAGTGTTTCCTGTGTTTCCCTGTTCGAACCACGCCCCCCTGATCGCCGCAAAGTCGAAATCGTCGTCATACACGTCGGCGTCGTCCGGGTCGAGGCGGACGAACTCGGGATGCGCATCAGGCACGGGTTCAGACGGTGATTCTAGTACTTCTTCTCTTCTGGTTATATTCACGGTATCGGATCCGGTGTGATACGAACTCTGTGCGCCCCAACCTCCATTCGAGTTTGCGTCTTTCCAGCGCGGCGCGCTTTTATGATTTTCGTTTGCCGCCTCGCCGCTAGGCGCGGCTCCGGACCACCGAGGCGGCTTCGCGGAGTCCTCTTCTCGGACCTTCCAAAACGGCACGGAGCGAGTACCCGGCGATATATCTCGTGTGTTGAAACCATTGGTGTGGGTACCTTGTGATTGAAAGCCATTACTTCCCTGAGCCGTCACCGCTCGAAACGCCTCCGTCACGACTTTAAACGCATTCTCCGCGGTGGTTGTTTTGGCCTTGTCCGGATGCAGCGTTTTGGCGAGCTCCCTGTACCGCGCTTTGAACGCATCCCGGCTGGCATCAGCCGTTAACGAAAACACGCAGTGCGGGCCACCAGACGCGTTCGCCAGGATCGACGCCGCCAGGGACTCGATGGCCTCGGGGGACAGCGCCATCGCGGGGGAGGGAACACCACGACAGCCAGTGATGAGGATCTACGACGTCCGAACACGACACACCGAGGGTCACTCCACGTCTCCGTACCAAACCAATCGGCACTAACTCCCGACCGAACACGACCCTAAGCCCCACGACCCGCGGAAGGATACGCGCGTGCCAGCGACGCGCGCGGCGGCAACTGACGTCGCGTCGTCCGAGAGATTTTCAAATAATCGAGTGGTAGGAGTGGTGAAGTGGCGTTTCGTTTATTTTGAGCTGTTTTTGTGACTGATGATTGATATCAGCCCCTGTCTACTTCGGCCCGTCCCCCTCCCCCAGCTCCGTGCGTTTCAGCCCCCCTCGCCCCTTCACCTCATCAAAAGTCTCAAGCGCGTTGAGAAACGCCTGGTCCATGTTGAAGTACTTGTAGGACGCTAACCTTCCGACGAAGCAAACTCCGGGTTCGTCTTTCGCGAGCTCCTGGTACTTCTCGAACAGCTCCCGGTTCGCCGGGTTCGGCACCGGGTAATACGGTTCGCCGTGGTCGCAGGAGTACTCCTTGAAAATTACCGTGCCTTTCGATTGTTTCGCCTCTTGCGGCTGGTTGGGTTTGTGTTTATACTCCACGATCCGGGTGTAATCCACCTCAGGCCCGGGGTAGTTTAGCTGAAGACAAGGCTGGTAAAATCCAGGGTGGTCGGTTTTATTGGAGTCCTTTTCAGGCTCGTGGTATTCTTCAAAGAATCGAAGTGATCGGTATTCTAATTTGGGCAACCCTTGGGAGGCGTAGTACGCATCGATCGGGCCTGTGAACACGGTGAGCCCGTACTTGGGTAAATCCGCACGTTGCTTGAAAAAATCCACGTTTAGTCTAACAGTAATGTTCGGATCGCTCATGATCATGTTTTCGAAAATCTTGGTGTACCCATCCTTCGGTAGCGCTTGGTGCGGGTCTGAGAAATACCGATCGTCCGTGTTTGTTCGTACGGGGATACGTGCTAAAACCGAGGCATCCAACTCCTCAGGCCACTTGTCCCACTGTTTCTTCGTGTAGTGCTTGAAAATCGCGGAGTATAACTCCTCGCCGGAACGGGTTAAAGCGGACTCCTCGCCGTTTTTGGGGTTGTCGTTAACGGAACGTCGCTCATTGAGCCAGGCTTCCATCTCCTCCTCACTGTGCACGTTGGCGTGAAACAAGGTATTCACAGTCTCCTGGCTCGGCGGAATAGGCACTATTTTGTATCCCTCGCCGACATCTACTTTGCCCTTCACCCTATGTTCGTACGGCATCCATTCGGAAAATCGGTTAACGTAATCCCACACGCGGTCGAACTTCGTGTGGAACAGATGCACCCCATACTGGCTCACCCGGAACCCGTGTTTGTTAATAAAGTCGTAACAGTTTCCCCCGATGTGGTCGCGTTTGTCGATTATTAAGGATTTGAGGCCTAGTTCGCGGCTTCCTCGTTCCGCGAACACACAGCCGCTGATGCCCGCGCCTACGATTATCATGTCGTAGTGGTCTTCCAATCCGTCCAAGCCGGCGAACCAACTCGGGTCGTGGTCGTTGCCGCGGCGCACGCTCAGGTCCATGCCCGCCCATTCATCAGCGCCGAGGGTGGTCATCGGAGGACTTGTGTGGGGGTCGATAAGCTCTGCAGACTACGGTGTCCGGGGGCACGTGCCCGGCGCTCGCGATTGTGTCTCTCTCGGCACCTCGGAAATCCAATCCGCGGCCCGCGCCCTCGTTTCGGCTCGCGCCGATTCAAGTCGCGCTTGGAATCGACATTCGAGCCTCGACTCGTTGCTTTTCGCGATGGCAATCACTCGTACGCACACCTTGACGCACCGCTTCCCAAGACGCATATCGATTATCCACCCCGTTACCTCTTCATCGTTCAGAGTTCTCCATCGTTCACCGCGATACGCGCGACTGCGCATTGACGCAATAGCGTCGAGGAGCGCCGGGTGCACGTTCACCTGAAGATCTCAGATTTGACGAACGAAAGATTAGATTGGGTACCGTGTTTTTGTGTGCATCGTTGTCAACTCACTCGGGTGCCTCGAATTGCGCTCCATCAACTGAGCCATGTTAGTGCTCGTCGCCAGTTCAGGTGCTTCCGTCGAGGTCACGTGCGACGCGTCCACAACGGTGCTTGATTTCCAAAAAGCCCTCGCCGCGAACAGCTGTGTTCCAACAAACGACCAGCTCTTGCTTTTCGACGGCAAGCGATTGAGCGCGGACGACGTGTTAGGAGCGTACAGCTTACCGGGTGAGGCGGAAGACAAGTGTCCGAGTGACGAGACAGGCAAGCATCATGCGAAATTCATGTATCTGTACCGCAAAAGCTGGCTTCATGGAGGCGAAGATTTAGAGGGAGACTCTTATTCCGTGACGTCTCCGGACGACGAAAGCACCAAAGACGAACTTACGCAAAGCGATCTCCAATCCACCGCGAATGAGGAACTTCTTCCTTGGTTTTTAGAGACGTTTCAGAGACACGTTGGGTACGCTGTCAAGCAGTACAATTCTTCGTGCGAGCGACTCGTAGAGTGTAAAAAACTGATTCAGGAAATGCGGGTTCAACTGTTCGCGGTAGATTCGGCGGTGGATACCACGAAGCTTCCTTATGCACGGCTGCTTGAAAAACACGCCGTCTTCGTCAAGGACAACTCTGAATTAATCACGAAACACAAAGCACAGCTTCAAAGCTTTGAAATAGACCTTACGACGCTTCGAGAGACGAGACTTAAGGAACCGGTATTGAGGGAAAAGGATGCGGGTGATGAGACGAGTGAAAAAAAGTTGAAAAATAATTTGCTGGACTGCGTTCCCGAGGGTAAGATTTTGAAATGGGAATCTGACTGTCGCGAGTCGCACGAGACCTTCATAATAAAGCTTGACGACCTGAACGCCACAGTTGAAGAGCTCAAGCAAACAACTACTTTGTTATTCGAGGCTAATGAGTCATACGTGGACGTTTCAACGTTGGCGGAGGAGGCGACACTCGAGAAACGAAATTGTGAAACACAAAACGAAATCGTGCAAACTCTCGATAACGACTTGTTAGCCGTGAAGTTACTCATCGAATACAGCGCGAGTACGAGTATCACCGATGAAGACGCGGTAGGAGTACAAGGAGGTAGTGAACACAATGAAAAGGACTCCTCGTTCGTGACTTTGGAACAGATACGAAAACTCAACGTTCAAAACGATTTACACTTGACGCGCTTGGTTCCGGAAATAGAGACGGCGTGCGACAGATTCAAAGAATTCCACCGGCGATGCGTCGAGGGTAAGGCGTTACTGACCGAAACCGTCCGCAGCATTCTTCAAACCGTCGCGACAGTGCAAACCCACACCCGCGACATCAACAACAAGCACGACTTGTTCGCTGAATGCGCATTGAAATTGAGGGAAAAGTTTGTCGAGCTCACCATCGTGTCGGTCGTGCCTAGGGCGTATGAAGCGTGCCTCGTGGAAAGCGAAAGAAGAGGGACGTGCGATGAGTTACTCGCCATGAAAGCCCGAAATATAGCAAACGGTTTTGTGAAAGAAACCGAAAAGGAAAGCGAGCGTCATCAACTGTTTTTCATGCAACACGCACGGTTCCTTCCACCGGACGTGTTGTGTAGGTTGGGGCTACGCGAGCCGCTTCAGGGTTACGAAATTACGTACGGTGGGGTTGCGCTGGTATCAGGCGCTGCCGTTTCGGGGGCCGCGGCGGAAGACGGCGCGTTGGTGGAGGACAACAGCGCTTCTCTCGACAGAATAACAGACCTGACGCTTGAAAACACTCGGCTTCGCGCGCAGGTCGCGTCGCTCACGGAAAAGACAGAAGAGACGGGGTGAGACTGCTTTGAGGGGACTAGACGCGAGAGACTCTACGGACAATCGAAACTGAAACTATCAATACCAATTAATTAACACTCAATCTCGTTTCGGCGCTACGTCTATTCTCCACTTCATGCGCAAATCTTCTAGGTTGGTATCCATTTCGTTCTCGTAATCCAGACACACTAAATCCGCGGCTCTCCTTCCGGCTCTTCGCGCCCAAGGGTACATGGTGTTGATTAAATATTCGCGTTCTTTCGGCGGCAATCTCGCCGGCGCTAACAACGCCGCCATCGCCGGCGCGGGCGCTCCCGTTTGAAAAAACTCCACTGCTTTCAGCGCGAGCTCGCCTTGCACCGTTGTGGGACACTGGAATAAGACGTGCCAGATGTCGTGCACCTCCCTGGCGCGCGTGGCGACGTACGCCAGCTCTTCAGAGTCCACAAACCGCACCGGGGGTCGATCGTTTGGATCGAATTTTCGCACGCCCATGAACTCAGCCCACTCCTTGCCCAACGTGCCGTCTTTGCACTCGTGTGCTGACTCTAGCGTTTCGTCTGTGATCCTTGGTCGTCGTTTCAAAAGCTCAGCCCCGACAGGGTCGGCTCGCATCCGGTCACGCATGTTCCTCAAACTCCACACGCCCGATATTTCGTTGACCGTCCCGACTAAATCTGCCCGCTCCGGGAACGCGATGGCGCCCACCCCGGAGGTCAACGCCAGAAGCGCTTTCTGTGCGGTGGTTAGTTTGACGTGGCCAGGGTAAAGAGCAGTAGATGACGGACCAGTTGTAGATGACGAAGTAGATGCGTGGTTCCTGTCCTCGTCGTCAGGCTGGTCACACGACTCGCGAAGATTGTCATCAGCCGTAGATGTCGTCGTGGTTGACGCACTTCTAACCGAGAGACCCCCCAAATGCGTCGGCAGGCTTGGCTTTGAACACGAGTTTAGGGTTTTAAGACGCACGCGGAGCATACGTGTGACCGCCGAATAGGCACAGGTCGAGGGCATCGCGCCGGATACCTCGGGGCAGCGCGGACGCAGACTGACCGTGACGTGGGCTAATTTCTCAATCACGTGAAGTGCCTTCTCAAAAACGCGTCCACTTTTCCGAAACGAGTTCGCTCCCTCATATCCCCGCGCACCACCATGGCGTGCGTCGCCCCCGTACACTCAGGTTTCGCCACCCGCGGTTCCGTTCGCCGAGCGTTTCAGACTCGCACCCCCGCGGTTGTGCCTTTCAGACAGGTCCAAACGCGCCATGCTCGATTCGCGAATCGGCACATCGTCGCCGCCGCCGATTCGGACGATTTCGATTTAACCGAGGAGGACATCGACCTCGAGTTCGTGGGCGGCGAGTTCGTGGTGGAGGCGTTCGACGATAGTGACGCCCTAGCAACAGCCCTATGCATGGAAACCGTGGAGAACGCCAAGGCTTGTATCGAGGAACGAGGCGCGTTTACGTTTGCGGTCCCTGGGGGGAGCGTGGCGAAATCGTTAAAGGGATTGGCCGACGCCAAGGATGTGGATTGGAGTAAAGTGCACTTGTTTTTCGTCAACGAACGCGTGCCCGGTAATAAGTGCTATGATTTAGCAATGGATGTATGGGCCAAGGACTGCGGCATACCAATCGAAAACATTCATAAAGTAGAAGGTGACAGCACTCAATCCGCGGCCGCCGATTACGCCGCGCAGTTGAGAAACTGCGACAAGAATCAATTACCGATTGATGACGCGAACGGGCTGCCTGTTTTCGATTTGATTTTACTAGGCATGGGCGCCGATGGCCACGTCGGGTCTATCTACCCGAATTCCGAGGCGCTGAAGGATGAGAGTGGCGAACCCGTGTTGGCGGTGGACATGCCGGAAAAGAAGTCAATCACAATGAGCCTCGCGTTAATTAACACTGCCGATCGCGTCGTCGTCGCCGCGTCTGGTTCCTCAAAGGCGGAAACCGTGAGGCTCGCCTTGGAGGACGAGGAGTGTCAGCTCCCAGGCGCGCTGTGCGATGCGTTTTCGCAAATTTGGTTCCTGGACAAGGAAGCCGCGTCTAAGTTACAGGCGTACGAAGAGATGGAGGAGGAGGAGTGAAGAGCTAGTAAGACCTGTAGACAATGTGTGAGTAATTGAGAATCAATGTAGTATGGTCGTATCGTTACAAGGGAGGAGATTTACTCGTCCTAAAGAATTATCATGATGCATCATTGGCAATCGCGATATCAGCCACGGCAGGCCCGTGTGGATTTCCCTGCCGTAGCGTCACGAGGCTAAGGTGGCGAAAGGTAGTACGTGACTACTTTCGCTCGCGTTCAGCGATAGATTTCCGATGATGAGATTTGGCATATGATCGAGGCGAGACCGTCGGTGATGTCAGTGCATTGCGGCACTCAACACTATGACGCCTTCGAACTTCGAATCGAAAGCTCGAGAGAATTATAAACATCCACTCGAGCTTACGCTCAGCCTCCGGACGTCCCACTGCACCCCGCCCCAGCCGCGGTTTGCATCACGCCGTCACCCTTGGGAACCGCGACGGACCCTTTAGTGATTGGACCGCGCGCCGCTCTTTCAGCTTTGTCCGCGGCCATCTCCTGGAGTAACCTGGCCTTGTCTGGGTTCATGTTCTTCGCGTTCCTCGCTGCGATTCTCTTTTTGAACTCTTCATCTTCCGCTTTTTTTAACGCGACGCGCGCGGCGTCGATATCGCGCACCTCGCGCATGGTCACCGAGTTACCAGCGGGCAACACCAAAAACTCACCCTCCTCGACCCAGCCCATCTCCACCATAGCCTCCTTGGCACCCGGGACGTTCGTAATCACGGCGGAGATCTTTTCGTTCGTGAGGCGGACCTGTGGGGGTTGGGTTTGAGTGGGAAGAGGGTCAGAATATTGTTGAGAGTGTTCAGAGGCTGCTCACCACCGACGTCACCTGCGTTTCCACAGAGCCGTTCCGACGCGACGTGTTCAGATCTTCGTTTCGGATCTCAGCAGTTGGGGTGGTGGTGACCCCTGGGTTGATTGGTTCCGCGATATCGCCAGTCGTACGCGTTCATCACGCACAAAGCAAACGTACCTTTCGGAACTTCTCCTCCGCTGGGGCCTGCGCGCTGTTCCGCGTGAGCTTCTCCAGGGTCTCCAAGCTTTTGTCGCTCCGAATGAGCTTCAAAAGTTGCTGCACCACAGTGAGCTCCACGACCTTGTGGCCGGGAGCGTAGCCGGCGTAGCCCATCGTGCACGGGGGGACGCGAACACTGTCGGGCAGTGATTGAGGCGGGGTGCCTGACAACCGCGCGTGGCGATGTGACGGCCCGTCGCGAGTCAAAGCACATACGACTGATGAAAAGTTCGAAAGGCCGCGTCTCACCTCAATCTGCGGCAGAGAAAAGGTGGCCGTCCTTGAGTTATTAAGTCGCCACTTAGAGGGACTAATGGTCCAAAAAGTCGTCACAGAGGAGGATCCTCGAAAAAGAGCACAGTGCCCCAACCCGCGGCACTTCTCGACGCACCCGCCGGCGCGGGTTCGTGCGACTCGGTGGTGTCGGAGACTCGGGCGCGGGGTGACGTGTCCCTGACAGCGATACACCCTAGCAATGTCCGACCCGGATGAGAGAGCCAAGCGCGTGCGGTCTCTTTTGAGTTCGTACTACGGGCAGAGTAATTCAGATTCGGGCCTCCCTTCGTCACACAGCAAGCAACAACTCCCCCCCATCGACACGCATGATTTCGACGCCGACGCGTGGGTGTCTGACACACTAGCCAACACTCCATTGGACCAGCTCCAAACGAAGTGCATCAGCATGCGATGCGAGGCGAAAACCCTGGATGGCGATGCCCAGATGCTCGTCTACGAAAACTACGCCAAATTCATTTCCGCCACGGATATCGTCAGCGACGTGGGGAAGAACGTCGCGGTGATGGAAGGCAAGATGGCGGAGTTGAAGACACGCATGCAGCAGACGACTGCCAAGGCCACGGCTGTAGACCAAAGCCTATCGTTAAAACGCGACCAGGTGGAGCAATTGTCAGGCGTTCGATCTTTAATTAATAAACTGCAAGCCGCGTTTGAGGTGCCGGGGAAGATGCGGATCGCGCTGGACCGAGGCGCGGTGGATTTAGCCGGCAACTACTACGCCGCGATTAGACCGCTGCTCGTGAAGTACGGCAACGATGATGGTAACTCGGCGTTCATATCAGTCAAGAAGGAAGCCAACGACGCGGCGGAAGTCGCGCGGGGTGTTTTGAGAAAAAGCATGAAGCGAGCGGCGGAGCGGTCGCGAACAGAACGTGATGCTCGACGGAAAAATCGACAACGCGATGTGGAGGGGGAAGTTGAGTTGAATGACTCCTCGGAACCTGACACGACCGTTGGCACTTTCAGCACGTCCTTGACCGCTTCCGAGTGCGTTCACCTTCTCGAGAAACTCGGCGTCGGCCGCGGAGAGTTGCGTGAAGAGTTTGTTGCCTCGCACTTGAGCTCTATGGAACGCGCGCTTGACGGCGCGGAAGGACTTCCGGATATGAATACTACAGATATAAGTACTATGGGCAATCGCAATCAGTTAGAGAAGGATACGACGAATGCGACATCTACAAATCCCTACCAATACCCCTCCCCTTCCACTGACCCTAGGGCCTTTGTGGAGAAACTGGACAGCGATTTTTTAGAAGCATTCCATTCCTTCGCGAACGAATATTGCGAGTTGTTTTCTGACGAAGAAAGTAAAAACGAGTTGACCAACGTTTCGAAAAAGCTGTTCCAGCGGTACTTTGGAATTCTGAAAAAGGCGTTGGATGTGAGCACAGGTGCTATGGGTTACGTGGACAACGTAGACGGTACTACTGGTGATAGTCTTTCCGTAGACACTCCTTCTTTGGTCCCTGCCAAAGGGTTGATGGCCGCATTAGCGGTGATGGCGGCGGACCTTTCGGGCGCGCACCGTTTAGTGCCCAAAGTCGGGTTGGGGGACAGAGCGCAGGAGGTTGTTGAGCGGGCTGTGCGTGGAAGGGTCAACGCAGCGTTCCTAGTGTTGGAAGGGAAGTTAGTGGAGGCCATTAGTGATGCTGAGAAGATTTCAAACTCTGACGAGCTTCAACAAAAATCAGAAAGTATATGCGCCGTGTTCGCCGGCGGCATCTCCATTGCGCTTGACGATTGCCGCAACTTGTTTGAAGAGCGACCAGTGATGGTTGCGAGCTGGAGGGATGAGTTTGAGGGGTTGGTGCGGGCGAAGAGTCAGCAAATCACGCAAAGGGTGTTACAAAGGCTTGTCGCGTGCGTCGGGTCGACGGACGTGGTGCCTGCTCAATTCAAAGTTCCGGCTGACGACCACTCGCCTCTTTCAAGCGCGTCCAGGGCAGCGTCAGACAAACACGACGTTTCAAATTTCGAACTCGTTTCGTTAGCCAGTACGCGAATCACGGTGTTCATTTCACACGAGGGGATAGACACGTCGGAGAGGTTGTTGGACAGGTGCTTTCCAAGGCGAAGCGGAGAGGGTACCGGGGACGCTGATTTGGCAAAGTTGAGAAACGTCGCGATCGTCGCGTCGTTGTGTCTCGCCTCGGCATACACCAAAGCCGTCTCCTCGCGGATCGGGTCGTTGGTTCGACGAACCACTGTGACTCAGAACTGGCTCGAAATGAGGGAACCGCGTGACGTACGGCCGGTCGTGGACGCGATCGTGGATGAAATCAACCTTGTGGACGCAGTTGCAGGGAAGGCGGGGATCGCGTCCGAGAGTACGTCGCAGAGTACGAACGCTTTCGCGGACGAACCTGAAAAATCTTCCCCATCATGTTTCACGCCCTCGCACGTGACAAGAGACACACTCACCGCGACCGTCGTCTGCAGAGTGTTGAAATCGTGGCAGCTTCAAATCGACGAACGCACGTTCAACCGGGGGGGCTACCACACCATGGAACTGGATTTGAAGTTTCTGGAGCGGAAGGTTTTGGAGACGAGAATCGGAAGCGGAAGTCCGGGTCAGTTTTACCAAAAAGCGATCGCGGCGTTACTCAAAGAGTGTACCAATTCCTGTGCCTCCCGGAGCGTTGATCAGACCCCGCTAGATCCGGCGATCGTGTCGAGGATCCTGGACGCGAAGCAATCGAGGGGAGGGTAGGTGAGGGGGGTTTTAATATACTACGTACTGTACAACATTGCAGACTTTGTTAATTTTCTTGGACAACCTTATTGCTGCGATGCGCATTGTAAACTTATCACTCTCGTCAGCACCACGTTGAGTCTCCGCAGCGATGGAGACTCCGGGTGTGGCGGGGTCATCGCCATCGAAACCCGAGGGACCCAGGTATTTCCTGTACGCGCGCGACCTCGAGCGTGGTTGGTCTGAAACCCTCATAGCGCTCATCTTGGGGCTTGACCTCGCCGAAGATTTGGGCGACGAGGAGAACGAGTTGTTGGCCCGGGCTATCGATAAGGTAAAGGCGTTGGAGCAGCTCTCTCCGCCCCCGCCCGGACACGCGCGCGTCGTGAAAAGCAATGGAAATAACTTCGCGTTGGTGGAGTGCGCTACTCTGGACGAGTTTCGAAACGCGTTAGCACGAGATGGACTGGAAGTGCCGTGCACGCATGGATATAAATACTGTTCTGTGTATCCGGTTGCTGGTACTGCGTGTACCTACGCAACACCTTTGCTTTACGCCGAATCAACCCCCCTGGAAATGCAGCTCGCGCCATTGCCCACGGCCGAGCTCGAGCGAAGGCTCGCCGCGCTAGAAACGAAGGCGTCAGCGTCCACCAATACCGATGCGCGCGACGCGAAGCGCGCGAAGGTGGACGATACGCGTAGTAAAGACAAAAAACTGTTCAGGCCATTAAAGAAACCGAAGTGCAAGACGACGTATCACTTACAGTTGTGTAGTGAGCTGTCAAACAGACTCGGGGGATGTCGACCGGTTCGGCGTTGTTCCGGGGTTGCGTTAGATACCAGCATCTGTTCCGCATATGATGAGGAATTATTGTCCGCGCTTCGTGAGTTCAAAGGGTGGCCCAAAAACAAAAAAAAACGCAAAGGTGTTTGCTCGGCCAACTACGCGGTCCTGAAGCGAAGCGAGATTGAAAAGTTCGTGAAACAAGAACTCACTCAAGTTCCCTATCCCGTGAAGTGGGAGTTCACTGCGAAGCCTGGTTCGAAACAATGGGTGAAGGAAAAGGATATGGCGAGTAAAGTGGACATATGGACGTTGGCGGCGATGACGCTCGTCACGGCGGTGCCCGAAATAGGCCTCGATGGGTTCGACGCCCTTGCGTTGACACAAAATTTCCGCGGGTCGCCGCACGTCGATAAGCACGATGTGTCGCACCAATACGCCATCGCTCTCGGTGATTTCGACGGAGGCGAGCTGTGCGTCGAGGACAACGAGAGTTGTGCTGGGGAAAGCGCGTCGCACGCCGGGGGCTCAGTTGTCAGCGTTGACGTTAACAACAAAATAGCACGTATTGACGGGAGACACGTACACTGGGTCAAAGGGTACACCGGCGAGCGGTTCTCGGTGGTGTTTTTCCGTACGAAACAGGAAAATGCCACGGATATTCAACCCACGGCGGTGCACGAGAAATGGATGAAAGAATACCACTACGGCGGCAAGCCTACCTTTCGATGAGAGGGCGAGAAAAACTTATAGAAAATGGAAACGCCGCGATACTTGAAAATTGATTTTGCCTATTTATGAAGTCACTATCACCTCCTTCTTCTTCTCGCCCCCTCTCCCACCCTCTCACTCGAGCCCGAGCCCGCACGTACACGTAAAGGGGCTCTGGTCGCGCCGGGGATGAGCGCGTCCGGTTCGGGGGGCTCCAACTTTCTTTCCGGTAAGGAGCATAGAGCAATTAGTCACGGGGTTGGCGGGTCGAATCGGATCGCGTCCAAATCTCTTGACGATCCGCGGCCCAATCCCCGAATGTGCCCAGTGTGTTCCCTCGCATGCTAGACTAAATACGCATAGCACGTACTGACCGCGCATGCCTCCCCCCCCTCTTCACAGACTGGAAGACCTTCTCATCGCAGGCAGCTGCTAACGCGCCCGACATGGACGGCCTAGCGAGTTTCGCCAAGAGCGCGGGTACGCAAATCTCCGATTCCTGGAAAACCGCTACGAATGATTTAGATTTGCAATCAGTTCAGGCCAACTTTCAAAGCATGGCGAGCAGCACGGGCAACGAGCTGTTAAATTTCGGCAAGGAGCTCTCCCGGGATGCGGGGGACGCGGGGGCGTACGTGGCGCAGGGCGCAGGTCAGGCTGGGGCGTACGCTAGCGCGAGCGCGCAACAGATGCATCAGTCTTTGAAAACTCTGTCGCCCGATCGAGTAATGACGTTCTTTGCGCTGTGCGCCGCGTCGAGCGTGATGTACTCACTGGCGTTCTTCATCGGCCTGCCCGTGATGGTGCTGATGCCTGCGAAGTTCGCGATTTGCTTCTCGGTGGGTTCGGCTTGTAGTATATCCGCTTTGGGGGCGTTGAGGGGCGCGCAAACGCAACTGCAACACATGTTCGCCCCAGAGCGAATCGTGCTGAGTTTGAGTTACCTGGGGAGTTTGTTGGGGACATTGTATGCGGCTTTAGTGTTACATTCCTACGTTCTGACCATAATCACGTCAAGCGCGCAAGCAGTGGCTTTAGTCTATTACCAGGTGTCATATTTTCCGTACGGCGCGCAGGGATTAAAAACAGTAATAACCATGGGCGTTCACATCGCGAAGCCGGTGGTGTACGCATGCGGGCGGTCGTTGGGGCTGGTGAAACCAAAAAGCTACCTACCGCTGTAGGGGTATTTAGTGTCACACTGTTTGATTGATAGTAAAAAATAATTAAAGAGTGTCTACGCTGTCTATACATCCTGAGCTTTGGTGTTGCGTCGTTGCCGTTTCGCAGGGACACTCTCCTCTCGACTTTCCTTTACCGAAGATACCTGCGCTTTTGTTTTCGTTTTCTTCGCTGCAGTTTTTTTTCCTTCTTTCGCCTCGCCTTTCGCTGCAACTTTCTTCTCCTTCGCGACTAAAACTTCGTCACCTGCTTGTAAGGGTTTCTCGATGGGTAATGGGCCGTCATCAAACGCCTTGCCTATTTCGTCAACCGACTCACCCCACCTTACTTTGTGTCCGAGAATGGAGACGCCCGCTTCTCGCGCCGTTCGCGAATAAAAAGAAAAACTTGGACATGCCGCGCCATTCGGCGCGATTGCAAAAACGTCGTGCCTCCCCGCGATCAAAACAACCGCGGCGCGCGTTTTGTTTTCAAGGTCAGCACCTGCACCGCTCTCGGCGATCACCGTGAGTTCCCGTAGGTGGTCGATTGCTCGACTACTGACCACAGGCTCACCATCGGGCCCTTTCTGCCCGCGCTTGCCCCAGGGAAATATTCCGCACCGAATGTATTTTTCTGTCTTGGTTTCTTGAGTTTTTAACCCTGAGGAACCTTGTACTCCCCCTCGAGTGTACACCGGGTGTCCTGGTTGCTTTTCGGCCGCAATGGCAGCTGTTTCCGGATCGTAGTCACTATCAACAACCTGCTTGCACTCCACGATTGTTTTCGAGCCGTCCGCGTGCTGGAGCGAAAAATCGGGGCGGTACGACCCGCTCACCGAGCTCGACGCTTCGCGCTTGCGAGTCACTTGCGAGGACACAGGTGAGGTTGGAGGGCTGGGTACAGCACCGATGGGAGACTCTATAACTTGGTTTCCAACTGGAGCATATAACCGGTCGTCGAATGCGCCTCTTTCCATCAACGCTTGAGTGAGTTGCTCGCCAAGTTTCGGATGCGCCGAGACCCAAACTCCGCCGCTATCTGTGGTTGATTCATTCTCTGGTTCCTCGCACCGTAACAGTTGACACACGAGTTCGCACTTGGGTGTGCCGAACTTGCCAACAGTGTCGGCTGTCACGCCGGGTTGCCTTCGACACAGCAAACGAACACCTGGCCTGCATTTACCGCCGGCGTCGAGATTGGGCAAGTGCGTCACACAAACTCTTCCGGTATTCGGTCCCTTTGTGATCCGCACATCACCCACGTACGGGGATTTGTTCCGAGCCGAGGGGCGACACACGAGCACGCCTTCCTCTAGGGGACCTAGGTCGAGTAAATGGAGGGCTGTTTGTGTTTCAGTGGAGTTGAGGGAAGCCTTCACTGTATCGCCTGCACCAGTGCCCGTGGTTTCGTTCGTGGCGGCATTGTTTCGATTCCGTGACGTGCTCGGTCTCTTAGCAATCGTGGCTTCGCCTCGCCTTGCCATCCCCACGCGACCTACGCTGCCGCGCGCGACACGACTCGCCGCGTACGCGGCACGCCACCCCCACGCGAACACAGAAGCGATCGTTCGAGTGGAAGGACGCGTTCAAGAGTAAAGACGCGTGCAGGGAAGTGACGAGTTTCAAAGATTGTTACGAAAGGACACGTCGACAGTGTCGGAAGTGACGAATAAATTTTCACATTACATCACCCAAACATCTTCGCCAGCTCGGCGCAAACGGTCATCTCATCCTGGTGCGTCTCCCTCTCCTCCGCGTCAAACGTGGCGTACCACCGCCCGACCGTGTTGATCGCGGCGACGCACTTTTCAGACCTTAAATCGTCAAGAGCCTTTGGGCATTTCTCAAAATCAACGCACTGCGCGACGTCCAGTAAAAATCGAAGCGCCGCTTCGCGCAGCTGTCCTGATTGAATCGATTCACTCGACATGTTCGTCTTTTCGGATTTCCGTGTTTTGTCACTCCAGTCCCCCGCTAAGAACCCGAACGATGGAATCGCGGATGTCAACGCATCACACGCGGAGAGCAACAACTCCGCGTCCACCACGTTTGACATGACCCCGTCGCTCATCACGCACAGGTGCCGCGCTACGTGAATGGCTTTGGTTTTTGCTTTTTTTATCAGGGAGATCAGCTGAGTATTAGCGTTGGCATCGGACTGTTTAACCATAGGACTGGAACTCTCCAGCGCGTGTTTCAACGCGCTGATACCTCTTTCGTTGATGAGATTCGCCACGGCTAAAGAACACCCTCTTGTTAGCGACGATAACCCGAGCAGCGCTTTGACGCGGCACGTCTCGAGCGCGGCGACGAGAACGTTCTTGTCGTCAGAGACAATTGTGTTTTCCACTGCCTTCGGCGGCGCATCTCCACCCTCACCCTGTACCATCGCAAGCAGCGGTTTCACACACTCACACTCAACAGCCGCAAGCTGTGCCTTCGAGTGATTCTGGACCGTCGTGCCTATTACCTCCGCCGCCGCTGATCGAAGCGACGCGTGAGGAGACCTCAACGTATTCACCACCGGTACCAACCCCCCTATGGTGTGTAAGTCCCCGCCGTTGTCCACGGAACACACACGGTCGTTCAGCTCCTCCATTAAGGTTAAGCGTGCGTCTATATCTTCTTGAGTTTCTAGCACAGCATCGCTGTCCACCGCCAGCGCCTGCGTGATGTCCTTCATGCGCTTGATCTCGTCAACCATCCCATTCTGCATGGCTTGGACGAACCACTTTCGATCCTCCTCGGTGATTTGGCGTAATGGGAGTTGGGCAATATCAGTATCAGTACTTTCCCCTACTACCCCCGCTGTGTTCCCGTCATCCGTTTGAGCAAGACTCCATTTCAAAAGAGCGCCCCAGTTCCGGTCGTTCGGGCCGTCCGTCATCGTGGCAGTGATGGGAGAGGTCGAGATCCGAAAGAATGTCGGCGGTGATTTCCGTGCGACGAATGCGTGTCGTCCGCGCGAAGAAAGTGAGGGGTTTCCAGGCGGCCCTAAAGCGGACGTATCAGGCGCAATATAAACTCGACAATACGCGCGGAAGAGTGCCGTACGCTTTGGGCGTGACAGTATGCCTCGTCTGTGGAAGGTTGCAGAACACTGTCTAATGGTTTCCCGAAAATTGCCACGTGGAAGACTGGGTTTTGGTCAGTGGTGCCGACGTCGACATTCTACACCACCCACTTCCGGGCGCGTAGCCTTCACGCACCCGCACGATGTCTTTCGCCATCTCCCACAACTGTGTCGTCGCCGCCGGCGCACTCGCAGCACCCCGGGGCGCGGCTAAAGCGCGCGCCGGTACCGCGTCCCTGGCGCCTCGCCGTGTGTCCGCCGAGCGTCACTCCCCCCATCGTCGTGGGCAAAACGCCACCGCCCTGCGCGCGGTGGAGGACGACGAGACCCCCGCACCCGCGCCCGCGCCCGAGGAGCTTTCGTTCCCCGAACTCAGCGATGACGAAGAAGTGAGGGGGTCACAAATCACGGCTATCATCACAGGTACGCAGGAGGGTATTCCATCGATCGACCTGTTATCATCATCCCCCAGCCACGTGGCGTCCCCACGACAAATTGCCTTCCCTTGTCCCTCTCTCACTGACCCTTCTTGCCCCAACTCTTCCGACAGGTGTCGTGAGCGTGGTCCTGGCCGTGGGGTACTTGGCCTTGGTGCAGGTGATGGACAGCCGGGAGATGTTGCCGCCGCCGCCGGAGGCGCTGGGGATGGGCGAGTGCCCACCTGGCGAGCGAAAGTGTTAGGAGTAGTGCAAAGAGAGAAAAAAGACAAGTCAAATACTATTCATACCTTTAAAATAAATACTCTACCTCACAGGCCCATCGCGTCTTTCTCTGCTCGGCGCGTCTTCCCCCGGCCCCCTTCTTGCCATCCGGGCCTCCAGCCGATTGCGCCGTTCCACGCGACGCGCCGCGGCGACGGCGTACCCGTCCTTCGCCGCAGCGGTTCGATCAAGCTTATTTTCAGAAATGAGATAATCACTCCGCAACGCGTGAATCACCTCCGCTTCCCCCCACCCTCGACGATAAGGGTCGGTGTATCTCCCCACAGAGCGCCCAAAGTAGTGCGCCCTCCTCTGTCCAATCAAATCAGTCCCAACCGTGGCGGGATACACCGGGTCAAGAAGCAGCGAGTCGCCTTGGTGCAACGCGGCGTCTTTTTCCTTTGGATTGGAAAAGTTTCGTGAAGAACCTTTCGCAAAGGAAACGCTCTTCCCGTCGCGTCGGGGTCGTACCGAATCAAGCGCAACCTCAGGTCGTAGCACCAAAGCATCGCCACCTTCTCTGTACGGATTCACATCGTTTCGGCGTTCCGATTTGGGAAATGCGAAAACAGGCGCGCGTCGTCGGCCGGAGCGTAACGATTTCTGATCGACAACGTTCTGAGAATCAGCGTAGGTTCCAGAGGCGAAGAATTCGTCGTTACCTCCAAATCCCCCACCCGTTGTATCACGTGCTTTCCCAAGGTCCACTGCGTTTGACCCCTTATCCAGTCTCGGGAATCGTTTCTTTAGAACGGTTTCAGAGACAAAGTCGATATCGCGCGTCAACTCGACGTCTGGAACGAGCCCGCTCGCCACGTTCCGGCCGACTGTTTTGGCGAACGCAAGTTGCTCGAACCCTCTTCGCCGCGTCGACGCATCCGCGGTTTCGGGAGTGAGGTACAAAACATCACCTTCCGTGAACGACGCAGAGGAGTGTTCCGCTTTCGAAGGCACAACAGGTGGTACCCCGAAGGAATGGATGGATGATTGGGTTCCCTTGGCGCCGCTCGCGGAAGCGAAAGTCGACGCTGAGATGTCGGCGAACAAACGCGCATCTTCCGCTGTTTCTTTACCAACCCCAGAAGCACGATCAGTTTGCTTCCCGAAATCAAGCGCACTGGAGTACCGCGAACTTCGTAAATAGGAAAGCGCATCCTCCAGGTTGACTACTGCTGAGGGAGGCAAGGAGTGTGTTTCTGGTTTCGTAGACTGTTTGCCTGTACTGACTCCGTGTCTTCCGATGACACCGCCAATTGCCACGCGCGGGCGGACACGCGCCGCCGCCGCGCGCACGTCCGACGCCGCGGCGTACTGAGACTGAGCGGTGGATTGCTCCTCCACTTGCTTCTCCGGGAACCGGTCTTTGGCGCTTGCGAAATCCACCACAGGTGTCCTCCTTTTACCCGCCAACGAATCAACCGCCACGTCGTACCGCCCAGGTCCCACCTCCGCTTCCAAAAGCGACAGCTCCACCTTCCCTTTCGAGTTCTCTGTGACCCTCCAGGTCATTGAGGCGAAGTCTGTGGCGGGTGCGTGCGCATCCGTCACGGCGTACAGGTCAGCAACTGGAGAGATGAACTTCGCGTGACCGATTCTGTCGTTCGCCACTCCGGAACCAGCCAACTTGTCGAGTTTGGAAAGCGCGCTCGCTTTGCGCGACTCTGCTTGAACTTTCAAAATCTCCGGGTAGGTTCGGGGGTTGAAGGTTCGGCGCATATCGACTGAAGTGCTTTTCCTTCTGCGAATCGCACGGTCAAGGGATACGCGCACCAGTTCATCTGAGCGCTTCGCAGGTGAGAAGGACTCCGATTTCACGACGGGTAGGCGCGATGCGGTGCCAAACACGGCGGAGGGCGCTTTCTTTCTCAGCACCTTCGCCTCGCTCTTCTCCGGCTTGTAGGAAGAAGGTCCGACGCGGCGGTTCTCCTCTGGTTGGTCTTTCTTTCCCGAGATACCATCGTTCCTTCCCGTGCTTTTCCCAAAGTCGACCGCCCCGCCGCCTTCCAGGAACCCTTTCGTGCGCACCAGGTGGATCTTGACATCAAGTGCGGGGCGGGCGCCGGGGTTCACGGGTCGCCCAACCGCGACCCGCGCCTTGGTGACCTCCAGGGGCAATATTCGCCAACCAGGCGCGCTCGGTCGCGTGGCTTGGTCAATCAACCACAAAGCCTCTTGCCCCAGCCATTGCGCGCCGCCTGAGTCGTTGTATTGCTGTTCCGTAAGGCGTGCGATGCGAGATGCAGTTTGCGAGGGGGTTTCTTTTTGCGTATCGAAGGTATCCAACAAGCGCGCGGCGCGTCCGGCGAGGTAAGGCTTTTTGGCTTTGAGTTTTCGAACGCGTTCCTGTTCGGAGTCGCGTTCCAACCGATCCCGCGCCGCCCACCGCTCGGCAGCGAGGCCGAACACTGTAGCGGGCGTCGCGGTTCTCAGCGCATCCAGAGCCTCCGCGACTCGAAGCGATGCGACGACAGGCGCGCCTCCTACTCCGAGTTTACCGGTTTCAAATTTCAACTCTTTCGCAGCCGCCTCTTCCTCTTGTCGCTTTTTCACCCTCGAGACGTAATCCTCGTCGCGCGCGAGGTAGTACCGCAGCGGCAGAACTCCGCCACCCAGTGCTTTGCCTCTGGCCAGTGTGTCTGGGGGAGCGTGTGTTGTTGACGGACCACGGGCAATCGCTTCGTCTACATCTTTTTCATAAAGAGGAGTAGTGGGAGCGGCGCCGAAGGAACTTACGGTGACGCGCTTTTTAGTAGCCGCAAAGGACGCGGGCACGTCTGAATCTTTAGCATACCTGTGACGAGCGGCGAGAAGCGTGCTGGACACGTCATCTTCCACACGCACGAAGTCTAGGGCACCTCCAGAGGACCTTGATGACTTATATTTGCCCCACGCCCCACCTACTACTCTCGGTTCAACAGCTTCCCTCGTAATTACCCTGGGTGCGACGATTTCGCCGCGGGCGATTTTCAACGACAAATCGTCGATGAAATCCTCGTCGCCGAACTCGTACGCCGCGACTTTTCGTTTGGCGAATTCTCGAGTTATTAACTCGCCAGAGGATTTTATTTGTTCTTGAAGACTCGCTTTGTCATACATTTCCTGGAAATAAGTCACTCTAGGCAGTGCTTTTTCGAAACTAACGCCGGGGAAGGTGTTCTTGACGCCGCTCGCGAGTCGGAATTTCTCGGCCGAGAGGTCGATTTGAACCTCATCGGGCGTGTGGACCTTGTCTTGCTTTATGGGGGTCCGAACGTCAACTGGTCGGAACTCTCTGAACTTAGGGGTTGAGCACACGGACGGGCGCGTCGCGTCAGGAGACACGTCGTAGGAACCGGGGCCGGGGGTTTGTGATTCGTGTTTCATTTCCTCAATTTGTGAACCGAATGCAGCGAGTGACTTTTCAAGAAAGTCGAGCGCCTTTGAGGAGACGCGAACACGCGACACTTCCGCAAACGTTTTCGACGCTTTGGTCTGCTTGCCACGAAATGAGTTCACAGCAGACCGACGCGGCTTGAAGGCTATGCAAGGCGCGCGACGCCGTGTGACGGAATCGGACGGAATCGCGGGGGTAGTGACATCTGCGGTGCGGGTTTCCTCTGAATCTTTCTGGCTTTGTTCTTTTTGACTCTTTTTCGTCGTCGGCGAACGCCAAACAAGCGCGCCCGCGACTCTCGGCTTGGTCGGATCGTTCCGACCGAACCCGTCGTTTTGGACAAACCTACGTCGTCCAAACCTCCGAAGCGCTTTCCCGCGCATCTTACCCCCGTCAAACCACTCCGCGGAGTCGTCGGACATACCGTCCACTGAGGAATCAACGCTGACAGATTTGGTTTTATCTTTTGTAATAACAGGAGACGTTTTTGTGATCGGCTTTGCCCATTTCGGCGCGCCTCTCGACCCGCTCGATTTCCACCGCGTTTTGTCCACCGCCAAACGCAAAGCCTGGACACTGGTCATATCGCTCTGCGTTTGAGGTGTCCCATCTATCGTGCCACGTATCACTTTCTTTTGCCAAGAACTGGACCGCAGAGTTTTCGTCGGCTGGACGGTGCCGAACGGGCGCTCCCACCAATTGTCAGTTTCAGCAGTTTCCGAGTCGGAATCTTTTGACTCAGTTCGCGTCGTCGCCTTGGTCACGCGTTTCCTCGGTTTTCCCCAGGTGGGCGTGAGCGTTCGATTCATTTTCTTCGTGCGCATACGTGACTCATATACCTGCTCTGCCCTCGAAATAACAGACTCTGGTTGTGTTCGCACCCCTTCCTCACCAACCGCTTTACCAACAAGCTCGTCAAACAGCGTGACTCGTTTCGCCGTGCCGAACCCGACGGTCGGGGCGCGGCGTCTGCGCGAGGAGGCGTTCACTTGTTCCGGTGATGACGCACTTCGCACTGAACGCTCAAACGCGGCTTCTTTTTCATATCGAACCGCTGTGCGGCGCGCCAACTCCGCCTGCTTGTCCAAAGCGTCGACGGAGGCGATTACGGTTTTAGCGTCAACCGCATTAGTTTTCTCGGTCTCATCTTCAACGAGACTCCTTTCCATCTTCCCAGCCTTTGCTTCGAGCGACTTCGCAACCGCTCTTGCCACCGCGGCTTGCACGGTGTACGGCATGTTAGAGGTAGGGTTGTTCCGGGTGTTCACGGGCGATTTGAGGGATTTGACTTTGCCAGGCGGCGGGCCCCAGCGCCCTCCGCCCGGCGACGGCCGCGTGGATGACAAATCAGGCCGCGCGGGGGATTGCGAGTTTTTCATTTCCGACTTTGCGCACGCCCGGGTTGTATGGGTATTCAGTCTGGTCCCTTTGTGTTTCGATAGATCCACTGAGTCGTCTGAATATCCATCCGAGTCGTCCGAGTACTCGGAGTATTCTTGGTCGTAATCCGATGAGTTGGAGTTGCCTTGCGAGCCGCCGTTCCTCTCCGAAGATTCATCCTCCTCGGATTCGGTCTCAAGCGCAATCGGGTCGAGCGGGTTGAAGAATTTGCCAATCGAAGCCCGTCCTCCCCGCGTCGAGCTTTTCGTCGCGATCGCGGAAACCAGCGCGACGAGCATGGCGTCATCCTCGGAATCGTCCGAGGACGTGGAGTCAGGGTCGATGGAATCGGTGGACACGGTCGCGACTCTCTCGGGTGTGGTGTAGTACCGAGGTTTCGAATTGACACGTCCAATTCTCTCCCCGAAATCTTCATCCGAAGAATCGGAGTACAGCGGGTCCACGCCGTACAGCGTAGACGTGGACGTCATGCTGACACGGCTCGGGGGGCGACTCGCACGCCCACCAACCGACAATGACGACCGCCGAAACGCGCAACGAGCGACCGTGCCGTTGGGTGTGGGAGGCGGCACGTCCCAGAATTGGGCGACGCTTGTTGCTTTGAAAATTCGGGCCGGTCCCGTGAAATCCGGCGCGACAAAGCTGCTCCCAACCGTTGTTTTCACCTCCTCCCAGACAGACGGCCGCGCGCGTTGGCGGTGCGCATGGTCATGGGGGAGGAGTTCACTTTGTTGGCGTTCCCGAGAGAGGGTGTGGGTATTGAACCGGGGCGAACCGCGCTGTACTGCGAGCTTGGCGAGCTGGAGAAACGCGTGAGGGCGGTGGACCATCTAACATCGTTGGCTCGCCTGTCCCGGGTTGACGATGAGAACGATGGCGAGTCCGAGAAGGCGTTCGCGAACGAAGAACCGTGCCTCGCACGCGCACGCGACTTAGTGGGTGTTTCACATGATCTAGCATCATTGGAAACCGCAGTTATCGCCTGGGGAGGTGTCCAAGCGGCCTCCAGGGCGGCGACGAACACCAAGGCGAACGTTTTGGTTGAAGCGGCGGAAACTGCGTTCCGGTTGGAACGGGCGCTGCGAGACGTGCATCGAGGTGAGACTTACGGGAGGAATCGACCTCGGAAAAACGCAGTTTTTGGGATTGGCGATGTGGTTAATACGTACACGTCATCCACCACAGCACTAAACGCGCTGAACGCCGCAGCGAATGCTCTGAGAGCGGCCGCGGCGGACACGTCCACGACGAACCATTCAGAAGAAGTTGGAAAAAACGTCGGAAAGAAACGTCTGGAAAAGGAAAACGTTGATGATGCGCGCGTCGCTCACAACCAATCGACCCTGACGCAAATCGCTCCTTGGCTCTCTGAAACCTCCGGTCGATGGAGCAGGGCGCACGCCGCGATGGTTACCGAGTTCCGAGGCTCCAATCCGACGGGAAGAAAGACAAATGGGGAAGGTACGGATGGAGAGAACAACGCATCCAGGGATGATGGGGCATTTGGAGAATCGACAAATTTCCGTCATCGCCCGTCTCCTTGGGTGACGCACGCACTTCGGGCGACGCGCGTTCTATGCGGAAGCGCGAACGGCCTGTTCGAAGCGGCCGTGGAAGACACTCCCGCGGTTGAACAGACTGCGGAACCGATAAACGACTCAAGAAATTACTCAAGAAATTACTCAAGAAACCAAATTCTAAGTATCCTGGGTGATTACTTCGAGCGCACGGTCAGGAGTTGCGCGAATTGGATTTGCCACCAACCTCACCTCTCCCCAAAAACCCGCACGGCTTTTGATCTATGTGTTTTGGTTGCGGACTGTGAGGTGCTTTATGACGGGATGGTGGAGCTTGAGGAGGTGTTTGAAAGGGTAGGGAGGGTGAAAGTACGGAATATGGGTCAAACTGACGATCAAACTGATACGAGCGAACACGTTTCCTCAAAAATTCGCCGAGCGGTACTTGTATTTCAAAAGTCGCGTAAAAAATTAATCGACGGCGTAGGGGACGTTTTAGGGAAGCAAGTTACCGCACTGTACGACACGTCACCCCCCGGCACGTGGAGCTCCAAGAAACTCATCGGGTTGGATTGGAAGAAAGACAAAGGTGTTGACGAAAAAGAAAACGGATGGTCCGCTGGTGCCAGCGCTTCTGCGAAAGTATCGAAACGAAAGGACATTGAGGAGATGAATTTGACGCGCTACGCTACCCCACACACGTTTGAAGTTCGTGACCAAATACTCGCACCTCTGTTCAGTACGTTCCACGGAATCGACACACGAAGCGCATTAGCGTTGACCTGCGTGACAGGCATCGCAGCAATGGACAGTTTGTTGACTCGAGTTCTGAGTGAAGGTCCGGGGGGCGTGCGTTTGGCGACCGGCGGCGCGCACAGATTGAGCGCCGACGTCACAGTCTTGGCCAACGTCATCGAGAATACAATCACAGAAAAACTTACAGCTGGCAGTGTTGATGAAGCAGAACAAAATACTCTGTGGCACCGAACGTTAAAGAAAGCCAACGCGGCGGTGCAAATCGCGGAGAAGATGCACGACCCCAAACTCGCGAGCAGGGAAAAGAATATCGTTTGGGGAAAAGCGAAAATAACGCTCGGGACCATCGACGCTGAGACGTGGAAGAAAACGTGCGTCAAGTAAATGGAGTGTGTAGTCTTAGTCTGAGCTTCAAATGCTTCACTTGCATTTTACAATTAGAAAAGTAACTCGTTAGATTTGCGTCGTCCGTGGGAAAGAATCCTTCGGTCTCGGGCGGCGAGGTGCGGACTTACAAGTTCGCGCATTGGCCTCGCCGCCGTCATATGTCGTCGCGTCTCCGTGCGTTGTTTCTTTGAGTTATTCACGCTTCAGCGCGCATTTGAATATTCCGGAACATTCAAAGCGCCTCCACCACGTCCGCTGACACTTTGTCCATGTCCAGCGCTTTGAGTTTCGGAAACGGGCGCGGCATGGCGAGGAGCTCGACGATCGTGGATTTGCTCGTCTTCACCACGAACGCGCCTTTCCGCGGCTTCGCGAGGTTCACGGAAACCGTGGTGCCTTTGGCGTGTTTCGAGACGTACGCGCTGATGTGCTCAGCGCGTTTCTTGAACGCTTGTCAGGATTTGCACGCCTCGATGTACACATGGTTGGGTGGTACGGTGCTGAGCTCATCCCAGGGGGATCCTGACGCAGCAGGAGCAGCTTTCTTCGCTGCGGGTTTCGCCTTCGCCACCGTTTTCTTCACCGGGGTCTTGGCCTTCGTGCCCGACCCAGTGGCTTTGTCTTTCATCGCGGGCATCGCGGAACAAAAAGGGCGTGAAGGGAAGCGAGGAACGCCGAGGTGAAGCAACGACCGGAGGGCCATCAATGACTTCGTTGTTGCCAAACAAATCCTTTTCGTAAAAGTCGACGTGGCATCGATCGTGGATTATATCCATCTCCGTGCCCCCGACAACGCACACCGAGGAGCACGGGGGTTGAAACGACGTGCCACACGAAACATGCACGCATACACAAGCGTCGTGTCCCACGCCGGTGTGCCTGTGAAGCAACGGAAACGCCTGCAAACGCAAAGGACACCACGCAGGTGTACCCGCGTAAGTTCCTCCGCCGACGCCGACGACCGCGATGAATGTGTTGAGCCGACGAAGGAACACGAGACACTGCCATCACCTGCTTCCGTGTCTTCTTCCACAGGTGGAGCCCCCACCGCCACAAAACCCTCCCGTCGCCTTTCCCTCACCGCCGGTTTCGCCTCGGTGGTTTCTCTTGTCACAACGACCCTCTCCCTCCCCGCCACCGCCGGCGAGGTTTTGGAGCAACTCCAGGCGCTCCTCGCGGATGCGGAGCAGGCGATTGAGCTGGACCCTGAAAACGACCAGCTGCTGGGTCAGCGGACGTTTTTCGAAAACCAGGTGGAGCGGGTACAGCTCAACGCCTCGTTCGTGGACCGGTTACGAGGCAGAGTAGAGAAAGGGGACGTGAACTACCTGCAGCGGCTGCGGTTTTCGATCGCCGACGATTTGTGGGAAGACGAAGTTTACTTTTGGAAAAACGCCATGGGATGTCGGGTGACTCGCGAGATTCTGGACGATAAAAATTACGTCATAGGCGTGTGTCTCGCGTTCGGACAAGAGAGCCTGACCGCGGACGATGGGGGGAAAGCCGCGATTGAGCTGCTGAAAAAGGGAAGTCTTGGGATAGACGCCAATCAATCTCAATCTCATTCCAATAACTCGAAATCAAAAAACCAAAATCAATCCTTTTCGTACGTCTCGCTGAGCGTTCCGTACGGCGTTCGGGTTTCTCGGATTTACGAGGCCGGGGGGGAGCTGGTGTACGGGTTCGGGTACTTCGACGTGCGTTCACCGAGCGGGTACGCAGTTAGGGCTAGGGTTGCGGCCCGACGGGACCCGGTGGAGCTCGTGGCGCTCAACGTGGCGAACATCGCGGAGAGCGTTAAATTTTACGAGACCAACTTCGGGATGAAAGCGAGCGCGCCGCTTGATTTGAACGGGTACGCCCCGAAATCCCCACCAGGGTCTAAGTTAATGACCTTCGGCGAGCCCAAGGAAACGGTTGGGATTCTGCTACAGCCGGTGCAGGCGGTGGAGGACGCGGAGGCGGCGGCGAAATTTGGGGGCGCGTTCGTGGGGGCGCACTTTGTGGTTGGAAAAGATTTAGAAAATATTCAGTCGGCGATCGACATGAACGACGGTTTTGAATCAAGCGCGGGGTGTTTCACGTCGATCGAGGGGTACGAAGCCTGGGAAGCTTCCGTCAAAACAGGCGCACAAAGCCTACCTTTCAAGTACAGCGAACCCCCGCCGGCGTGAATGTTTTATCATCATTTACCCTCGCCGATCGCCAAAGGCCGTCGATCAACGTGCACATCAAACTCGCAGTGGCGCTCATCGCGTCGGTGTCCGCAACGCTGATGATCGTGGCACTGACTTCGAGTCGTGGCAACACCCAACGTGCGATTTCCACCCTGGGCAACGCGCGGTCGCACACCCCCGCACCCGGTTTCCCCATGGTCTGCCAGCTCGTCCGACCCGGCGAGGAGGCAGCGTTCACGGAGGTCAAGGGGAACTGGGAAACGTACCACACGAACTGCGGAGATGCGTTGATTCCCCTGTACCTTCCCGAATTGGAGTTGTGGCCCGAAGCCGGCGGGTTCGACGAGCTCGTGCAAGTCTTAGGGTCGACCCCCGATTTGAAACGAGGAAGAGCGATAGAGTACCTGCTTTTGCTGGACAGGGAAGAAGCAGTGGCGAGCTTTGGTGATGAGGATTCCCGGAATGATGAAACAAGTTCTTTGATAAAAAACAAAAAGAAGCAGTGGATCCCGAAGGCGGTCGTCGACGGCCGCGAGGAATTCGCGTCCACTTCTTTAGGCCACCTCGCGGCGTGGCTCGAGGCGCGACAACTGAACAATAAATCCCTCCTCATCAGCGACTGTCGGACAAAAATTGAAAACCACATGGGCCCACCAGCGGACTTCGACAGCTTCCTAATGAGCTTTCTGTACAAAGGCCCGGACAAAAACGAGTGGGACGTTCTTTTCCTGGACAAAGGAGAGCGCGGGGTGGAGGCTGGGGATTTGAAAACGCCGTTTTTAACCTTCAGCAACGAAAAGTGGAAGGAGGACTATTACGTGTACCGGAACAAAATGACGTGCCAGGCTGGTGCTGGCTTTTACCTAGTATCTGGCGTATTCTTACGCAGGGTACCTGAGATGTTAAAATCAAACCCCTTCACCGCGGTGGACGGGTGGCTCTCGGTGCTGTGCCGGGACGGTAAGTTGAAATGTTTCTCGCACGCGCAGAAAGACTGGGAGTTTCGGATATAAGTAAGCTAGGTTGGTATGTATGAGTAATTAGTCTAATCGTAATTAGTCTGGAGTGTGCTCAAGGCTTTTAAGAATAAATCAAAACCTTGTTTTCAATTCATGCTAGACTGTTTACCTATTACTCCTCGCCATCGTCCCACTCGTCTGGAATCGAGCTCCCGTCCTGGCCGTTGGCTTTGTTCGTTATGGTGGACATCAAAATCGGAATGTTGGTTTTGAACTCTTCCAGGCCCCAGAAGCTTTCGTTTTCCCGGTTCGGTTCCCAGCTCGCGGAGAGCACCCCGTACGTAATACCAACCAACGCCGCTCCGAACGTCGCCGTGGACGCCACGAAGAACTGCCACGGCGCGACGTCCGCCTTGGCGAACACCTTCAAGCCGTAGAAAATAGGGCCGGTGCTGAACCCGAGAAGAAGCGGGATGCCGGAGAAAATCGTGATGCGCTTCAACATTCTGTCCGTCACCTTTTGCGGGATGCCCTGGCCTTGCGCTTTCAGGTACGTAGCTCGCTTGGCTTCCGCTTTCTCTTGGTCTATTTCTTCCGTTTGCGTCGCGGCTTTCGTGGCCTCTCGAACGCGTTTCAACGCGGCTTTGCTGACCTGCCCGGGTTGCGACGAGACTTTTCCTCGCTTGCTGTATTTCAGATTGGGGTCTCGTTTTTCCTTCTTGGATTGTTGTCGTTCCATCTGCGCAGCTTCTTGGTTGTCCAGCATCTTGTCATCCTCGCGTTTTTGTTGTTTCTTGTCCCTGCCGGCTAATCTGGCGTTGCGGCCTTTCGCCGCGTGGACTCGCACGGTGGCGGGGCGGGTGAAAACCGATCCAACGCATTTGTGCAATGGACCCCGCAACGATTTACGCGAGCGCAAACCATTACCAAGTTGGCCACTGGCCATGGACCCTACACATGCGGCACTTGCGAGAGAAAACATGGCGCCCGGCACACCGAACGGTTCCAACGCACGTGAAGCAAGAAACTCTTGGAAATACGCGCGTGGCTCCGGCGCGGAGTCTTCTGAGACTGAGAGAGACGATGACGTGCAGTGGTGGCCGATCGCGAGACAACTGGATAAAATAGATTTTCGATATTTTTCGACTTGAGGTCCGCGTCGCCTGCCATTCGAGGCGGCGCGTTGGTGTTGCGTACCCGCGGCTGGATCGAACATTATGGGGGGATGCGTTTCCTCCCCGTCGCAAGACGCGAGCGCGCTCGACCTCGCGCTGGCGCAACGATTGAAAACCTACATCTCGACGCACCCTGAAGTGCATGCGGCGAAAAGCTTGCACCGCGTCGCGTTGAATTTCGGCTCGATGCTGAAATCGTTCGAAGCCCTTAGGGTGGTGTTCACGCGTATCGATACGGACCACAACGGCCGGATAACGTGGGAAGAGTTTATATCCGCGTGCGGCGAGCTTCAGTTCAAGCAAAATGAGAACAACGAGTTGTTAAAGGAAGTGTACAGCACCGCTGATGTGAACGACGACGGTCATGTTGATTTCAGGGAGTTTGTCACCGCGCTGACGCTGGCGTACTTGATTCACGAAGCCAGCGCAAAGGTGAGGGGTGGAGGTACGGGGGATACTACCGGGGATACCGATGAAAACAAAGAGAGATTGACCGGTAAGGAAGGTTCAAAAGGCTTGGATAAGACAGTATCGCAGTTGAGACGTGAAACCGAGGCGGAGCGCCTGACCCACACCGCTCTAGACAAAGTCCTGGAAGCGTGGCTCATCTTCGACCCGAAGGGCTCCGGGTTCATTCAGAAAAAAAACGTCCACGCCGCGCTGGCGTCGTTCAGCTCGGAAACCGAAAAGGGCAAGGTTGGTGCGTCCTCTAAATTGATAAACAGTCGCTTCGGCGAGATGAACTTCGGGTCCAACAACGCGATTTCCTTCCAGGAGTTTCTGTACGCGATAGAAGGGTGGTGCGGGATGGGGGATGAAGAATAGTCGCGATTGGCTGTCGTTGAATGAATTGAGGTTGAATGAGGATTGAATTGAGGATCGAAGGAGACTACACTCATACAAAAGTATTATTTAGATATGAAACATCTTATGTGACGGTCTAAATTCCCTGCTCTACACACTCCCCTCTTCGTATCAACCCTCTTCCTGCTCCATCTCCACTCTTGTCACCTGTACCAGTCTCATGTTTTCGTGTCCCGGAAAGTCTGCTTCCACGGTTTCGAGGCCGAATTCTAAAGCGGCGTCGGCGAAGTAATTTCGATGTTGTCTCTGCTCTGGGTCGCAAACCAAACACATGCCTCCTTTTTTTATGGAACGGTGGATTACATTAGCGACGCACTCCACGGACTGTTCGTCATATAATACATCAGCGGCTATTATGACGTCGAACTTTTGTGAGCTGTCTGCGCAAAACTCGGAGGATATATTCGTCCAGTCTAAATGTAATGTTTTTCCCATGCTCGGATCCACCGGATTATTTACCACCGCGCTTCGCTTCGCTAAATTCAAAACGTCCCCATCGTAGTCACACATCACCACCTGTTCCGCCCCGGCTTTCAACGCAGAGTTGCCTACTAAACCTAGACCTGCGCCTATTTCTAATATCCTTTTGTCTTTTATCAACGACGGACAGTGGGTGATTAGTCGGGACATCGCGACAGATGCGGGCCAGATTACATCCCCAGCTCCGTACAGTGAGTCTCGGAACTGCTCCAGGGTTTGTGGAGTCACTTTGCCCTCCACGTCCGCAACGTCGGTTGGTACGTATAACTCGACGTACTTGCCTTGGCCTAGGTCGATTTTCGTTAATTTAGCACTAGAAGCGTCGCCCTTACCCTTACCCGTCACCCGCTGCGCCCCGGCATCCTTCTTTTTACCCGAACGCTTCGCTCGTTTTGTGGACGATGCATTCACGTCGTCCACGAGAGGGCTGTCATCCCTCCATCCGTGGGGTATGAGCCTTGGGGTGCGTGCTTGGCTGTGGTGCGTTGACACACGCGAAGGGGACCGCGTGACGGAACCGCGGGGGGCCGCGGGGGCGAACCGAAGCGCATTCATCCTCGGAGTGAAATTAGATAAGTGTCGGCGCTTTTTCAAGGTCTCTCCGAAACGAAACGCGAGAATGCAATTAAATCGCCACACCGATGCGCGCGGCGTGACACTGGAAGATGCCCCAAAACGACCGCGCGGGGAGTCGGAGGTACAACGGATGCGGGTGTTTGCCGTGAGATGGTCGATTAGGGTGACAATTGACAACTTCGATGGATCTGACTACTTCGAAACCGAGGACGAATCTACAGAACACGAGGATGACGTGAGGGATGCTTTAGAGATCCACGACAACGGCCAACCCAAGCACCTGTACGCTTCAAAGGCGTCCGCGCTGGAAGCCATGAAGAAAAGATTCGACGAGCTCATCGATAGGCACTGGAAGCCGAACTGGGGTTTTGACGACGAGCAGCCTGACAGCGATGGACCGCTCGAGTGGTGCGACGAGTTTACGAACGAATGTTTTTACGAGGATTCGTTCGTGTATTTGGTTGGGATGGCACTTGGACTGAAGAAGACCAAGTCCTCCCAGACCTTAACACCGGCGAGCAGCAGATGTCTGGTAACATGTGGGCCGGCATCAAAAAGATTAACGTCCTACCGTAATCCCTATCTCGTGTTGTATACTTAAATAGGCCTATGTAATATCACTGTAAGTAGAGACGACTGTAACTTGAATTTCGTCGTGTCGGAGTTTGGGTGCCTAAGCCGGTAAACAGATTTTTTCGGAAAAGTTGCCCGCTCTTGAGTTATTAACTCATTAATCAGAGGGACTCGGGAGCGAAAATGTGGGCCACTGATTGCCCCTACCCGCGTTTTTGTCCAGTTGTCGAACGCGTCAAATCAAATTATGGATTGTCACTCTCGGTGCCGCGCGACACACGTCGCGTGCAGGTTCCGTAAGTTCACTTACCCTCACAGATTCTACGCAAACGTTTCCGACGACTACGTTCACTATGGGCATCGTTCTGACGCCCGCGAACATCGCGCTGGGCAGGGTCACCAAGCCCATCGGTCACGGCGGTTCCGTGAGCCGATCTATCGCCGACTTTCGGGGACAATCCGGCATTCGGCGCGTCCCCGGGACGCTCTCAGGCGTCCCCAGGCCCGCCGTGCCCCACCGCATCCCCATCGTGCCTCACGCAGCGTCCAAAACAACCCTGGAAACCGTAACCTACGCGTTCGATGACAACGGCACCGCGGTGATGGACGCCCCTGTTGCCAATTCTCCGGAAGTCTCGATGACGTCGTCTCGGGAATCGGAGGTGTCGGAGGGCGACGTCCTTGCCACCTCCGGTATGACCACCGCGTCAACCCCCCGCACCTCGACCCCTTTGCCTGATTTGGAGCGTTTAACTTTCGAGCCAAGCCGCGTTGTGACTTCGGAAGCCGCGGCTGCGGCCCAGGCCGCCACCGCCGGGCCCGCGCAAGGCCAGACGGACGAGAGCGCAATGGCGGCGTTCACCAGCGACGACATGCTGTGCATGCTGTACGGCGTGGACCAGGACAAGGAGGACTCGAAGTACAAAGTTGCATTCTTTGACCTAGACGCGGTGGTGGCGGAAGGCGCCTTGAGAAACGCCGCGGGGGCGGTCAGGGATGCGGTGGGAGGAGGAGAGGTGACTCAATCTGGAAGTGCCACTCTGGAGACTCAAAAGTCCGTCCCGAACTGGCTGAAAGTTTTGTGGCGCCCCGTTGCCGCACTTCTAGGCTTCCTCGCCGCGACGTTTGCGAACACTTCCGCGAGTTCGCAATTAGACGGGAGCAACAAAACGAGCTTGACTTCAGCTGATTCGTTCGAAACATTCCAAGGGCTGGAAGCGGATGAGAATTCTACTGATGCTCTGGCCAAAAAAATCTACCAATCGCACCTCGCCTTCGGCGTCTTCCCCGAAGCCGTGCGGTTCGCGAAGCAGTTGCGGTACGACGGATACAAGGTGGTGGTTGTGACATCCGCTGCTAATTTCATGGCGAAGCCTGTTGCGGAGCAACTAGGTGCTAGCAGAGTGATTGGGACCGAATTAGAGGTTGACAACGGTAAGTTCACGGGAAGAGTCGCTATTGATGAGGCCGAGTCCACTAAGTCCTCCAAGGTAAAGAAATTCGCCAAAGACGTGGGTGTGAGCTTATCGCGTTCCCTGGCGTACGGCCGGTTCGGTGCCACTTCCCTCGACTTGATGGAAACCGTGGGGAAGGCGTACGCGGTGAGCCCTGATGCGAGGCTTGCGGAGTTGGCGGCGGAGAAGGGGTGGCAAACTCTGGGATGGGCGGAGGACGCGGCGAGACGCACAGTGGAAGCAGCGGGAGTGGAAACGGTGAACATCACGCAGCCTCAAAGCTCAGAGCTAGCCTTTGCAGGGGGCTCCCTGACTGTTCCCAAAAACGCCGCCTCCAAATCGTGGACCATGCGGGACCCCGACCAGTACGACCCAGAGAACGAAAGGAGAGGCGTGTAAAGACGAGTAATTAAATAGTGTATGCATAAAACAATTAATAATAAGACGCACGATACCTTGCAGGTATTAATATAAGATTCTCTATTGATTTATTGATTATCTTACTGCAAGTCAATCTATAACCCGTGCTATGTCTATTCGGAAGTAGCTAGACCTACCTTTACTCCGCTGCTACGGTCAGTGTCCGTCCCTCTTCCCGCAGCGCTCTTAGCGTGACGCTGACACGAAACCCCCTGGATGTTTTTTGTTTTTCACCCGAATCCTTGCTCCCGTCGCAGTCGAATGTTCTCGCCGCGATGCCGTGCCTCCACCGCCACCGCGCATCGCCAGACAGAAACAAAACATCGCCGGGGTCGAGGCGGATACCTATTTGTTTTAATCCAGACGATGTCTCGGGGGTATGGACAAACACACTAGAGGTCGCTTTTTGTTTTGCACTACTGGAAATGATTTTTATATTTTTTTCACCGCCTCCCTCCTCTGGCGCGTAAAAGTCCATCACCGTCGTGGTGAGCAACGAAACGACGCACAAGCCGTCGTCAAAGGCGTGAAGATCGACGTGCGGCGCGATCCCGTCACCAGGCGTGTACACGTTGACGATGAACTGGTCGAAAAGAGTTTGGCTTTTGGGAGGAGGTGATTTTTTTCTTTTCTTTTGTTGTCCGTCCATCTCGCCTCGGCTCGTTATTTCCGGCGGGAGCAGTTCATCCGTCACGGCTAGGGTTTTGGCGTGGTGCGCCAGCCACATGGCCCACAGAGGGAAGTTCCCGAACCGCATGGACTGATTCCGGCGGTTTGAATTTTGGTCTGATTGTTCTTTTACGTCGGGCGCGAATAACGCAGAAGGCGCTTCGTGTGGTAAGTTGGCTTCGGTTGTGGTTTCTGGGATAAGCGTCGGGAGCTCCACTAGTTGTTCAACTTGGATACAACGAAGTAGCCATTTTTGCGCCTCGAGAGTCAACGCGCCTCGTGACAGTTGCAAGCCGGGGATTTGGCGTGATAAACACCCGACGTGGCGTTGTCGGGTGGGTGCGATGAAATCTGCAGGGGGTTCATCGGAGATCGTGCTTTCGTCGTACCCAGAATCGCCCGTGCTTGTTCCGTCGTCACTGTCCTCATCGTCGCTCCCGAACACTTTATGCACGAGCGCGTCACCGAAGGACGCATCTCTGACAGTCCCCGACATCTCCTCGACCGAGACACGTCACGACTCTCCGGGCGTGCGACGCCACCCGGCGCCCTGGGAGAGTGAAATGGAAATGTCGTGGCAACCGTTTTCTGATGAGCTCGATATTTTAGGTTTGAATGCTGACGGGGCGCTCGTCGCGTCACTTCGAGGCGCACGTCCTCTCGCGGTCTCCGTCGCAGGGTTTAGGGAACGCGCCGCTGCGACGACTGCCCCTCCCCTACAAACGCACCATGTTCACCGCGGCCGCTGCATGCGCCGGCTCCGCGTGTTGCACGGCTACGTGTTCATGCTTCGGTGCAGTGGGCTCTGCGGTTGCCAGAATCAGCGCCAGAGCCCTGTACGTGTTCCTCTTCGTTTTAACGACGATCATCGCGGTGGTGTTACGGGACTACGCCAAACCAATGTTGGCGAACTTACCCTGGATCGTCGGGGTTACGACGGGGATCGCACCGAAAGACGAGTGGTTCGGCGCCCAGGCGGTGTACCGGATCTCGCTGGGTTCATTTTTGTTTTTCTCAGCTTTGAGTTTAGTGCTGATCAACGTCGAAACCAAGAGCGACCCCCGGGACCGGAGTATTCACCACGGGAACTGGCTGTTAAAGCTGTGCGTGTGGGTGCTGTGTCTGGTGATGCCCTTCTTCTTGTCCGCTGACAGTGGATTAATAACTTTCTACGTCTGGTTCGCGCGCGTCGCAAGCGGTTTCTTCCTCGTCGCGCAGAGCGTGATTCTTCTGGATTTTGCCTTCCTCTGGAATCAAGCCTGGGTTCAGAACTCAGAAAAGGCGAGTGATACGGGCGACGAGAAGACAGCTGTGGGGTGGATCGTGGGTCTGTTACTCAGCACAATCACCCTGTACGGTGGTGTAATCGCTCTGACTGTTTACCTGTACCAGTGGTATGTCCCTTCCAAAGAATGCCACACGAACGCTTGGATTATTTCCATCAGCTTGATATTGATAATTCTGTTCACAATCGCGTCAATACACCCCACGTGCGCGGAGAAGGGCGCTTCGGTGTTACCCGCCGCGGTAGTCGCCGCGTACGTGGTTTATTTGACGCACCAATCGTTGGCCTCGGAACCGGGGAGCGGGAGAGGGGACGACCCGGTTACGAATAGATGCGTGCCGGCTGTGTATAGCACAGGGGGCAAAGGTGGTGGCGAGGCTGCTGAACTAGCCGGTGCCGCGTTGACGCTCCTTTCCGTAGCGTACTCCGCCCTGCGTGCGGGTTCGGCAGATTTCTTCGGGGATACTGATGACGGAAACGATAGCCCGATGACGTCCTTGCTCGATTCCGGAGACAACGCCGACGACACCGGCGCGTCGGGCGCAGAGTTTCCAACAGGTCCCACTACTTACTCATATAGCTTTTTTCACGCCGTATTCGCTCTTGCGTCCGCGTACTTGGGCATGCTCCTGACCGGATGGGGCGACAACGGTTTCCTGGTGAATACTTCCGACGATCACACCAGCGGCGTCGTACATACTAGCGACATTACTGATATTGAATCTGGATGGGCGTCGGTTTGGGTGAAAGCCGTCAGCGCCTGGATAACCGCGCTGTTGTATTCCTGGACAATCGCCGCGCCGCTGATTGTGGAAGACAGGGACTTCTTTTAGACTATACTAGCTGTGTAACATTAAAACACGTGTACTATAAGGGACTATGGGATGCTTACTCCCTACCCTACCTACCACCTCTGTTTCCCGGAAAACTGGTGTTTCCTTCGTTTCTCTCGTTGCTCCTTCGCTCGCAATTCCCTTTCTTTGACCCGCTGCATCCCATCCACCGCCTCTGAATACGCCACGTTGTAATCAACGTTCTCGTACATGTTCCGTCGGGATTCTCGTAACGATTTCTTGACTGTTTTCTCGTACAGAACAGACTTGGCTGTACTCCGCGACCCAAACCCGAACTGCTTCAGAAATACGCTCCCTTGCGATTGAAACCAGCTCACCACTCTGTTTGTTTCGTGCTTAACGTTCTTTTCCTTCTGCAAATCGGCAACGCTGCCGATGTCGTGCACGGACCACTCGGAGTACTCGGAAAACGACACGGCTTTGCGCAGAGATGGACAGAGTTGCGGAGTCGTGCCCACACCGCTGCCTTCTGACAAGCTTCTCTCCAGAACTGAATCTTCCTCGTCAGACGAACTCGCGTCGAAAAACTCGTGAAGCTTTTGCGCGTTTCCCAAGACGCTATCGGGAGACGAAGAGTGTTGCCTCAACTTGTGCGATTTCAAAGTATCGGTGGTGTCATCCAGAGTGTCGGTGATCACCAAGCTCACATCGGGGGAGGTGAGGAGGTCGGTATCGGAATCAGATTGGGTTTCGTCTTCGGGTTCGCGCGCGGCGAAATCATCACTGCTCGTTTCGAAACTTGAGCTTTCTTGTTGTTCCACGGTGGCTGCATCGTCGCCTGTTGCGTCTGCGTAGGTGGATTCGGTCGTGTCCTGTGTGTCATCATCCGTTTCCTCGTTGTCCAACGCTTCTATTTCGTCGACGAACTCCGCCAGCGCGGCGGAAAGCGTCGCGCTGAGTCCGCCGATGTCCTCCTTGTCAGGTTTAACAACCGTACCGACCATCCCCACAACGGTCTTTTTCACACCCGAGGCGGCTTCGATACGGGCAGGTCGCGGGCCTCTGTGCGTGTCCAACGGGGTATACGCGGACGCGGCGCCTCCTCGAGTATCGTGGCTGGAGGTTGACGCCTGCGTGGTGTTCCCCGCGCGTCCGCAAACGCCCTCAGTCTCAACCAAAGCCTCCGATTCGTTGGCAACGGCGACGTGCTCGCTTCCCGAGCAGTGCGATTCGGCGGGGATACCGGCGATGTCGCGCGCGGCTGTCCGCATTGGGACGGCCACAGGACGCTCACCTTCAGCATCCATGGCCTCACGAGCAGCGGTCTCTAAATGGTTCCGCGAATGACGCGAAGAGATTGACGTCGTCATCGCGCGCGAACGCACGTACGAGTGGGCGTCGGCGGTCTGTGGTTTACGATTCAAAAACCAGTCGAAGGGCCTCGCGTAAAACGGTCCAGTTACATTATTCCTTTTTCTGACCTGTCGAGCGCCACTTGTCAACTTTGATGCGCGCGACTTTCGGGACGATTTCGGGGTGTCTCGGTGTCATCATTGTGTCAGTTGACGACGTCTTCCCCGCCTCGCGCTTATCTTTGCGTCACAGTGCGAGGCAAGGTGAAACTTCGGCGCCACGATGGAGTCCGTGATGGGTTGGTGTCGCGAGCACAAGCTCCGTGCGATCGGCGGGGTGTGGGTCACGGGTATGGGCGCGTCCATGGCGTACAACATGACGCAGAAGCACCTGGGCCCGATGACCAAGTTGGTGCACTCGCGAGTGTACGCGCAGGCGCTGACGCTCGGGTGTTTGGTGGTTTCCGCGGGTGCGGAGTACTACGACGCGCAAAACAACACGCAGGTGGAGGACACGGATCCGTACATGTATAAAGCGCCGGTGAATAATAAGGGGACGCATTGAACACGTAGCTAGGGTGGAGGGAGAGTAGGGGGGACGGCACTTAGATCAGGGATCCCCGCTTGTAAAACACATTGCTGATTTTTTTATTTTTTCGTTGTTGCTTTCTAGATCGTCAGTGTCGCGCGCGTCGACCTCGTGCCCCGCACTATGTTTAGGCGACGCGAAAAGAAAGCGCTGGACGTTCGGGGTGTGCACGTCTATCCCGAGTCCACTGTGGATGACGTCCTGGATGACACCTCGCGGTTCGTGGAGCAACTGTCTGCGTTTGCCAAACGCGCATCAGTGCTGCGACCGAACAAACGCGCTCGGGTCGCGGATGTTAAGACGGAGGTGAAGGTGGAGAACGACGGCAACGACGGTCTCAGCGCCAGTGATGATGAGTTAGATGATGTTGAACAGTCGTTAACGGACAAGGTCATGACTTCCTCGCCAAGCAAATCGCAATCACAGGCTAGATCCGATGCAAATATCGCCAGTGTGATTCACTGGGACGAGCCCGTATTCGTCGCGCGCGCGCCAGGTCGACTGGACGTCATGGGTGGTATCGCGGATTACTCGGGAAGCTTGGTGTTGCAGATGCCCATTGCAGAGGCGTGTCACGTCGCGGTGCAAATACGAGGTTTGAAGGAAAAACAATCCAAACTCGGTTGGATCACCGTGGTATCTTTGGGGCAAGGTGAATCGCCGACGCGACGCGTGTTTCGCGGAAGAACCAGTGAAGTGTTCCCCGATACACTTGGCGCTCCGAAAGCGTTGACGCGCGACGATCCATCGATTGAACACCTGAGAGACCTTTGTAAATATCACGACCAAGGCATACATAAATGGACGGCGTACGTCCTAGGGGTGCTGCAAGTGCTACAGCACGTGATGCGCGACCCTGACGCGGAAAGCGAAAAAACTTTCCCTGGATTTGGACCGGGTGTCTCAATTTCGGTGTTCATACAAAGCGACGTCCCAGAGGGCGCTGGGGTCTCCTCGTCTGCTGCACTTGAAACGGCAGTAGCGTACGCAGCGTGCGCTGCTTTGCATGAATATGTACCCGCGGACTTGAAATTAATGTATGAAGACAGTGCGATGCAAATCGCGAAGTGGTGTCAACTCGCGGAGAACTTAGTAGCGGAATCGCCGTGCGGGATAATGGACCAGATGGCGAGCGGACTGGGGATGGAAGACTGCTTGCTGGTGTTGTCGTGTCGCCCGTGTGAGTTGATTGACCGGGAGCTCCCCATACCTGAAGACATGTTCTTCGTAGGAATCGACTCAGGGAACACGCACAGCGTTGGTGGAGGGGACTACGGCCGCACGCGTACCGCGGCGTTAATGTGCCGCGCGTTTGTTGCGAAACACTTAGGCCGCGAGAATGAAAAAAATAAAAAAGGACACATGCCGTCGCTCACGGAAATGCTCGCGCCGTCTCAGTTTGAGAAATTGACCTTGGGATGGACCGGTGATGATGCGTATCGTCCTCTTCCGCGTATCGGCACGGGGATCACAGGCGGTGCGTTCCTCGCGTTGTTTCCAAAAGGCCACAGCGACGAGGACGTCACAAAAATACACCCAACAACACACTACGACGTGACCCTCGCGGGGCGACACCCTGTGTACGAGAACGAGCGCGTGCGAACGTTTTATGCCACGCTAAAGCTTCTACATAAAATCAAAGAGGAGAGACATTCTAGTGCAGTGACAAATACGTTTGACTTCTCCGCGGACAACCGTGTTATGGATACGCTCGGCGAGCTGATGTACCAGTCGCACGCGAGTTACAGTTCTTTGGGTTTAGGGGACCAAGGGACGGATACTTTGGTAGAGATGGTTGGCGACGATAAAGGGGTATCAAATTATTTGTTCGGTGCTAAAATAACGGGAGGTGGATCGGGAGGTACCGTGTGTGTTCTAGCTCGAAAGCATGGTGGCATTGACGGGCACAAAAAGGCGCTCGAGGCTGTGGAAGAGATTCGCGAGGCGTACGCTGCGCAAAACGAGGGCAAAAAGCCGCGGCTTTTCCGCGGATCCTCACCCGGTGCCGCGGCGTACGGTCACCTCAAGCTAAGTTTCTAAGGTGAAGAGAACCGATGAGAGGGTAAGAAGTGCTTTTAGTTTACCGCCTTCGAAGGTATGTCAATAGCTCCGCGGGTTTGTGGAAATAGTCTACACGTACACGTGTCTTCAAAATCTTGTTTCGTCTATTGGGTCAGCCAAAACTGCCCCTTACCTTCTCTCCGCGTGCTTCCTCCCCTCGCGTATTTTCCGCAACTTTTCGATTTCCTTCCTGAGCTCCGCCTCCTCTTCTGTTTGTTTGTTTTTCCAGCCTCTCCTCCGCGCTCTCCGCGGGCACGACGTCTATTGTTTCCATCGTGCCGGCGTCTATGGTTTCGTCCAAAGAGTCCATATCTTCAATCCCCACCGGGTCTCTGTCCCGTGTCATTTTTATCCCAGGCCCCCCGTCCGGTCGCATCACCTCCGCGTCCAGCACAGCGGCTTCCGCAGCCGCGCTTTCGGGGTGGTACGTCGCCCCATTCACCAGAGCAATGCCTGTTTTCAACACCGAAGGCGCGGCGCCCACAGCTAACACCAACGCGCCTGCGACGATCATAGAGACGCTCATCCACACCGCGGTCGTGGGGGCACTGGAAGTTCTTCTAAGCAGCGGGGCCTCTTCATCACCCGTGTGATGCACGGTTCGCGTTCGCGAGGGTGTGCGAGGCGCCATCGGGAGCGTGTTCACAGACACGCACGATGCGTGCACCGACCCTAAACCCGTGTAGAGACACCGACGCAGTGCGGGGCGGAGTGCGGTGTTGATGGAAAAAAAGCGGGGTGTTGAGGTAGAGGTGGTGAGTTGCCTTTGAAACGTGGTTTCAACGTTGGCAGGTGAAAGGTGAAAAACCAGCTGTATTTCGAAGCAAACAACCGGTCAACTCGAAAACTAAATCTCTCTCTCTCATCTACCTATCGAACAACCCCCTCACCTCAAATAAATAGTTCCACCCTATTTTCCGCACGTACCGGTACCCCATGGTCTCCACGTAGCTTGCCGTTTCGGAAACGTTTTCGGCGTTGTGCATGGCTTCGTACAGGATCCAGGTCGGCGTAAACCGCGCGTCGAGAATCTCACGCAACACTTTATCACCGACGCCCTCCGCGTCGATGGAAAGGAGTCCGAATTTCTTCGGCAACGAACACTTACTCGCGATGTCTTGTATAGGCAGCACATCCACGTCGACATACTTTTCCCCGACTGATTGCTTATCACCACCCTTGAGCCGCGCCAGCTTCGCGTCCCTCAGATTCAATTTAGATTTTGCTTTTTTATTTTTCACGTCGTCATCATCATCCATCGTCAACTTGCTCTCCATCGCCACCACGTCCCCCCCTAACTTTAGTTTCAAAATTTCTTTCGTCTTCACCCCCGCCATCCCCGCGTTGACGTAACAGCTCGTTTGTTTCCCTTCCTGGTATGGGTCTATTAGTGGGGATTGCACCTGTTGCGCTAACTTTAACATATCGCGATTAGGCTCCACTAAAACCGAACTCCACCCCCAACGCACTAAGTTAAACGAGTTGCTCGATAAAAACCCGTCGTTCGCGCCAACGTCCATTACCAACGGAGTGAACCCTAATAAGGTTGCAATATCGGTATAAGTAGTCGTATCACTATCACTTCTCTCTGCTTTTTGTCTTTTCACTTCCAGTAACCTTAAAAACCGGCCGTAGATATAACTGGCTTCGCCAGAATGCGACACGTCAATCCCGAGAGTCTGCACTTTCGGGAAGCGATCTTTGTGATTATCGAAACCATCATCGCTACCCACCCCACCCAACCCCTCCCCTCCAACCGTGGTCAAGTGCACGCGTGAAACCGTGTCCCTCGTGACGCTCGCGAGCACGCCTGACTTGACTATATCGTGAATCGCGCTTCGCAGCAGCGGGCGTTCCACGATATCCGTCCAATCGCTCACGTCGTCCAGGTACGACGTGACCAACGAAACTTGCCCGCTGAACCAAGCTGCGCCCCGGACCACGGAGAACACCAGCCACGCCAGGGTCACGTAAGCAGTCAACCGCACGCACGAGGAAACCACGCCTCCATGGGACGTCCGCATCGAGCGTAGGTACCGGGAGGGACCGGGGAACGCGTGTGGAGGTGTGTGATGTCCCGATATCTGGCTGGATTCGGTCATACAGTTTCTAGCAGTTTCGGCGCCGTCCCGGAAAAGTTCTTAGCCGCCTGTCTCGGAGGTAACAACGCCAGTGCTTGGGACACTCCAACGATGTTGCTGCCCGACCCCGGGGGGGCGCCCGGGCCTCCTCCGCCGGGTTACCAGATGATGTATCTGATGCCGGACGGTCGAATGATGCCCGCGCACCCGATGGGTGCGCCACACGTGATGATGGGGGCGCCCCATCCTGGCGCACCGCCTCCGATGCACACGCCTGGATGGGGCGCGCCTGAGCCGAACTGGGGAGGCACACCTGGCGCGGGATGGGCCCCAACACCCGGAAGTCACCTGCAGCATAATTTCGGGCATCAACTTCCACCCCCTCCCCCACCTCCGGGATTGCATCAACACCCGCAGCCGCCGTGGCGCGCCGCGCGGCCTCCCCCGCCGCCCGTGGGATCTGTGGCGAGAAATCCAATTAATGGAAATTCACCATTCGTCCCGGAGTACGGCGTAGCGCACCAAGGCCACGTTGGTTCGAATCCCCCAACGAAACACAGCAACAATGCTTCTGGTAGCATAAAACAATCACCATTAGCCTCCGCCCCCGCCCCCGGCACCGCCCCGAGTGTAGCCCCGACCAACCCAGCGGGAGGGACGCCTGGAAATCCAAAGAAAGGAAAACCGAAAAACAAAGCAAACGCTGTCGTCACGTTCCCCACCGTGGACGAGATCCCTGTTGTGAAACCGGTTGACTTTGATTCACTGCCACTCGACGTGCAGCAGTACCGGCTGGAACGCGCGAAGAATTGGCCGTCGCGGAAAGGAGAAGAAGCGAGACTAAATGCTCATGGCGCCGATGCCGAGAAAGCTGTGCAGTTAGCGTTGGAGGAAAAACTCGCTCGCGAAAAGCGAAAAGCGCGCCTCGCCGAAGTTTTAGCGGAACAGCGCAAGCTGGGGCACTTCGAAGCCAGCGAGGAGATCGGAGGGATGCTTGGGGTAGATGTAGTTGCTGGAGGTACTACAGATGGAGATGCACAAGGTCATCAGAATAATCAGAAAGGAAAGGGCAACG
>TARA_B110000977_G_scaffold174250_1_pt1 | contig 47317 bp, 26 predicted proteins | sample TARA_B110000977 | Tara Oceans TARA_B110000977 (sample SAMEA4397798) | marine metagenome | biome: Polar Biome; feature: [SRF] surface water layer (ENVO:00010504); material: water (ENVO:00002006), including particulate matter (ENVO:01000060) such as... | depth 5 m | reverse complement strand
GGGGGGGGGGCTGGGGTGGGACCTCGCCACGCGGCTCGTGTGCAAGCGCAACTTTCTGCAGCGGGGACGGTTGGGGTGCAACACAGCGCTGCTGCACCCGTTCTTCTGGACACTGTGAGGGGGGGGTGATTTAAGTTTTATTGTAGAACAGGGGAGTATTTTATGAGTCTTGTGTCGGCATATTGATAGTCGAGTGCTGACTGTTTTTGTCCTGTCCAATTTTTCTCTTGTTTTCCTCGGCCCTTCCGAAAAGCAACAACCAGTCGTCATTGTACAATGCGCGCCGCGGTGTACGACCGCGGGTGCGTGGAGGGCATCAAGGTGGTCACGACGCGTGCCCTCCCCCCCAATTCTAAGTCCGCGTTGCTCGTGCGCGTAAAAGCGTGCGGCGTGAACCCCGTGGACGCGAAAGGCGTAATCGGCGACAAGCTCCCTCCAGCGCTTCGTTCATTCGCACGGAGAGTCGTGGACGGCAAAGGCGCTGGCTTCGACTTGAGCGGGATCGTGGAACACGCCCCGGTGGACAGCGGCTTCGCGGTAGGGGACGAGGTGTTCGGCGCGGTCCCCCCGTTCAGGGGCGCGCTGGCGGATTTGGTATCCGTCCCGCTGGACCAGGTGTGCTTGAAGCCCTCTACCTTAACAAATGAGCAAGCCGCCGCAACGGTGCTCCCAGGCGTGACGTGCCTCCAGCTGTTAAAGCAGCACGGGTTTCGGGAAGGCGACAACGTGCTCGTGCTGGGTGCGAGTGGGGGCGTGGGCCACATGTGCGTGCAACTTTTGCGAGCCAGAAACGCGGGGTACGTGTGCGGCGTGTGCAGCGAGAAGAATGAAGACTTTGTCAAACGTCTGGGCGCCGATTGTGTGGTGGCGTACGACGGGCCGAGCGGGTCTCAATCAGGGGACGCGGTGGTTGAGGGGTTAAAAAAAGCAGTCAGGGCGAACAACGACCGGCCCTTCGACCTGGTCATCGACACCGTCACGAGCCACGACCCGAGGGACATCTCGAACCAGTACGAGCGACGAATACGGGAAGCGCACGGGGTGGTGAGGCGGAGCGATAAAAAAAAAAATGAAAACTCACAAGTCGACCCGCACAACTACGTGACCATCGGCGGCAGCACCGCACTTTGGGTCAAGGCTGGCTTGAAAAGAATTCTGGGCATAAACTTGTTCCCAAAGGGATTTGAGCTGTTTTGGATCAAGTTTCCGGGGTGTGCTGTTGAGTTGGGAGAGTTGAAACGAATGGTTGAGGAAAGGGAGAAAGCGTTCGCGCCGGCAATCGCAGCGACGTTTCCCTTGACCGACGACGGCGTGCGTGCTGCGTTTGAGAAGCTGCACGCGCGAAGAGTAGTGGGCAAGGTTGTGGTCGTGCCGTAGAGAGAGTAGAAAGACGCAGATAATGAGATAGAACGCATAGAACAGACAAAAGTAATAACGTAATAAGTTCGATTTTTTTGATAAAAACAGACAAGTCACTCTTCACCGTGTTATTTATTTTACTTTTTCTGGCCGAAGCCTCGTACAGAACGACAGTACTCGTCGTCGTCCGGGTATACATACAGGCAAAGTCGCGGACGACACTTGCGAATTTCTTCTTGAACTTATTATTGAGAAATAGTGAGCGGAAGCGGAATTCGAGAAAACGCTTCGTCAATCGCGACTCCCGCTTACGCGAGGTCCATGGACCAGCTCTTTTCGAGCTTGGCGTTCTTGTATTGGACGCCGCCATCATCCTTGGAGACGGGCACTTCCAGGGTGAAGCCGTCCTTGGAGATGGTGACCTTGCCGGAGAGCTTGTCGTTGATTTCCAAGCCGGCGTCGATGCCTTCCATGGTGTATCCCAGGTTGACCTTGTGCGAAAGGGTGCCCTCGCCCGAGCGCTTCGACTTGAGCTTAATGGACATGTCGCCGTTCTTGTACCCGATGTTAATGGCGGCATCCTTGGAGGGGATGTCGTAGTCAACGTTCGCGGTGAGGTCCGCGTTGGCTTCGGATGCGAACTTGTTAAGGTTGACGTTGACCTTGGCCTCCTTGGCCTCTGACACATTGTCGCCGTTCTTGAAGCCCTTCTCGGAAAGCGTCGCGGTGACGTCGCCGACTTGCTCGACGTTCGTCTTGACGGTCAACCTGTTGGCGGAGCCTTCCGCGCCCACGCGCTGCATGTCGAGCGTCAGGTCGACGGACTGGCCGTGCACGTCAATGCCGCCCTTGGCGATCTGTTTTGGAAGGAAAGGGAGGACGGGTCAGCGAGGCGTGATGGAAAACTCGAGCATTTAAAAAAAAACGTAAAATCAGGGGAACAGCTGTCCGAAAACACACAGCTGTGTTCAGGAAAGAACATTCTGCGAATTCTCGCGAATCCCGCTCTGGTGTGTATCAGGGTTGCGCGTGTTGAGGAGGTGGGATCAACGTACGCTCATGTCAAAGTCCGAAACGTTGGAAAGGCCGACGTATTCCTTGGCTTCCAGAATGTTGGAGCTGGACGCCTCCTTCGCGTTGAGGGCTGTGAGCGGAAAACGGAGAGACGGTTACGGTTAGCGGATTGCTGACGCGGCAGAGGCGGGAGAATGAATCCCGCATTCGCGGATGTGTACGCCGACGCGTACGCGACGTTCCGTGAGGGGAACGAAGCGTCGTACGCGAGGTGAGAGTGGTGGAAACGATTGCCGGTCGGGTTGGCTTGAATCCATCGCGTCAGTTCGATCGGGAGGAACACTTACAAGGCTTGAAGCCGGGCCTCACGGTCAGGGTGAGGGAACCACCGCTGAGGATGTCAGAGGATGCGGCGACCGAGAATTTCTCAGTCGCGACGTTCCCTTCAGAGTTGATGGTGAGCTGCGGGGGGAGGGAAGGGGGATGGGTGAGTCAGAGATCGTGGGTGAGAATAGGGACGAGGGTGGGTGATCAAGCGCGTGATCAACGGGTGATCGACCGCTGCGTGACAGTCGTTCAACGGACCGTCTCCCGTGACGCGAATGTTCAAAAAAACCCTTCTGCACTTTTTTGGTGACGCGTCACCGCCGGATTAACGACGTCGTTGTGTTGCGCGCGCGTGAAGAGAAGGGCAGACGTACCTTGCCAGTGGCGCGGGCCTTCATGTCGTGCATCTTGAGTTGTGGTGGGAGGTGGTGAAGTTAGGAAAGAGGCGGGACGCTGTGCGAACCCTGGACGTGCGAGCGTGGAAGTGACGTCGCGGCAATCAAAACGCGAGCTTTATCCCAAAATTCAGGACACGTGTTTAAATGTTTACAATTTCTGTAGACTAAACCACTGTCATTGTGTTGCGAATACTTCCACGTGTTCCTGCTGACTCAGCACTGGGCAACGAGAAAACTGGGGCAGAGAGGGGTTCTTGAGAACTGCGGCGAATCTCCGCTCAGGGCTCAGCGAATGAAACCGGTGCAGGGCAAAGAACCGAGAAGTTGAAAGAGGTTTTCTCTTTCTTGAAAGACGCGTCTCGGTGAAACGCTTCCTTAAATGTGGATGACTTGAGTGAAGTGTTGAGTCGTTCTGCGAGTTAGTACAAGCCTTCGTTCGTATATTACAAGCGCGCAAGCTGAGAGAACATCAGTCACATCTGCGTTAACTCCCTGACGAGCCGCAAAAGCGCGCGGTCGCTCCCCACTGGACCCATCAAGGAAACACCGACTGGTTTGTCGTTGACGAACCCATCTGGGATCTGCACCTGCGGCGTCCCCGCAAACCCGCTCGCGCACGTCAAACGCAACTGTTTCATGCGAAACTGTAACACTTCATCAGCCGCGGACGTTTTTGAAATAGCAGGCCCGGGTGCAGTTGGAAGGATTATTATTGTTCCGTCCGACAGTAAGGCGTTGATTCTGCTGGACGCGGCGCTTCGGACTGCGGCGGCGGCGGCGAGCGTTTTGGTTTCGGTTTCCTGATTATACGATTCAGATTGTGTCGAGTGTGCGTCGTACGCGGCTTGGAACCGGTCAAGCACCCCCGGGCCGAAGCTTGAAAGCGCATTTGAATCTTCTATCCAACCACCTAACTCGGCCCACACTTCTTTGGTTTGTAATATCCGGAACGAGTCCCACCACTCGGTGAGCGGCGGCGCGGAAGGGATTGGATTGATTCCATTTCCCGATTCGTCGCCGCCCAGATTGATTTCATCAACGTTCACCCCGGCGAAGAGTGTATTCCTCCCTCCGAATTTTTTAATTCCGCTGCTTAGACACTCCACTGTCTTCGCATCGCACGCCTGAAACGCATCCTTAGCAATAAAAACGCGTGTGAATTGAGCTGGAGTGTTTTCTTCCGGGAGCAACGCGTGTCCAACATTTTCAAGAGTTTTTGAATCGTTCGCGAACCACCCGATTGTGTCGAAGCTCGGCGCCAAAGGAACACAGCCCTCCATCGATATAGCTCCATGACTCGGTCGGAACCCGAACATGCCGCAGTACGCCGCGGGGACGCGCACGGAGCCGGCGGTATCGGTGCCCAGGGCGACTGAGCAATAGCCCGCGGCGACGGCAACGGCGCTGCCACTCGATGACCCTCCCGGAATTGTGTCTACGCTCACCGGATTTATCGGCGTCCCGTAGTGGTAATTCTCCCCCTGTAACGCCCACGCCAGTTCGTCCATCTGGGTCTTGCCTGTAAAGATTGCTCCGTTGTTGAGTAATAATTCGACTACTTTTGCGTGTTTTTTTGCTGGGTATAGGCCTTTTGTTTCGAGCCATAGCGGGCTCCCGGCGCCTGTCCTGCATCCCTTGACATCCAGATTGTCCTTCACACCAAAGGTCACGCCAGCCAAGGGCTTTGGCGAACCCCGTGTTTCTTCCACCGGCTCAACCACCGCATCACCAGCGAAACAGTGGTCCACGAAACACCCGCCGTCGCCGGACCTGGGGGTCGGGCAAGAGTTCTCGGGAGACCCATCGACATCGGGGGGCCACGAAGCGTCATTCGCCACCGCTCTGGGGCGTTTGGAAACACAGCTCCTTGTGGTCACCTTTGGGACCCAACGTCCACGGACACGCCTCCAACCGAGGTGAGGAACTCGCGCGTGCGTGACCAACGCCCGCGCGAGAAACATCGCGGCGCGCAGGGACTTGCAGGGACGCGCGGGTCGTGTGAAGTGAAGACGTTTCGGAAAAGACAGAAGACATGACAGGAAAGCACTAGTGCAGAATGGAGTGCTCAGACTATTTGCTCATACGATTTGCTGATGAAAATTAATGCATATTTTCACCTCTCGCTCACTTTTTTCCAAACTAATCCAACTCTCAACCTCTACTTGATCCTGAAGTAGTCGTTGTCGAAGTGGTGAATTCTGACGTATCCGTCCTCCCCCCCACTTGTAAAGCTCCGCCCATCGGGGTGCCACGCCAGCGCGTTGATCGGCCCGAAGTGCCCCCTGATTCCCCCAATCTCTTCTTCGAAGATTTTGTAATGAATCTTGGAATCGAACTTACCGGCTTTCGATGATGTCGTCGTGACACTCATCGCATCCTGCCCGCCGCCGAGAATAATGTGGTCGAGAATGGGCGAAATAATAGCCGCGTTCACAGGCCGGTCCGCTGAGTATGTCTTCAGACATTCCATGGTTTTCGAGTCAAACAACCGCGCGGTCTTGTCCAGCGAAGCGGAAATGAAGTGCGTCTTGTCGACCGATAAACTCAAGTGCTGAATCTGTTTTTTGTGTTCACTCGCTTCGTGAATGATCTTTCCCGTCTCGACGTCCCACATACGGATCACGCCATCCTCCCCGCCGGTCAAAATCGTTTCGTTGAAAGGGCCCCAGAGGGCGCGGTTGATCCTACCCTCCGGGCCTGACAGCGATCGAATAATAGTATTAGTCTGCTCGTCCCTGTTCGCGGCGACCTTCACTATGTGCACCGCAGCGGGCACGCCCATGAACGGGTCGCTCGAGATGCACATCAGCTTGTCCCCCATCGCTAAAGCTACCGCCCGGACCGGCTGCTCGAACTGGTGCGTGAAGTAACACACACCCGTTTCCGTGTCCCACATCTTGCACGTCGTGTCCGCGGAGCCGGTGACCAGGGTTTTGGAATCATCTGTTGGGGGATGGGGGGGGGAGAGATTTGAGATACTGGTCAGTGTGTGTTTTTGATGAGGCATCGATGGCATCGTGCGTGGATCCCACGTAGTGGTTCCGATTGCCGTGGTTCCCAGATGAAATTAAAGCACCCCAGCTCGACGTACCTGTGATGTCGCACGTCCACACCGCGCCGTTGTGTCCGATGTACGTCCCCACGCGCTCGCCATCGTCGGAGTACCACAACGTGGGGTGGTGGTCCTTGGCGCACGTGAACAGCAGATCGCCCTCGCGGTTGTACTTGATGAACGTCAACGGGCGCTCGTGGCCTTTCAGGAGAATAGGGCGCATGGTGCCCACTCGCTGACGCAAACACCGGCGGATGCGGCGTCGGTGCGCGGGAAAGAGAGAGAGCCGCGTGGCGATCAGCTGCTTCCGCCGCCGAGCCCTAACTTTGCGCATGGAGGCGGCTCAATAGTCGAGTCATTTTGACGATTTAAGCTTGAGTTAATGTTGTATGGCCAAACAGTCACAGTGTAATCGTCTCGTTTTGCAAGAAATCGGTTCCATTTCCGGAGGTGAGAATGATGAGCTAATCCGGGTGGCCGAGGCTTGGCCCTTCAACTCGCGGGGGCGCGACGGGGTGGTGACCAACCCCCTGTGCGCGGCGAGAACACACACACGGGCTGCCGGACGCGTCGTTGGACCGTCCTGCGGAGATGGCGCCCATGGAGGACACGGTACGTCGGTGGTCCACGATGCCGAATTTCTATTCTAATCTTTCGTCCCAACCACTAAAACGGAATCATGATCGACGTGAACGCGCCATGACTGACTCCCATACCCTTTCTTTAACATCACAGGATGTGGCGCTTCGTTCTAGCCCTAAGAAGCCCACGCGTGCGACGCTTTCGAGTTCGCTGTACTTGAAACCGAAACCCCGGGCGGGGGGGGTGGCGACGATGGTGGGAAAAACAGGCTTGATTTTACACAACGACCGATTGAGTCAAACGGGCGCGTCTAAGCACTGCCGGCCGGGCGACACCATCACCTCTATGGAATCCACGACAAAGCGTGTTCGAACACACGAGAGTGGTGTTGTCGTAGATGATGGCATGAACGCCATGGATTTGGATTTAGCACCAGCTACAATGGACAGTAGTCTGGATTTGACAACGCCAATGCCAAACGGTACCGTGCGCGGCGACGAGTACTTGGCGACCATGCGAAACCTTCACGTCACAGGTCCTGACGGCACAACCTTCGTGTACCTCGCCCGGTTGGACAAAGGCCCGTCGGTGCACGACCCATACGCGTTAACGGAAGTCCCCTATGAGCAAATAGTCACAAAACCCGAGTACTACACCATGAGTTCTTTGGGGATCACGCACTTCAAAAAAGGGGAAGACGCCGCGTTCACGAGTTCTGATCGATGGGTAAGAGAACACCGGTTGTTCACCAAAGTAAGGTCCCTAAGCACGTTCAGCAAGTTCCGCACCTGGAAGGGCTTCTCAACGTGGCGCCGGGTGGTGAAGCACAGTAAAATGAAACGCGCGTCGAAAGTGTTGGAGAAGAACTTGTTCCAGCTCGACCCCACTTTGGTGCACGCGATGCGGGAAGTTAGGCGGGAGTGCGATAACTTGTCAAGGCATAGACTATCCAAGGTAAAGCCTGGCGAGTTAAAGAGTCTAGAGGAGTTCACAGCAGAAGCAGATGAATGTCGCGCGGAGATGCTTGATTTGCTGGAGGTGTTTTCGGAGAATACAATTCGGGTAGTTAATCAGGCGTGTTCCAATGCGCTGCGGAAGATGGACCGGGAACTTTCGGATTTCTTCGGAGTGGGGGAGGATGAGAAGAATTCGTCTTCGACTTCTGGATCAAATGACACTGCTACTGCACCTGCTACTCCTGACCGTACCACTAATAGCGCTCTTGAGGAGTACGCATACACCGTAACTGCGACCCGCCGCACGGAACAGCGACGGTTGCTGTCCTTCGTCAAGCAGCTGGATTACTTAATCAGAGACACGCTTCGGTTCGTGCTGCACGACTCTTTGGCAGATTTGTTAGCCGCGACGCAGCAGTGCCCGAATGAGAGGGACTTCGAGACACCACCGCCTCCGTTCCGGCAGAGAGTGTCGAATTTAAGAGCCAAGCTCTCCTACACCCGGATGATCCAGGCCGTGAACCGCAATGCGCGGGCGCAGAACGTGCGCGGGGGGAAAAACAAATCTGCCGAGGTTGGCCGGAAGTTCCAGGAGTTGGTTCGGGAAGTGATGCGGGAGAATGAGTACCAAAAAGAAGAGGACGCGTTGAACGGATACGCTCCTCAATTTCCCACTGAGCCCAACTTTTTACTCAAACTGGAAATCAGCGAGGATTCGTTGACCTTTGAGCCGAACGCCGAGACATTTCAAACAACAATTGAAAGTGTGGTTCTACAGTTTTCCGAAACGCTCGCGAGTGTCCGGGGGTTACCCGGGGACGAGGTTTTGATGTCCAAAATGGCAGATGCCGCTGAAGCAGACGCGACGGAGCTTGGGGGTGTCGGTACGTTGCTGGAGCTGCAGCAAGATGAGACGCACTTACGGTTGAGTCAAGACGTCAAGAGGTCCCTGACCTTCGGGTTTGAAACCGCTACTAATTACCGGGACTATTACGAAGTGTTTCGCACGATGGCTGTTTCCAATTCCGAAATCGATTTAGCCGAGATGGTCGCCGAGTACCGCTCAGGTAAATTACCCCTGAACATGTTCCGCCGCAAGTCAATCACGTTTATGGACCAAGAGAAGCGGCTTAACGTGTTGAAAACGAACGCGAACGTGGGTATCGTGCGCATCGACTCCGAGGCCTTCCGCGACGGGCTCCTCCCGTCGCCTATCCAAAAGATATCGCAAATGTCCGAGGTTTTACCCAAATTGGCGAAGGACGTGTACGCGGAGTTCATCGCTGAAGTGCACGACTCGACTACGAAGCTAAGCACACGTCTGGACGTGGCGCAGGAGCTTTGCGACCGCATGCGGTTCGTCGCTGAGTTAAGAAACGGGCACATGGAAACCCTGAACCGACGTGCGGACGAGTGCGCCAACATTTATGCCCTGGTCAACGAGTTTTCCTTCCCGATCGACGAAGCGGACGCGGCGGAGTTCGCGACGCTGGAGAAGGATTTTAATTTGTTAAAGACTGTTTTGGAGGAAGCAGAGGGGATGCAGGAGGAGAAGATATCTCAGTTCAATCTAGAGCTGGAGGAGAGGATCAAGGAGGTTGCTTGGGAGGCGAGGGAGCTTGTCAAGGCCGCTAGTGAAGAAATTATTCTGCACGCCGACGCGGATGGCGAGAAGGTTTTGAAATTGTTGCTGGACTTGAGTCAAAAAGCGGAGGCGCAAGTCACCGAGTCCAAGAAGATCAAGACGATTCAAGAAACCTTCGGGCTACCCGAAACTGAGTTCAACGCCCTACGCGAAGCCGTGGACGACGTCATGTTGAAGAAGAACATGTGGGAGGGCGACCGCGACTTCGACGCCGACGTCAAGGAATGGCGCACCACGGTTTTCGACCAAATAGACGTTCCAGTTATGACGGACAAAATGAGCCGGTACGTCAAGCTCTCTGTCAAGCTTGAACGAGGGCTGGCGCCGAACAAGATGTCTCTCAAGTTCACCGCGAAGGTGGACAATTACAAGAACCTGTTACCCGTGATTAACGCGCTGTTGAACGAATCAATGAAGACTCGGCACTGGGACAAAGTGCAGGCGTTGATCGGCCAGCCCATCGTGCGCGACGACGAGTTCACTTTGCAGAAAATTCTGGACATGAAAGCCCCGGAGCACGGCGAAGCCATCGGCCTCATCTCCACCGAAGCAACGCAAGAGCAAGCCCTGGAGGAGATGCTACACAAGGTTGTTACTAAATGGAGCGACGTTTGCTTCCAGGTTGTACCGTACAAGGAATCAAAGGACACGTTTATGCTCGGCGGTATCGAGGAAATCTCGGTAGCGCTGGAGGATTCCATGGTCACCATGAGCACGATTATGAGTTCGAGGTTCGTGAAGGGTATCCGTGAATCCGTGGAGAAGGTCGAAGCGCAGTTGAGTTTGTTCGGCGAGACGTTAGATGAGTGGCTCGCGGTGCAGAAGAACTGGATTTACCTCGAGACCATATTTTCCGCACCAGACATTCAGCGCCAACTTCCGAACGAAGCCAAGCAGTTCTTCGCCGTGGACAAGCAGTTCCGGGACGTAATGCGCAAGACGCGCGAGAACGACAACGCGTTGCGCGCCGGCACCACTCCTGGATATTTACAGAGCTTCCAGAACGCCAACGAGTCCCTGGACAGGATCCAGAAGAACCTGGAGGACTACCTCGAGACGAAACGCATGGCGTTCCCCCGGTTTTACTTTCTGAGTAACGATGAATTGCTGGAAATCCTCGCCCAGACGAAAAACGTACAGGCGGTGCAGCCGCACATGTCAAAGTGCTTCGACGGAATTAAATCGTTAGATTTTGGTTCCGATCCTAAGTCTGTTGATATCTTCGCCATGTTGAGTCCTGAGGGCGAAAAGGTGGGTCTGGGTAAGAATTTAAAAGCAAGAGGAAACGTGGAGCAGTGGCTCTCGTCAGTCGAAGCGGCGATGATCGATTCGCTTCAGAAACAGGGAAAAATGTCGTACGTCTCGTACCCGAAGGAAAAACGAACCAAGTGGGTGTTGAGTCAGCCCGCGCAGATTGTGATTATGGTGAGCCAGATCTACTGGTGCCGAGGAGTAGTAGAGGCGCTCGAGGGTAAAGAGCCCACCTCCGAGATGCAAACCTACCTGGAGAAGAACCGAAGTGACTTGAAGGATATGACGGTTGTCGTTCGGGGCCAACTATCCGGCTTGCATCGCAAAATAATAGCCGCCCTGATCACGATTGACGTTCACGCGCGCGACATCGTGGAGGAGCTTTACGACGCGAAAACTTCATCCACGAACGATTTCAAGTGGCAAATGCAGCTGCGTTATTACTGGTCCGACGAAGACGACGTGTGTACGGTTCGACAAACGAATTCGAAGTTCGAGTACGCGTACGAGTACTTGGGGGCGCAATCGCGGCTGGTGGTGACGCCGATGACGGACAGGTGCTACATGACGTTGACGGGGGCAATGCACTTGAAGTTAGGCGGCGCGCCTGCGGGGCCTGCCGGGACAGGTAAAACCGAGTCCACCAAGGACCTCGGCAAAGCGTTAGGCGTGCAGTGCGTGGTGTTCAACTGCGGCGACAACCTGGACTACAAGTTCATGGGCAAGTTCTTCGCCGGCCTGGCGCAGTGCGGCGCGTGGGCGTGCTTCGACGAGTTCAACCGGATCGACATCGAAGTGTTGAGCGTCGTGGCGCAGCAGTTGCTGACGATCCAAAACGCGATGAAGAGCGGTGTGTCGAAGTTTGTGTTTGAGGGACGGGAGATGCGTTTAGTGCACACGTTCGCGGTGTTCATTACTATGAATCCGGGTTACGCTGGTCGTACAGAGTTACCTGACAACCTAAAAGCCCTGTTCCGCCCCATGGCGATGATGATCCCCGACTACGCCCTCGTCGCCGAGGTGATGCTGTTCTCGGAGGGGTTTGAAACGAGTAAAGATCTTTCGCGGAAGATGGTCAAGCTGTACAAGTTGAGTTCGGAGCAATTATCTCAACAGGACCACTACGATTTCGGTATGCGAGCTTTAAAGTCCGTGTTGGTGATGGCAGGTTCCCTGAAACGAGGCTCCCCTAACCTCGACGAGCAAGTCGTTTTGATCCGCGCGATGCGGGATTCAAACCTTCCAAAGTTCTTATCGGAGGATGCGGAATTATTCGAAGCCATCGTTTCCGATCTCTTCCCTGGCGTCGAGGTCCCAGAAGTCGAACAGGGCGATTTAGCAAAGGCGATCATCGAATCCCTCATTGAGCAGAACCTGCAGAACGTGGACAAGTTCGTGCTGAAAATAGTCCAGATGTTCGAAACCTTCAACGTGCGGTTTGGCGCTATGTTAGTAGGCCCTACTGGAGGGGGAAAAACCACCGTTTACGAAACTTTACAACGCGCGCTCACAAAGTTGCGCAAAAATAACCACCCCAACGACGTGTACCAAAGCATCCACACGTACGTGTTCAACCCCAAGTGCATTAAGATGGGCGAGCTTTATGGCGAGTACAACCTTATGACTAATGAGTGGACGGACGGGCTAGGGAGTACGTTGATCAGGAACGCCGTCGCCGACACGAAGATCGACAAAAAGTGGGTCGTGTTCGACGGCCCGGTTGACGCGATTTGGATTGAAAACATGAACACCGTGCTGGACGATAACTGTACTCTGTGCTTGCCGAACGGGGAGCGGATTAAACTGAATCCGGGGACGATGAGGATGCTGTTCGAAGTGCAGGACCTCGCGGTGGCGTCTCCTGCGACAGTCAGTAGGTGCGGCATGGTCTACGTCCCCCCTGAAGAGTTGGGGTGGCGCCCGTTTGTCCGGACGTTCGTGGAAACGCAGCTGCCGGACGCCGCGAGCGATGAAACGCGCGGATGGATTTTCACGCTCTTCGACAAGACTATCGACGGGGGCTTGAAGTTTTTCAGAAAGCACCTAAAGGAAGGCATTCCTTCTGTGGACATCAACTTGGTTACGAGTTTGGCGATGCTTTTTAAGTCGTTGACGTTACCTGAACGCGGCGTGGACTTCGGAAGCGAACACCCGAAACACCTGAAATCCTGCTTGGCGAAAATCTTCACTTTTAGTTTCGTGTGGAGCCTCGGTGGGAACGTCGATCCCGAGTACCACGACAACTTCGACGAGTTCGCCCGGGAGTTCTTAACCGCTAACGTGGATAACTTAGGCAACCTGCCTAACAAAGCCACGTTATATGACTACTTCGTGACTACTAACAACCTAGAGGAGCCAAAGGGAAGGTGGCAGCCCTGGGACGACTTGGTTCTTAAGTTTAATTACTCGCCCTCCACGCCGTACTTTGAGTTGCTAGTGCCCAACGTGGACACGACACGGTTTAGCTTTCTGTTAGAGCGTTTATTAGAGGTGAACAAGTCTTGCCTATTAACAGGCAGCACTGGGGTAGGGAAGTCCGTGATTATCGTTGATTATCTGGCACGGGAAAGCGAAGCGAAAGACTTAGTGCCGGTGGTGATTAACTTCAGCGCGCAAACCCCCGCGTACGACACGCAACTCTTGATCGAGTCTAAATTGGAAAAAAAGAGAAAAACAAAATTTGGCGCGCCTCCGAATAAAAAGATTGTGCTGTTCGTGGATGATGTTAACATGCCTGCCCGGGAGACTTATGGCGCGCAGCCCCCAGTGGAACTGCTACGACAGTTTCAGGACTTCAGAGGGTTCTACGACCGGAAGAAGCTGTTCTGGAAAGATGTCGAGGACACAACGCTTGTGTGCGCGTGCGCCCCGCCTGGTGGCGGCAGGCAAGAAGTCACCCCCCGGTTCTTCAGGCACTTCAACATGCTCAACGTCCCCCCCCCCAGCGATGCGAGCATGAAGACCATTCTGGGCAGCATCTACGGAGGCTTCTTGACTACTGGAGGCTTTCCAAGCGACTTCTCCGAGTGCGTCAAGCCTGTGGTCGATTCAAGCGTGGAGGTGTACCGCCGCATGAGCGAAGAGCTGCTCCCGACGCCCGCGAAGAGCCACTACACGTTCAACCTTCGGGATTTGAGCAAGGTGTTGCAAGGCATTCTTCTGATCAGTTCCGAGCAGTGCAAGACCAAGGACGTGATGACCCGGCTGTGGGTCCACGAATCCATGCGCGTGTTCCACGACCGGCTGATTTCGGTGGAGGACAAGACGTACTACAAGAACATGGTGGCGCAAGTCGTCAAGAAACACTTCCCCGACCCGCCTGCGTTTGAGGACCTGTTCGTGGACCGGAATATTCTCTTCGGCGACTTCCTCGGTGGTTCAGGTGAACCCGTAGAGGAGCGACGTTACAAGGAAGTCACCTCGATCGACAAGATGGTAACGTTGATGGAGGAGTACCTGGAGGAGTACAACGCGAGCAGCACCAACGCGATGAACCTGGTGTTCTTCATGGACGCGGCGGAGCACGCTACGAGGTTGACGCGCATATTAAGACAACCAAGAGGAAACGCGATGTTGGTAGGCGTGGGCGGTTCCGGTAAGCAATCGCTAACTAGATTCGCCTCTTTCGTCGCCGGGTTCAAGTGCTTCTCCATAGAGTTGAGCAGAGGGTATGGATTGAGCGAATTCCGAGACGACCTAAAAAACTTGTACCAGCAAACCGGCATCGACGGCATCCCCACAGTGTTTCTGTTCACTGATACGCAAATCGTGTCCGAATCCTTCGTGGAGGATATCAACAACATTTTGAACTCCGGCGAGATTCCCGGTTTGTTCGACGCGAACGAAAAAGACCGGATGTGCGGCGATATCAGGGAGTACGCGGAGGAGTTGGGGCTGCCCACGAGTAAGGATAGCCTGTACTCAACCTTCATCAATCGCGTCCGGGATAACTTGCACATCATTCTGTGCATGTCGCCGGTTGGCGAGGCGTTCCGATCGCGCTGCCGGCAGTTTCCGTCCCTGATCAACTGCTGCACCATCGACTGGTACATGGAGTGGCCCGCGGAGGCGCTAAACAGCGTGTCGAAGCGGTTCTTGTCGAGTGTTGAACTAGGGTCTGATGAGGTTCGAGCTAGTGTCGCGAGCATGTGCGTCGACATCCACACCAGCGTAACGGAAACGTCCGAGAAGTTCTACCAAGAGTTACGCCGCAGATTCTACGTGACGCCAAAGAGTTACCTCGATTTGATCAACTTGTATGTCAGCTTACTGGATGAGAAAAGAAACGAACTAGGTGGTGCCCGGGATCGACTGTTAAACGGCCTACAGAAACTCGAGGAAACCAACGTGTTGATCGCCAACATGAAAGTAGAACTGGGGGAACTGCAACCGGTGTTGAAAGAGAAAGCCGCGGCGACTGAGATTCTGCTAGTGCAAGTCGCCAAGGACAAGGAGGAAGCGGCGCTGGTTGAAATCACGGTTGGCGAAGAGGAAGCGGTTGCGAAAAAACAAGCCGAGGAGACCAAGCTCATCGCAGACTCAGCGCAGGCGGATCTGGACGAAGCTATGCCTGCGTTGGAGAGCGCTGTGAAGAGTTTGAATGCGCTGAACAAAGCTGACATCGTGGAAGTCAAGGGGTTTCCCAAACCCCCGCCGTTGGTGCAGATGACCATGGAAGCCGTGTGTTTACTGTTAGGGGAGAAAACCGACTGGGACACGGCTAAGAAAGTCCTAGGTAAGGGCGACTTCATGTCCCTGCTGTTTGAGTACGACAAGGACCACATCAAGGCCAAGATCGTCAAGGCGCTGACGAAGTACGTGGACAACCCGGAGTACACGCCCGAGAACGTCCAGCGCCAATCCAAAGCGGCGATGAGTTTGTGCATGTGGACGCGCGCGATGCACACGTACTCGCGCGTCGCGAAGGTCGTGGAGCCGAAGCGCAAGGCGTTGAAGGCCGCGGAGGACGCGTTAGCAGAAACCATGGCACAACTCAAACAGGCGCAGGACAAGCTCCAGGCGGTGAAGGATAACGTGGCTGAGCTGGAGAGGCAGTTGCAGCAGGCGATGGACGACCAGCAGAGCTTGAAGGACCAGGCCGAGTTGACTGTTCAAAGATTGGCGCGTGCTGAAAAGCTCACCTCGGGGTTGGCGGATGAACAGGTGCGGTGGAAAGACACCGCTGACACGATCGGGCACCAAACCAGTTTGTTGGTGGGCGACGTGTTTCTATCAGCGGCTTGCATTGCTTATTTTGGAGCCTTTACTGGAGCGTACCGGAACGATTTAGTGGAGAAGTGGGTGGAGCGGTGTCAAGAGTTGGACATTCCCGTGAGCGACGATTGCAGTTTGCGAGGAACGCTCGCCTCGCCAGTCGAGGTTCGAGACTGGAACATGTGGGGTCTCCCGACTGATTCTGTGAGCATTGACAACGGCATTCTAGTCACCCGGGGTAAGCGGTGGCCCCTGATGATCGACCCGCAGAACCAAGCCAACGCGTGGGTCAAGGCCATGGAGACTAAGAACGCTTTGAAGGTTATCAAACTCACGGATGGAAATTACTTGCGGACGTTGGAGTCGAGTATTCGCATCGGCAACCCAGTTCTCGTGGAGGACATCGGCGAGGCGCTAGACCCTGCGTTGGAACCCGTGCTACAAAAGGCGGTCTTCAAGCAGAATGGCCGACTGTTAATCCGTCTAGGTGACACGGACGTCGATTACGACCCCAACTTCAAGTTTTACCTGACAACCAAGATGCCCAACCCGCACTATTTACCCGAAGTGTGTATCAAAGTCACAGTTATCAATTTTACTGTTACTATTAAGGGCTTGGAGGATCAACTGCTGGGCGACGTCGTTAGGAAAGAGAGGCCTGATTTAGAAGAAGCTAAGGACCGGTTAGTCGTAAGTATAAGTAACGATAAGAAGCAACTAAAGGAACTTCAGGACAAGATCCTCAACATGCTGAAAGAAAGCGAAGGGAACATCCTGGACGACGAAGTGCTGATTACCACGCTGCACACTTCGAAAATAACTTCGGCGATGATCGCCGGGCGGCTTGAGGAAGCGGAGACCACGGAGATGCAAATTAATACCACTCGCGAGACTTATAGGGCTGCCGCAGTCAGAGGCTCCATTCTGTACTTCGTCATCGCTGACCTCGCCCTGATCGGGCCCATGTACCAGTATAGCCTCAACTTCTTCATGCGCATGTTCAACGACTGCATCGTTAATTCGCGGGCGAGTGAGGAAAATAGTGCAGAAAAATCAAACGATGGAAGCGACGATGCATCGGTGGATGACGCCGACGTGTCCGAGAACAGTGAGGATAATTCAGACAATGACTCAAACGCTAACTCCGACGACGAGTCGGATGACGAGGACGTCAAGGCTGAGCAATTACAGAGAGCCCTTTTGGATCGTCTGGAAACCCTAATGCAGTACACCACGCGGTTCATGTTTGAAAACGTTTGTCGCGGGTTATTCGAGGAGCACAAGTTGTTGTATTCTTTTCTGCTGTGCACGTCGATTCTTCGCACGGAGGAGTCCATCGAGCCGAAGGAGTGGAGCGCGTTTTTGAGAGGCACGCCTTTGAACTACGTTTCGCCGAAAAGACCAGTTTCTGAACGTGAAGGTGACGATTCCCATGATAGCTTATCGTGGCTTTCTGACGCGACTTGGCGCAACGTGTGTTACTTGGAACAGGAGCTTCCAGTTTCTTTAGAGGGATTCGCAAACGCAATCGTCGAACACCCCGACGCGCACCGAGAATGGGCGCATTCGGATTCGCCGTTCACCGAAGACCTGCCATGCGACACCGAGGCTCGAGTATCTCCATTCGTGAAGCTAGCATTAGTCAAGGTTTTCCGGGAAGAGAAAGCAGTCACCGCGGCGCAACAGTACGTCGGCGTCGAGTTGGGCGAGAGCTTCACGGAGGCGCCGCCGTGGACTTTGGACGACGTGTTCCCGGACACGGATTCGCGAACGCCCGTGGTGTTTATTCTCTCAACCGGCGCGGACCCCACTGCGATGCTCCAAAGATTCGCCACGAACAAGGGGTGGCTCCCCGGCGAGCGCTTGCATATAGTTTCGTTAGGACAAGGGCAGGGCCCGGTCGCAGAGGCGTTGGTGGAAGCGGGGCAAGCCTCGGGTGACTGGGTGTGTCTCCAGAACTGTCACTTGGCGAAGAGTTGGATGTTATCTCTCGAGAGCATGGTGGACCAGCTAGGCGCGACTACTTCAGAGACGCATGAAGACTTCCGACTCTGGCTGACGAGCATGCCGGCCGACAGCTTCCCCGTGTTAGTGCTCCAAAACGGCATAAAGTTAACAAACGAACCCCCCAAGGGTGTCCGCGCAAACATGAAGCGCACGTTCAACGACTTGAGTTCCGAAGTGTTTGAAAGTTGCTCAAAGTCGGCGCCGTACAAGAAGTTGACCTTCGCTTTGTCCACTTTCCATGCGGTCATTCAAGAAAGGCGCAAGTTCGGCCCCCTAGGCTGGAACATCCGGTACGAGTTCAACGCGTCCGACATAGAGTGCTCTATGCTCACCCTCAAGATGTTCCTGGAGGAACAAGAAGTTATTCCGTGGGCCGCGCTGGTGTACGTCACGGGGCAGATTAATTACGGCGGGCGCGTTACCGACGATTTAGACCGCCGATGCCTGATGAGCATTCTTAAGAAGTACTACCTGGAGATGGTGTTGGATGATGGGTATACATTCACGCCGTCAGGGACGTACTACGCGCCTTCTGGCGAGGGCGATTTACAAAGCTTCAGAGACTACATCAACGACCTGCCGGTAACGGAAGCCCCGGAAGTGTTTGGCATGCACCCGAACGCGGACATCACGTTCCAGATGCAGGAAACGCGGAAGATGATGGACAGCGTGTTGAGCATTCAACCCAGGGCTACCTCAGGCGAGGGGGGCAAATCCCCTGACAACATCGTGGCCGAGATCGCGGAGGAAATCGAAAAGCAGGTCAAGCCAGCGATGGACGTGGACGACGCGTTTACGGGGTTGTTTGACAGGACGGAGAGCGGACAGCTGAAGAGTTTATCAGTCGTGTTGGGGCAAGAGATTCAGCGCTTCAACAAGTTAACGTTCGTGTTGAAGCTGTCGTTGAAACAGTTACGAGCCGCGATCAAGGGCACTATTGTGATGACTGGTGACCTTGAGTTGATGCACGTCGCGCTATTGAATAACCAGGTTCCGGAGATTTGGCAACGTGCCGCGTACCCGTCCCTAAAACCCCTAGGCGGGTGGATGATCGATTACCAAAAACGCATCGACATGATGAGTTTGTGGTTGACCGCCGGCGCCCCATTAACGTACTGGCTGCCCGGGTTCTTCTTCCCGCAGGGGTTCATGACGGGGGTGTTACAAACGCACGCGCGGAAGTACCAGCAGCCAATTGACTCGTTGAACTTCATCTTCGAAGTGCTGGAGGGTAAGGAGGTTGCGGAGGATGTTACAGACGCGCCGGAGGACGGTGTGCTCATCGATGGGCTGTTCGTCGACAACGCGCGGTGGAATAGAGACGGCAAGTTTCTCGACGAAAGTAAACCAGGAGTGATGACCAGCAATTTACCAGTGATTCACTTCAAACCGGTACAGGGGTACGTGCAGCCTCCTCTGCTCGCGGAAGCGGACCCGACGGAATACCAGTGCCCTTTGTACAAAACCTCAGTTCGAGCTGGGATTCTCTCAACCACGGGTCAGTCGACAAACTTCGTGCTTTGCGTCGGACTTCCGATTCGCGCCGGCACAGACTCCGACTTCTGGGTCCTACAAGGCGTCGCGCTGCTGTGCGCGCTGAACGAGTAAGGGTTTGAATTATTAATATAGGATACGTCACGTCTGATCGCTCCGGAACCGTGCTAACTACGGAGCGCGAGGCGGAGACGTATGAAGAGGTAGACACAATTGTATTTACAGATTATTTTAGAGAAGCTTTTGTTTTCACCTCCATTCTTCTCAAATCACCATCAGTCCCTCGCGCGCCTCCTCGGGATGCCCCCGCCGGCACGCCCAGCGTCTCGCACGCTGGTCACGTTAATCGACGGGGACTGCGCGTTGTGCAGCGGGTACGCGCGTTTGGTGTCGTGGGCGGACACGAGAGGGTTGGTGTACTTCGAGACGCAGCAAAGCGCGGTTGGAAAGCAGGTGCTGCGACGCGCGCGCCAGCCCCTCGATTTATCAACCATAGTTTTAGTGGAGCATGCGAACGGCGAGATTACCGGGTGGACGAAATCAACCGCGGTGTTGCGGATGTTCCAAGCGCTCGGTGGGGCTTGGTCAGTGGTGGGTGTGTTAGGGATGGTCGTCCCGAAAGTCATTAGAGATGCGATATACACATTCATCGCGAAACATCGAATAAAGATTTTCGGGACGAACGGCGGACGGTGTAAACTTCCCGACGCGGTGATTAGAAAACGAATCAACCGAGCGTTGCCGAAAGAACTGCTAGGAGAGTGATAGCAGCGGGTATGTCGTAGAAATAGAGACGCAAAGGCAGAGATTGAGATATAGATAGAAGAATAGATTATGAGATTATTTAGATTACATTTAGTGCACAACTCACATTCGCTACTTCGCCGCCGGCGGCGTGCCTACATGCATTTTGGCTATCGGGGATGTTAAGTCATCCCCATTTCGTTTATCCCCGCCCTTGTCTGCCCCTCCCGTCCCCAGGGACATCCCCGGGTTCATCGCTTTGGACCTTGAATCGAAACTTAACCTCCGTCGCGCAGAATCCGCCTCGCTCGGCGAAAGCGCAACTCGCGAGATCGAGGGATGTGCTTTTTTGGGGGCCGGGGGCGTGGGAGGCGCGTCGGCGCCGGAAAGGCCGTACGGTATACTTGAAGGAGGTGTCGTGGACATCGAACGTAACATCACGTGTACCGTGGAGGGTAGTGATGGGAAGGGGATATAGAGTCAATCCGATACACTTGAGTGCGCTGGAAGGCACCTCCGATTCTCACGAGACCTCGGGAACCGAGATTATACGGATTAGAGGGCGTTCGAGTCGATTCTCGTCGCGAATCTCGAAGCGTTTCCTAGCCGTGGGAAGTCGCGGGTAGTGTTGAATCAGTAGCTCCGGAAGCTAACTGGAACGCAAAGGTTAAGCGAGTTCACGTGCCGCTGGATGTGGACGCCCTCGTAGTTGAGTTTCGGAGAGTAGATTTGATTTCCCAAAACGGGACTGTTTGCGAGGTGCCGTCGACAAAACCTTGAGTTATTCCTGAGTCAGCTCCCCACCCAGAAGCCATTCCAAGATTTTTCAAGTGTCTTTCAGCTCTTCACGAACACCGCCGCCGGCGGATATCAGCCGATCGGAGCTCTCCCCTCGCGCCACAAGAAGGCTCGGTGGAGTCGAACGTTGCGCTACGCAGCGGCCGAGGTTCGGCACAAATTTGTCCACGACACCCACCACCTAAACGATGAGCGTCATGGCCGCTGTCGCGCCCATGCGCGTGCACGCCGCCGTGTTCCCGGGCAAGGCTCGCGTGCATCGCGCGCGCGCCGTGCGTCGCACGCCGGTGTGCAAAGCCGTGGCGGACCCCTCCGCGACTGCGAAGGCGAATAAAGCCGAGTGGAACAAGCTCGGCTCCGTGTGCGCCGTGCTCGGGTCCCAGTGGGGCGACGAGGGCAAGGGCAAGCTCGTTGACATCCTCGCGCAGGTGCGTCACGAATGACAATCGCAAAGACGCGTGCAAAGACGCGTCGCCCATCGTTTCCTTTCTGTGGTCGTGGAAGCGTTTGGGAGTGTATAAACACCGACTCCCGACGCGCGTATCTCAACCGGAACGTACCTACCGCAATCCCCGATCCAGCGGCGTCATAGGACGCAAGGACAGGCAACCCCCCACCCGACCCTAAATCCCCATCTCTGCCAAAATATCTGACTGACACCTCATACGTTTTCTTTCAGGAATACGACATGGTGACTCGCTGCCAAGGCGGCGCCAACGCCGGGCACACGATTTACGACGACGACGGCAAGAAGTACGCGTTGCACTTGGTGCCCTCTGGTATCCTCAACGAGGAGTGTCTGTGCGTCGTTGGAAATGGCGTGGTGGTGCACATCCCCTCCATGTTCAACGAACTCGAGGCGCTTGAAAAGGCCGGCGTGAAGGTTACGCCCGACAGATTGGTCATCTCTGACCGCGCGCACATGCTGTTCGATTTGCACAAAGAGGTCGATGGGCTGAGGGAAGCGGAACTCAGCGGGAACAAGATCGGCACGACTAAACGTGGCATCGGCCCGGCGTACGCCTCCAAAGCCACTCGCAACGGCGTTCGCGTGGGAGACATTCGCAACCCCGAAAAGTTCGCCGCCGGGTTACGCGCGCTCGCCGCCGACGCCGCCGCTAGGTTCGACGGCTTCGAGTACGACGTGGAAGCCGAGATTGAGTCGTACAAGGTTTTCGCGGAGAAGGTCAAGCCGTACATTGCGGACACCGTGGCGCTTGTTAACTCGGAGCACAAGAAGGGCAAGCGCGTGCTCGTGGAAGGTGCCAACGCCACGATGTTGGATTTGGATTTCGGGACGTACCCGTTCGTTACGTCCTCAAACCCGTCGCTAGGCGGTGTGTGCGCCGGCCTTGGCCTCGCCCCGAACAAGTTCGAAACCATCATCGGCGTGGCGAAGGCGTACACCACCAGGGTCGGCGCCGGGCCGTACCCCACGGAGCTGTTCGGTGACCTGGCGGATGAGTTGCGGGAGAAGGGGTTCGAATACGGCACAACCACCGGACGCCCGCGTCGTATCGGGTGGCTCGACATCGTCGCCCTGAACTACGCCTCCATGATCAACGGGTTCACGCACATCAACCTCACGAAGTTGGACGTGCTTTCCGGCCTGCCCGAGCTGAAGATCGGCGTTGGGTACAAGCTCCCTGATGGCACTGTCACCACTGACTTCCCCTCAGACACGGAACTGGTGGGCGAAGTAGAGATGGTGTACGAAACCATGCCCGGGTGGGAGGAGGACATCTCTGGTGCCAGGAACTGGGACGACCTACCAAAAGCCTGCCAGCTGTACGTCGAGAAAATCGAACAGCTGTGCGGAGTGGAGTGCCGGTACCTCGGGGTCGGGCCGGGGCGAGACGCCATCGTCATCAAGCCGTAATTTTGGTGGTATTTATACGAATCTAGTGGTGGGGTGATGACCCTACGGTTTTGGTGCTGAAACGCAGTGAGAAGTAGTTCGATGTAGTTTCAGATGTGTGAGTGAGATCGATGAGTGAGTAGGACTCGAGTTAGTTTCCTTTTGAATATTAACGCACGTTGCGGGTGAGGGAAAAAACACCGAAAAACTTCAGAAAAATAGTCGAGCGTTTTCGTGATTCATTAAACCGTCAATCTCTGAAAGTCGCCGCCGCCGCATGATGTTTCGTTTCGTACTCCGCCGCCCATTCCGCGACGCGCGAAGCACCGGTGGCCCCCGTTGTCTTCCCCCTGCTCCAAGCATGGGTCGCTGTCCCACCGGCGGAGGTAAGAAGACGAGTTCGCAGAAGAACCGCGTGGGGTACGCGACGAAACGGCTTCGACGCACGCGGTTCGAGCTCCCTCACGCGGATGTGATTTACAAAGCCGTGCACAAGCACTTGACGAGCGAGGGCAGCGCGAAGAAGCCCATGGCCGCGAGAGAATTAAGCAGCATGGAGGCCATGATTAAAGGGGACCCGAACCAGCCGTTCAACGAGGATTTGCCAGGCGGCGGGCAGTTCTACGACATGTTCACGGGACGGCACTTCGAAAGCCAGGAAGCGCTGGAACGCCACATGAAAACGAAACAATACAGGCGCGACAAAAAGAGAGTGCTGAATGGCCCGGCGCCGCACGAACAGAAAGACGCAGAGGCGGCAGCGGGGATGGGCGCGCCGGATAACGGGCGGAAGGTTCCGAAAAGTAGGAACAAAGACGTGGTGATGGAATGAATGTGGTATGTGTAGATTGTAGTAGATTGATTGAGCGACCGCGTGATTTCTCGTAAGCTTCATTCATTCTTTCTCCTTCCTTCATTCTACCATCAACTCCCATCATCCCCTCAACCATCTACTACTACGGACACCCTAAGTTCTCGCACGTCCCTTGCCCCCCCTCCATTCCGAAGAAGAACCCATTCCGTACAGGTTCCCCCACGTGCGTCACCGCTCTTAGCATTTCCTGCGCCAACACGCCGCCGATGATGGCGGCGACGGCGGGCGCTTCTTCGGTAGTGCCGACGTACTCGCTCAACGTCTCCGGTTTGAACCACCCCGGCTTCACCCCCGCTTCGCGTTCAAGCCCCGGGATAAGGTCAATCAAGCTGTTAATGTCCGAATCTCCATTTTTATTCGGTACCCGTCCGTTTCGCCGTTCGAAGTGCGCCACCGCGATGGCCGCCGCCGCTAACCGATTAACGCGACGCATCCCGCCCTCGCGGCAGACGGCAAGATCTTTCCAACTGCACATCAACGCTGTTTTCAACGGCACGAACGTAGTGCTTTTTTGTTCCTTGACCTTCTCGAAGGTTCCATCTGTGCAAGACTTTACGGTCTCTACGACGTGCTCGAAGTTGGGGCCTAAATCGGCGATGAAATCAGCGGTGTACCCGCGGACAGCGCCGGCGAAGATGGAAGCGTATGCGGATCTGGCTAAATCTCCAATGCGTTCGCGCGCCCTCAACGACGCGCCGCACAGAAGCACCACGTCCATGGTCCGGAGCATACCTTCCGTGACTCCAACGAAGTCGTTGTAGGTGTTGAAGGTATTGTTTCCAGCTCCATCTCCTCCCCCCGTGCCACTCACAACCTCCACCACACCGAATGGATTCATCTCTCGTAATGTCGCCGCGGTGGCTTCCGCGGCGGTGAGCGTGTCACGGTCGCCGGAGTGGTCCGCCAACCCCGCGTGCGCCAAAAAGTTCCCGGGGTGCGCATTTTTCGCCAGCACGCCATCTTCGAACAGAGTCATGTGGCCGATGCCTGCTAGCACCACGTTCTTGCACGCCTCCGCACACAGACCGCTCAACCCGGCGACGAAAAACTTTGATTGCCCCAAACGGCGCTGCGCCTCGACGCCCCACACCCGGAGTTGGCGGTCGTACACAGCGCGTTGCTCATCCGTCAGATCGCCATCCGCGGAGGGCTGCGCCATCGCGACTTTCGAACGGTACCAACTTGTCACGTGCAACCGAGAGTGCGAGATCAGATCGGAGAGATCTCAAGTTCATTTGAAAGGAAAATAACAGGCGGGAACAACGAAATAATTGAGTTTTAATGCAACTTGTTACGTAGTCCACCTACCCTCCCCCGTTGCCTGTCGCGAGCCCCGCGACCGCGGTGAGCACCCCCGTGACCCCCGCGCCCGCGAGTAGCCCGCTCGCGGCGATGTGTGCGTGCTGTTCGTGTTGTTTCGGGTCGGTTCGTTGCCACCACCCGCTCGCGCCTGCGCCAACGGCGATGGCGACAGAAAACTCGGGAGGGATGATACACCCTATTCCACAACTCGTCGGCGACGGCAACCACTGCGTTGTTTTCGCTATGAATCGTGCCGCTGCTTTACGCTTCGCACCTCGGGTAGCAGGTGCGCTTTGGGTAGATAGGTAAGGCACTACCTTCCCCGCCCCTGACAAATACAAGCGCCCCATGACTTCAGCTATCCTAAATATAATAGTGAGCGAGGCAGCAAACGCCATCAGCACCCGCGCTTCATTCGGCAACCCCTTACTCTCACCATTCACCCCTCCGCCGCCCGTCAACGCCTGCGCCACCGCCATCCACGCCGTCGCAGCGGGTGCTGGAAACTGCTCACCTCCGAGGGGATGCGCATCACGCAGCAGCGCGAACGTGGGCACCGCTCCTAGCAATCCAGCGGGGATACCCGCCATCTGCGCGAGCAACTGTTTCTTTGGACTCAATCCCATCAAACGACCAGCTTTGAAATCTTGCATCAAGTCACCCGCTTGCCCCGCGGCGCCGCAACTCACCGCCGCTGCCATTAAATTCGCCACCGTTTCACCGGGCGCAACCACTGCAAAAACAAGCTGGACGATTTTTCCCATCGGCCCGACCGGGTTGATGTCCGTTTCACCCGCGCATCGCACGGCAACGTAGGATAATGCGGCGGCGACTGGAATCGCGAGAAGCGGTTGCCACGGTTTCATGCCGAACGGACCCGATAAAGTCACGACGCAGATCACCGCGGCGAACAGCAAACCGAGGACCCACCACCTGTTCGGGATTTTATGCCGCGGGTCGTCGGATTTCAACGCGGCGGAGAGCTCGGATTCATCAGACAGCTGCGTGTCTTTGTCTTCAAAAAGGTGTGCTCCTTTCCTCTCCGCCGCTTCCCTCGCTTCGTTCGCTCTCTGAAAATCAATACGCGCAATTCCAGTTAATTTTTGCTCGGTGTCCACCGCGCCCGCTACGGACACGGGCGCCATGTCCATTCGCCCGCTCTTTTTAATCTTCAAAAGAGGGAGTTGTAGTTCTAGATTTAATACGTTTGCCTTCTGCGCTATATTTCCCTTCCATAACCCTCTTCTTTTGTGAATCGCGTTCTCCACAGCGGCAGATACAAGCTGCGCGATGGCGTCTGTGGCCATCGCCGCGACGCCCGGCCACAACATCAACCCTCGGGCGCCGTGTTTCATATCAAGCGGGTTACCGTTAATCAGTCCGTTCGAGTGCATCACCGGCGCTATGAGCCCATACGCGATCGTGCTACCTAACAAGACCGATATGCCCGTTTTCGTTCCCATCAACGCGCCTCCTCCTACTAAAATAGGATCCACGCGGAACCCGAAGCCTAACTTTACTAAATAACCGAGACCGAGTAACTGGAATATTGGAGGTTTCAATAGTGGAGGTATCAACCACGTTACCACCGTGATTACCGATGCGACAATCGCAAACCTCGTGAGCGTCGTCACCTGCTCCGTTGCCTTGCCCGCGTCCGCGAACATGCTCTTTATCGTCTCTGCGGTGGCCGTGCCACTCGGGAACTTTAGAGTTGATGCATTGTCCACCACGAAATGAGTTCTCAGAGGGACTGCGAAGAAAACTCCCAGGTATGCCACGGCCATGCCCCACAGCGCCATTGTTAACATGTTATGTTTGATTCCGAGCATCTGCAGCGCAGGGATGGGGCCGATTAAGCCCGCGGCCATGGTCATGGAACCTGCAGCGGACGCGGTGCATTGACACACGTTCGCCTCCAATGGAGTGAATGGCACTTTTGGGCGCAGAGCTTTGAACAGCGCGATTGAGACTACCGCTGAAATCACACTGCCCCCTTGTGCCCAACCCGCTTTCAACCCGAAGGAAACGTTCATCGCACTCACCACGATTCCGACCCCCATCCCCGCGATTAGCGCCCGCGGCGACAGGGGGTCCACCGGAACCATCCCGGAACGAAGCGCGCCCCCGCACTGTGGCTGACAATCGGAAACTTTTGGGGAATACCAACTCGAACCGAAACTGCTTCTCTCGGAACGAACGACTATGTCACCTCAAAAGCTACAACTCCCTCTTCGCGTTGGTGCTCACACTTCGTGGCGCGCGGAGCGCAAGGAGCCGACGTTATCGTGTGTGATGGTGGAGCATGAGCGGTGCTCGCACGGGAAGCGTAACAGCGACTGTGCGGAGTACTACCCTTGCCCCCACGGCAAGCGGAAACGCAACTGCGTGGAGTGCAACGGCTGCCCCCACGGCAAGGTGAGAGGCAACTAACTGCGCGGTGTGCACCCCCTGACCCCACGGCAATGTGAAAGGCAACTGCGCGGCGTGCAACGGCTGCCCCCACGGCAAGCTGAAATACGACTGCGTGGCGTGCAGAACATGCCCCCCCGGGAAGGTGAAACGCTTCTGCACAGCGTGCAACCCCTGCCCTCACGGCAAGCGGAAAGACAAGTGCGCTGCGTGCACAGCCGCACGCGCGAATCAACCGAGTTCGAAGCGAATCAAGCGCTAGCCGGAGAATTTGCCCGATATAAAAAAAGAGCCCGAGATCAAAGAAGAGCCCGAGATCAAGCAAGAGCCATTCACCATCCGCAGCTATTTCGGCGAGTAAAGAAAAATTCAGTTGTTAGTGGGGTGTTTCTCCTTCCAAACACATAAAGAATACAATATATACTCACAATCAACTACTTTCACCATTTTTCTACTCCTTTTCTCACCAACGTGGACCTGTACGAATCTTCAAAGTCGTTCCCCCGCGGAACTATTTTCCCCGGTTTCAAACGAGGCGCCACTGCTTCGGGTTTGGGATTATATTTACCAGGTCCCATGCCGCTCCCCCCCGCGGCTTCCATATCCCCCAACCGCTCCCACCGCTTCCTGGTTTGAACCTTCACCCCTTTGTCGTTTCGTATGCTTGAGTTGGGGATATCGTACGAGCTAGGTCCAGGTCGGTTCGCGGCACTTTCCGCTCGAAGCGCTCTTCTGTCGTTCGCCGCGCGTCGTTGCTCCGGGGTCGGTTCGACTCGTACGCCGGTTGCCATTTTGCGTCGCAACAGCCCCACGACGGTCATCGGGTTCGGGCGGTCATCGTCAGGCTCGTGCTCGCCAGGGCCCGGTCTGTTCTCTGCGTCTCTGGTCACCAGGGAAGATCGTTTCGGGGCTTTTGGCATAGTCGCGGGCCCTACCGTTTGTAGCAATTTCGGTTCGTACTCACCGGGTCCGGGGACGAAGACTTTTTTGTCACTTTCGTTTTTCTCAGGAAGGTCGCTCCACTTCACGCCTCTGCTTTTTGAGGATTTGCCACCCCTCCCGTCGTCGAACACCAGGTCAGGGTAGTGCTCTCCCGGTCCAGGACCCTCTCTTGTGTCGAAACCCCCCCCACGAGTCTCCCGTCCAGTGCCCCTGTTCATGTCAACCACCGTGCCTCGTCTCGAGCCAAGCGTTTTCCCTCCAGCCGCGCCGGTGCGGCTATCGATTTCGGGATAAAACTCCCCAGGACCCGGCGATACTTCGTCATCACCTCCAGTCTTGCCGATATCCCGTTGACTTCTAGGCATTGTAAACCCGGGTACGCGTGCGCCTTCCTTCTGCGTGTCACTGTCATCAGGCCAAAACTCACCCGGCCCTGGGGTCTCCCCCCCTCTGAGCGCCGCGTCGAGCGCGCCGCCCTTCGAGGCGTGCGAAGTTGACGAAAACTGCAACCCCCTGGTGTTTTTCCTCTCCCCGTCCGGCCAAAACGCACCTGGACCAGGCGTGTCATCGCCGATACCGTCGAAAACACCACCCGGGGCGTTTCTAGTCGTGGATCTTCTGATGTCAACCGCCCCTCTTCGTCTCTCCTGGGCCTCGACCCGCGCCTTGGCCTCGCCGTCGAGCTCAAACTCCCCTGGTCCGGGTGTGACGTTTCGTGTCGCACCGTCAAACACCCCTCCAGGCGCGTCTCGAGTCGTCCCCCTTCCGATGTTCACAGCCGTCTTCTTGTTTCGCGACTTCAAAGCCTCTTCGGAAAAATCGGGCTCGTACTCGCCGGGCGCGGGGCCTTGTCTCGAAAGATGCGTTGAAGCATCCCGCCGCGGCGGATCGCCAAACTTGACCCCCCCATCCACCCTCAATTTCGACTGGTTGGTTTCGTACTGCCCGGGCGCGGGGGCGTTGAGAATGTCACGTCGTTCTCGTTCCGACGGCTCATATCGCTTCTGGATAGTATGTGATGGTACTCTTCGCTCCGTCAAGCGTTTCGTGCCGCTCGTCCGCACGTCGTAATCCGTCGGCGCCGGGACGTCACTTTTCTTCTCGCGGCTTTTCTGTCGTTCCCAGACTTTGCGGTCCGCAATTTTAACCCCGCGCTTAGGTCCTTTTTTACCTGCGCTTCCTGTGGAGGTGTCTTCAGGATTATAATACGCCCCTGGCCCAGGTGACGACTTACTTTGTCGCACTTCCTTTTCCTGGGGTAACGTACCGATCGTGATCCCGGGTTTAGGTCGCCACAGCGCTTCGTTGTTCCCTCCAAAGCCATAAACCCCGTTGGAGTCATTGGCATCAGGATAATATTCACCAGGTCCAGGTCCAACTTCCTCCGACCCTCGAATGACCTCTTCCCCGTAGCTTCCGTGCCACCCGAACGTGTACCCCTTGGGCGCCCACAGGAACTCGCCGCCCGGTCCATTGTTGCCTTCAGGTGCGTCTCGGATCGGGAACTGGAACACCTCGGGGGCGTAGTACCCGGGGCCTGGGATTGAAGCGCGTCGCCTTACGCCGTCCAGCGGCCCGCCCGGCGCGTCCCGTCCGGATTGCATTTCAGGCAAAAACGATATCTCAGGCCCGCGGTCAAGGTCGTCAGTGGTCCACGCGCCGACGTAGTACGCGGGGCCGGGGGAGTCATTACCGAATGAAATATTCTCAGCTCCTGCTTTGGGGGTACGTCCAGCAATAGTCACACCCTTTTTGGTATCGCCGCCAAACGCGAAGTCGTCGGCGTGTTCGTCGTAATACTCACCCGGGCCGGGTTCGTCTGAAGGTTCAACAACCTTACCGACACCGTTCTTACCGTCAGTCCTGTTTTGAATGGTGTAAGACGGACCTCGGTCTCTCGCGTCGGACGCACCTGGGTTGTGATACGCCCCGGGGCCTGGTTTCAACGCCGCTTCCCCAAGGTGCGACAACGCGCCGCCTTGAGCGGGGCGCTTGCCAAATGTGACACCCTTCTTCTTCCTGCTGCCGTTGGCGTCGTCGGGCTCAGGCGCGTAATCACCAGGACCTGGGCTCGGGTCTTCAGTTGCGTCGCTTCTTTCAGGCCTGCCTGCCATGGTGTACGCCGGTGCCGCGCCGTGTGGCCTTGACACAGCATCACTGACATAAGCGGCCGGGCCGGGCGAGTGTTTCCCTGCGGAGTCCAAACCCTCCCGCTCCCACGCTTCCCGCCCCTTCAGCGTCGCACCGGGCGAGCGCACCGAGGACGCACCACCGGTCTCTGCGGATGGACTGCCAGGAACGGGACGCACCACATCGTAAGCGCCCGGGCCTGGAAGTGACGCAGACGCCTTATCTTTCGCGACATCGGGAACGCGGCCGTACATGGTGAACGCGGGGGCGTCACGGCCGGGCTCTCTGCCAGTGGCGTAAGCGCCAGGACCGGGACTTTGCAATTTCGGATCGGGGGACTTGTTTCCATCATCAACGGGACCTCCTCCCATGGTGAACGCGGGCCCATCCCCAAGCACTCCCTCTCCAGGCCTTTGCGTGTCGTACTCCCCAGGCCCGGGCGTTTCTTTGGAAGTTTTGTCCAACTTGTCCATCGGACCCGGGAGTTTCTTTGCGAGCGAAAATGCCGGCCCGGGTTTCGTAGCGTCGGGATCTTCGAATCCGTCCAGCGACTTTTTAACGCCCCCGACGTCGTACGCTCCGGGCCCGGGAACCTGGGATTTTCCTGAAGCATCGTTCGCATCGTCCCGCCTGAACCCGAACGTGTATCCACTGGTTTTGGTGGGACTACGCTTTTGTTTTTCATCGCCGACCGTGTCGGTTCCGTAACTGCTGTCCTGGGCGTACTCACCCGGACCTGGCGATGACTGCGCGGTCTGCTCGTTCGCATCCCTCAAAGCCCCTCCCCCGAACGTGAACGAAGGCGCGGAGGGTATCCCCCCATTCGCGCTTGTTCGCACACTTTGTCCCGCGGTATCGAGGTTTTTGAAGTAACTCCCAGGCGGTGGGGCGTCTTGCCCGGGACCGGAGGATGCCCAGTCCGAACCCACGCGCGCACCAAACGTACAGGACTTTGAGTTTGGCGACCCGCCCACTGGCGCGACGGAAGGCTCCTCCTTGTAGTACGCCCCTGGCCCTGGTGTATCCCAGGGCCCCGCGGTTCGCAACTTGCCGATATCATCCTTCCCACCTCCGAACGAGAATCGCGGGCCGGCCCTCCCTATTTTTGCCGCGTCGCGTTCTGGGGCGTAGTAATGACCCGGACCTGGGACGTCGGGGTCCGTTGCGCCGAGCGGGTCCCACACGCCGGGTCGTCTTTTCATACCAGAGTCTTTACCAGGCGTACCTCCCGGGCTTTTCGGCTTCCCGAACGTCACCACAGGTATGTGTTTTTGGAGCAGAGCCTTGGGGTCTCCGTACGCGCCCGGACCAGGCGACTGCGGCGGCGCGCCCGCCCACCAAAGCGATACGCCCGGAACGGGACACGTGCGAGCGCCAAAACTGTACGCCGGACCGTATCTCCTTGTGATGTTCTCCTTTTCGGATCCCGAACCGTACGAAGACGAAGCGGAGTCGGAAGAGTAATCATCCTCATTGCCCTTTGCGCCCCCTTTTTTTGCCGTGCTGTTACCTCTGCCGAGCGTCTTACCTGCTGCGCCGCGTCGCGCCAGTTGTCGCAAACGGGGAGGCAAAACCTGCTTGGGCGGCGGTCGTCCACCAAACGCCACTCTTGGTGCCGCGGCGGCCGCGGCGAGCCTCGCGGCTTTCCCCCGCGCATACGCAGTATCAGAGGCGGCTGAAGCGGCATGTTCAGCGGACGCGACGCGCGCGGCTGCGACGACGTCTACGGCGTCGCCGGGCGCTCTGGTTTTCTGTGCCGCAGGGGTTGCAACGACGCCGGGCGCTCGCGTCGTTTTTGTCGCCGTGGTCGTGTCTTGTGAGAACGGGAGTAGGTCGGGATACTCCGCGGCCGGTGTAACGCCGTACCCACCCACTGCTTTCCGTGACGCGCGGTTCCGCCCACCCCGCGAATCTAACACGTCGTCCTTTAACACATGCAAAGTGTGTTTCACCGCACCCGGGGACGATGTGAGTTTCGAGCGCGTCGAATGGGGCTGACTGTTCAGCCGCAAAGGCGTGCCGAACGAGAACGGGGCGCCGAACGGCGAAGCGGTTCGCTTGTATGCGTGCTTCCGCCTTCCCTCGCCTTTTGGGGCCATCTCGGTGGAAGGGGTTGGCAACCCGAGGGGATCACGTTGCACGACAAGTGCCTTTTCTTTCGTGTCTTGGTCCAAGAGAGATTCCACCCGAGGCCGGTCAAGCTAGGACCCGCAACCGACGAGGGGCGGAGTCTGGGGCGGGGGCCAGCGCTCTTGGGACGTCCTCCACCAGTAATTCAAGTAAATGACCACCCGAGTTACGCGCGTGTAGTACGCGCGTCTCGGATTGAGACGGTCACGAGGTCGTCGTCGCGTCCCGGAAACAACTCGCATCGCGTACATTTGGGTGTCCCGAGTTTTTGGGACATGAAAACGCTCGAGACTTCAGTTTTGGCCAAGCAAGTTCCCCTCTTTGTGTTGGTTGTTCTTGAGTTATTCTTGAGTTATCGCTCGCAATCACGCGAGATCGACTATAATTTACAGGATCTCCTGCAGTTTCGGGAACCGTCATCCGCTTTTTGCTATCCGACTCGATCGCGCGTACCCCACAACGCGTCGCACGAACCGTCTTCACCGGTGTTCGTCAGGTTTTCGACTAATCGCGTCGAACCTTCATCCTAACTCACTTCGGACCCCAAGCGGTTTCCACCGGTCGCGTCCCGTTTGTATCGCCCGGCGATAAAGATGATGTCTCTCACCGCCGCCCCTGTGATTGCCCGGGCGTCCGGCTCGCGTCCCCAAACGCGACACAACGCGAACAACGGCCCCAAACCGACGGTGCGTACTACACGAGACATATATGGGTTGTGCCGTCCGCATTCGTGTGCTGTCGCGGCCACAAATCCAGATACGACGGCTAAGTCGTGTGTCAACGATGCCGTTATCCAATCCAGTCGATCGTAGGTTTCGGAACCGACGAAAGGAGAACAACCTACTCGATCGCGTGACACGATGGACCATTGCTCGCATCCCCTTCCATGACTAACATCTTCCACCTACACACTCCACCCACATCCCCCACTTCACAGGTTCCCTCCCCCAAGCTCGCTGCGGCCGCCGTGGTGTTCGGCTCTAGAGCTCATTCGCATTTGGCCATGACCGGTGCTCGTGGATCTCTCGTGGCGCGCGCATCCTCCGCCGCTATGGACGGCGGCGCCGCGGAGGACCCCTGGAAAGCGCTCGGCGTCCCTCAAGGCGCAGACGCGGATGCGATAAAAAAGGCCTTAGACAGGAAGAAGCTTTTGTACAAAACCGAACCAGAGAAGCTCAAGGCGATGGAGACGGCGTACGAGTCGATTGTGCAAGCATCTTTAGCCGCGCGCCTGCGCGGTGACAAAACTGGGGTGGATAAATATATTTTAAACGCAGACACCGTGCCTTTGTTCGGCCCGTGGGCGCCCATCAAAAGCGAAGCGCCGCTGAAGGACAAGAAAGTGAACGTCGCGATTTCCGTTGCCGCAATTGGCATAACGCTGTTCACGCCTGGTACGATTCGAACCCTGCAACCCGTGATCTACGCCACCATCTTCCACGTGTTCCGCATGTTCATGAAGCTCGTTGATGTGGACCCTGGTCCGTCCGCGAACATCGACAAAGACGCAGCCGTGAAGCACAACAACAAAAGGTTCTTCAGGTCGTTCGCGTTGGTGCTAGGCACGTTCGCCGTGACTCTTGGGGCAACCTACTACGTCCCGAACATCATCTTCGAAATGTTCTCAGTCAAGGTGCCGGTGTGGTACCTGCTGAACCAGGAAGTGTTCGTCACCGCCATCGTGGCCACCGCGCTCGCGTGGCTCACGTGCTTCTACAGATAAAGGTTTGCGGGGAAGGAGGTGTAGATAGTTGAGGTTCATGAGAGGACTGTAATGACAGATGATGAGCGGTTTTCCTATGCTCTTACATAATTATTGTTCTATTCGTTCCTCTCAGAAGTGCCACTTCCTCAGCCCCATGCTGGGCAGCTCTGCGAAGCTGGTTGGTTTCGTCTGCACGCGCGCGCACGACCCGTCCCTGGCATCCTCCAGCGCATCCACCAAGTTGCCCAGTTTGTTCACCTCCGGTGCGACGTGCGTCCGTACCGGCGGGGTGTCCGGCGTGGTCGCGACGGACTCGCGGTGCTCCACAGCTTCAACCGCCAGCCGCTCCGCCTGCTCCGGAAACGTCTCGCGCCGCGCCCATGAGGATTCCATCAGCGGCACGTCGTCCCCTTCCGATTCCGCGTACTCCTGCCTGATGGCTTCGCCAGCCAGGTTAGCCGCCTCAGTGACCAAGTTCTCAGCCTCAACATGGTCCACGTCCCAGTTACGCGCGGGGTCGTTATTCATGTACGTCCCTAAACTCGCGATTGAGATTTTTCCCATTCCCGAAGGTTTCTCCAATGTATGACCAATCAAGGCCAGCCCCGGCGCCAGTTTGAACCCCCCCCCGACCGCGGCAACCGCTTCGTTGCTGTTGCCCCAGTTCACTGCCTCTTCGCTGATCGCATCCCGCTCACGCTCATCCGGGAACAGCTCATCATTCCACAAGCGGTTGACGAAGAAATCTTCAGACGGACAGGGGCAACTCCACGCGCCGGTTTCCCCGTTCGCCACAATCGGCGTCTCAATCAACGGCGTCTCTTCAGTCAAATCTTCGTGGTTGATTTTGGAGTAATCGTTGAAGAACCCCTTGGCGTAGCGCCACTCGTCCTTGGTGGATTCGAGAGGCACGTATGACTGGGCGTACGCTGACCATTTCTTCGCGAAACTCCGCATGGCGAATTCGCTTCCGACAAACAGCTTCGGCGCCACGAAACCGGCGCGCGCGCGGCACGGATCTTTCTCAAAGCTCTTTCGCCTCTGTTCGCTGTGGCACTTGAAATGAACCCTAGTGGGCATCTTCTCCATTGACGTCACGTCGTACGGGTGCTCTAACAGTGACTTCAACAACCCTGCTCCAGCCTGATCGAAATCCACCCAGGCGTAGTTCCCGGTTATCGGAATCGTGCCTTTTCGTGATGCGTCCGCCGCTTCCACCACGAAATTCGCCTTGTTGTACCACGCCGCCGCGGCGTTTGCGTTGGAACACACGCCGGCCAATTCGGAATCGTACGGTGCGCTGGCGAGGGGGGTGCGGGGGGGCTGTAGAGGGAGTGCGGATGACGCCTGTACGACGCACTGGAAACGGCCCCCACCTAATCTCGGCATAGGACTCGCGGGGTCACTTTCCGTCGGGCCGTTGCTGCCCGCGCTTTCACTCGCGCTCCGCCCGGCGACGTAGTGGGATTTGACGAACCGGCACAGCTGGTCTGATTCTGCGAAGAAGTACGTGTTTAGCCGTGATCTGCCTGCGTTGCACGCCGTGTCCTTCGCAGCTTGCACTAACGACAAAACGTCTTCGCCGGGTACGCCGGGGTATAGCGACGACACGAACGTGGTGTCCCTGATCGCCCGCGCTCGGGGACCGAAGTCACCTCTGTTCCCCGGGTCGCCGTCCGCGCGCAAAGGGTCGAACCAACGCGCGGCGTCGAACACCACGCCGTCGCTTTCTTTTAACGAAGAGACGCACGAAGCTTTTGAAGGGTCGAGGTCGACGTCGGACCAGGTAGCGGTAGATCCTCCCGTGTCCACCACGGGCTGCTCGGGAGCTTCTTCTACGTGGTGCAACGCAACTGTTGCAGACAAGTCCTTCGACGTAAAGTCCTCAATCGACAGCGCCATCTGGGTTTCCTGTTCGCCGGCATCAGGCACGTCAGCTGCTCCGTCCCGTTTCGCAGCCTCCACCTCTTCCGCCGCCTTAACTTGCGCCGCCCACAGCCGCTCTTCCTTCTCGACCTCCGCCATGTTTTCCTCCTGTTTCCGCAAATTCGCCAGCTCCGCGCGCTGCGCCGCCGTCGTCGGGTGCTGCACCACGTGCACGGCGTTTTCCGAGTCGTCCAAGTCCTTTGAAAAGGCATTTGAATCGCTCTTCCCATCCGCCTCCAGCGCGTCCTGGAACGCGCGTTCAGATTTGTACTTGTTCAACTTATCTGCATCGCCGTCGCTGATCTCCAAATCCGGAGTGTCCAACTCTGAGACGCCGAGATCCGCAGAGGTGGACGCGGCTCCGTGCTTGTGGTGGGTCGTGGACGAGGCCTTGGTTCCGTGCGTTGCTTTTCCAACTTTCGTAGTACTCTTCGCCTCGAGTTTCTTCAAAGCCTTCGCCTCCATCTCTGTCTTCTCCTCTTCACTCACCCTGAGCCACTTCCCGGTCGGCCCATCCGCGTCCTCGCCAGTCACCACGAACACCTCCGGGAGCAAATCAACACCCTTGCTACGAGCGTGTTGGTGCTTGGCGTCGTGCTTCGTTTCGACCGCGCGCACGGAGCTCACATCGCGTCCGGAGAGCGCGAAGGACCCGCCCGTCGCCGCACCCACCACCGTCGCTAAAACCAACACCGCGACAAGCGCCGCGGCGCCGACCCTCGCGCCGGACGAGGCGAGCCACCCAGATTGTCGTCTGGTTTCCTCTTGCGTCCCACGAGTGTCCCGGGTCGACTCCGTACCCGCCCGGCCGTCCTCCGCGGACAGCAGAGGAGAAACCTCAGGGGCGTCGCCACGGCGACCCACGCCCATCTTCGCTATCATCGACGACGACATCACGGTCGCGCCAAAGGCTAATGGGTGGGAGGCGCGACGGCGGTCGTTGAACGAGATCAACATTGTCGAGACCCACAAGAAAATCAGTCAGCGAAAAGTCGGGGTGTTTCATGAATTTCGAGGGTGCCGAGGAGACGGTGGGATGTGAAAATCCCTTTGAAAATAGTCGATCAACGTTTTTGAGACAAAATCCAATCGTGCGGAATTTGGGTTTTTACTTTCAAGACCTGAAATCTCTCTCTTTGAGGCAATGAAAGCGCGTGACTTTTCACGAATGAACCGCCACACTCTTGAACACTTGTCGATGGCGGCCGGGCTCCTGCCCGTGGTCGCCGCCGAGCAATGCAGCGGCGACGACACGTTGCGGGCGGTTCACAACCTTGGGTGTGTCCACGTCACCGGTGTGGTCGCCCCTGAGGCGTGTACACGGGCGTACAACCGGTGCGAAGCCTTGTTGAGGGAGGGGCTTGATGATTGTGGGGTCACCTCCATCGCGGAAACCCCTGATGGGAACTCCGAACACGCGGTCGCCGCATCCAGGACGCACTTCGGAGACGTGTTCTCCCCCCTCAATCGACGGGATATGAAGGTCCCGTTAGATGACGCAGTGATAGCGGTGATAGGCCCCGCGCTTGAAGTCCTGGCCCCACTCTTGGAGCAGCACCTCACCCCAGATTGCGGGCTGTGCGAGCTCGCGTGCTTGGTCAGCGACCCGGGCGCGGAGGCGCAGCCGCTACACCCCGACACGGCAATCGCTGGTGACAAGGACAACACATGTACCGTAATCACTGCGTTTATCTCGCTGCAGCAAATCGACACCATACACATGGGCCCCACGGAGGTTGTGCTCGGTTCGCATTGCATTCACGCGCATGATGCATTGAGATCTCCGAACCGGTGCAGAGGCGGCGGCGCTGAGAGATTAATCGAGGCTGGGTACGGAGCGCCGGTTCCCGCAATGCTGGGTATCGGGGACGTGCTCGTGATGGACTCAAGAGTGGTGCACAGGGGAGGCTCTAATGAGATGAAAAAACATTCAATGTGCGACAATGAATTCGGCGCGGCCATATTAGAAAGTGAAGTCAAACCCGGTCGACGCAGAATGCTTCTGTACGTCTCGTTCAAAGCGCCGTACACCACGGTACAGAGTAGCTTTTCGCTTTGCGATCCCTTGAAACACGGCCGGAACCTACGACTGCGTAGCCATAGTGAGTGGTGCAAAGGTCGAACTGAAAAACAAGCGCGCAAGGACCGAGACGCGGCGATTTCGAAAATCGAAACTGAACGAGACGACGCCCTTGCGGCGATATCGTTGAGCGCGGACAAGGCCATCGCCAAGGAAACAGAACGGTGGGAAAGACACAAAGATATGCATGGGTAGTATAGGTAGTTGTAGTAGCAATAGATCATCAAAAAATAAACAACGAAATCAGAACTATCGCCGGCCTTTCTTCCTGCGTTTCTTGCCGCGAGAACTCGACGAGCTGCTGCTGCTCGAGCTGCTGCTGGACGAGTCCGAATCAGAGTCAGAGTCGGATGATGAGCTGTCCGATGAGCTACTGGAGCTGCTTGAGCTGCTGCTCGGACTTCTCCTTCGTCGTTTCTTTTTATCCCTTTTGTATTTTTTATCGACGGGCGAAGGTGCTGAGGGACGCGCCGCTTTGGCTCCGTAGTCCTCGTCATCGGTGTCGTGTCGTCGGCGCGGCGAGCGTGACCGGCTGGGTGATTGCGAGTCGTGGTCCTTCCTTCGGTCTCTTCCTCCAGACCTGGACCTCGATCGACCTCTATCCACCTCCTCATGTTTCCTTTTCTCCGCCCGTTTCTTCTCCTTCAATGCGTGCTTCTCTTCCCTGTTCCGTATTCGTCTCATCTCTCGCGCCTCCTTCTCCGCCTTCTTCTGCGCCTTCTCCCTTTTCCGCATTTCCTTCCCTCTCTCCTCCTCGCGTTGCCTCACTTGTTCCTCGTGCTCCATTCGCCTTTTTTCCTTGAGCTGTTGCTGCAAATCCCGGTCAAACGCGTCCCCCTCCCGGTTCGCCTTGGCGTGCGATATCCCAAACGCCTTGCGCAAATCGTCCATCTTTTCGGCTTTGCGTGCGGCGATGGCATGGGTGTCATCCTTCCGTGTGGCTTTGCTTTTCGCGTGAATCGCTTCCTGTTCGAACTTCGCTCTCGCTTCTTCTAGGTGCTCTTGAATTTCACCCTCCGTGTACGTACCCTCCTCCTCCAGGTCATCCTCCAGCTGCATCAGCTTGGCTTCTATTTCGCGCCGGCGGTTGTGCTCGAGAATTTCCGCATCCGGTTTGCGGGTGCCTTGGGAACCGGCGTGCAGCTCTTTCAGGTCCTTCCACTCCTCTCTGCGTAACCGGGACCCAGTTCGGTGGAACTTGTTCGAAGTGACGTAACCTGACGTCCCCGACCCTCGAGCGGTACCGAGACCGACGCCGTTGTACGACATGGCGGCGGTGCGGGCGAGATCTGAATTTACGAGCCGAGTGCGAAGCGAAAACTGAGACTTGAAACACTGGGGAGCAAAAAAGGAGGGCCTGTGTGTGTTGGGTCGGCTTCCCTGTCGCCCCACCGCCTGTGCTACATGATGACGGCGACACAAGACGCGGACGAGGGACGTTGACCAAGTGGAAAGAGATGTGAGGTGAAGAGCGACGAGGTGACGCCTGTTATTGTTGCTACGATGACGGTTGAAACTACAAGTCCGCCCTACTGATCCCCTATGGGATCGTCGAAATATCCTCGGTCACTTCGCGCGATCGAGCCTCGATCGTGCCGCCCTTATTGTTTTTTGACCGTCTAAACCGTTAATGCGCCCCCTTCTTCGCCGCGATCATATGCCTGTACTCGCTGGGCCAGACCGTGATGTACGCGGTGACGAACACGCCTCCCATAACGTGGTAAATGGGGGTGGGCGAGCCGGGCAGGATGTACTTGACGCGGTACTCGCTGAACGACGTCTTGGCGTACTCGGCGATGTTACGCACGGTGACGGTCTTCTGAAGAAAGTCAGGGACTTCCTTTACTTTCAGCTGGGAAAGCGCACGGATGAAGGAACTCATCGTACGAGACGAGGGGGACAACCGACGCGCGCTCGATCGTTGTGATGCGAGACAGCAGTAACATACAGTGTATCACACAGGGGCAAAATCTGCTGGGTCGATTTATATGGGACATTGAACCGTCGATAGACCCTGAAAGGTGGTTTTCGACCGCGATGGGGAAAAAACGAGAGACGAAGCGAGTGATGAGGTTGGCGTGAAGCCCTGTGTCAGGACTACCCCGTTTGAAGCGGCGTTCCATTCACGACAACAGAAGTGTCACTCGTCTGGTGGATGGGTATTTAGAGTATAGGATAACAAACAGAGATGATGCGAGTGGACAGACAACCAGCTTGACACTTTACGTTTTGAACCCTAACTAATCAATCAAACAGCTCAGACGCATCCCTCATCGCATCCTCGCTGTTTAACAATTCATTCCATTTATTCGCCCTGGTACTTCCCGTCGCTCCCCTTGGCCTTGGGGTCCTTCGCCGTGGGGCCCGCGCCCCCCGTGGTGGTGGTTTTCGTGCTCGCCTTGAGGAACGAGCGGAACAAGTTCGAGTTGGTTTGGTATATCATCTCGGGTGACTTTGTCTGTCGGCGGGGGAGGGAAGGTCAGGGCTGAGTTATTACTCCAAAAGCAGAGGGACTACACGGTACACGTCGAATGACTGACGTCGACGGGAGTGAAGACGACATGTGTGAGTACGTACCTACTGCGTGCGCGTGCGTTGCAGAGTGACGGACGTGATGAATCAATCATTCTGAGATGAAAAACCGAAATAAAAAGAACTGGTTCAAGTTTATTTGCAATCACATCAGTTACATGTATGTAATAAAGCTCCTATAGGTACCCTACCTTTCCTACATGTCCTTAACATCCGCGTCCACGTCAAACACCGCGCCTCCGTCGGACCCTGAGCCGTAGGACTTGCGGCCTTGTGATTGGCTGTTGCCGGGGGGCGCGCCGTAGCCGGGGGGCGGACGGGTCGCGCCTCCCATGCCCGGACCGCCCATGCCACCCATGCCTGGTCCACCCATCCCCCCCATCCCCCCCGGCATCCCCCCCTGCTGCTGCGCGAACCGCGCTCGGGCATCCTGCTGCATCTTCGCCGCGCGTTCCGCGAAGAACTGGGGGAACAGCAAATTCGTTAAAAACACGGCTGTCAATCCGAATGAAAGCAGCGTCCAGAAAAAACCACTCGCGAAGAGCCAGATGTAAAACACAAAGTTACACACCCGGCCGAGCGGCGTCTGTCTGAATTCTTGCAGCTTGCCCCACGCGGGCGGCACGGTGTTCTTGAAGAACTTGCTGACTCCCAATTGACCGTCTAAATTTACAATCGTTTGTCTGAAGCCCTTGGTTTGCTCGCGTAACTTTGCGCCTACGCCCCACTTTACCTCCAATCGATTGGCGCTCTCGCGGGCGAAGGACAAAACGTTGTCGAAAAGTTTTTGGGGTTCAAACGGGTTGTCCTTTTTCTTTTCGGATTGTTTATCCTTGGAAGTGCTTTCTTTAGTGTCCTTCTTCGTCTCTTTGGATGCACCACTGGATGATGCTCCGCTGGACGAGCTCGTGGAAGACGAAGACTCGGCGCGCGTAGATTGCGACGAAGATCCCGATTTTGTCTCCCCATCAGATACATTCTTCTTCTCCGAATCACTCAGCAGCACGAACTTCTGTTCCAGGTCGGACCTCTCAAAGCACGTGCTGGTGTCCACCCCCGCGTTCTGCAAAGCGCGTTTCATGTCCCCCACGGAAACGCGGTCGCCTTTGGAAGCGCTCATGACCAGACGCGAGCCTCGGCGGGAAGCGTCTCCTCGCGTGTGCGACGATGCAATCGCCACCGTGTTTGTCATCTGTGGTCGGCGCGGCGTGACGCACGCGCCGATCTCCGATCGCGAAGCGCGAACCACAGGGCTGGCCCTGACCGCGCCACGCGCGGTGGGGCTCGCCGCACTCGCGAGGGTTGTCATCGCCCTTGTTGCTTCTGTGACGTGCGTGTCGCGGAATGCGCGGCGGCGCGATCTGCATCCAACACGTGTGCTTTTTTCAGATTTTTGGAGGAAGCGACACTTGTCACATTGAGCACACCCTGGTCCACATCCTCCGCAGTAGTGGTGGCACTCCCCCGATGAGCTCCTTCTCATGCGCACAAGCGGCTTTGTCCCCCGTGCCTTGTCCCGCACGAGGCGGTTCCGCGTCTTCGTCCGGGGTGTGGGGCTGCTCCGGTTTCACCCCCGTGGCGCTGAAACCAATTGGCAGGTCGCCCGCGTATTACCCCCCAAATCGTGTGAAACCGAGTGACGGTTCCGACGGCGCGGACACCACGGCACGCCGGTCCCCGATCGCTAAGTTGTTCGGCGGTAACTCAGACTTGAAAGCGGAGGTTGCGAAGCTGGAGTACGAGCTGGAGTGTTCGCGTAATCACGTCACCGAGCTGGGTTTGGAGTTGAGAGAGGCGAAGACGGAGTTGGCGAAGGTTTCAGAATCGAGAGAGCTGTACAAGGAACGATGCAAACTGCAAGATAAAGAAATCTTCGCTTTAGAACGGCAAAACGAAGAAACCAAGAAGGGCTTTGATACCGGGATGGCAGTGGCGAAGCGGCAAATCAAAATGCTGGAGGGGAAGCTGAAGGATGCGAGCAAGTAGAGTAGCGAGGCGTGGACGCGAGGGACGGAATGTAATCATCAATCAGATTTAAATTTTAGACTTGGCCACAACATCACAAAACGTCTTTCATCAAAACACCTTTAGCAGGGGAAGAGTCGGTTCCCGTTGGCTAAAGTCACCGTTGACTTGTCTCCCAGCTGTATCTGCATCGTTTTGATCATGGGGTGCTCGTCTTCGGGGGCGATTACCATCGCCTTGTCGCCGCAGCGCAACTTGTGGGTTTCCCAATCGCCGACCTTTCTTTTGCAGCCCGGAAGATGTGGATATTTGCGTGTTAGTGAGGGCGACTGAGGACTGGTCCACAACGAACCCTGGAAATACGTGACGCGTGGGATCGGCTTACGGGAAGACGTGACGTGAAAAGCGTACCTGGAAGTCGCGGTCGCAGTAGTACCCTTTAATACCGCGCTCGCGGCAGGCGGTGCACTGCTTTTTCGCATCCGCTTTTCTGCAGTGCCGACACGGTTGCGTAGGCTTGGGGGCTCCCGGAGACGCGCCAGACTTTAGAAATTGCGTGTCGTCACGAAAGAAAATTTCGGCGGGCATACTGGGAGAGGATACGTGCTACGAAGACCTGTCGTGGGGAGGCGCGTGGGTTTGTGTGCGGCGGACTCGACTACTCAGATCTCTCGTTGTAAATGGTAAGACGAAGAGTCGTCCAAGAAAATTTCGGTTCGTTGACACGTCAGCTCAAAAGGGGTTCAAAAGCGCCCACCTTCGCCACACCTATAGGCGCGCTGATGGCGGCGAGGGTGCCCTTGGGGTCGCCTCGCGCGTTCCATTGGCGTCGGGCGCGTGCGTCGCGAGATAGGGGACCCCCACCTCTCCGCGTCGTTGGACCTGAAGCCGCGTCCTTGGCCGCGGACTCATCAGTCGCCCTGGTGAGTTACGTGTTGAGCGATTTCATCGCGCAAAAAGGAGAGGTCGCGCGCCCCACGTGCGACGAGTGGGACACACTATGTGTGGAGCCTCTGGAGCAGGGTCAGATGAGCGTGAACCGTTTACGAAGGTTCGCCGCGTTCGGCGCGCTTGACGGCGTGATTTCGCACTACTGGTACAGATGGCTGGATGACGCGGCGAGCGGTTGGCCGAGCTTGATAGAAATAACAACGAATGGTGTTTCGTCAGCAAATGACGCGTCGTTCGTGTCGGTGAATACCCTCACCGACACAGCAGTGACACAAATAACAACCACAGACGCCGTGTCACGAACCGTAGAGATGGTTGCCGCGGACATGTTGGTGTTTTCGCCGTGGTGGTGCGCTTTGTTTCTGTCGTCGATGGCGGCGATGAGCCACTGGGAAACAAAGGATAGTTCGGACGAGAGTAAGACTGTAAACACAACCTTAAACGCCATAAACAGAAGACTAACCTCTTCATGGAAACAGCTGTACATGGGAGACTTATTAGTCTGGATCCCTTTGAATGGAATGTTATACGGCCTGGTACCCGTGGACCACAGAGTCCAGGCGTTCGGGGTTATTAACTTACTATACACCGCGGTGCTGTCATTTTGGGCGGAACGCGTGCGGAAATTAGAACGCGCGGCGGACTTAGGAATCGACGTTCCGGGCGGGTGGAAGATCTTCGGAAGCAACAACGTGTTGAGCAAATCCAGTGCGCAAACAGACAGGACGCAGAACGAGACATCCGAGAAGAGCGTGGAAGAGGTATAAAATATTTTGGGAGTAGGTATTATCATGTAATAGTAGTGTACACGGGATCAATAAAAAGACATTCTAATCTAATTAATAAACCCCTCTGCTCCTTTCGCTTTGTCGAATTCTCTCCGCCCTCGCTGCTTGTTGCTCTTCCCGCTCCGCCTCTCTCTCCGCTTCCGCCAGCGCCTGTACGCTATACCGGAACGCCTCCGGGTTGTATGCGGGTGTTTGGATGAACGTGAGGAACAGGTTGGCGATGCGCTTGCGTAGTCCTGCCATAGTTCTGACATCGCGTCCTCTCACCAACAAATCGCTCTCCCGATCGATGAGCTCACAAATTTCTTTACTCAACTTGTCGCTGAACTCCTTAACCGTCCACTTTACGTGGTTCAGCACTTCCAACCTTTCGTCGATACCTAAACCGTCTAAGACACACGCATCATACAGTGCTTTTAACTCCCGGGCTCGGATGACTTCAGTAGTGTCCACTACCACGACGGCGCCGTCTTTCTTTTCCCAGTTCTTACTAGTGGACATGTCATCCAAGGCGTTTTTAATCATTTCTTGTTGGTTCAATTCGTTCGCTCGCTTTTTAAGTTTTTCAATCGCGCGGAGCATTTTTGTTTCCTTGGCTAACAGGGCGGCCATAGCTTGTTTTCGTGCGTTGCTTGCGTGCATTGCGTCCTTCGTGTCACTGGCTAACGTCACTGGATTAGCAGTGGCATACAGGTTTGCCCCTAGCTTCCGCCGGCGTTCGTTCTCGGCGATTGGTTTCGATTCTTGAACGCCGCCGTCGTCCACCACCGCCGGGTAAATAGAATCAATGACCTGCATCTCTTTCACCCGCCACTGCTCAAACTCACTGCGCAAAAGCGCGAAATCACTCGCCGTCCCGGGCCGCATCCGTCTCTCAATCGCGAAGTGCCTTCTGTGGATCTCGCGAGCTTGAGCAGCTTCCAATGCTTCTTTTGCAATGGCAATCTCATTATCCCTCTTCACGCGCAAAAAGTCACGCCTCTTCCGATCCCGCATTCCCCGCACAAACCGCTGCAACGTGACGACTTTCGCGGCTTTGACGTTTAAGGTCTCATCAGCAGTGACGTATCGACCCGTGCGCACATGCACGTCGTTTTCGTCATCCAACAACACGTCAGTTCTGGTCATCTGCGTCGCCATTTCCCTCTGCGTCTGCGCTTTCCTAGTCCGCAACTCAAACGTCTGCGTTTCAGTAGTGAACTTTTCGACGTACTCTTTTTTCTTTTGAGATTGCGTTTGCGTGCTCGCGTGGTGGTACTTGGTGCCGTCCCGGGTGTCCTTGTACCCACCCTGGTACCGCGGCTTTTCAGATCGCGACGAGTCGATGATGACGGTCAGTATCTTTTTACCACCTGAATTCGAATCTTCAACCTCCACTTCGATGTACTCGGGTAATTGCTTCGGCTCGTCATCCTTCTCGTCTTCAATCACTTCTTCCGCGGTGAATTTCACCACGAGTTCCATCTCGCACGGCGACCCGGGTTTCACGCCGACGTCGAGCAGCGCGATGTCATCCGGGAAGTCCTCGTCGTTGAGTTTTAGCGATAGGGCGTCGTATGGCAAGGGTAGCTCAGACACAACCTTTTCCTTTAGATCGTGGCCAGTAAACGCGGCTTTGACGTTTAACACGTGCGCGAAATTTTCGGGGAGGATCACCAAAGTCACAGTAACATCGGGCGTGTTGTCGGGGGGGAACTCATCGATCGGGCCATCTGGTTGTGGTGGGTCGTTTGTGGTACCCACCGCTCCTTCAGTGGCCGAGTCCTGTATCGTCCCTGTGTCCGCGACTAGCGACGTGTCCGTGCCGTTTAGGGTGGACTCCACATCGTTGCCCTCCTCGCCTTCAGCCTCGTCGTACGCATTGGTCGGCAAAGGGTCGTCGTTTGCCAAGGAATCGTCCAAACCGGGTGTCAACGATGCGTCAGGGTCCTCGTCCGCCAAACCCGACTCGCCCTCGAGCTCCTCCAAACTGTTCTCGCGCTCAAAGGGGGGGAGCGAGGGCTCCGCGACACCCGCCTCTTCGGGGGAGTCGCTCATCGCACCAGCCACAGCTCGCCCCTGCGCTGCCCGATATGGCTCCTTCAATTTCGCTAGGAAACCAAGATGGCGCCGAGTTTGACGGTCTAAATCGAGTAGTTAATCGCCGAGAAAATCCGGAACCGAGACGGAGAAGAGCTCCGATACTCACACAGTCGCGCGCATCCCCGCTGACACTTGTGTGCTTTCAAATGGCGGCTCCGGGAGGCATCGGTGCTACTGCGTTCGACGAAGGAACCTGGTACCACGAAATTCTTGAAGATGGTTTGGCGTTGTCCTACAGGGTGCGTCCCGATCGCGATGCGTCACGTTGTTTTTCTCGGGGTTGACATGCAACCCACACGGCGGCGCCATCGGCAAGCGCCGCACCACATCCCCCACCTCGATGGATCTTCGCCTCATGGTGATATCGCTCATCGTCGTAAGCGTGTGCCTCGTGCCGTGTCTCCACCTATAGTCTCCAGGGTCTCCACATATCCACGTTAACTCACCATCATCATCACACTCCCTACTCCGCCGCCGCCGCCTTCAGGTTGAGGAGGTTCTCCATCGCGGCACGTCCAAGTTCCAAACCGTAGAGGTTGTGAAAACCGTGCCGTTCGGCTCGCTCCTAATCACCGACGGCTTGATGCAATCCTCGGAAGTGGACGAGTACGTGTACCACCAGAGCCTGGTGCATCCCGCGCTCACCGCGCACCCCAACCCCAAGAAGGTTTTCATCGCAGGCGGTGGAGAGGTGCGTTTCCTTCGTTTTCACTTTTCCGATTGTTTTTGTAGCGCGCGCATACTTCAATCGTGCGGGATGATGCGATGCTAATAAAGGCCCGTGAGGCAGCCGCAGCCC
>TARA_B110000977_G_scaffold61288_2_pt1 | contig 47355 bp, 51 predicted proteins | sample TARA_B110000977 | Tara Oceans TARA_B110000977 (sample SAMEA4397798) | marine metagenome | biome: Polar Biome; feature: [SRF] surface water layer (ENVO:00010504); material: water (ENVO:00002006), including particulate matter (ENVO:01000060) such as... | depth 5 m | reverse complement strand
GAAATGCACTAGAAATGCACTAGAAATGCACTAGAAGATTCTTTTATCTATGACAGTGAAAGCTAACATTACTGCAGGTTAATTATTCGTCTAAAGCACGAGGTTTTTGATACCAAGATCGAGAAATTTAAATATCTCTTTAGGCAATAACCAGTAGAAGATTGTGACTTATTGCCGCAGGCTTTAAGCGACGCCGAGCCACACTTGCTTACCAGACTTTTCGCTATACCAGCATACAGCGCAAAGCACGTTCTAAGCCATGCTTAATCCATGTTGCTGAGGATGGCATCTTTAACATCAGCAAGCTTGGCATCAATCGTGATCAGCTTGCTGGTGGCTTGTTTGATGGCTGTATCAGGATCTTTCAGACCATGGCCTGTCAAGGTACAGACAACGGTACTTCCAGCAGGAATTTTGCCACTCTCAATGTCACGCAAGGCGCCAGCAACGGAGGTTGCTGATGCGGGTTCACAGAAAACCCCTTCGGATCCGGCTAAGAGACGCTGAGCAGCAAGGATTTCATCATCACTGCACTCATCAAACCATCCACCTGATTCTTTGTGAACCTTCCAGGCATTATCCCAACTCTGTGGATGACCAATACGGATAGCGGTTGCTAATGTTTCTGGGGCATCAACCATTTCACCGCGCATAAAGGGGGCACTTCCTGCCGCTTGATAACCAACCATCTGCGGACGTTTGGCACTCTTCACACCCTGTAAGAACTGACATTTGCCAGAGCAAAGACTGCAAGACTGGGTGCATTGATTGGCGTATTCTGAATAACCAATCCAATGCGCCGTAATATTGCCCGCATTCCCAACCGGTAAACAGTGAAAGTCTGGAGCAACACCGAGCTCATCAACAATCTCAAAGGCTGCTGTTTTCTGCCCCTGTAAGCGGTACGGATTAATACTGTTTACAATATCGACCGGCGCTTCTTTTGCAACCTCTTTAACCAGTCGCATACCATCATCAAAGTTACCTTTAACCTGAATCACAACAGCACCTTGAATCATCGCTTGAGCTAATTTACCCATGGCGATCTTGCCCTCTGGGATCAATACAAAAGCCGAGATGCCTGCACGTGAGGCGTAGGCTGCAGCAGAAGCTGAGGTGTTACCAGTAGAGGCACAGATAATTGCACGACTGCCATCTTGTACGGCCTTGGTCACTGCCATAGTCATACCACGGTCTTTAAATGAACCGGTGGGATTAAGCCCCTCATATTTAAGCAGTAGACGAATATTATACTTTTTTAAGAGCTCAATATTATGGCACTCAATCAGTGGCGTATTGCCTTCACCAAGACTGATAATGCGACCATTAGGGTCAATTGGCATACGCGAGATATAGTTATTAATAAGCCCGGTATAACGATTTTCAGTTGCGTTTGTAGTCATAATTTAACCCAAAGATTCCACGCGGATACGGACAATGTCAGCATGTACCGCATCTAGTTTGTGCAAGGCATCCAGTGCAATTTGCATATTCGACTCTAAGCATACATGGCTGAGCATTACTAAGGATACGCAGCCTTGTTCATCTTCTTTATCTTTTTGTACGATCGCCTCTATGCTGATATTACAGTCAGCAAAACAACGCGTTATATCAGCTAATACCCCTGCCTCATTACTCACCTGAAGTCGCAGATAGAAAGCCGTCATGACCGCTGACATCGGCAGTATGGTTAAGTCTTTAATGGCATCAGGTTGAAAGGCAAGATGGGGCACACGGTTGCCAGGGTCACTGGTAAAGGCACGACAAACATCAACCAGATCAGCAACGACAGCTGATGCTGTAGGTTCAGCACCGGCACCAGGGCCGTAATAAAGTGTTGGTCCTACGGCATCAGCATTGACCAAGACAGCATTCATCACGCCATCGACATTAGCAATCAGGCGACGCTCTGGAATCAACGTCGGATGCACACGCAACTCAACACCCGCCTCAACTCGACGCGCGATGCCTAGATGTTTTATCCGGTAACCCAATTCTGCAGCATACTCAACATCACTTTTCTGAATCGCTGAAATACCTTCGGTGTAGACCTTTTCAAATTGCAGTGGCACACCAAAAGCAATCGATGCCAAGATCGTTAACTTATGCGCCGCATCAATACCCTCAACATCAAAGGTCGGATCAGCCTCGGCGTAACCAAGTGCCTGAGCTTCACTGAGCACATCATCAAAGTCACGACCCTTATCACGCATCTCGGTGAGGATGAAGTTTCCAGTGCCATTTATAATGCCAGCCAGCCATTCGATTTGGTTACCTGCAAGGCCTTCGCGAATTGCCTTAATGATTGGGATACCGCCGGCAACAGCAGCTTCAAAGGCAACACTGACGCCTTTTTTCTGGGCTGCGAGAAATATCTCATTACCATGCAAGGCGATTAAGGCCTTGTTGGCGGTCACCACATGCTTACCGTTGTTGATAGCGCGCAGCACTAGATCTCGAGCGAGATCAGTGCCACCAATCAATTCAAGTACGATATCAATATCAGGATGGTTAACAATTTCATTAGAGTCTTCAGTTAGCAAGATGCCTTCTATATCGACATCACGTGGCTTCTTAATATCACGCACACTAGCTGCTAGGAGTTTAATCTCTCTACCTGCACGACGTGCAATCTCCTCAGCATTACGACGCAGTACGGTGGCCGTGCCACCGCCAACGGTACCTAACCCAAGGATGCCGACATTTACTGGCTTGATCTGTTCATCTGACTTATTCATTCATTATCCGTTTGTCTAAACATTTTCTTAATGCCACGTAAGGCTTGCCTAATGCGATGCTCATTCTCAATCAAACTAAAGCGCACATGATCGTCTCCATAGTGGCCAAAGCCGATACCGGGTGATACTGCAACCTTAGCGACTTCCATCATATGCATGGAAAAATCCAACGATCCCATCGCAACAAAAGCGTCAGGGATTTTAGCCCAGACAAACATAGTTGCCTTTGGAGGCGTCACTGCCCAGCCCAGCTCATTCAAACCACTGACTAGGACATCACGGCGAGATTTGTACATATCACGAATCTCATCAACACAATCCTGCGGGCCATCCAATGCTGCGATCGCTGCAATCTGAATCGGTGTGAACATGCCGTAATCTAGATAAGACTTGAGGCGCGCTAAGGCAGCTACCAAGGTTTTATTACCGCACATGAAGCCAACTCGCCAACCTGGCATATTGTAGGTCTTAGACAGCGAGTAAAATTCTACTGCAATATCTTTCGCACCTTCCACCTGCAAGATAGAAGGTGGCTCATAGCCATCAAAGGTGATTTCGCCATAAGCAATATCATTAACAACCCAGATCTTATGTTCTTTCGCAATCGCAATAACTCGCTCAAAGAATTCCAGCTCGACACATTCAGTTGTCGGATTACCCGGAAAGTTAAGGATCAATAACTTCGGCTTTGGCCATGAGTTTTTAATCGCTTTTTCTAATTCGGCAAAGAAATCAGTATCCTCGCGCGCGGGTACATAGATGACTTCAGCGCCGGCTATAATGCAACCATAGGGATGAATTGGATAAGCTGGATTAGGCACTAGTACAGCATCACCCGGACCAAGAACAGCCAGTGCCAAATGCGCCAAGCCCTCTTTTGAACCAATCGTGACAATGGCTTCATCTTCTGGATCTAGCGCGACATCAAACTTACGCTGATACCAGTCGCAGATTGATTTTCTCAAGCGAGGAATACCGCGTGATAGAGAGTATCTATGCGTATCATCACGCATCGCAGCTTCTGCTAATTTATTTTTAATATGCTCAGGTGCACCTTGATCAGGATTACCCATGCCAAAATCAATAATATCTTCACCCGCGGCTCTAAATTCAGCTTTTCGCTCGTTTACGATATTAAAAACGTAGGGTGGTAATAGCTTAATTCTTGGAAAATCGTCCATGCGTCAGCACTTCATTAAAACAAAGGCGATATGATACGCGAATACGCCCGTATAAATAAGTAACTTCCACCGCAAATTTCCTGTTTTAGTAGTCTTGCCAGCGGATGAAAACCTAATGATCAGCTAAATAAAGGATCGTTGAATCGATCTCTATCAGCGTTTAAGTCAGTAAAAGGCGTCAATTCAACGGCTTTACCTTAGATTAAGCGTGCTTTATCGCCTTTAACGCGGTAGATAACGCAAAGGATCGACTGGGTCACCATTTTTACGGATTTCAAAATGCAGCTTGTTGCGATTGGTCCCAGTACTTCCCACTTCAGCTATCTTCTGTCCGCGCTTAACGTCATCGCCCTCCACTACCATTAGCTTGCGGCTATGCGCATAGGCACTGAAATAGGTCGCGTTATGTTTAATGATGAGCAAGTTTCCATAACCACGAATGCCGTTGCCGGCATAAACAATACGTCCGGAAGCCGCGGCCTTCACCGCAGTACCCTTGTTGGCGGCAATATCAATGCCATTGCGGTCTGCTGAATACTGACTGATCAACTGACCTTTAAGCGGCCAGCTCCATGAACCTGGTGCCTTGACCACCGCTAATTTTTTCTTTGCTTGTGTAGCCTGTTGTTTACGAGATGACGACTTGCTCGTCTTTGCCGTCTCTGTTTTAGCTTTATTCGACCCTGAATAAGCTAGGCGAAGTCGTTGTCCCGGTTTAATAACATAGGGGTCTTTTAGATTATTCCAGCGCGCAATACTTTTGGCGTTGAGACGATAACGCCAGGCAATAGCAAATAAGGTATCGCCTTTTTGCACGATGTAGTAGCGCGTCTGTTTATTGGGCTGAACGACACCGGTGTAGCAACCACTTAAACTAAGACCCAGCGCTAGAATTAGACTCAGAAGTATTTTTGAAAGCATTATCTTCACTTTAAATTAACCCCAATAATGGCGAGTACAATGAGAACAACCAGCAACCAGCCTATGTACTCAATGTAGCGCAGCAGATGCCGCTCTATTTTTTGTCCAAACAGCTTAATCAATAAGGCCAGCAAGAAAAATCGACTACCCCTGCCTAAAACTGATGCCAAGATAAAGGCGATCAAGGGCTGGCCCATGGCACCGGCAGTTACGGTAAATAGTTTATAAGGGATGGGCGAGAAACCAGCTATCAGTACAACCCATAGCCCCCAGCCCTGAAACCATGCCCTAGCCTGCTGATAAAGCGGCCAATAACCATTATCTTGTAATAGTTGCTCGGCAAGATCTAGACTATAGCGGCCGATAAAGTAGCCCAGAATGCCGCCAAGAACAGAAAATACAGTTGTCAGGAAGGCAAAATAAAATGCACGATGCGGCTGCCTTAAGGCCATAGGCGCTAACATCACATCTGGTGGGATAGGAAAAAATGAAGATTCTGCAAAGCTCAACACACTGAGATAAAACGTCGCCCTGCGATGCTCTGCCCAAGCCATCACACGCGCATAAAGATTGCCAAAAAGATTCATTTTTTGCTTGGTCTCAACTTTTGGCTTCATTCACGAAGGGCACAAAGACGACGTCTTCGAGTTTGTTTTTTTCGAAACCTGCTGCTGTTCGCGTCAGTGTTAGTAATTGTTGCTTATCATCTTGTTCACCCACTGGAATGATCATGCGACCACCCATCGCTAACTGCTGCTGCAATGACTCTGGAATCTCACTCGCCGCAGCCGTTACGATGATAGCGTCATAAGGCGCATAGTTCTGCCATCCCCAGGTACCATCTGATAATTTGCAGTGCACATTATGTAGGTTCATAGAATGCAGAAGCTTGCGTGTCTGCTGGTATAATTCTGGAATACGCTCCACTGTATAGACGTCTTTAACCAGCGCGGCTAACAAGGCTGATTGATAGCCCGAACCGGTGCCAATCTCCAGCACTTTTTGTGGCTTATCATCAGCCAATAAGGCCTCTGTCATGCGTGCAACGGTATACGGTTGAGAGATGGTCTGACGATAGCCTATAGGTAAGGCATCATCCTCATAAGCGCGGGACGCTAAGGCTTCATCCACAAACAGATGCCGTGGCAAGACACGCATCGCCTGCAACACACGTTCATCTTTAATGCCTTTATCTCTGAGCCGCGCTATTAATCTATCTCGTGTTCGCTGCGAGGTCATACCAATACCCGCACTGGCATGATTCATTTGCTTAGTCCTGACTCTTCAACCCAAGACTGCAACGTCTCTAGGCTGCGATAGCGAGTCAAATCCACATGGATTGGGCTGATCGAGACATAGCCTTGATTAATCGCGTGAAAATCAGTGCCCGGGCCAGCATCTTGTTCAGGGCCTGCTGCCCCAACCCAATAAATCGGCTTACCTCTAGGGTCCTCTGCTCGAACAGCAGGCTCAGCTTTGTGCCGATTACCCAAACGCGTGGTCTTAAATCCTTTTATTTTTTCTAAAGGCAGATCAGGAATATTAACATTCAGGATCATATTCTCCTGAATAGGATTCAATAACAGACTACTGATAAGTCGTGCGCTTAAGCTAGCGGCCGCCTTAACATGCTGAGGCCTAAATGAAGTTTGTGATATCGCTACGGCAGGCAGACCCAAAAAACGTCCTTCCATCGCAGCAGCTACGGTACCTGAATAAATTACATCATCGCCTAGATTAGCTCCCGCATTGATCCCAGAGACCACCATATCTGGCGTCTCCTCTAAAAGACCAGTCAAACCTAAATGCACACAATCAGTCGGCGTGCCATCAACGGCATAACTGCGTTCTGCATAAGCCTGTGCGCGCAGTGGTCGCTCCAGCGTTAAGGAGTTACTGGCTGCACTACGGTTACGATTGGGTGCGACGATAGTAATCATCGCTAAATCTTGTAAAGCTGCGGCCAGCTCAATTAATCCTTGGCCTTGATAGCCATCATCATTACTTAGCAAAAGGTGCATTCGTTCTTGTTCTCGCAGGCTGTACACTTGGCATGGAATTACTAAAGATTATACTATCAGCTTAGCGCTTGAAGTACGTAGAATATGCATAAGCAAATAGGTTTAAATGAGGCTTGATTATGGCAAATAGAGATGATGATGAAAATAAGGACGCCAGTTTTGCCGAGATGATGGGTGATATCAAACTCATCACCTCTGATCGTGTCATTTCAAACAAGCCAAAACCCTACCCTACCCCACGACAGCGTGATTTAGACGAGCAACGAGTCCTTGTCGAGTTATCCCATCCAATGATAGAGGATGAGGACATGCAAGCCGGTGATGTACTCAGCTATTGCCAGCCAGGCATCCAAAAACAAGTCTTTCGAAAACTAAAGCGTGGCCAGTACTCGATCAATACTGAACTTGATCTACATGGTCTGACCCGTGCCGAGGCAGAAGTTGAGTTAATCGACTTTATTGATTACGCCCTTACTGAGAACATTCGCTGTGTGCGTATTATTCATGGCAAAGGCCTCAGTTCAAATAATAATGGCCCAGTAATAAAGCCATTAGTTAATCGTTGGCTACGACGACGTAATGACATTCTTGCTTTCTGCTCAGCAAGGCCCGTTGATGGTGGCACCGGTGCGGTCTATGTATTACTCCGCTCTAAGCATTAAGCTAATCATTAACCAGTGCAGTGTTTTGCCAGTTATCATGATTTAATCAAGTAAAAGCCCAATCATCCCCTGATCCTAGTCAGCAGCAAGTCTGATTAGGAAAAGAAAAGACCCGAGTAAAGAAGACATGAGTAAAGAGCCTATTCAATACCAAGCCAGCTGCATGGATGATTATGACCCATCATCAATGGATGCTGCTGTTGCACAAAAGCATATCTTAGACAGTGTGCAAGCTATCGAAGATGTCGAAACTGTGACCATCCGTAATGCCTTAGGTCGTATTCTAGCCAGCCCTATCAGCTCTGAACTCGATGTCCCCGGGCATACTAATTCAGCCATGGATGGCTATGCCGTTCGCAGTGATGACCTGCCTAGCGCAGGTACGCAACGCTTAAAAGTGATCGGCACGGCCTTTGCAGGGAGGCCATTTACCTCAGCCGTTGCTGAGCAAGAATGTGTGCGCATCATGACAGGCGCGGTAATGCCACTGGGCTCTGACAGTGTAGTTATGCAAGAACATGTGCAGCGTGAAGAGGACGAGATTCTTATTGATGATCAACAACAGGCCGGACAAAACGTCCGTCTTGCCGGTGAGGATATTGCAAAAGGTGATTTTGTTTTTCAGTCTGGGCGTCGACTCAGCCCAGCAGATATAGGCTTGCTCGCCTCGCTGGGCATTGCTGAAGTCTGTGTCATTCGCAAGCTGAAAGTCGCCTTCTTTTCTACCGGTGACGAACTGGTATCGATTGGTCAGCCACTAGCCAGCGGCCAGATCTATGATAGTAATCGCTACACTCTCTGGAGCATGCTCAGCGAGCTTAATATTGAAGTCATAGACTTAGGTGTGGTGCGTGATGCCCCTGAATTAGTAGAGCAAGCCTTTAAAGAAGCGGCAGCTAAAGCAGATGTCATCCTTACCTCAGGCGGTGTTTCTGTTGGGGAAGCTGATTTTGTTAAAGAAACACTGGCTAGCCTCGGTCAGGTTAACTTCTGGAAAGTAGCGATGAAACCGGGGCGGCCACTTGCCTTCGGTCAAGTAGAACAAGCCTATTTCTTTGGACTACCCGGTAACCCAGTATCGGTGATGGTGACCTTTTATATTTTCGTACAGGCAGCAATAGAAAAAATGATGGGTGGCGAGCCACGTCCCCGCATTCGTTTACAAGCGCGTTGCAAGAATCAATTACGTAAACGTGCAGGTCGGGTTGAATATCAGCGTGGCGTTTTTGAAGTGGATGCTGATGGTGTTTATAGCGTGAGCAAAACAGGCGCCCAAGGGTCCGGTATATTACGTTCCATGTCGGATGCTAATTGCTTTATCTTTCTACCAATGGAGAGTGAAGGCGTTGCTGCTGATGCTATGGTTGAGATTTGGCCATTTGACTCTTTTCGCTAAGAGTAGATTTCAAGCCCAAGCTCTTAGCCCTGAGCTTTTAATCGCTGAAGATCTTCTGCGGTATCGATGCCGTGACCACTGTCTTCTTGAGCCACTGCAATAGCAATGGCATCACCGGCTTGCAGTGCACGCAGCTGTTCCAAACGTTCGCTGGTTTCTAGGGATGAGGCAGGCTTAGTAACAAAGCTTTGCAGGTAGCCAGCACGATAGGCATACAGCCCAACATGCCGATAAACTGCTAAGTCTGCTAAATTAGTGAGCTGATCAGAGGCTATATGCGGCAAGCCAGATCGGCTAAAATATAAGGCGAGGCCTTGATCTGTTTTGGTTACCTTGACGACATTTGGATCTTCATAATCACGCAACTCAGAGATCGGCTCACACAGTGTTGAGATCTGAGCATTCGGCATATCCTGCAATAACTGTGCAACCTGCTGAATATTAGCAGAAGGCATTTTGGGCTCATCTCCTTGCAGATTAACGATGATAGTATCATCGTCCCAACCCTGCATAGCGGCTGCTTCAGCAATGCGATCAGTACCGGAATGATGTTCAGTAGAAGTCATACAGACTGTCGCACCAAAAGCCTCTGCCACAGTAGCAATACGCGTATCATCAGTCGCGATTAAGATAGACTGCGGTTGAGCAGCCAAGGCACGCTGGTAAACATGCTCAATCATGCTCGCGCCTTGGAATCTTAGTAAGGGCTTACCCGGTAATCGACTCGAGTTAAAGCGTGCAGGAATGACAATATGAAAATCCGCCATCATCGTTGCTTCTGATATTCCTCATATTCAGCAGGACTTAACTCACGTGCCTGATCTTCGATCATTACTGGAATATCATTCTTAACGGCATAGGCCAAGCGTGCGCTGAGTGAGATCAGTTCGGACTTTTCTTTATCAAAAATCAAGGGGCCTTTAGTCACAGGACAGGCTAGGATTTCAAGAATTTTAGTATCCATTTTTTGTCTATAGCATTCGGTTGAAGGTCATCTTAGTGTAGCTCAACATGAGGTGACTTGCGCGCTATTTAATAGCCTCTAATGCCTTTGTATCAGCAGCAATTGAGATATTCAAAAGACCAACAGCCGCCGCCGCATCTAAAAGCGACATCAGTGATTGATGACTGCTCTGAGCATCAGCACGTATGACCACGTTAAGATTACCATTTTCAGAACGAAGTGCTTTTAGATGCTCGCGCAAAGCGGTTGCAGAATGATTTTGAAGTACTTGATTATTCACGGCATAACGCCCTTCTTTATCAATCAACACCTCAATACTAATAAGCCTGTCTTCTTGTCCCAGTGAACTCACCTCAGGTAGATCAATGGATAAGGTGGTTTCTTGTTTGAATGTAGTCGTCAGCATAAAGAAAATAAGCAGCAAGAAAACAACATCAATCAGTGGGGTTAGATTGATCTCGTCATTATCTTCTTCTGCGGCTAAAAATTTCATGCTTTATGCCTTCTCTATTAGGGAGCTATACGGTCGATGAGTAATATCGCTTGAGTTTCCATCTGCAGTACTAAGCCTATAACTTTTCGACGAAAATAACGGACAAAAATAAGGCTGGGTATTGCCACCAAAATACCCGCTGCCGTAGTAATCAATGCCTTAGCAATGCCGCCAGCTAAAGCTTCCGGTTCACTAACAGTCATCGCACTCATCGCCATGAATACATCAATCATGCCTAGCACTGTGCCAAGCAAACCCAGCAGTGGCGTTATTACCGCAATGGTTCCTAAGGTGGTCAAAAAAAACTGCAGCTGATGCACGATCTGACGACCAACTTCTTCCAGTCGTTCTCGCGCAATTGCCTTACTAGCCGTTCGTTGCTGTATGGCTACATTAATCATCGCCGCAAAGGCTGAATCATCATCAATGCTAGCAATCTCACTATCAACTGTCGCTAGATGCTGCTTTAGTACGCTTATTTTCTGCAGCAGTTCTGGCGGCATAATACGATCCTGTCGTAGACTCCAAAAGCGCTCAAATATAATACCCATGGCAATAACCGAAGACAGTAGGATCGGCCATATCATCCAGCCACCAGATTGAATAATCTCTAACATCTAACCTCATCAGGGGTTCGTTTATTTGCAGTGAGCCAACATCGCTGTCGGCTGCCAATAGCGTCGGCTACGTTCTCGGTAGTTTGCATCTACACTAAGACTGTTAGGCTTCTTACTATCTAAGAGTATGCTTATTGCACCGGCTTCAGCCGTTGTAATACAAAAAATTCCGAGTTCTTTATAGCGCTCTAGAATAGTAGCATGCGGGAAATCATAGCGGTTATTGTGGCCATAGGAAAATAAGGCGATCTCTGGCTTAACAGCCTTTAAAAAAGCTGCTGTAGACGAGCTAGCACTACCATGATGTGGCACCTGTAAAATACGACTTCTTAAGGGCTTTGCTGGATCCCTACGATACCGCCGCAGAAGCTCATATTCAGCACTTTTTTCAATATCGCCAGTCAGTAGTATATGCCCTGCAGGATGATCAATGGATAACACGCAGGATCGATCATTATCACTGCCCTGCCAGTCTAAATCAGGATGTAGTATCTGAAAGCGTACCTGCCCCCAACGCCAAGATAAGCCAGAGTAACAAAGGGAACGGTTTCTAATATCGTCTTTTGCGAGCTTTTTATCGAGTTGGCTACGCATAACCTCTGCAACCATCTTGCTTTCGACTAAGGCTGCTAAGCCACCGACATGATCATTATCATTATGGCTGATAACCACCCGATCGATAACTCTTATACCCTGTTGCCGCAAAAATGGGGCAATTACCGCCTGTCCCATATTGAATCCTGACTGGTATTTTGCACCACTGTCATACAATAAAACCTTTCTGCCCTGTTCACTCTGCACTTCAACAACGATTGCAGATCCCTGAGCAACATCTAAGGTCGTTAACCTCAGCTGTCCCGTCTGTAACTTCTGTGGCTGATAAAACCAAGGAGCAAGCAATAGAATTAATGCTAGCAGTCGATGTCGACAGGGTAGCGGAAGAATCTGTAAAAGCAGTCCTATTTCAAAGTAGATCAGTGTTAATAAACTGCTATATCCGAGAAAACTCGCCATCGGTACTGCACTTAACATCTCAAGAAAGCCGATCAACATTGAGAGACTGGCATCGGCCAAGGTAAACAGATGGTCGTAAAAAGGCAGCGCAAAACACCACAGTAACAGTGCACTAAATAACAGCGGTAAAACAACAAAGCTAAGCCACGGTATTGCCAGCAGATTTGCCACTGGCGCTAATGCCGAAGCCTGCTCGAAGTAATACAAGCTGATCGGTATCATTGCGCTGCTCAATACCACCTGTATATAAATAGCCAAGGCCAGCTTTGATTGCAGCGGTGCTATCCGCAGAATAAGTAAAATAATTAGGACTGCACTGAACGACAGGTAGAAGCCAATTTCTAAAAGTAGATACGGTTGAAATAAGAACAGACTAATAAAACTAATAGAAACTACGGTTAGCCCTTCACAACGCCGATTCAAAGCTAGGAGGCAGGCAGCAACACTCGCCATCATTACTGCACGCTGGGTTGGAATCGAAAAGTTTGCCAGATAAGCATAGCTAAAGATCACAGGAATCATCATAAAGGCGGCTAATCGTTGTGCAGCGATTTTGCTGCATAGTCGCGCATTGCAACGCAATAACTGCAGTATTAGAAAGTAACTAAAGGCTGCAATAATGCTGATATGCAGACCCGATATGGCTAACAGATGGGTTGTTCCGGTACGCCGTAAAGTCTGCCATTGGGCATCGCTTATAGCGTTACGCTGACCAAACACTAAGGCCTGCATTAACGGCATCTGTGTATAGGGTAATGTCTTAAACTCCTGCAATAACTTTTGCCTGAGCCCGATAACTAGTGGTTTTTGACAGTCGCCCTGCTGCACAGAGGCAGTCGCCACTATGCCTTGTGAAAATAAATAGCGTTGATAGTCACTACTCCCAGGGTTGGCTAAGCGCCAAGCTTTGCGCAGGCGAAGTTGTAGTTGGCAGGAGCTGTCTACAATTAACTTCGATGTTGGCTTATACCAACTGACTAATAGTTTATTGCCTAACTTTAACCCGGCATGAGACTGTTCATCACTGAGTACGAAGAGAAAACGACTATAGCCCGGTGTGTTAATCTGTACTTGTTGGATAACACCCCGTGCTATATGGCTGCTTTTAGGCCATTCCAAGCCGGTATCTACGTTAGACGAAATATGAACCAGTAACAGAGTCCATAGAAAACCAAATAGTAGACAGTACAGCGCCCGAAACTGGGGCAGAAAGAAGCTTGCAGGTAATAGTGGAATCAGTAAAAAGGTATATTCAATCGGCAACAGCTCTCGGCTAAGCTGAAAAAAACAGCCACCAATGAAAATCAATCCTGCCGTTGTCGTAATAGTCGTGGGATAATAAGTCACATACACCTAACCCAAAAAGACTGCAGTGCCAAAAAAAATATTTCAACAATGGTTAAGTCATTCCGACCAAGGCCGATTCAGGAAAGCTGCCAGCTTCTTTGGTGATTTCTCCCATGATCCCAATATATGGCGCATCAATCGACGTTCTGTTGTGCGCGCTATTGCCATAGGCTTGTTTACTGCTTTTATGCCCATCCCCGTGCAAATGCTTTTAGCAGCAGCGCTGGCTATTGCTTTTGCCGCTTACTTACCAGTAGCCCTTATCTTGGTCTGGATTACCAACCCTGTGACCATGCCAGTGTTTTTCTACTGGGCTTATCACTTGGGTGCCTATTTATTAGATATGCCGGCAGAGCCGATTCAAGTTGAGATGAGCTTTAATTGGCTATTCACACAGCTGTTGCATCGCTGGCAACCCTTTTTGGTTGGCTGTTTGTGTGCGGGTGCATTGGCTGGTGGGATTGGCGCTACTGTGGTCAATTTATATTGGCGTTACCATGTCTCAAAGGAATGGAAGAAACGCTCACTATTACGTAAGTTTAAGAGCAAAAAATAACCTTAGCTGATGATCTTGCCGTCACTCAGAGTAATCACTTGATCCATAGTCTTTGCAAGCTCAACATCATGAGTCACCAAGACAATAGCAGTGCCACATTCCTGCTGTAATTCATCCATCAGAATAGCGATCTGCGCTGCACTTTTACGATCGAGGTTACCGGTGGGCTCATCCGCTAACAGTACCTGTGGACGCATCACCATAGCGCGTGCAATCGCCACACGTTGACGCTCACCGCCGGATAACTCATGCGGCTTGTGTTTGCCACGCTTAGTAAGCGCAACACGCTGTAGGATATCTGCGGCGCGCACCTTGGCCTGTCGACAGGAATAGCCACTCATTAGTAAAGGCATGCAAATGTTTTCAATAGCGCTAAATTCAGGCAATAAATGATGAAATTGGTAAACAAAGCCAAGACTATGATTCCTCAGTTTGGCAGCCTTTTTTTCACTTAACGAGGCAAAGTCATCCCCCTCAAAAAGCACACGACCACTGCTGACATCATCTAAGCCACCCATGATTTGTAAGAGCGTACTTTTGCCACTACCACTGGCACCAACGATAGCAAGTCGCTGCTTTGGCTGTACCTGAAACGAAATCTCAGACAGTACCTTGACACTCAGCGCACCATCATTGAAATGCTTGCTGACGGCTTCAACACTGAGCAGAGGTTGAGCAGTTGTAGTTGTAGTCTCAAGACTCATTCATACCTCAGCGCTGCAGCGGGTTGTATTTTTGCGGCACGTCTTGCCGGGTATAAAGTAGCAATAACCGTTAAGAAAAAAGAAAGTCCAGCGACCAGTAAGACATCGCTGGCAAGCACTTTTGAAGGGAGATCGCTGATGTAGTAAACACTGGCATCTAAGAACTGGATTTGCAGCAGGCTTTCTAAACCGGCGACCACAGCCTGCAAATTAGTGGCTAATAAGAGACCACCAGAGACACCAACTATTGTGCCGACTAAACCAATCATGCTGCCCTGAATAATGAAAACCCACATCACACTTCTGGGTGAAAACCCCATGGTCCTAAGGATAGCAATGTCAGCCTGCTTATCATTGACAACCATAACCAGCATCGAAACGACATTAAAGGCAGCGACCGCGACGATTAAAATCATGATGATAAACATCATCGTTTTTTCCATCTTAATCGCACGGAAGAAATTACGGTTACTACGTGTCCAATCGGTGACCCAGTATTTGCCTTCAAATGCTTGGTTTAAGGTTCTTGCTAGTAATGGCGCTTGAAACAGATCATCGAGCTTCAATCTAATGCCACTCACTTCATCTTTCATTTGAAATAAGCGTTGAGCATCTGCGATATGAACCACTGCGGTATTACGATCAATTTGATTCATACCGACTTGATAAATACCCGCTACACGTAGACGTTTTAGCTTAGGCATGATGCCAGCTGGGGTAACCGAGGCCTGCGGTGTAATCAAGGTAATGCGTTGACCAACAGAGACACCCAGATAAGCCGCTAACTCAGCCCCCATAAAAATATTGAATTGCTTGTCTTCTAAGCTGCTGATATCGCCTTCGACGATAAAGTCATCAAGACTGGAAACATTGGCTTCTAGCGTCGGTTCAATGCCACGCAGCATAACTCCGGTAACCTGCTTACCTTTAACCAGCATGACCTGACCTTCAACAAACGGTGCATGCGCTATAATTTCATCATGATCTTTTAGGCGTTCAGCAATATTTGGCCAGTTAGCCAGTGAACCATCTAATTCTAGCAATGTGGCATGTGCTGTCATCTGCAGCATGCGATCTCTGATCTCGCTTTGGAAACCATTCATCACTGAAAGCACGGTTATAAGGACAATAATGCCAAGACTGATACCAATCACTGAGCTCATTGAAATAAACGAGATAAAATGATTTCGGCGTTTTGCGCGCAGGTAACGCAGACCAATAAAAAGCTCTAGTGGTTTAAACATGGCTACGGCTTAGTTTCGCTCAAAATTAGAGGCCATAAGCTGCTCACAGCCATAGCGCGATGATATGTGGATAAGTGCCATCATAAGAGTCTCCTAGTGTACCGCAGGCGTGATCGCCTAAGCCAGATCTAGATAATAAAATTTTGACCCTCACTCTCTGTTAGTGAGGCTTGCGTTTCCGCAAATAAGGCTAATAATGCAGGTAATTAAAGTCACTCTGACATCAAGATGCCTGTATACCCAAGCGCTGAATGGGCGCCACAAAAAGCCACTGTCGTCGTTTGGCCTCATCTATATTCAGACTGGACTCATTATCTAGTTACAGGCGCAGACAATGCGCTTGAAGAGCATTACCGCAAGCTCTGTGAACACATAACGGCGCATCAACAGCTCATTATTATTGCCTATGATAGCGCTCATCAGCAGCATATTCAGCGGCAGTGCCATGCTATAGCCGAAGACAAGCGAGTCATTTTCATGATTAAAACCAATGACACTTGGGTGCGTGACTTTGGACCGCAGTATTTTGCTCAGCAGGGTTTGGATTTACAGTTTAATGGCTGGGGTAATCAATACCCCTGCTCTCTGGATGCCGCCTTTGCTGAAAACCTTCATCGCCAACTACTGACACAGCACGCAACAACGATGGCTGCTCATACTATTCAGCACTTAAGAGCGACGCAATGGGCACTCGAAGGTGGCAATTTAGAGTTCAATGGCAGTGGCGTGCTGCTCTTTAATTACCGTTGTATTGCAAACAACAACCCAACATTAAACTTATCTGTAGAAGAAGTAAGACAACAGCTATGTCAGCAGTTTTCCCTAGATCACGCCTTAGCTGTCGATGTGCCAGCGCTCGCTGGTGACGATACTGGTGGCCACATTGACACCCTCGCCCGTTTTATTGATGAGAAGCATATTGTCTATGCGAGGACGCATCAAACCAAGCATGTCGATGCTATAGCCTTAGCTAAACTGGAAGAGGACTTACAAGCATTAGCTGCAGTTCATGGCTTTCAATTGACCGCGGTAGAGGCATCGACAAAGCCACTCTACAATCAAGAGAATCAAATTGTAGCGGCTAGTTATCTGAATTTTGCATTTATTAATAACGCCTTATTATTACCCCTATATAATCTGGATAGTGATGCCACAGTGCTAAGACAGTTCCAGAAACTCCTGCCAAAGCATAAGATCATCGGTATTGATGCCACTGCCCTAATCGAACAATTTGGTAGCATTCACTGTGCGACACTACACCTCACAGCAGACTTTTTTGAAATGGATAGCAAATGAAAATTGGATTTATTCAGCAGGCTAATCAAGCCCAACGCGAGATGAATTTACAACACTCGATAAGTCAAATAGCAAGGCTTGCTGCAGCGGGTGCAGAATTAATTGTGCTACCCGAATTACACACCTCATTGTATTTTTGCCAACGGCAGCAAGCGCAGCACTTTGAGCTTGCCGAGGCGCTAAAAGGGCCCACTTTTGAGACCTTAGCAGCGACTGCAAAACAGCATCATGTCGTCATACTCGCTTCCATCTTTGAGCGTCGTCACAGTGGTGTCTATCACAACACCGCCTTAGTCATTGAATCTGACGGCAGTTTGGCGGGGCATTATCGCAAGATGCATATACCGGATGACCCGGGCTATTATGAAAAATACTATTTCACACCCGGCGACACTGGCTTTAAACCCATAGAGACCAGCGTTGGTCGTCTCGGCGTCTTAGTCTGTTGGGATCAATGGTTTCCTGAGGCCGCCAGACTCATGGCGCTAGCCGGCGCTGAGATTCTCATCTACCCAACAGCTATCGGTTGGGATCCGACTGATGAGCCGGCTGAAAAACATCGACAATGTGATGCTTGGGAGACCATACAGCGTGGCCATGCTATTGCGAATGGTCTGCCACTGATCAGTGTCAATCGTGTCGGTCGCGAGCTAGCCGCCGCTGAGGATGAATCCACTGCAATCGACTTTTGGGGAAATAGTTTTGTCTGTGACACCATGGGGCAGGTGTTACTGCGTTGCTCACAAGATAATGAGCAGAGTGAAGTGATTGATATCAACTTAACTGAGTCGGAGGAAACCCGTCGCGTTTGGCCATTTATGCGTGATCGTCGTATTGATGCTTATGGCGCACTGCTAACGCATGGCAAAGAGGACTAAGCGTCTGAGCTATTGCGCATTTGGGAAAAACAGTTGATCACCATCAATATGATAATCTGCAATCGCCTGCTGCCCACGGTCTGTCAGTAACCAGTCTGCAAAACGCTGTGCCAACGCTAACTTAACATGTGTATGTCGTGCTGGATTAACGACGATCACACTGTATTGATTATGCAATGGCGGATCACCCTCAAACAGCAAACGATAGTCCTGTTTATTACCAAAATTCAACCACGTCGCTCGATCACTCAAGGTGTAGGCCTGTAACGCCACTGAGGCATTCAAGGTTGCCCCCATGCCTGCACCCACCTCTTTGTACCAGCCACCGCTGGCGCCACTGACTGAGATGCCAGCAGAGCGCCATAATTCTAATTCTTTAGTATGCGTACCACTATCATCTCCGCGCGAAACAAAACTACTACCGACTTTAACAATACGTTGTAACGATTCTTTTACTGTCTCAGACTTAGCCACATCTGCTGGGTCTGAAGCTGGTCCAACAATAACAAAATCGTTATACATAAACTGATGCCGTTGCAAACCAAAACCCTGAGCAACAAATTTTTCTTCTCGCGCCTTAGCATGCACAACAAGCACATCAGCATCACCATTCTCAGCATTACGTAAGGCTTGGCCAGTACCCACCGCAACGACACGCACATCAATTCCAGTGTCTGTCTTAAACAATGGGATCAGATAATCATAGAGACCAGAATTTTTCGTTGAGGTGGTTGATTGCAGTAGAATAAAATCATCGTCAGCAAACAATGCAGCGCAATAAAAAAAGCTGATTAACAGCACTAATGAAGGCAGGCGCATAGGCTTAATTTTAGTATTCTTTAGCATTGAATCATGGCTCAGTCAGTACTGGCTACTCGACTAGCTGTTGAATAGAGAGGATCACTTCATGTTCAGCCTGCTGATCAAAGTTAACTGTAGATGCTGCTGAAATAAGATCACCGGCTTGGCTGATCGCCTGTCCACTAGGAGAGATCCTAGCCAACACTTCAACCTGCTCGAAACTACTCAGAGTCATACTCGGCAACATTGAGCTAGCCTCGGTTAGATCGACTTGAATCGGGAGAGCTGACAAGGGAACGCGCACCAAAGACAGTGGCATTTTTGGGCCATTTTTTGCGCGTGCATAAATAAATACAGTGTCGCTGGCTTGATAATTTTTAGCTAGCTCTGCAGCAACAGTAACTTGCACATGAAGTATCCGCGGTAGACTTTCCTGCACCTCAGGCTCTGTTGTTAATCCAGCTTTTTCACGTGCATCAGCAACAAACTTATTCAATGACTCACGCACATCATTTCTATCTGCAGGCACCAAACTGAGTAGTATCTGCCAATAGTCAACTGCCGCTTGATAATCATCAACACTGTAGGCTGCATAACCCGCATACCAAAGCGCTCGCTCATGTTTGGGGTTAACAGCAAGGGCTTGTGCTAATAAGGTATTCTCAACTGAACCAAAGACACCCTCGTTAGCAAATGAAGAGGTTTCTGCAAGTAAGACTAAGAGGTCGGGATCCGAGTAATTAGCTAAAGCTGCCGCCTGCGAATAGGCCGCTACAGCCTTATCAAACTGCTGCATGACGACATAGGATTGGCCGAGTATCTTCCAGCCTTCTATATCATCTGGCTTGTTGTCTAAACGTTGCTCAAGATCACTGATTGATTGTTGAATGGTCTGCGTCTGCTGCGCTAACTTTTGTTGTTCGTTATATTCATCATTAGCGACATAAGTTGTGAATTGCTGATAAAGCAATATTGTAGACAGCGGCAAAGCGATAGTCAGCAGTATAACCATGCCAAGGTTACTGCGTTTTTGAGTTGAACTAACATTATCCGTAATGGCCACATCTGAGAGTAGACTGCGTTGTAGCTCCTGCTCACTCTGCTGGTACTCAGAGGGATCTAATAAACCCTGCTCGAGATCAGCCTGCAGTTCATCAAGCTTACTTTCGTATAACGCTTTATTGACCTGCACACGGGATACCTGCGCAGATTCCCTTTGTCGTATTAAGGGCAGAATAATAAAGCCTAACCCTATTAGGGTAATCGCGGCTGCAGCCAACCAGAACAATGTCATCGTTTAATCATCTCTATCTTTTATTACAGCGTTTACTTGTCTTTTCTCGGCATCTGTCAGCGCACTACTTTTAGCCGTTTTATTATTCGACCGCACCACCTGTCTTATCCCTATGAGTCCAGCTAATAGGAGTATGAAAGGTCCAAACCAAAGCAACCAGGTGCGTGGTTTAACCGGTGGATTGTATAAAACGAAATCACCATAGCGATCAGACATAAAGGTATATATTTGTTCATTGCTGCGTCCTTCCTCAAGCATTCGCTTAACCTCAAGCCTGAGGTCATCAGCTAAGCCAGAACCGGAATCCGCCAGTGTTTGGTTTTGACAAACCAGACAACGCAGTTCATGTAGAAGGCTGTTGTAGCGTTGTTGGTATTCGGGTGCGACCGTGACAATCTGTGCCTCAGCCAGACCAATCCATAAACCTAGTATTAATATGAAAGCACGACTCATTGAGCCTCCCTACGCAGACGCTGAATAATCGGCAAAAAATCGCGTTGCCAAATTTTATCGTTCATTACACCGACCCGCTTATACCGAATGACGCCTTTAGCGTCGATCAGAAAGGTTTCTGGCGCCCCATAGACACCAAAATCAATAGCAATACGGCCATCATCATCAGCGATAGAGAAGACATAGGGATTGCCTTCATCACGCAACCAAGAGCGTGCCTCAGTCTTATCCGTCTCTTTGTAGTTTAAGCCATAGATTGGAATATCGGTATTTATGGCTAAGGCGACTAAATCAGGATGTTCCTGTTCACACGCAGGACACCAGGTAGCCCAGACGTTGAGTAAGGCGATCTCACCGATTATGTCGGCTTCAGTCACTGTTTTATGCGCATCAAAAAGCGTCGAAGCGCTAAAACTAGGCATTGATTTACCCACCAGCGGTGATGACACCAGACTCGGGTCTTTATAGAGACCGACAAAGAGAAAGCCACTAATAATAAAAAATAATAAGGCTGGAATTAAGGACTTCATGCGTTGACTGGCTTGGTTTTACGTTGCGCTCGATAACGACGATCTAAAGCGCCAACAATGCCACCTAAGGCCATTAACAAACACCCCACCCAAATCCATTGAATGAAAGGTCGATAATAGACTCTCAGTCCCCATTCATTACGTGTCACAGGCTCACCAAGAGCAACATATAAGTCTGCAAAGACACCGGTATAGATACTTGCCTCAGTCATCGCGTTTCGCTGCACGCTGTAGATACGTTTTTCAGGCAGTAGTGTTGTCAGTAACTGTTGCTCTTTCTCGACCCGAATTGAGCCACGCATGGCATCGTAATTTGGTCCTTTTACAGGGCCTACACCTTCCAAGATAAAATCGTATCCAGCAACACTAATCTTCTCACCGACTTTCACCGCCTGCTCTGCTTGCTCACTAAAAGCACTGGTAAAGACCACACCAATTATAAAGATACCCATGCCGAAATGAGCTAGGAGCATGCCATACATGGCTTTGGGTACTTTGGCATAGGCCTTAAGTAGCGATGTTTTAGCATCACGCTTATGCGTCAAACGCACTACCGCAAAGATAGAACTTAAGATCACCCAAGCCGCTGCAGCAATACCAACCGCAGTCATCACCGTGTTATTGCCATAAATAGCTAATGGCAAGACGACACCGACAACTATGGCTAAGGCAGCCAGCACCTTGAGCCGGTTAAGTAACTCACCGAGCTTTTCACGACGCCACTTAGCAACCGGACCCAGTGCCATCATGAAAACTAGAGGTAACATCAATGGTACGAAAACCGCTTCAAAGTAAGGTGCGCCTACTGATGACTTTGGCATGCCTAAGGCATCTTCGAATAGTGGATATAGGGTGCCAATAAGGATGGTCAACATAGCGACAATCAAAAGCACATTATTCACTAGCAACATGGTTTCTTTTGAGACAATCTCATATTGACTGGTTGAGGAGAAACGCATCGCACGCCAGGCATAGAGAGTCAGTGAACTACCCACTACGACGGCAAGAAAACCAAGGATATAAACACCACGTGCAGGATCGCTAGCGAAGGAATGCACGGATACCAAAACACCTGAGCGCACTAAAAAAGTCCCTAACAAACTTAAGGAGAAGACAATAATAGACAGCAGTATTGTCCAGCTTTTAAAGGTAGAACGTTTTTCTGTTACCGCCAATGAATGAATTAAAGCGGTTCCAGCCAGCCACGGCATGAAGGATGCGTTCTCGACGGGGTCCCAAAACCACCAACCGCCCCAGCCTAGTTCGTGATATGCCCACCAGCTGCCTAGCGCAATACCGATGGTTAAGAAGACCCAAGCCAAGTTGGCCCAGGGTCGTGACCAGCGCACCCAAGCTGAGTCCAACTCACCACTGATCAGAGCGGCTATGGCAAAAGCAAAGGCGACCGAGAAACCAACATAGCCCATGTATAGCATCGGCGGGTGAATCACTAGGCCAGGGTCTTGTAGTAAGGGGTTTAGATCGCGTCCTTGTAATGCTGCTGGGAACAAGCGATCAAACGGATTTGATGTCGCCAAAGTAAAGAGTATAAAACCAATACTGATCATACCCATTACGCTAAGCACACGTGCTAATAGGTCTTGTGGCAGACTGCGGCTAAAGATAGCAACAGCAAAACTCCATCCAGACAAAGCGAGAACCCAGAGTAATAGAGAACCTTCATGTGCACCCCAGACTGCAGAGATACGGTATTGAATCGGTAACGCAGTATTTGAATTATTAGCGACATAGAGCACAGAAAAATCATTGACGACAAAACTGTAAGCAAGACAAACAAAGGCTAATAGTAGGAATAAGAATTGTCCGATAGCCGTACTTCGCCCGACCGCCATCCAATTAGCATTGTTTGTACTGGCTCCGATCAGTGGAATACTCGACTGCGCAATCGCTAAGCAGAGCGCCATTACTAGAGCAAAATGCCCAATTTCTGGAATCATGTTTATTTTACCGTTGTCTTAGGGATGGAGACTGGATGTTCTCCACCAGCCGCCTTTAATGCCTCAGCAACTTCTGGTGGCATATAGTTTTCATCGTGTTTAGCCAAAACCTCTTGGGCAACAAACAAGCCGTCTGCATTGAGTTTACCCTGCGCAACAATACCCTGACCTTCACGAAATAAATCAGGTAGTAAGCCGGTGTATTGCACGCCCACATGCCCTTGCAAATCAGTTAAAGAAAACTGTGTGGTAATACCATCTGGCATGCGCACAACGCTCCCTTCAACGACTAAACCACCAAGACGAAATAACTGATCTTGCGTGATTCCCGCCTCAGCTAGTTGTGATGGGCTGTAAAAATATAGTAGGTTTTTTTGGAAAGCGAACAGCGCTAAGGCGGTAGCTGCAGCAAAGCCGCTGATCAGCACAATCACAAAAATCATTCGTTGTTTACGTTTAGTCGCCATTACTTAGTCCTCTTCGCTGAGCTCTTGTATCTGTTGCAAGATACGCTTTCGTCGCATTGTCGCGAAAATTAGGTTCGCAAGTAATACCCCAGCAGTGAGTCCATAACAGCCCCAAACGTAGAAGGCATAACCACCCATATGGAAGAAGTCGTTCATTCTGTGTCCTTCAGCAAGGCCTTAACCCAGCTAGTGTTTCTTTCTCGTAGCAACAACTCAGCGCGTGCGCGTTTAAATAACAACGCGAAAAAATAAGCTTTAAAGGCTAAGGCCATGATTAGTAGTGGTATTAGCATGCTTGGGTGAGCTGATGGTGAGTCAAACTTACTCACTGTTGGCCCTTGGTGAAGTGTGTTCCACCACTCCACTGAGTAATGAATAATCGGGATATTAACGATGCCAACAACGGTCAAAATTGCTGCAGCCCTTGCTCCAGCACGTTCATCATCAAAGGCACCGGATAAGGCGATGACACCAAAGTAGAGGAATAATAAGACTAACTCAGAGGTTAAACGTGCATCCCAAACCCAATAGGCGCCCCACATAGGCTTACCCCAGAGCATTCCTGTTATCAGAGCTAGCGCAGTAAACGAGGCACCAATAACGGCACATTGGCCAATCATGATCTCGGCCACCTTGATGCGCCATATCAGAGTGACTATGGCGGCAGATGCCATCACCATATAGCCAAACATGGAAAGCCATGCGGCTGGTACGTGCACATACATGATGCGCACGGTCTCACCCTGTTGATAGTCAGCAGGAGAGTTCAGTAAGGAGTAGTAGAGTCCGACACTCATCAGCAGGACGGCAAGAATACTCGACCATTTTTGCCAGCTGGCAGACCATGCATAGAAGTATTGTGGAGATGCGAATTTGTGTAAAAAGGTAAACATCTTAGCTATATGAAACTCGTAAGGCCGCAACAACAGCAAACGGCACTAGTAATATTGAAACAATTAAAAACGCTGCAAGTAACGCATAATAACCGCTGACCGGTTGATTTACAGCCGCTGCATTAATCGCCATGGTGGAAAATATCAGTACAGGAATATAGAAAGGAAGGGTGAGTAAGGACGATAGAACCCCTCCACCCCTCAGGCTTAGGGTTAAAGCCACGCCAACCGCCCCCAATAGACTCAAAATCGGTGTACTGATCAGCAGAGTAATAATAAGGCTAGGCAGTGCCTGTGTGGGTAAAAACAATAAAAAAGACATCAATGGCGCAATAATGACGAGGGGGAGACCAATACTGACCCAATGCGCAGCAATTTTCGCAGCAATCAAGACCACCTTAGACCCTGGCATCAGTAGCAACTGCTCTAATGAGCCATCGTCGTAGTCCGAGCGAAACATATTATCCATCGACATCAGCGCCGCTAGTAATGCTGTAACCCAAATAACTCCAGCGGCTAATTCGGCTAAAAAAGCATGATCAGGAGTCACCCCTAATGGGAACATACTGACCACCATGATGAAAAAAACCAAGGGATTAGCAAGCTCGCGTCGACGCCGAATCGCCAGCAGTATATCTCGCTTAAATATGAATAAAAACAATCGCATAGATTACTTTGTTAACCTATTATCTAGATTTAATATACGCACTTTTGCAGACCCGAGATCCAAACTTCTATGCGTGGTTAAGATTAACATACCGCCTCGTGCTAGGTGCGCTTGTATGCGTGCTTCAACGACTGCGATGAAGTCAACATCTAAGGCCGTTAACGGCTCATCCAGTATCCACAAAGCCTGATCGGACAGAAATAACCGTGCTAATGAGACGCGTCGTTGCTGGCCTGCTGATAAGCGTGAACAAATAACGCCTAAACGCTGTCGTAGGCCGACCTGCTCTGCCAGTTCAACCATGGAGTCAGCTGCGCAGTTATTAAGCGAATAGTGCAGGCGCAAGTTTTCACGCACGCTTAACTCTTGCTTTATTGCTGCTTGATGACCGATGAATAAAAGTTCTTGCTGATAAGCGTGCTCATCATCACTAATCGATGTGGCATTCCAGAGAACATCACCTTCTATTGCAGGATTAAGCCCCGTAAGGATACGCAGTAGGCTGGTCTTACCACTGCCGTTAGCGCCTTGAACCAGCAAAGCCTCACCGGCCTTAAGTTCAAAGGAGACGTTATCGAATAGCAGGCGACCACCACGCTCACATTGAAGTGCGCGGGATTGCAAGTGATTGGAGTTTTCGTACTTGGACATTAGTGCATTAATACATACACAGGCAGTTGAGCCCTGTATGCTTCTTGTTCACTTTAAAAAAGTTGTGAATTCACGTTGTTACGTGGCTCAATATTACCTAATATATCGCTTAATTATTCGCATACTAGCACCCAAAGCAAAACAATGTCAGATCGTAAAAAATACACTTTAGGCTTCATCTCCGTCTTCGGCTTTATCGCCCTCATTGGTCTTGGATTCTTTTCAGCCCTCGGCTCTTCGGTGGCGTTAGAAAAGACCAATACCGTTGAATTCTGTACCTCCTGCCACTCCATGCAGTGGGTTAAAGAGGAATGGATGGAATCAGTTCACTACAAAAACGCTTCAGGCGTTCGTGCCGGCTGTCCCGACTGCCACGTCCCACACTCTCTGGGGCCTAAGTTAATGGCTAAGGTTATGGCAGCAAAAGATGTCTGGGGCGAAATCATGGGCACCATCGATACCGAAGAGAAGTTCGAAGAACATCGCTGGACTATGGCCAATCGCGTCTGGGCAACCATGGAAGCTTCTGATTCACGTGAATGCCGTAGTTGTCACGCCTTTGATGCGATGGATCCAAAAGAACAAGAAAAGACATCGCGCAAGAAACACCGGAAGGCACAAAAACGTGGGCAGACCTGTATTGAATGCCACAAAGGTGTTGCGCATGAAGAGCCAACCGAACCCGATACAGATGAAGGCTAATCAGTTTAAAAAAATGAACGCCATCTCAAACCAATAAGGTGCAGAGAAATCATCTAAATAGGCGCTTAAAGTGTTGTTCTTGAGCGCCTATCTACAGCATACTATTGTTCTAACCTGAGGAGTCCTAATAATGAGAATAAAAGCTACTGCAACGGCCCTGCTGTGCATGGCCTCGCTGATAAGTACGACCGTAACTGCGGATCAGGCTCGTCAAGCGATGCTAGTCAACACCTGTGTCGCCTGCCATGGAGAAAACGGAAACAGCGTTGGTCCCGCGATACCAACCCTTGCTGGCCTATCACCGAATTACTTAATGGGCGCAATGCTAGCCTACAAATACCCAGATGCTGACAAACTCGAAGAAGTTATTGATGCAGATATAGATTTTGAAGATGTTGAGGCCTTTAATCGTTACGGCACCATCATGAATCGTCTCGCTAGCGGCTATACAGAAGAAGAAATTAAAATGATCGCGGCTTACTTCAGCGCTCAAGAAATGCAGCGCCCAGATCAAGTGTTTGATAGCGCAGCAGCCAAAAAAGGCAAAAAGCTTCATACCAAGTACTGTGAAAAGTGTCATGAAGATGAAGGTCGTGTCGCCGAAGATGATACCGGTGTGCTTGCTGGCCAATGGGCACCTTACTTCCTCTACAGCATGGCTGACTTCAATAACGGTGATCGAGACATGCCGAAGAAGATGAAGATCAAGCTTAAGGAAATCCAAGACAGTGTCGGTCACGCTGGCTTTGAACAACTTGCGCATTACTACGCAAGTATCACTGACTAGCCGAGGACGCAAACAATGAAAAAATTAAATCGTAGAGATTTTATTAAATACGGTAGTGGCACAGTAGCTGCTGGAGCGATCACTCTAGGCGCACCCAATATTGCGCTGGGTTCAACGAAGAAAGTTGTTGTTATCGGCGGTGGTGCCGGTGGTGCGATTGCGGCTAAATACATCAAGAAGGCAGACAGCTCTATTGATGTCACACTGATCGAAACCAACAAAGAATATTACACCTGCTTCATGAGTAACGAAGTACTGGGTGGAGATCGAGATATCAGCACCATTCGTCATGGCTATGAAGGCCTTAAGAAGCATGGCATTCATGTCGTGCATGCCAAGGCGACTGGCGTTGATCATGATGCTAAAAAAGTGGTTACTGATGCTGGTGATAATTTTGCTTACGATCGACTGGTGCTGTCACCGGGTGTTTCGCTTAAGTATGGCGTCATCGAAGGTTATGACGAAGCCGCTGCTGAAATCATGCCGCATGCTTGGAAAGCCGGTCCACAGACCAGCTTGTTACGCAAGCAATTGGTTGAGATGAAGGATGGAGGCACTGTCATTATCGCGCCTCCAGGCAATCCATTCCGCTGTCCTCCAGGACCTTATGAGCGTACCTGTCAGATTGCTCATTACCTAAAACACAACAAGCCTAAATCAAAGATCTTAGTGATCGATGCCAAGGATAAGTTTTCTAAGCAAGGCCTATTCACACAGGGCTGGAAAGCACGTTATGACGGCATGATTGATTGGGTCCCTGCTGCCGATACCGGTGGTGGCGTAACCTCCGTCAATGCCGCAGAGATGACGGTTTCTACAGACTTTGATGATATCCAAGGTGACGTTATCAATATCATTCCACCACAACACGCGGGCCATATTGCCCATGTTGCTGGAGTGACTGATGATTCGGGCTGGTGTCCGGTTGATCTGGGTACTTTTGAATCTAAGATTCATGCCGGTGTTTATGTCATTGGTGATGCCTGTGCAGCAAAAGGTATGCCAAAGTCAGGCTATGCAGCAAACTCACAGGGTAAAGTCTGTGCCACTGCTGTCATTGCCTCTTTGAATGACATTGAAATGACTGATCCGTCATATGTTAATACCTGTTACAGCTTGATTGCACCTGATTATGGTATTTCAGTGGCTGCGGTTTACCGCTTAGCTGAAGATCGTTCGAAGATCGCAAAAGTTGCTGGCGGACTGACCCCTAGTGATGCCAGTAAAGAAGCCTTACAGCGTGAAGTGCAATACGCCTACAGTTGGTATGACAATATCGTTGCTGATATGTTTACCTAAGGCTGTATTGTTCTAGGTTTTAAAAGCGGGGCTTAGGCCCCGTTTTTTTTGCGCTGGTTTTAATGCCAATAAATCTTTAGAAAGACCAATAAATAAGCGCTAAATATTACAGTTCAAGGCATCCCATGGGCTTATTATTCAATATACTAAGCACTCATTATCTAAGGCACTTGAATAGGCTAACTCTGACTAAATATCAGTATGTCTGTATTTAAGAACAACCGTTACCCCAGATTAAAGCATGCATTATTTAGACACTAAGTTACCTAGCGTAAAGAAAGATAAGACCTCATGGGGGCAGCTCTATGGTTGCTCAAAAAGTCTTGCCATTAGTAATGCTATTAAGCAGCACAAGGGCTTGGTTGTGGTCGTTACTGAAGATTCCTCCAGCAGTCATCAGCTGCATACGGAATTACGTTTCATTCATTCGAGTATGGAAAACTTCCTCAGCTTTCCTGAATGGGAAACCCTACCCTATGATGTTTTCTCACCGCATGAGGATATTGTTTCGGAGCGTGTAGCGACACTACAGAAACTCCCTAAGATTAAACAGGGTGTTCTTGTCTTACCTATCTCAACCTGCATGCAGCGTGTGCCACCGAAGGAATTTGTTGCCAGTTTTTCAGTCAGTTTGGAAGTTGGTCAGCATATTAAGCCAGAGATACTCAAGCGTACTCTGGTCAGTGCTGGCTATAACCCAGTCTCACAGGTGATGACACGCGGAGAATTCACCAGTCGCGCCTCGATTATTGACTTCTTTCCCATGGGATCATCCCTACCCTATCGCGTTGAATTTTTCGATGATGAGATTGATACCATTCGTACTTTTGATATCGAGAAACAGGTTTCATTAGAGAAAGTACAGCGTATTGAAATATTACCAGCACGTGAAATACCCACTAATGAAGAAGCCATTAAGGCTTTCCGTCAACGCTATCGTGCCAAGCTAGCGGGTGATCCAAACAAGAGTTTAATCTATCAAGAAGTCAGCAATGGGCACTTCCCTGCCGGCATTGAGTATTATCAACCTCTGTTTTTTGATCAGACGGTTCGCCTCTTTGACTATTTCCCTGAAAACACCTTATTTGTCATGGTCGATGAGATCGCACAGGTAGCAGAAGAATTTGAACAGGAGTTATTCAGTCGCTATGAACAACGCCGGCATGACATTGAACGTCCGGTGTTACCCCCTGCAGATCTCTATCTCAGTGCTGCTGATACCCTTGCTGAATTTCAGCAGAATTTCAGCATTCAAGTGCATGGGCATAAAATTGATGAATACCATAAACCTAATACTAATTTCCCAATATCAACGCTACCGGCTATTCAAATTGATACGCGGCAAGCAAATCCTGCGGGCTTACTAAAAGATTTCCTTGAGCACCGCGTCGATAAGGCGGTTTTTATTGCTGAATCTTTAGGTCGGCGTGAATTCCTCAACGAGACTCTGCGCAGCTTTGGTATTAAACCTACTGTCGATAGTGATTGGTTTAGCTTCAGTGAAAGTCCTGAATCCACGCATCTACTGGTTGCACCTTTTGAGGAATCAATCTATCTGCAGAATGAGCGTGTTGCGATTATTTGTGAAAGTGCTTTATTTGGCAATAAGACGCGACAACGCACACGTAAGCGCCGAACACGTGATGCCGACGCCGTCGTTCAAAACCTCAGCGAACTGACGCCGGGTGCGCCTATAGTGCATGAAGAACATGGTGTTGGTCGCTATATTGGGCTGCAATCACTCGATATAGACGGCGATGGCACAGAATTCCTGATGATCGAATACTATGGCGGTGACAAGCTCTACGTGCCTGTCTCTAACCTGCATCTAGTCAGTCGCTACACTGGCAGTGGTGCTGAGAATGCACCCTGGCACAAATTAGGTAACGAACAATGGTCACGGGCACGACAAAAGGCTGCTGAAAGAGCACGTGATGTCGCTGCTGAACTTCTGGATGTCTATGCCCGCCGTGAGGCAAAAAAGGGAATCTTCTTCGACACCAATTTATTGGAATACAACACTTTTGCGAGCAGCTTTGTTTATGAGGAAACCCCTGATCAGCAATCTGCGATTGATGATGTATTAGCCGATATGGGATCAACCAAACCCATGGATCGGGTTGTCTGTGGTGATGTTGGTTTTGGTAAGACAGAAGTAGCTATGCGCGCCGTCTTTATTGCCGCCAGTAATGGCAAACAGGCGGCTGTGCTAGCACCCACAACGCTACTGACACAGCAACATTACCAAAGTTTTTGTGACCGTTTTGCCGAGTGGCCATTTCGCATTGAATCCTTGTCTCGATTTAATTCAGCGAAGAAGCAAAAAGAAATACTGGCTGACCTCAAGGCTGGCAAAGTTGATATCGTCATTGGTACGCATAAATTATTCTCCGCTGATATTGAGTGGAGAGATCTAGGTTTAATCGTCGTTGATGAAGAGCAACGATTTGGCGTTAGACATAAAGAAAAACTCAAGGCTTTGCGTGCAGAAGTCGATATGCTGACACTGACTGCAACTCCTATTCCACGAACCTTGAACATGTCTCTCAGTGGGTTACGTGACCTCTCTATCATCGCTACGCCACCCAGCCATCGCCATGCGATCAAGACCTTTGTATCAGAGTGGAATGATGCTGCGATCACTGAGGCCTGTGTGCGTGAGCTGAAACGCGGTGGACAAATCTACTTCTTGCACAACGAAGTAAAGACCATCGATAAGATCGCAAAACAATTAGAAACCTTGGTACCTCATGCCAAGGTACGTGCTGCCCATGGCCAACTGGCGGAACGTGAACTAGAAGAAGTCATGCATGATTTTTATCATGCGCGCTTCAATATTCTTGTTTGCACGACCATTGTTGAGAGTGGCATTGATGTCTCAACGGCAAATACTATTATTATCAATCGTGCCGATAAGCTCGGTCTTAGCCAGTTACACCAGCTACGCGGTCGTGTTGGCCGCTCACACCATAGAGCCTATGCCTACCTCTTAGCACCACCGCGTAAGTTGATGACAGCAGATGCTGTTAAACGCCTCGATGCCATTGAGTCATTAGAGGAACTAGGCGTTGGTTTCACCTTAGCAACGCATGACCTAGAAATACGTGGCGCCGGCGAACTATTGGGTGAAGAACAGAGTGGTCAAATACAAGAAGTTGGCTATACCATGTATAACGAATTGCTCGCCAGAGCGGTGAAAGCACTGCGTGCTGGCCAATTACCCGAAACTGATAGGCCACTAGACCATGGCTCAGAAGTTGAGTTAGGTGAAGCAGCGCTGTTACCTAACACCTATGTGCCGGATGTGCATATGCGTTTAGTGCTGTATAAGCGTATTGCCAGTGCGACTTCAGTAGAGCAGTTGAAAGATCTACAAATAGAGCTTATTGATCGCTTTGGCCTGCTGCCAGATGCCGCCAAAAATCTATTTTCAAGCACCGAGTTGAAACTGTACTGCGCCGGCTTAGGGATTACCAAGATTGCAGCGCATGAGGCAGGTGGCCGCGTCATCTTTGATAAAGAACCTAAAATTGATGTCACAGCCCTACTCAGCTTATTGCAAAATGAACCAAGCGTATTCAAACTAGTCGGAAATGAGAAGTTATACTTCACTCTAGAACTAGATACGGTTGATCAACGCATTGATTATATTTTCAAATTGATTAATAACATCGCCATCCGCGAGGCTGCGTGAATAGAGCATTCTTTTTCATAGCTATGACACTACTTGCTTTCAGTGAGTACGCTTATGCGCAAAAAGACTATATATTTGAGATTATCTTTTTCACACCCAGTGAAGTTCAACAGCCTTACGAAGAGTTACCCAGTATAGAGCCTATCCCTGCTCTGGCAGAGGGTATTGATTTGGAGGCCTTGCGCGCCCTCTTACTTAAGAGATCAGAGCAGCAGGTTTTTAAAAATATTAGTGAACTCGAAGATGATTCCAAGCCTCCTGAATTTATGCCAGCCGATAACCTTGATGTTACGCACATCGAGCCTCTGCCAATAGGCTCAGATAATGACGTCAGCGAGCAACAGCTAGCGACTAATAATAGCGATACCAGCGGTCTCATTAGGGAGCCAAAGCAAAGCTTGACGATTACCGCCATGAAAGCACCTGTGCAGGCCTTGCGAGCAGAAGTTACTAGTGCTGTGGTTGCCTCATTACCCAATGATTTAGATGATACTTTTGATGTTGCCCTGCCAAAACTAGAGGCTGCTGAAGCCTTTACTCAATGGTTGCCACTTGGTCATAATGATTATCAGTTAAAGGATCTACTAGCAGAGTTGGAGAAAAACAAGGCCTATCGTGTCTTACATCATATGGCTTGGCGACAGCCCGCCAGTAATGCCAGTAACAGTAAATCAATCGCTGTGCAGGCAGGGTTCGATTACCAACATAATGTCAGCCGCTCTGACGAGGTTAGACCTGAATTAATATCTGAAGCCAGTTCAGAAACACAGAAGAGTAACCACTCTAAGGTCTTAAGTATTGCTCTTGAGGCGGTCCAAGTTATCGATTTTGAGGATGAGGAACACAGCGGTTTACTAAGAAAAAGCTTTGCCCAATTAGCTGCGCTAGCCACGCTAAATACCAACCCTGATGTGATACATGAATTAGAAGGTAGCCTAAGGGTTGAGGTCGGACGTTACCTGCATCTATATACGGATCTTGTCTTCAGAGTTGAACAGGTGGAAGATAATAATGCACAAAAAGCATTATATTGCATGCCGGCTAGAGACGATTTTCGCATTCAAAACCACCATCGCATGCGCAGTAGACAAGTCTATTATATCGATCATCCTATGCTTGGAATGTTAGTCCAAGCAACACCGCTTAATGCGCCTAAGCCTGAACAGACAACATTAGAGTTAGCGAATTAAAAGCCGCTACTGATAGAGCTATTCAACTGGCTTGCAGTAAGCTTGCTATCAATGTTTGCACCTTCTTAGTTGCAGTCTTTGTCGCCTGCATAATCAGCTCCAAGGTAATCTCTTCTTGGCTGCGCCCCGCAGCCCAATTGACGGACATAGCACAATGCGCATAAGCCATGTCGAGCTCACGGGCTAAGGCCGCTTCTGGCATACCTGTCATACCGACAATATCGCATCCATCACGCTCTAAACGATCAATCTCAGCAGCCGTTTCTAGTCGTGGACCCTGTGTTGCTGCATAACAGCCACCGTCATAGCAATCTAGATCAACACGGGCAGCAGCAGCGAGTAATCGTTGCCGCAGCGTTTCATCATAGGGCTGTGAAAAATCAATGTGCTTTACCTTCTGTAAGTCTTGCTCAAAAAAGGTATGTGGACGCGCGTAGGTATAGTCAATTATCTGTTTGGGAATAACGATGCGAGTGGGATAAAGTTCAGCGTTAATTGAGCCTACAGCAGCAACAGCAACAATACATTCAATCCCTTTTTCGCGTAGCGCCCAAAGATTGGCACGGTAGTTGATCATATGCGGTGGAATAGTGTGTGCTGAGCCATGACGAGGAATAAAAATAACTTCACAGTCCGCATATTCACCATAGCTTATAGGGCCAGAAGGTGTGCCATAAGGGGTGCGTACCACTTCTTTCTTAAGCATTTTAAGCCCAGGAAATGATTTTAAACCGGTGCCACCAATAATTGCGATCTTTGCGCTCATACTTCTCTCAATGCGTATATATCAGATAAGTCTCTAAAGTAACCTTGGTAATCCATGCCGTAACCATAAACAAATCTATCGGCAACTTCTAAGCCGATAACATCAGGTATCAAATCATGCTTACGCTGTTGTTTGTTTTTATATAGCAGCACCGCAGTATAAATCTGTTTAGCTCCCTGCGCCCGACAATAGGCAATCAGTTCCTGAAGTGTCTCACCCTCATCAAAAATGTCATCCACTAAGAGCACAGTTTCTCCAGCTAAGTCATACTGTGGTTGCTTATGCCAGTGCAGCTGTCCACCAACAGTCTTATCCTGATAACGCGCAACTTGCAGATAATCAATACGACTATAGGTCTTTAATGCGAGGCTTATTTCAGCTGTCAAAATCATGCCACCATTCATTACTGCCATAATAATGGGGTCAGTCCCAGTCAATAACTGATCTGCGGCCCTAGCCATTTGGCCCACGGCAGTTGTTATCTCTGCACGTGAAAAGACAAGATCAGAATCATCCCGTATTTGTTGTAGCTGTGACTGATTCAGCGGCACTTTTGAACTCATCTCCTGCCCCAGTATTTATGTTTTCTCTGCTGTTTGCGCTACTAATGCTTGAATCGCAACATTATCTTCAACATAGAGTGAGCGTGACGGAAAGGCCATCTCAGCGTCATGCTGATCAATAATATTCGCAATCTGTAGTAAGACATCTTGCTTAATCTCATGGAAACGCACCCACTGGGTCGTCTTCGTAAAGGTATAGACCATAAAATCTACAGAAGACGAACTAAACTCTGTGAAGTTCACAATCAAGGTTTGTGTTTGATCAATTTCCTTATGGCTTCGTAACATTTTTGTTACTGCCGCAACAATGGCTTCCATCTGATTAATATCAGCATAACGTAATCCAATATTCTCATAGATGCGACGATGTGACATGCGCGATGCGTTTTCTACTGCGATTGAAGCGAAAACTGAATTTGGCACATAGATAGGCCGCTTATCAAAGCTGCGAATAACCGTTAATCGCCAGCCGATGTTCTCAATGATGCCTTCAATCTCACGATCTGGGGAACGTATCCAATCACCCTCACTAAAGGGGCGATCAAGATAAATGGTCAAGGCACCAAAAAAGTTCGCCAGTAGATCTTTTGCTGCAAAACCAATCGCTATACCACCAATACCACCAAAAGCCATAACACCAGAAACACTAAAGCCAAGCGTTTGCATGACAATCAATACTGTCGTGATGATTACTGCGGTACGCAGTAATTTAGCAACCGCTCGAATGGTTGTTGCATCAGCCCCCGTGTTATTTTCTTTGGCTAATTGAATGCTGGCATCTTGAACGCCTGAAATAAAGACAATGAGGCCCCAAGACAAGGTAATGATAATTAAGACATAACGTATAATACTAACAAGATTATTTATATCAGCAGCACTATCTTGATTAGCAATCTCAAGTGCAAATGAGATGCCAGTAATTAAAATAAGATAATTAACGCGGGTCCTTAGTGCACTCACTAAGGCATCATCCCAAGGGTTTTGGGTGTTTGCTGCACGCACTGCTAACTTTGCAATCACCTGTCGTGCTGCCAATGAGACCGTCAGAACTAATAGAACAATAATGAAGATTTCATAAGCCCATAAGCTGATGCCTTCAAAATTGAAAAATTTAATGAGCGGGTCTACTAAGAGTTCTTTCATGCCTTAAGGCTCCAGATTAAGGGATAAACTCTCGTTTTTCCCTAGGTCATTTATCCATGTATTTAGAAGCTGTTGCGCTTCTTCAGTCAATGCTTTGGCCTTTCGTCCATGGTAGCGTGCCAATCGCAGCTGCGAAGCCGGCATATTATAATCAATCAAATAGTCTAGTGCAGCAGGAACATCTTGTGGCCGATTACAGATTAATAACATATCACTGCCCGCCTCTAGAGCTTGCTCTAGGCGTTGCTCTATCGAACCCTGTGAGAGTGCACCTTGCATACTTAGATCATCACTAAAGATAACGCCTTGGAAGGATAGCTGCTGTCTTAGAATTTTATGCAGCCAAATGGGAGACAGGCTTGCCGGCTTACTATCCACCGCCTCATAAATCACATGACTACTCATCACACCGGCTAACTGGTTAGCAATAAGCCGTTGAAATGGAATAATATCAGCATTCCAAATTTCAGCTTCCGAACGTGTATCAATCGACACTTCGGTATGTGTGTCTGCCTTGACACCACCGTGCCCAGGGAAGTGTTTTGCTACACTTTCCATACCGCCATCACGTAAACCAGATTGAAAGCTTATAGCCAAACGTGAGAGTGCATCAATATCACTGTGAAAGGCCCGATCACCAATGACCGTGCTCAGCCCATAATCAATATCCAGCACCGGTGCAAAGCTCAGATCAATACCGATATCACGCAGCTCAAAGGCGAGTTGCTGAGCAAAATAATGACTTAACTGAACAGCCTTTGCCGCATCTTGGTCAAAGCTATGCCCCAGATTACGGACAGCAGGAAATGCAGTAAAACCATCGCGTAATCGTTGCACACGCCCCCCCTCTTGATCGATAGCTACCAGTAAGCGTGGTGATTTAATGGCATGTATTTCAGCAATTAAATCCTTGAACTGGCTCTTATCAATGAGGTTACGTGTAAATAAAATAACACCACCGACAGCTGAGTGTTGTAACCAATCCCGCTCCTTTGGAGTAATTTCAGTTCCTGCCAAGTCAATCATTAGTGGACCGATCGTCATAATACTCACTCTAAGCTGTTGTCATGAATTTGAGTAGGCTGCCGCAGTCAAAGCTGTGACTGCTTTCATTTAAGTCTAATGATGCTACAACAGAAGGCAGTTTTATATTAGTTTATTACGATTACTAGGTGCTAAACGGCGCTGAATTTAAAAAAGGGCACTGAATAGTGCCCAATGTACGAGGAGTCAATGGAGAACAACAACACCTATGAACTAAATTGATTACACTATGTGTCGTCGTCATAGGAAATATATGCAGCATTTATGCCATAAATTTATACGTCTATAAAACAATGACTTAGAAAAGAAACTGTCCTATCCACTCGGTTTAAGCTGTAGAAAATGCTACATATCAGCGCAAATGATCTATGCTGCTACAGTATTTAGAGGATTAAGCTATGCACTTTATAGCCGCCATAAAGTAACAGCCAACACGTTTATAAAACACCTATGCCAAAAACTCGTTACCAACAAGACTTACAATCGGAAGAGTTCAACCTCGATCCCGCTCAGATGCTAGTAGTAGAGCATTTGCATGCGCTGGAGCAGGCCTTAATCAATCACCACGAAGGCAGTAACGGTATTGCTTCACGTGTCATGTCTCTATTCAGTAACAAGGAAAGCCCAAGCACGGCTGTTCGTGGCCTCTATATCTATGGCACGGTAGGCCGTGGTAAGACCTACCTCATGGATCTGTTTTATGACTGCTTACCCAGTGATAAAAAGATGCGCATGCATTTTCATCGATTCATGCATGAGATTCATCACAGACTAAAAAACATCAAAAATGAAGAAGCTCCGCTGAAGTTAGTAGCTGCTCATTTTCGTAAACGTACACGTATACTTTGTTTGGATGAATTCTTTGTCGCCGATATTGCTGATGCCATGCTGCTATCTGGACTCTTGGCCGCTATGTTTGAGAGTGGCATTACTTTAGTCACCACCAGTAACTGCACGCCTGATGGACTCTATAAAGATGGTTTGCAACGCTCGCGGTTTCTACCTGCCATCGAATTGCTTAAACAAAACACCAACATCGTCGAGCTTGGTGGTAGAACAGATCATCGCCTGCAGTTTTTACAGCAAGCAGACATTTATCATTACCCATTAGATGCCAATGCTGAGCAGGTGATGTTAGAAAACTTCAATCATATTGCCCCTGATGCAGGTAAGGAAAACGAGGCATTAGAGATCGAAGATCGCCGAATTCAAAGTAAACGTAGTGCTGACGGTGTTGTCTGGTTTGAGTTTAATGACTTATGCAATGGACCTCGAAGTGCAGCAGACTACATTGAGATAGCACGCTGCTTTAATACAGTATTAATTTCAAATCTACCTGATTTAACCGACAACAATGATAGTGCCAGACGCTTTATCACAGCGATTGATGAATTCTATGACCGTTCTGTGAAGTTGGTCATTTCAGCGCATGCCGAGGTAGACCAGCTCTACAGAGGCAAGAAACTTGCATTTGAGTTCAAACGAACCGTGAGTCGCTTAATCGAAATGAGATCCAAGGAATACTTAGCAAAAGAACACAAATCCTTGTGACATAACAGCACTAATTCGCTATGATTAGTCTAGAATTTTTACCTTAGAGAAGTATGAAAAAACCAGTCACAGTTGCGATAACTGGCACCGCTGGCAACATCGGTTATGCCATCGCTTTTCGCATTGCCTCCGGCGGTCTATTCGGTCCAGAGCAACCCGTAAACTTACATTTGATTGAGATTGAGCCTGCTCTAGGGGCACTCGAGGGTGTCGTTATGGAGCTTCATGACTGCGCCTTCCCGACATTAAATAATGTCGTTGCTACAGCAGATTTAGATACTGGCTTTGCAGACGCTGACTATGTCTTTTTGATTGGCTCAAGACCGCGTTCAAAAGGTATGGAGCGACAAGATTTGCTGCTTGCTAATGGTTCAATATTTAAGCCTCAGGGTGCAGCAATAGATAGAAGTGCAAGCAAGGATGTGCGTGTCTTAGTGGTCGGTAATCCGGCTAACACTAATGCATTAATCACCTTACATAATGCACCAAATCTTGAGCCAACACAGGTCTCATCAATGATGCGCTTAGATCATAATCGCGCTATCAATAAGCTATCTAGACAGTTAGAAGCTAAACCCAATGTGATTAAGAACATCACTGTCTGGGGTAATCATTCGACAACTCAATTCCCAGATATACAACACTGTACTGTAGACGGTAAGGCAGCAGCCAGTCTAGTTGACCAAGACTGGTACCGCAGTGAATACATTTATAAGATACAACATCGTGGCGCGCAGATTATTGAAGCCCGTGGTGCCTCATCAGCAGCTTCAGCTGCCTCAGCCGCAATCGATCATATGCGTAACTGGGCCTTAGGCACAGATTCTTCAAGCTGGGTTAGCATGGGTGTCATGACTGATGGCAGTTACTACAATGTAGGCAAGGACTTGATCTTCTCATTCCCTGTTCATTGTAAGGATCACAGTTTTGAAATTGTTGCGGACCTAAGCTTAGATGACTACTCGATGAAGATGATTCACGCTTCAGAAAAAGAACTTATCAAAGAACGCGACATGGTGCTTGATCTCCTGCGCTGATTGCCAGCAGCAATTAATCAAAAAAAAACGAGTAGACTCGATTAATTCGTCAACTCGTTTTCTCTAGCAGTCCATTAGCGTTTAGCGCAAAGCAACCGCTTATACTTTAGCAATCGTTACGCCAGCCCATTCTGTAACGAAGTCATTAATATATTCGGCAACCACATCAGGGCGATCTTCCTGCACATAGTGACCTGCACGTTCAATCACCTGAAAACGAACTGGACCGGCAATGGCTTTCTTTAAGCGAATGCCTGCCTCTACCGGCATCCATGCATCATGACGCGCCCAACAAACCATAGTAGGACAAATTATTTTTGAGTGATCAACATTCATCGTCTCTTCATTTGTTGGTTCAGCACAGATTTTCACCAAACTTTTAAAGCCTAATAAATCCGGACCTCGTCCCCAAAACTGTAGATAATTTTGTTTCACATTCTTATCTGTGAAGGCCATTTTGTCATAGCTGCCGGTACGTAATAATCCAGGAAATGCAGCGGCTGCCTGTCCTAATCCCATCTGTAATGTTGCGTCATCAGCATCAACAAAGGCATTAAAGGCTTCAACTTCTAATACTGGCCAATAGTCGAATGTCACTGGGTTAATTAAAATTAATCGTGAAATATAGTCGCAGTATTTACTGGCGAAAATCTGGCAGGCACCACCACCATGATCATGTCCAACAAGGATGACTTTACCTTTTAAGTCGAGTGCATCAATAACACCACGAATAACTTCTGCTTGATTCGTTAAGGTATGTTTAAAGTCATCTAATGGCATATCTGATTGACCATAGCCAACCATATCCATTGCCAAACAGGTATAGTCCTCTTTCAAATGTTCTTGCACATGTCGCCACAGACGCGCGTTGGTAGGAATACCATGCACCATCAGCAATGTTGTCTTACCCGTACCCACTGCTTCTATATTAATAGTCAGTTCTTGTTGAGCAACATTTATTAGCTGTTTCATTGTTATCCTCTCCTTGTAATTAATCATCTACTCTTTGTTAGATTGATTGAAAATTCCGTTCTGTATTAACCTCAAAATATTTTAAGACAACCCTTTATACATCAGTCAAAGCTGTGACCACGGCGTAGCAAAAAGCTTAACCATTTAGATAAAAAACGATTGTCACGCCAACGATGCAGTAAGCGTTTATTTTCAAACTGCGTGCGACTGTCACTGCCTTTTAGAATGGTTGGTAGCACCTCAGCCTGCATCGCGTCATGGTAGACACGAACTGTTAACTTCGGGTAATCAGCTGGCATACTGGTGTCATCTTTATTGAAACGATAACTTAAGATCAGTGTGTAGGTGTAGCGACTTCTCTCTGTAATCTGCATATGCAGGTCTAGATCAGCCGTTGAAACAGATAGATACTGGCCTACATTAGGGTTGATATTATCGCATAACTTCCTGATTTTAATATAGTTACCCTCATAGACTTCCATCAAACCAGCGAATGTATTCGGCAATGGAGAGGGGATCATTGAGTTATCTAGAGGCTCACGCATAAGTATTCCTAGCAGCATCTACCCTGGCTAACTCTTGCTTTTGTAGTGCCATACACTGTCGTAAAAAAGGGAGATATTCAGTCTCACTCAAGCTATTACTGCTGATTAACAAGCCCCAGCCTGATAAGCGAAAAAATTGATTGTCAGCAAGATGACGACGACGACGCAAAAGAATAATTCCAGCAAACAAGGGGCGAACAGATAAACTTTTAAGCTCTATAGAGCCACCCTGAGGCATGTAAACCGTGAAAGACTGCGGTCCTACCTGTAGCTTATTTAAAGGTTTAAGTTGCTCAAATATCTCGAGGGTTGTAACCAGAGCCAGTAGCAATAAGAGGCCACATTTAACGCTCAGGCTGAAATCAAAATGAAGAATACAAAAGAGCATCAGTGCTAGATAAGCTAACAACAACAGCCTGAAATGACTTGAATGTTGTAAGCGGTAAAACATGTTTCAGGGCTTAAGTTTGAGAACGATGGCTTCAATCATCGGGTCATCGAAGCTGGTATAGACAGTTAGAATATCGTACAAGATAGGATCTTGCAGAGTCAGCATATGTTCAAAGGCACGCTGCTCAGCTTCTGTAGCATGGGGATAGAACGACTCTAAATATCGCGTCGTTAAAACATCAAGCTCTTTGGTGCCTCTGCGGCAACGCCAGCGTAGTTTTGCGAGTGCTGGCGTATTCTCAGTCGACATTTAGTTTTTACGCTGAACGATTAATTTCTTGATTTCAGTAATCGCCTTTGCAGGATTCAAACCTTTCGGGCATGAATTAGTACAGTTCATAATCGTATGACAACGGTATAATTTGAACGGATCTTCTAATTCGTCCAAACGCTCTCCAGTTGCTTCGTCACGACTGTCTGCAATCCAACGATACGCGCTTAATAAAGCGGCTGGACCTAAGTAACGATCACTGTTCCACCAATAAGAGGGACAGCTGGTTGAACAACAGGCACACAGAATACACTCTTCTAAGCCTTCTAATTGCTCACGATCTTCCTTTGATTGCAGGCGTTCACGATCTGGTGGTGGAGGTGTGTCTGATTGCATCCAAGGTTTTACTGATGCGTATTGCGCATAAAAGTTAGTCATATCAGGGACTAGATCTTTAATCACTTCCATGTGTGGTAGTGGGTAGACTTTTACATCACCTTCGACGTCAGAAATCGCTTTAATACAGGCTAATGTATTACCGCCATCAATATTCATAGAACACGAACCACAAATCCCTTCACGACATGAACGTCTGAAAGTCAGTGTCGGATCAATCTCGCTCTTAATTTTAATCAGCGCGTCTAAGACCATTGGGCCACAGCTATCGAGGTCAAGATGATAGGTGTCAACACGTGGATTACTGCCACTGTCTGGGTCATAACGATAGATTTTGAAGCGCTTCACATTGGTCGCGCCGGCTGGGGCTGGAAAATCCTTGCCCTTTTTAACTATCGAGTTTGCTGGAAGATTAAACTGTGCCATTCAATAACTCCTTAATATCCTTGCGCGACTAGTAAACGCGAGCTTTTGGTGGGAACACTTCAACTTCGTCACTCATGGTAGTCATGTGCACTGGGCGGTATTCCATTTTCACCTCACCAGTAGCTGAAACGTTAGCCAGTGAGTGCTTCATCCATTTCTCATCATCACGGTCTTGGAAGTCGTCACGTGCATGTGCACCTCGACTTTCTTCACGATTCAGTGCCGATGCCACTGTCGCAACCGCCTGTGGTAGTAGATTAGAAAGCTCTAGTGTTTCAATCAAATCTGTATTCCAGATCATTGATTTATCTGCAACACTAACATTTGAGAAGTTAGCATTAAGTGCATTCACTTTATCCATACCTGTTCTCAAAGAGTCACCCGTACGGAAAACAGCGGCATGTGATTGCATAGTCTTCTGTAGCTCTATGCGAATCTCAGCGGTGCTGGTATCACCACTAGCAAATCGAATACCGTCAAAACGATCTAGCACCTTATCGGTGACATGATCAGGTAATGATCGATGTGTGGTGTCTGCTTTTACTAATTCGGTAGCTCGCTTCGCCGCGGCTCTACCAAATACGATCAAATCCAGTAGTGAGTTTGAACCTAAACGGTTCGCACCATGAACTGAGACACAGGCTGCTTCTCCGATAGCCATCAAGCCGGGAACGACATGGTCTGGGTTACCATCAACCAAATTAACCACTTCACCGTGGTAATTTGTTGGCACTCCACCCATGTTGTAATGCACCGTAGGAATGACCGGAATTGGGTCTTTATTCACATCAATGTCTGCAAAGATGCGCGCGCTCTCAGCAATACCTGGAAGACGCTCAGCAATGACATCAGCACCTAAGTGTTCTAGATGAAGATGAATATGATCACCCTCAGCACCAACACCCCGCCCTTCATTGATTTCCATTGTCATAGAGCGACTAACGACATCACGTGAAGCTAAGTCCTTTGCATTAGGCGCATAGCGCTCCATGAAGCGTTCGCCATTAGAATTAGTTAGATACCCACCCTCGCCTCGTGAGCCCTCAGTAATTAAACAGCCTGAGCCATAGATACCGGTAGGATGAAATTGGACAAACTCCATATCTTGTAGCGGTAGACCGGCGCGTAATGCCATAGCATTACCGTCACCGGTACAGGTATGTGCTGAGGTACATGAGAAATAAGTACGACCATAACCGCCTGTCGCCAGTAGTACTTCATGACCACGGAAGCGATGTAGTTTACCGGTGGCGAGATCAATCGCCATAACACCACAACAGCTGCCATCTTCGGCCATCAGTAAATCCAATGCGAAATACTCAATAAAGAACTCAGCATTGTGTTTTAAAGACTGTTGATAGAGTGTGTGCAAGATGGCATGACCGGTGCGGTCAGCTGCAGCACAGGTACGCTGTGCGATACCTTCACCATAATGAGTGGTCATTCCACCAAACGGGCGTTGGTAAATTTTACCATCCTCAGTACGTGAGAAAGGAACACCGTAGTGTTCTAGCTCAACAATCGCAGGAACGGCTTCACGACACATGTACTCAATGGCATCTTGGTCACCTAACCAATCAGAACCTTTGACTGTGTCATACATATGCCAACGCCAATCATCGTCACCCATGTTACCCAATGAGGCACTCATGCCACCCTGGGCGGCAACGGTGTGACTTCGTGTTGGGAAGACTTTAGTAATACATGCGGTAGATAGACCGCTCGCGGCCATACCTAAGGTCGCACGCAATCCAGCGCCACCGGCGCCGACCACTAATACGTCGTAGGTATGATCGGTAATCTCGTAACTGTTCGCCATAACGTTAAAAAGAAACCTTAATAATTGAATATAAACCGATGAAGACCATGATGATGCACGTGAAATTAAGTGCAATTAATGATGCTATTTTCAAAGCACCACCAACATAATCTTCAATAATGACTTGTAAGCCAAGCTGTACGTGATAGAACAAACTGATCACCAGTAAGCTCATTCCAATGGCTGCGACTGGTGTCTGCATCCACGCTACTGCACTGACATAATCCATTTCAGGAAACAGGACGATGGAAATAGCCAACCATAAAGTTAGTGGCAGCAGGGCTAGTGAGCTTAAACGCTGCATCCACCAATGGTGTGCACCTTCGCGCGCTGAACCGAGTCCTTTTGCATTAGAAAGAGGTGTGCGTAAACTCATGATACTGCTCCTATGGCCATCGGCAACCAACTAGCAAGCGTCGCTAGTACAGCAAATGCCAGAACATACCAGCCAGACGATGACGCTACTTTCTTACCTAGGCCTAAGCCAGCATCCCACACAAGGTGGCGCACGCCATTGGCCATGTGAAAGTAGAGTGCAAAGGTCCAAGCAAACAAAAACAGTAAACCGATTGGGTGAGTCAAAGCATCGTGAGCAAAACTGTAAGCATCAGAGCCTGATGCCATACTAGCTAATACGATAACGAGTGCGACCGCACCAAAACTTAAAAATACCCCAGTCATACGGTGCAAAATTGATAGCGCCATGGTTAGATGCCAGCTATAAACTTGCAGGTGGGGCGAAAGAGGTCGTTGTGAAACGCTCATTCAGTATGTTCTCCTAATCTATCGGTAAGCTAGCAACCATTTGTTGCTATGACTACACTTCCGCTAGTTGATTATTATATGTAAGCATTTGAAAATCTTACCATCACAAGGTCTTAAAGTCATGATACCGGCGATGCTGGGGGCGTTTCCTGAACACACCCAGAGGAGGTATAACAAAGCAGGTAAAAGTACCTTAATTTAGCCTCTAAAACCAGCTTGACAGTAGGAATAGATGACTATTCATTAGATCAAGATGTACAAGGATTAAACCGTGCTCGAAAAACTCAAAAACATAGCCTCTACGTTGCCTTCATTTCCAACAAACAGCGCAGACTCAGCATTCTCTGTACTGGATAAGTATAGCGTTTACCGCATTCAGGGTGATGATGCAGAGTCCTTTTTACAAGGACAACTCAGTAATGATGTTAAACAGCTGAGCGATGGTCAACGCGGACAATTGACTAGTTATTGCACACCTAAGGGGCGCATGCTCGCCCTCTTCTACTTATTGAAAGCGGACTCTGGTTATATCGCCATCCTTCCCAGCGTCATTGCCAAGAATGTCTTTAAACGTTTACAGATGTTTATTATGCGTTCTAAGGTTGAAATCAATGACTTAACCGAGAGCTACTCTCTTCTCGGTGTGCATCAGGCTGAAAACTTACTTAATGAGGCATTAGTACCGGATAGCACGGCTTACAGCGTAGCCAGTCAAGGTGATAATCTCAGCATGAGAATTGGTAGCCAAGACTCCCGTTTGCTATTACTCGCAAAAGAGGAACTAGCCATGGGACTCACCATGGATGAAAGCCTACTAGTTAGTAGTGATCAATGGCAGCTTGCTGATATCGAGGCAGGCATTCCAAATATCTTTGCTCAGACACAAGAAAGTTTTGTACCACAGATGACCAATTTAGAATTAATTGATGGCGTCAACTTCCGCAAAGGTTGTTACCCAGGGCAAGAGGTTGTTGCCAGATTGCATTATCTGGGTACCGCAAAACGCCGTATGTACCGTCTAGCTATTGAGGCCAGTGAAATGCTTGAAATTAATACTGAAGTATTTGTTGAGGGCTCAGAACAGGCGATTGGACATATTGTAAATGCAGTTGAGCTCAGCGCAGGACACTATGCTGCACTTGCTGTATTGCGTGTAGAGCATGCTAATAATGACCTGCTACATACCGATTACTCAAGCAACATTAAACAGTTAGAGCTCCCCTATAGTTTAATCAGCGAAAGCGATGCAGACAGTAACGTAGGAGAAAAATAATGCGTGCTATTGTAATTTACTTTGCTATTGCAGCCTTGGCACTGCTCGCCGCCTACATTATTCGTGGCAACAGTCGCTTCATATCCAATGCCTTACTCATCATTTCTGCTGCATTTCTTGTGATTTTAGGCATTGCAGTGATAATTGATTAAAGTTTGATTGATCAAAAGCTGTCTTAATGAGACATATTCTAGTGCAGATAGACCGCTAGCGGTCTGTTTGTTCGAACGCGATAGAACTATCGATCTCTGCTCTATCGTCTGCCTTATTCATTACATTGCCCTCGTTTAGCCATCTCTAACTCAGCTAAGGCCAGCCTCCCCAAATCCTCATCAACCACCCTTAATCCGGCGTCCCCTAAGTCTAAGCCAAGTTTAGTATATTGTTGAATAAAGTAGTTTTTACCTGCCTTTGTTTCCAGCATGATTTCATTTTCTGAAAACCCTTCTGTGCTTGAAATTCTATAAGCTTTATCACCTTCCACTTGTTTATAGAAGAACACATTCGGTAACATCTGACCGATACATTGGCCATTAACCCAAACCTCTTTTTTTAATACTGTAGTCAATGGGGCAGATCGATAGATATACAAACCTGCATTTCCAAGTGCGGGCTTATTGACTCTTTTTACCATTTTACTTTTACTTGAACTCTCCATAGGGACAGTGGCACAAGCAGAAAATAGACAGGTTATTAATACAATGACGATTACTCTCATGAATATCATCCCCTTTCAGAGTAAAAAAGTTTAATCGCATCAATAAGCTTTAGACCACTCATAACCGAATAATAATGGTAAGACTCATTTATTTTCACAGCATGTTTTTCAGGAAAACTTTAGACACTAGAAGAATAAAGCTCATCTAAATCGAAACTTTTACACTCTACAGGCGAGTGTCGGCTATCCATTCTTTCAATCAGTTCTACAAACTGATGATTAGCTTTCAGGTAGGTAAGTATTTTGATCGCTTTATCA
>TARA_B110000977_G_scaffold4746_1_pt1 | contig 47656 bp, 35 predicted proteins | sample TARA_B110000977 | Tara Oceans TARA_B110000977 (sample SAMEA4397798) | marine metagenome | biome: Polar Biome; feature: [SRF] surface water layer (ENVO:00010504); material: water (ENVO:00002006), including particulate matter (ENVO:01000060) such as... | depth 5 m | reverse complement strand
TGCGGCAGATGTACGTGATGGATGACCGGCGTGCGATCGTGATTTTCGTTCCTCTTTGTCCTTTCCCCCACGCCAAGCGTTTTCTGATTCTTCCGACTGGTTAATGGATGCAAACCGACAGAAAGCTGACTTTCGACTCTTTTTTTCTTTATCCAACAGCCAAGGCATCGAGCTCATCGCCAGCGAGAACTTCACCTCCGCGCCCGTGATGGAGACTTTGGGTAGCTGTTTAACCAACAAGTATTCCGAGGGATTACCCGGCGCGCGGTACTACGGAGGCAACGAGAACATCGACAAGATTGAAGTGCTGTGCCAGGACCGCGCGCTCGCCGCGTTCAGGCTGGACAAGGAGAAGTGGGGCGTCAACGTCCAGCCCTACTCAGGGTCGCCCGCGAACATGGCCGTGTACACCGCTCTTCTGAACCCTCACGACCGCATTATGGGCTTGGATTTGCCGTCAGGCGGTCATTTAACGCACGGGTACTACACCGCCGGGGGCAAGAAGATCAGCGCGACATCTATTTTTTTCGAATCCCTCCCCTACAAATTGGATCCCGCCACCGGACTGATCGACTACGTCAAGTTGGAAGAAAAGGCGATGGACTTCCGGCCGAAGATGTTGATCTGCGGCGGCAGCGCGTACCCAAGAGACTGGGACTACGCCAAATTTCGGGAAATTGCGGATAAATGTGGAGCCATGCTTATGATGGACATGGCTCACATCTCAGGGCTAGTCGCGGCGGAGGAACAGGTATGTCTTTTTATCCCGTAAAATTCTGCTCGCCTTGTACTGCGTGCGTCGTGTACCACTTTGGAGGTTTTTAGTGCGATCCTGTGAGGGATTCCTCATCATCCCGATATACCCGATTGTCCCTCAAATGCCCATACAAGAAACTGACATATTTCCAAAAACTCACAGGACCAACCGTTTGAGTACTGCGACATTGTGACCACCACTACTCACAAGTCCCTGAGAGGCCCTCGTGCTGGTATGATCTTCTTCAGAAGAGGCCCTCGTGCGTCCAAGAAGGGCGAAGCTGAGGGTCAGGTGTACGACTACGAATCCCGCGTGAACATGGCTGTATTCCCCGCGTTGCAAGGCGGCCCGCACAACCACCAGATTGGAGCGTTAGCGGTTGCGCTGAAGCACGCGTGCACCCCTGAGTTCAAGACGTACAGCAAGCAGGTCAAATCAAACGCGGACGCGCTCGCCAAAGCTTTGATGAAGAACGGGTACAAGCTCGTAACTGACGGCACGGAGAACCACTTGGTGCTGTGGGATTTAAGACCCTGTGGTCTGACCGGAAGCAAGATGGAAACAATCTGCGACATGTTGCACATCACGCTTAACAAAAACGCCGTCTTCGGCGACGCGTCCGCGTTGGCCCCCGGCGGGTGCCGCATTGGCGCCCCTGCGATGACCTCCAGAGGGCTGAAAGAGAGCGACTTCGAGACTATTGCTGAGTTCCTTCACAGAGCTGTGAACATCGCGCTTGAAGTGCAAACTTCGCACGGTAAGATGCTCAAGGATTGGAAGAAGGGGCTTGAGGGGAACGAAAAAGTCTCAGCCTTGAAAACCGAGGTGGAAACCTTCGCCGAGGCGTTTGAAATGCCGGGGTTCACCAGGGCGAGCGTGGATGGGTTTTAAGAGTGAAGAGTGCTTGAGAGTGTTTTAAAATCCCTCCCAGCAGTACCACTGTTACCACACACACGAGTTGTGAATCTTTACCCAATGCAGATTCTTTGTTTTATCAATACCTTCGGGAGACTGTGACGATAGTTTTATTTAATAATCATCGACACAAGTTGCCCTATTAGGACTTTCAAGTATTATACCTGTCTAAATAACTTGATATCAATACTACCTGTCTATTAAAAGTCCGCTTCTTCATCCAACTCTTCGTCCGAATCAGGCGGGCTTCCGTCGCCGTCGTCGTCTGAGTCCCTGACGTAAATAATTTGCCCCGAGCCTTTGTTTTTGTTTTCACCGTGGCCTTTGCCGGTTTTTCCCCCGAGCCCACCTGCATCACGCGGCAGGTACGACAGAAAATCCCCTTTGGCGTACGACGAGTCTGAGGATACTTCATTCCCGCCTCTCCCTTGGTGCTCGAAGGGAAGCACAACAGCAGCTCGGGCTTTGGATTCCGATTCTGAAACGCCGAGGTTAAACGGCACCGCGGCTTGCAGCTTTTTGGAAAGTGCCTCCGCTTTGATTTCCGCCGCGGATCGCGAATGCTTTTCTTTTTCGTTTTCTGTTTTTTTTGGTGTACCTGCCTTGTCCACTGTCACCGCGGAGAACGTAAGGGATAAAGCGGTACCTACATTCGTATGCGTATTAGTCTTCAGCGAACCATAAACCGCTTCCCTCTCGCCTCGCGATCTTCCCGTGGGTTTCGTGACCGTGGTTTCGATTTCACAAAACGGAACGTTCGAGTGCTCCGCGTTAATCGCCGCTAAATGTGTCCTATCAATGGATTCGAAATATTCAGAATCATCCATCGACGATTTATTAACCAAGAAGTCACTCTGCACTGCATTACTCAGCGTCACCGATACGTGACACGACGCTGCCGCCCTTAACGCTTTCGCCGCCATGACTTGACTTTTATTTCCATTTTCGGGTCCTAAAATAGAACTACTTCCGCCTCGGTGGTACGCCACGACCGCGCACACTCTTGGATCCCCCCGAATGGATTCAATCAAAGCTAAGGTGTTATGTAACCCAGATGCGTGTATCAACTCAGCTATGCAATCCAAGGCCACCAAAGTGTCAGCACAAGCCCTCGGCGCTCTGCCCCACAGCCCGCTCCGTTTCCCTCGAGCCGCTTTCGTTTTCGCCGCATCGGTTTGATTGTTACGATTGCTCATAGATGTGGAGTCATCGTTGTCATGATGATCGTCATCCACGTCGTCTGCATGGCGATCGTTGCTGTCTCCACCAAGCGCGTGGTGCACCGCCGCGGCGACGGACCCGACGTCGCCCAGGCGCGGAGGGGTATCATTATGTTCATTTGCTTTGTTTTCGTTTGTTTTATTTAACCCAGCAGCTAGCCACCCATACGGATCTCTGTGCATGTTCACCGCGTACACCGCGTATCTGGGAAGGTTGTGGTGTTTCGGACACACCGCGCCCGCGACGAGCACTGTTTTACGCGCGTGCGTCTTGTCAATCGCGGAGTGTTGCACGTGTTCCCGAAGCAATGAGGAAAAAACCTCTACGCCCTCGCAGCCATCGACACGAACGTCATCAACAACGCACACCAAGGAACACGCGGTTTCATCAGGCGCGACGGCGTCGCGGAGGCAACGCACCGCCGCCTCCATGGCCTTGCAGAGGAGTTGAACCCTACCCTAAACCCTGAAACGAACCCACAAGAGGGTCGGAGGGACAGGGGGTGGGCGCACCCGATCTGTGAAATTGCAATGCGGCGGCGGTGAGAAAAAAAAACACTTTTGCAATCTCAGATGTTAGTGCGCACGCGGTATGTCGGCGGCTGCGCGCTTCGATTCGGCTCGCGTTTCCGGTGACCGGCAAGCGGCGCGTTCCGCGGTGGAGGATATCGTTGCCGGTGCAAAAGATGCGTCCACGCGGGCAGCTTTCGCGTCACAAGGCGCCGCCGTTTCCATCGCCCACGAACTTCTCAACGCCGCGGAAGCGAAATGGTGGTGCGATTCGATCGAACACGACTCACCGTCTCTGGTGCATTTCGCCCCACTGGCCAGGGCGTTGCGGAACCTGTGCGCGGGTGACTCGGTGGCGCGGGGAGGCGCGTGTAGCTTACCCAACAGATATGCGCCCGAAGCCCTGAAACTCGCGATACCAGCACTCGCTGAAGTCATAGAGGAACGCGATGATGAATCATCATCTTCGATGACAAAAAAACAAAAACTTACCGACGCGCTCGTCGCGAGTCTTCAACTCACCTGCAACCTCATCGCGGGCGGAGGTTTGCCCGGTGAGGTAACCTGGCAAGCGTTGCACAACGAGGCGAGCTGCTTTTCACGAATTGCGAGACTAAATAACCCTGAGGCCCAACATAGAACGCACCCCGTGCTGTGCGCGGTGATGCACGCCCGGTTTGCGAAAGTCGGGTTTTTGTCGTCAGACGTTAATGCATTCGACGGCGAAGTATCAGGCGGCAATAATAATACCACCGACTCCGATTCCGGCAAGGTTTGCGGTTTCAAAGCGTGCGAAGGGATTTGGCGCCCTTTGTTACACGCGTCTGTGTCCGATCCTGACACGAGTACCGATACCGACGAGTCACACAATTCGGGCGGTGGGTTACAGCTATTTCGGTTCATAAACACCGCTTGTTTGTGGTCGGGCGAAGCGCTTCCCGCGTTGTGCAGAGGCGTCGCCCCAGATGCGGAGACGACAAGCCTGGCTCGCGACGAAGCGCTGCGGAGGAAAATTCTAGGCATGGCACTTGGTGATGAGGATGGGAAGGATGAGACTGGTATGAGTAAACAGTCTGATACTACTTCAGAGAGTTTCTCAGTGGAGCAAGCGACGCTTCTGGAGCTGGTGCGTTCGGCGGTCGAAGAGGCGCCGGAACGCGATCCGAGTTCTTTGAGGAGTTCCGAAATAAATTCAACTCTTGATGAAAATATCAATGAGCCTCCAGCACCGCCTGCCCCTCCTACTCTAGTGCTTTCAGAAGGTACGTTGGCGTTTGTGCTCGACCTGGCGTCGAGAGCGGCGTCGCGCGTGGAAACTGGAATTTCGAACGAGACTCAAAAAAATAAAGAACAGCTCAACGCCGCGCGCGTGACGCTCCGGGCGTGTCTCGGGATTCTGCGGACCTTGACGGAGCGAGACGTCAAACCAGGTGTTTTGCAGACCCCGGGGGATGTAATAACCGCGTTGTGCGCGATGGGCATGCCCCGTTTGTTATTAGGGCTATTGAAAGCCTTACCCGTCCCAGCCGGAATTGGCAACACTTCAAAAGCCAAAGGGCCGACGAAAGCGCCTGAGTTGGAAGCAAAGACGTTCAAACCGGTTGTGTCTATTGGTAAACAGTCTGAAAAAAACATCACAGCATCCTCTTCAAAAGGAAACGATCATTTCCCGTCCACCAGGCCCTGGGAAGGGTACCGTGTGGATGCGTTGTCGCCGCTCGCGAACGCGATGTTCGGCCGCCCGAACGTTAGCGACATGGTTTATAAACTCAACGGTACTTCCGTTATTTTAGCCTGCACCAGAGGCGAGGACGGCGATGACTATTTGAGGGAGTGGGCGTTGTGGGCGGTCCGTAATTTGTGTGCGGGGAGTGATGAGGCGCGCCGTGAGATCGAAGAGTTGCAACCTCAAGTCGCTGCGGATTCGCACTCCTTGGCCGCCGCGGGGCTCAACGTGGAGGTGGACCTAGAGACGGGCAAAGTGAAGGTTGGGAACGTTCCAGGAGGGCAACGACCAGGAGGGACAAGTACCGTGGCGTCCATGTCGTCCGTAGCATCGATATCTACAGTGTCTACAGTGTCTACGAATGCTACATCGAAAGATTCAATAGCGACATCAACAGGTACTCCCTCTTCCTTCGGCCGTTTGATGATGAGCGGGGGCGACCGCGCGCGGACGCCGGCGGGGCGTGCGGTGCAAGCGGCGTTGGAAGCGGGGCTACGCGTAAACACAGAAGACGACGACGACTCCGAACTCGAAATTCCAAAAAACTGGAAAGTAGCAGACCTCTCATGACTGAGGTGCCTATTTTAGTCTATTTACACTAGCTCCATGTATTAATACAGCCATAGCTATTAGCCTAGCTAGCCTATAGCCCACATACTCTATGGTCGAAACCTATTAACCAAGGCGCCAAAAAGTAAACCGGCGGGAAAAAATAAAGCTACTTTTTTTTTCGCCGCTTTCTTATTACCACCACCGTTCCTTCCCAAAGTTCTCGACATCGCAAGCTCCGCATCGCAAAGCGTTCCGTCAAAGCCACGCGCGATGCGTACGACGGTTTCTTTGGAGTTATTAGACCCTCCCCCACCTCCCATCGAGTTTCCCACCACGATGTACGCGCCTAGTTTTTTGTAATAGTTTATCAATTTCTTTTTATCAGCCGCCACGGAGGCTTGCATTTGCGTGAAATTGTTTTTGAATGCCCAGCTCTGGACCTCGCGCATGAGCCACGCGCCGTGGCCTTGGCCTCTGTGTCTAGGGTGCACGGCTAGGTGCATGCCGTACGCGCACTTAGCGTATTTCGTACAGGCGGCAAAACCCAAAACATTCGATTTTGTTTTTGATGCTTCTTTTTCGGGCAGTGACGAATGTGCCGAAGTCGATGTGTCGGACTCCGTGTTCGTGTCCCCTAATCGTCCCGTCTCGTCCCCCTTCGTCTCCATAAGCAGGAACCAACGCACATTTTCGGTATCGTGACATGCGGCTAAGTGGTCCCAAAACGTGTCGTCGTTTGAGTTGCCGTCGTCATCGTTTTCATCACCCGGATCATCGCCATCAACGTCTTCGGGAAAACACTCGTCGTGAATCTCTCGAACCTGCTCCACGTACACGCGCACCTCATCGCCGGTCAATACACGCACCTCCAACATCGATGTGCGTTACCTCAAACACCGCCGACGGTACAGACACAGACGACGTGTCGCGTCGTGTGACGTACCGGAGCGCGCAGCCGCGAGTGCCTCCTTGTCCAAGAAGGCACCCAGATATTTTATTTGCTTTCAAGAAAATCAAATCGGTTCCCGAATCATATCGAACGCGCGCTGGTCACCTACCCCCGCTCGGGTCATGACTCTGTCCCCCGATTCCGCGGCGAAGCAGCGTTCGAGCAGCGCCAAGCTGGAGGCACTGTTGGCGAAGTTGGCAGTTCGCAAGCTGGAGCTGGATAAACAGGCGGCCGAGGCGGGAGTTGTTGAGTCTGATGCCGAGTCTGATTCTGAACAAGTCAAACAAACCGATGTCCAACTCCGAACCACAGCGCCTTCCTCTTCTTCCCGAGTATCTTCCAAAACACCTGCAAAACGCACAAACATGACCAAGTCCATATACGGCTCCAAGCAGTACTGGGACGACAGATACACCCAACCGGACACGACAATCGGTGCGAACAAAAAGAAATCGCAAACCAACAACGAGTGGTACGTCGGGTGGGAAGTTTTGAAGGGTTATTTTTTGGACTACACCACTAGGTCGCACCGGGTTGTTTTGCTAGGTTGTGGGACTTCGACGTTGGGCGAGGACATGGCGAGCGACGGGTTCTCACGCATAACAGCAGTGGACTACTCCGAGCCTTCCATAACCTTGATGCAAAAGGCGCAGCAGAATCGAATGGCACAATTTGAACGAAAAAAACAGCGAGGCGAGTTTGATGACGTACCGCTAGACGCGCCGCCGGTACCCACCAACTTCGAAGTCGATTACCGCGTGATGGACGTGACGCAGATGACGTTCCCAAACGCATCCTTCGACTGCGTCATCGACAAAGCCACGCTTGATACGATGTGCCAGCTGGACGAGGAAAGCGATAGTGAGGAGGAGGAAAATGAGGTATCTACAAAAAGTGCGACATACACTCAAAAAAACAAAACCAAAAGCACGCACGTCTCTAAAATGCTCCGCGAATCCTGCCGCGTGCTCCGCCCCGGTGGAGTGTACGTGTGCGTGACTTATGGCGAGCCCGTTGACCGGATGGACCACTTCCTGGAGCTCGAGTTGGAGTGGGATTTACTGGCGCACCGAGTTTTACTAAAAAACAAAGCGAAGTACCACTTGTACGCGTTCCGGAAGAAAGGCGGCGAGGATGGAAAAAAGGATTCGACGCAAATCGACCCAACCGCGATTGTCGACATGACCTCCCTGGACGTGATACGAGTGGGGAACAGCACCGCGGCGATTCCCGTGTTCAAAGACCCGTTTCATGGGTCATCGCTGGATTTTAGGGAGAGGCGGTATTAAGTAGGAATAGGTTGTAAATGCAAAGTTGGCCTTCTCTCTCTATGGTTTTCTACTAGCTATTCTCGCGCCTTACACTCCGTGCAACTGCCTTTCAGCTTGCCGTGCGGGCACGGGTTGCACTTCACGCACCTGTATTTCAACTTGCCGTGAGGGCAGCCTTTGCACTCTGTGCACTTCTTTTTCAGCCTGTCGTGAGGGCAGGGGGTGCACACCGCGCACTCGATCTTCACCCTGCCGTGAGGGCAGGGGTCGCACTCCGCGCATTCACTTTTCACCTTGCCATGAGGGCAGGGGGCGCACGCCGCGCAGCTGCCTTTTCATTTCCCGTGCGCGCACCGTTTCTCATCCATAGTGCACCACCTACGTCTCCTCCGCGCAAACCCCCGCGCCGGCTCTCACGTCATCGCCAACCGTGCCGCAGGTTGTGTGTGAGGCCAACCGGAAATCTGGGTGAGATGTTAACTTTCGATATTTTTTATCCCGTTCATGTGGACGCTCACCCGCGTCGCGCTTTCGTCCCCCCTGCTCGTCTCGCGCCCCCTGCGCGCGTCGAGGACTCGTCACATTTTTCGTTCATCGCGCAAGTCGTCAACGCCAACTGCCGCGTCCGATACGTCCGAGATGTCCACTGATTGGGAGTCCATGTGGCGTGGGGATGGAAAAACCCTTCAGCCCGGCCAGGCGTTCGACGCCAACAAATGCGAGCCCAGTTTAGAGGCGTTGATTGAACAAGGCGTGTTACCCACGGGTAGGGCGCTTGTACCAGGGTGCGGCCGCGGGTACGCCGTTGAGGCGTTGGCGTCGGAAGACAGGGACGTGTTGGGGTTAGAGGTGAGCGAGACCGCGAAAAGTGCTGCGGATTCTTTCCTGGATAAATCCCCGAAGCGCAAACACACGAGCGTGGTAATCGACGATTTCTTCACGCACACCCCAGCGACTCAGTACGACCTGGTGTTCGACAGCACGTTCCTGTGCGCGATTCCCCCGGCGAGAAGAGAGGAGTGGGCGGCGAAATACGCTGAGATAATCAAACCCGGCGGAGAAATAGTTTCGAACGTCTTTCCGATTGGGCCGTTCGAAGGAGGTCCGCCGTTCGCGCTTTCGCCTGATATCGTCAAAAGTCTTTTGGAACCGGTGGGGTTTGAAGTCGTGTCGCTCACGGAGACGCCGGAAACGCAGTGGGCACGGGGGAGGCCGGAGTTTCTTTACAGATTCCGGAGGAAGTAGAAAGGGGTGGTATGGAGAGAGAGGAGTGATTTGTAGGTGTAAAGGTGTCAGAGTTTTTAGTTCGTCGAAAACATAGACGCAACAGAGTTCTCACTCCGGTTCAGGGCAGCCGTTCGTTATCGCCCAGTTTACCAACTCGTGATAGCCCCTAGCTCTTGCCTTTACGAGCGTACGCTTAGTCCACGTGCACCCGTTCGCGCGCGCCCACTGCAACACCTCGAGGTGCCCACACATTGCCGCAGACAAGCACGTCATATTGTCCCACGGGCAGCCGTTCGTGCACAACCACTGCAGCACCTCCAGGTGCCCGCCATACGCCGCTCCGGAGCATGTCCACCTGTCCCACGGGCAGCCGTTCGCGCGCAACACCTTCAACTTCTCGAGTTGTCCACCCCTCGCCGCTGCCTCACAAAGGAATTCTAGACGCGACACGCGACCTCTCCGGTCCAGGCGCTGCACCGCGCTTAAACATCCGATACATGAGGCTTCTTTCTCATCAAGCTCCTCAACCCGAACCCCCGTCGCCGCCACCGCGTCGCGCATCCCACGGCTCACCGGCCGGAGCCGTGCGAGATCTGCGGGTTCGTCACCAAAGTACTCAGATCTGAGGTTGTGCGTGACGACGATGTCGTCGAGAAGGCCCGGGATGGCCGCTTGCAGGGAGGGTCCGTGCATTTCGGTCGTGATATCACCGCGCACGAAAGTATCGGCGTCGTGCGCCGCGTCGGAAGACATTGCGGAGGGTGTCGTGTGCGCGTAGTTGTGTCGAGGCTTCCGAGAAAAGCGTTACCACGCGTTTTGAACGTGAATCGCTTTGAAGATCTTTACATCTGAGGTCTAACTAACTAAGTATCGCCTCGTTCATCACTCACTAACAACTCCCTGAGCCACTTCTTTTTCTCCAGAAGTGCCTCTCTCCGTGCCTCGAGTTTATTTAAATCGTCCCTGGCGAGTAGCAAGGCTCTGGAGTCGCGCGTTTTTGGTTTTTCTGAACCGGTAGAAGGCGACGACTGCGCAGCGGGCGACGACGAGGAGCCTTCATCCGCTCGAGACTCGGTTTCGTCCGTCTCAGTCTTGACCCCCTGGGCCGTCACTGCACTAGACTTCCCCCCAATCCGAGACGCGAACCCTCCCAGCGCAATCCCCTGGAACGCATCGGACAGTTTCGCCATCCCGTCACCTAAATTACTCGTCAAGTCACTCCTCGCCTTTTGCAAGCGGTCGCGAAGGGGGTTGAAAGAAGTGGATTTTCGCCTTCCGCTTTCGGAACCGCTTTCGGCGTCGACAGATTCTTTTTCAATCGCTGTGGATTCGTGACCTACAGTGCCCTTGTTATCCGATGTCTCACCTGAATCGCTCAGAGTGGCACTCCTACCCATCCGCTCCGGCGCGATCAGTTCCACGGCGTCTTCCAGGAGTCCGCTCAGGATGGAGCCAGCGTTACTTTTCAAGTTTGTTTTTTCAAAATTTGCACGCTCGGTAATTTTTGCCGCGGTTTTGTCCAACAGCTCATCCAGCCGTTGCGCCGCCGCGTCCACCACCACGACATAACCCAACGCTGTAGTCGCAATTGAATCTTTCAGCCACGTTCGCCATATGTTAACGGTCTCAGCAAAGAGAACTCGTGACACTTGACCTAGTTTATCAATCTCCTGCGATACCTTTTTACACGCCTGTAAAAGTTCAGGGTCGGATCGTGTTTTTAGCAATTCTTCACAATCCCCCGCGACGCGCGTGACTCGATTCACGCGACTGTTTGCCCATACAGCGTTTTTCTCAGCATGTGCTCTCACCGCTTCCGCGGCTATACGTTCTCTGGCGACTGCGTTTTTCCGCCGTGTCACGGTTTTCTGCGCCGTCGCCAGCGAAACCAACGCCGAATCAAGCTGCGAATCCTCCAGGGCGAATAAACCAGTCAGGGACTCGGGGTCGTGAGTTTCGCAGATGCTCTTTTGGTTTTGGATTTTCTCATGTGGGACCGGGGTTGACGGTGCCACCGCCGCCTCCGCGGCTTCCACACTCCCCGCTTCGAACGCCTTCTGTGCAGCGTCTGTAGCCTCTTTCATCGCAGACGCAGCGGCGAGCGTTTTCCGGCGCCGCCGCGTTTCCGCCGCTTGCGACCATTTTTCGATTGCAATTTTTGATCTCGAAGCTTCGCGCGTAAGTTCGTCGCACACGATTTGTTTGTTCTCGGTAAGCTTTGGTATGTCCTTTTTAGCATGTGAAGCGACATCCGTGACGTGCGTCTTGCACGCGCGTAACGCCTCTGTCAATATCGTGCCGTGTTGCGATAAAGCATCGGAAACCTCAACAGACGTCAACACGCTCGGGACTTTATTTTTTTGGGAGTCATTCGGGTCATTTGAATCGTCATCAGTACCTCCATCAGATAAATCCTTACTCGCTCGTTCCAGCACCAGCACGGCGTGGCATAGATCCGACAGCACTGCATTCGCTCTTTGCACGACGTGCTCGAACACGGAGTCGGTCCATTTATTCCAATCCGGGCCTCCGTTTGCGAAGCCGTTGTCGCGGACGCCCGCCCCGGGGCGCCATCCGAGCCCGGCGTCTTCATTTCCATTGCTCAAAGCGGCCGCCGCGTCCTGCGTCACTTGCATCATCTCATTCAGAACTTGCTTGTCTTTTGAGAATTGAGTTCGGATAGCACTTAAAGTAGGTGCGGCTACCGCCAACACGGTGACCGGACGAAGCGCGGTGCTTTGCGCTACGTTCTTGTATGACGTAGTGTGCGCCGTGAGAGTTGCAATTAATGTGTCAACTTGCTTCGCCGCTACGGAGATTACCGAAAGTACCTCCGCTTCACCTTCCATAACTCTTCCGGTTTCCATTCTTTGTTGCTGTGGATTTACACCAGCATTGAGTGAAGATACGCCGGCTATCGATGAGACACCAGGAGTGGATATGGTAGTGTCCATTGCGTCCGCGAGTGCGTCAAAGTTGTTACCCTCTTCCGAATTACTCGAACTTGACAAAAATCTCGTCGCGAAAAATACGCGCTTCGCTTCGTCAACCTTCCCTTCCATGCCGACTAAATGCTCTATAGGGTTTTTGGATTCATTATCAGTCTTCGCGAACGTCTTCATGCTAGCAGAAGACCCGGCGGCGAGCAAACCTTCCGCCCATTCCATCCCGATGGATTTGGGACCAGCGGTGAGTTCCCACTCGTCGTCGTTACTACCGGACGATGCGTTGAATTCGTCATCAGAAATATTTCCCGAGTTTTCGACAGTAGTAGAGTTTTCAAGTTTCTCGCGTCGTCGCTCGGCACGCGAAGCGCGTCTCGCTTCCCTCTCCGCCACTCTTATTTTCGTATCCTCCTCCGATTTCCTTTGTTCCTCCTCTGCTTCTGCTTTTGCGTCTGATTTCTGTAAGTTTTCCTTGCTCACCACGTCACTCAACTCCGACACCACGCCATCCATCAATTCGTCAATCTCGGTAACCGGCGGGTGCGTTTTCATTACGCTCGGCGGGAGAAACGCATCGCTCGCCTCGCCCCTCCGGCCCAACTCGCGCTGGACTTCTTTTGTGAAATTCGGGACGCTGAGTTCGTTGGATAGGTAGGTATCTACTTTTTCAATCAAGGTATCGATTGTGGCGTTGGAGGGGGTTGAGGTGTTCAACACACTCGACGCATTCAACTCAGACTCATTCGACTCATTCGTAAAAGTGGATTCCCCCAACCCCTGTAGCAACTCGACGCACGCGCCCATCTCGTCGCATCCCAGGATATTTTCCTCAGCACATTCAAGCAACGCTAGCGCACACGCAAACAGAGGGGTTCGTGATTCAAAATCAAAAATCCGGTCCCAAAGCAACATCGTACACTCCACGGGCAGGACGTTGACGAACAACGTGAGGAGCCACTGGCCGGAAATAATCGCGGGGACGATGTTATCCGGCGCGATTGTTTCCAACTGTAACCCGATGGGGGGCAAGTGTGTGTGCACTAGGTTGAGAAAAACCCTTTGGTCCAACTTCGTCGCGGCCATGCCTTCGCTGAAGTACCCAGGGACGATTTTGGTCGTGACCGCGTTGAGAACCCAAAACGCATCCTCTTCGTTCAACCCTGCTAGCAACAAGAAAGCACAGAGAAAATGCATCGACTGCACGTACCCGGTGGTGGGGTCGTGCGCGGCGTACGCGGTGAGGATGTTGCGTAGGGCGTGCCACGTTTTTTCGCCTGGTTTTAGGGTGAAGCCATGTTTCGCGAACGACGCGCCGGTTCGGGGAAGGTCTTTTTCTACCTGAACTGTTGTTTCCGGGGTGGATCCTGCGAGCGAGAGTAACGCGGCGTAATGGCCCGGAACGCGTATATCCTCTGCTATCTTCACCCACTCATCTCGGCGGTACCGCCCATCACGTGTTCGGTGGGCAGAGGTCTCCATCCCCATCGCCGCGGAGAAATCCCGAGCCGCACCGGACTCTGACGAGGCGGGGATGCAGAAAAACGAGTTGACGTCGGGCGTGAAAAGAATTTTGTGAGAATTTGATTTTATTGCAAACAGGTAGTCTAGCGTGGTGTGCGTGCGTGGTCGTATCGAAGGGGCAGACAGGGCAGGGCAGTAGTGCGTGCGGACGCGAGCGCTCCGACAAGCTTTCGAGACGACCGAGGGCGAGAGGAAAGGCTGTGAGAGCGCTTACTAGCGCACGCGCAGGGGGGTTCCGTGAGGGTAGCTTGAGAGCAAGACGCTTTGGGCGTATCTACGCCGCGGCCGGTGAGTTCGGCGCCTCCTTCTTCTTGGAATTGACTCCAGTCTGCACCTTCTTCTTAGGTTATAGGGTCTTCGCCTTCTTCTCCGCCGGCGCTTTCTTCGCCCTTTTCTTCGGGGGCGACGCCTCGTTGGCGGGCTTCGGGTTCTCGATTTGGTCAGCAACCTTCGCATCGTAAGCAGCTTTGATATTGTCGGAGTTACCTCCATCTTTTGCGATCTGGAAGGCCTCAGGGACACCGATGGTGTCTATGCCGGGGCTATCGTTCTCGTCTTCGTACACGGCGAGGATGTTCTCCACCCGGTCTTGGGTTATGCACGCGAAGTGCTTTGAGGGGGAAAAGAGAAAGAGAGGAGAAATATTTGGCGAGTCAGTTGAGTCTTCAGAAACGTCGCGGGGGGAGGACGCGGGCAGCGAATGCGCTGTTTGAATCGATCAATAGAGAAGAAGCTTACCCTCCAGAAGGTCATGTCGTGACTGCCTTCAGTGTGAACCGTGAAGCCGAGGCGGAGCTCGCCTGTGGAGGGAGGAAGGGGAGGTGAGTTGGCCGACTCCTCGGACGCAACGAGGGTGTCGTGGTGGCGTGCGGTGCGAACCTTTCTTGATCTCGTGGTCGTCGTCCGGGCAGTTGGTATCATTCTTTCCACTTGTGGCCGGTGGCCTTGACCTCGAGTTGGTAGGAGTAGGTCTTTATCATGATGTTGGTTGGATGTGTGTGAAAGAGGGAGGCGTGTGGAGTTCTGAGCAAGCCAAACTTTTTGAAATGATGAGCTTTCGAGTCGAAAATCGATCACAAAATCAGGAGAACTCGTCCTTCCCCCTTCCACTCTTTGACCGCCCGACCGACATGAGCTTCGCCCTCGCCGGCAACCTCGCGCTGGATCTTGACACCCTTTCCGTGCGGTTAGTTCGAGTTGATGCACCGTTCGCGGATGAGTTCGCGGCGCGCCGCGAGGCTGCGGTGCTGGAGCGCGCGTTGCTCGACCGTGTCGAGGCCCTTGCGTGTTGCTTGCGCCAAGGAAACGATGCCGCGACCCCCCCGTCGCCGCGCCACACCCTCGTTCTCCCTGTCGCCTCCGACATCCTGGCCGTCATCACCGACTGCCGTCATGCGGAGATCGTAGGGACGATTCTCCAAGCAGATGCTCCCAAAGCCTGGTCGGTGTGCGAGGCCGCTGAGACCGCTGAGACCTCAGAAATCCTTCGCGCCGTCCTACCCAAAGCACTGGAACGCGCTGTCGTCGAGCATCTCACCACGACCTCGCGATGGGACGCGTTTGGTCGTGCTGGCGGCCTGACCCAGATTGTCCGCATTCCCGATGGCCAAGACTCCTTCTTCCCCTCCGCCAAAGGAGACGTGCGGGTGGTGAAAGCCTTGCAGCTCGAGGCGGCCCCTGTCGTGTTCTGGAGTGACGCACAGCTGTGCGCCGCCGGTGTCGACCAGACGGTCTGCGTATCGAACACCGTATTGGACGACCCTGAAACTACAACGAAACACGAAACAACACACGCGTTTGTGTTCCCCGTGGTGCGAATCTCCACGATACGTCTACAGTTGAGTCTCGACGATACGTACGTAAACGAAAGCGACGCACTGGGCGCCGGTGACGAAAATCTGGAGGACGAAAGCAACGGAAAGCGACTCGTCGTCTTCGCAGCCCCAGTTCTACAAAAAGAAGCCCTCGTGGTGTCGTTCATACACGATCCTCCGTCTGTGTACGGCCACACCAGTTTCGAGTCTTTTCTGGAACACTTTGCGCTTGAAAACGGGTTGTCGCACGGCACTCTTGCGAAACTCGTGTCGGCCGCAGCGCGAGACATCGGCGAAGACGAAAACACAGGTGACGGCGAAAAAAACGAAATCCCAGCTCGCGAACGTCTGTGCGAAATTCAGTTCAGCGACGACCTCGTGACCACGCGTCGCTTGTGGCCCTCGTGCCTTCTCCTGAACCGTTTCGGGGCGACCGAGGTTCCGAAGCCAATCACGGTTCAAGAAACGCAAAAATTCGTGACTGAAATTGCGGCAGGTCTGGGCGGCGAGGGAAACGGCTCACTACCCTTCGGGGCGTCGCTGAAATTGACGCTACATGCGAACGACAAAGGCGACGACTCTTCCGTGGCTTTGTTCACCGCGCACGCGGTGTCATCTGCCACAGTTTGTCAACGCGCGGCGGAACTTATGGGAACTACTCGCACTGTTCAGAAGAACCTGTTCCCGCTCGTTCAAACGAATGCGACGCGAATGGAGGTAACGGCGGTGGAGTTAAACGCCGATGAAGAGCAAGGTATTGAAAAACCACCGAAAGAGACACCTGGCGCGGTCGCCACTGACCGCCGGCCGCCGCGAAGGATCGCCATTCCTAACTACGCCAAGCCCGCGGGCGTACAGATTGTTGTTGCGAGCGATGTTGCAGTTACTATTTCACTTGATGACATAACAGACTCCGCAACAGACTCCGCAATACCGCAGTTGGCCACAACGAAAGAGACGACACCCGTGCCGCCCAAAAAGCGACGCGCGATGACATTTTCCAACTTCGCCCCGGCTGCCACAGCGCCTGCACCTAAACCTACAAAGGTTGCAAAAGCCGCGAAGGTTGCGAATGCGGTTTCAAAAGCCGTTTCAGTGCCTGTCGTGCCTGTTAACCCAGTCACGCAAATTCCTCAAAACCCTGAGTTGACGCCTTTGACTGTTTCGACTATCACGCAAGCGGCGGTTGCAGCGGAGGCGGCGGAATCAGAGCGAGCCATGCAAGCGGAGATTTTAGCGTTCCTCGACGCGCCGCCGGTTTTGCAAGGAGAAGGAAAGGAAGGTATGGAGGTTGATGATGCGCTTGATACCGTGGCGCAAGCTGCTCTTGCTGACGCGATTGATACGGTTGCTCCTGCTGCTCTTGATGCGTCTGTTACTGCTCCTGTTGATGCGTTCATAGGTACTCCCGTTACTGTTGATTCGCCCAACCCTGTTCCATCCGTTGACTCTGTAAAGAACGCTCGGTTCGCCGCAGACGCCGCCGCGATGCCTCCGCCGCAGCCCGTGCTGACGACGCCGGTGAAATCCGCACCGGCGGTGACGGTCGTGTCGCCGACAACTGTTGCGTCGCCTCCCGTGATGGCGCTTGCGTCACCCCCTGTGACGACGACATCCACTTCGCATATCGTGCCATCTCCTCCGACATCCACCGCGCCACCATTGACGTCTTCTCCGATATCCTCCGCGCCTCCGTTGACGTCACTTCCTCCCGCGAAGAAAGAGCGCAAGAAGCGCGCGCCCAGCGCCTCCATCTCGGCGTACAGTTTTTTCTGCAAAGCCACGCGGCCGACGCTCGCGACGGGGTTAAGCGCTGTTGCGCAGATGAAGGAGCTGGGTGCGATGTGGAAGACGGTTGAGCAGAGTGTGAAGGACACGTACACTGCTGAAGCGGCGAAGGCCAAGAAAGAGATACAGGAGGCGGAAAAGGCCGATGAGGCGAGCGCGGAAGGCGCCGCGACTCAAATTGACACCGCCGCCGCGACTCCGGAGAGTTCCACTCCTGCGACACCCGCACCTACCCCTGCGTCTTCCGAAGAAGCTGCGTTGAAGCTCGCCAAGCAGGATGCGCAAAAGAAGAAACGCAAAGCCATTAACGACCCTGACGAAGCCGATTCGATTATTCGCAAGCGCTTCAAAAGCGACAGAGACGCTTTGAAGACTTTGGCTTTTCTCAAAACGCGGGAGGTGCCGGTCGAGCGACTCAACGCGTTCCTCAAGAAAAATGGCGTCAAGACCAGGGTGGGCAAAGTATCGATGAAGAAAGACGAACTCATCGAAAACACCATGAAAGTGCTCGCGGCTGAGGCTCAGGAGGAGTGAGGGAGGAGAGTTGGAAAGACGAGAACTAAAGACGAGAAACTCGAAAACGAAACGATGAATACGAATGATTACCTTTTACTTTTTCAACGTTCTATATACTTTCTACTTGTTTGAGACGAATTTCCCTAGCCTCTTGTCCCTCCTTTCCCTCTACTTAAACAACGTCTCCAGCGCCTCCGAAACCTCGATGGTGAGTTTGTTAGACGGCGCTTCGTCGATTTTCAAAAGCACATCCGGAATTTCCGTCCGCGCCTTTTCAATTGCTTCGGTGACGAATTGAAACGCCTCGTCGGCGTTCATCCCCGTGAGCTTTCCCTTCTGCAGCGCGTAAAGCCCGACTGTTTGCTCACTGAGTTTAGAAGTGCTCCCTGGAGTTTGACGTAGTACCCCTCTGATCGCCGCGGACCGGTCCCGCATCCCGTCCTTCTCCTCGCCCTTGGCGCCGAAAACGGACATGTCATCCGCTTGCATCACATCCAAGCGCAGCTGGAGCATGTTGAGCGACATTAGCGGCCCAGCCGCGCCGGGCGATCCGATTCGCGAAACGCTATCCTTCGCGCTGATGACCCACCCTTGTGTTTGGTCGAAGCTCTCCACGAAAACCTGCCCATCCGTAATAGACATGAATTCCTCCACCAAAGGCCTGGGCTGGGTGTGCGCGTTTTCGGGGGCGTCTTTTTGTGCAAGGGCGTTGGCTTTGTTCGCCTTTTCCAGTTCCTTCACAAACGCCTCGGCTTGTTTCTTTTTTGCGTCAATCGCTGCTTTAATTTTTTGTTGCATTGCTTTGGGCATCGCATCAAACCCGGTGGGTAGACTGGGAATGGTAACCGCCCCGCTCTCCCCTACCGTCCCGCTGTTCTTGTCACTGGCTCTCTTCCCCCTGTACGCCCCTGTTTCGTGGTACATCACCCCCATCAACGTCAACGATCCGCCGCCTAACTTGTCGTTCATGCGCGCCACGCGTTGCAGCGTCATACCCAAAAACCGCCTCCGTTCAGCCAACAACGCGTTAATAATCATCCCTTCGTACTCCACCATTTGTTCCTTCGTGGGCGCGTCTTCGCTGGTGTCCTCATCGATTTCCAGCTGAGGAGATAAACGACCCATCTCCCTGGAAAAACCGATCAGCCCGGTGAAGTCGTCCAACACGAGCAAAACGTCCTTGCCCTCCGCTCTCGCGGCTTCTGCCACCGCAAACGAAGCGCACGTCGCCGCGTACCTCTCCGCGAGAGACGCATCAGGGGCACACGAAACGACCGTAGTATCCACCGCACCAGCATTCTGTAACTTTTTCATCGCAGAAGCGCCACTGTCAAAACTAGAAGCCCCGATGGCGCCGTACACGCACCGCACGGTTTTTTTATCGCCCACTTCACTCTGCGCCACGATAGCGTTCAACCCCAACTCTGATAGGTTCGTGCCGACTTCACCGGTGAGAAGAAGGCACTGGCCCCTCCCGACGGGGGTCAACACATCAAGCGGCTTGACTCCGGTGACCAAAGGCGTGGTTATGGGCTTGCGATCCTCCACGGATGGCGGTTCCCGGAAAAGTTGCGAGCCAGAGTTTTCTGGAGACGCGACGTCTCGGTCGGAACCGCCAGGGACTGACCCTCCATCTAACGGCTCACCTAAAGGGCCTACCCTCCTGCCGATAACGTCTTGTTCGCTAGGCATGTAGAAGTGTGACTTTTTGCGGATGAACACGCTGTCGCCCGGGGCGATGGGCACGGATGCGCCGAGCTTGGATGCTCCATCTACTCCCCTGTTACCTTCGTACAGAAGCGCGAACGTTTTCGGTTCTCGGTGGGATAACAGAACCGCGGTGGCGCCATCGTTCCCGATGTCGAACAACGTACCAGGCTTCACGTCCCCTCCAACGCCCTCTAAAATCGCGAGAGAGCCTTCTATGCTGTGCACTTTCGGGTCCCTTGCGGCATACTTTTCCTCGTCATCTTCGTTCACCTCCGGTTCCGGGACCGCCGCGGCGTCGATGATGGCGCGCACGGTGGAGGAGTGCTGTTGCCGGCGCAGGGGAGGGACGGAGTTGATACAACCGTGACCAGTGACATGGTGAGAACCACCGAAGTAGGACGTGTGTGCCGCGAATGTGTTGCCCCGGTGCGACGCTTGCGCGCCGGCGGCGGCGAGTCGTCGTGCGGATCTTCTCGCGGTTTGGGCGAACACCGAGACCGGGCTCATGGTGTGTTGGACGCCTGCCATGCCAAGACCAAACGCCACTGTGGGTCACGCGCGTGCGTGCGGTTGGGAAACGCGGAAAGGCGTCGCCGGAGATGACGGTGCGCGGGGTTGTGGCAAAGGGAAGAGGAAGGGGATGCTTATCTTCTCAATTTCGACGTGTCGAGACGGTTTCCGACTGGCGATAGTGGTAATTTTGCAAAATGGGCGCAAATCAACTCGACCCCGAGGAACCAACAGCCCCTTGGTCAGTGTTTGGGGCGCCTCCACGCGCTGTCGCGCCATGGCAAAGAAGAAGAAAACGGCGGGTGCCCACGGGGATGACCAAAGGACGGGGAGTACCGCCAAGCACGCTGAGATGTCCGCGCACGTGACGAAGAAGATGAAGAAATCGGGTGAAAAAACCAAAAACTCGGGAGCGGCGGCGGCGGCGGGCGCATCCGCATCGAACTGGTCTCAACTTGCCAAGCAAATAAACGCCGGGAGTAACCCCAAGGCTCTGAAACGAAAACAAGAGAGATTGGCGCTTGAGGAAGCAAAGAGAAGCGAAAGAATAGACGGAGAAGGGTCTGGACAGCACAGGCACGGAGGTACCGTCGATGCATCGTCTCCTCCAAAAAAGCCAATGCCCACCGGTCGCAACACGGCGTTGACTGATCTCGTGGCACTGGATTGCGAGATGGTGGGGGTCGGTGTGGACGGAAAAAAATCGATTCTAGCCCGAGTATCAGTCGTGAACGAGGATGGGAACGTGGTGCTTGATACGTTCGTGTCACCAACGGAGTACGTGGTGGATTACAGGACGAATGTGAGCGGCGTCCGGCCGAGCGATTTAAAGGCCGCCCCCGGGTTCAAAGAGATTCAAACCAAGATGGCCGGTATATTGAAAGGCCGGATCTTGGTAGGGCACGCTTTGAAAAACGACCTCAAGTGTTTATTGCTTGACCACCCGAGGTCCATGACAAGGGACACGGCGCTGTACCGACCGCTGACGAGACCTCTTCGCCCCAATGAAAGAGCGCAAGATTCCGGAATAGCGCGCGGCCGTGGAAGCAGATCTCTACGAGAATTGTGTTTCTCGCACCTCGGGATTCAAATTCAAACTGGAGAGCACAGCTCGGTGGACGATGCGCGAGCTGCGTTACTGCTGTACAAGAAAAACCAAATTGCCTGGGAACGGGAAATTCGAGTTTCCAACGTGAAGAGCAGAGGGGGTAAAGGCGAAGGGAAGAAACAGATGGGGAAAATGGGAAAAAAAATTAAACGAGTTGACGACGGCGACGACTCCGACTCCGACCAAAACACTAATTCAAAACCCTCCAAGCCCGGTAAGAAACACAAGTCGATTAGTGTGTCTACCTTACATGGAATAAGAACGGACCCGTTCGCGGTTGGGGCGCCGAAAGTGGATTTGTTTCGAAGGTAAGGCGTAAGGTGAGAGCGGAACGGGTAATAGCAATCCAATTTAATATTTCATCAGACAAAGTTCTTCTCAGACAAAGTTCTTACCAGACAAGTTCTTACCAGACAAAGTTTCTTCTCTCACCGGTACTACTTTGTCTCACCGGTTTAGGCCGCGTTGTTCCTCCCGTTGCCGTTGCCGTTGTTGGCGTTGTTCGCCGCCAGCGTGTTCGCGGAGTTGCCCGGCCCGGCTGGCGACGGCGGCGTCGGCGGCGTGAGCGTCATGCACGTGCAGCACTTCCACCCAGGGTTGGGGAAGAACTCGCACTCCTCGGCGGTTTTCCCGCCCACGTTGGAGCAACGGCACTTGTCGTTCCCGCTTCCGCCAATGACGCAGTCCAGCTCGTACCCCGAAGCCTGCGCCGCGGCGGCGCAGGTTTGGTCGCAGTCGCCGTTCCCGGAGCCACAACTCTGGGTGCACACGCCGGGAACGTTGTCATCGCCGGACGGACAGGTAGCGCCGCCCAGCCCGGGTTCGGGCATCGGGTCGATGGGCCCGCACTCGCCGTTGGCGAGGCAGACCTCGCCTTGCGCGCACGCCTCGCCGCCGCAGCACGTTGCGGTGAGTTCCACGGACTCCACGCCTGGGAGGCGGTGGAAAATCGTCGCGAAAGTGCCGTCCGGCTTGCCGGAGCACCCGCCTTCGGGTTCGATCGCTGTCTCGCGCTCCGCGATTGGCCCTTCGAGGGCGGGGCACATTGATTCAACACCAGCGGTGTTCATGCACTGTGTGGCCGCATCGCCGGTGGGTTCCGACTCGCACGACCCCCATACGGCGGAGTACTCGCCAGAAGCCACCGCGACGGAAGGCAACACGCGGTTGAACCACGGTCCGCCAGGTTCGCGCAGACACGTTCGTTCTGAGTTTTGGAAATAGAAGTCAGTCTTTTGTATGGGCAATTGAGAGACAGTGCAGTATATCGGGATCGTGAGGAATCCCGAACCTCGGGATAGTGAGGAATCCTCCACGGATCACGTGAAAATCCTTCAGAATCAACCCTCACTACGCAGTACAAGGCGAGCAGGATTTTACGGGATAAAAAAAAGAAAAAAACGTACCTTCGTAGTTCAAGAAGAAAAACGGCGACGACGACGAGCAGCGCTGTTTGTCCTTCCAGCACGTGATGTTGTGTCCTTCGTACTGCGGGTCTCCAGGCTGGGTGGTGTAGTCCGCGGTGCCCGAGTCATACCGGTGGTCGCACAGTTCGTTTGTTTTGCAAAACTCAGGCGAGTCTTCGTTTGTGCCGTTGCACATGGCTTCATCCTCCACGGTGCACCCGGCTTCGATGACGGCGAATCCGAAGGAATCGCCGGCGCCGTACTCGCTGGTCGTGACGGTGAACGTGTTCCGCGACCCGTCCGTGGGGGTCATCTCGATACCTTGGTGGTACCTCCAGTGCCAGCAGTTCCCAGTGGAGGGGCACCCGACGAGCTTCACCCGGCACACGGGCCACGGCACGTGGCGGTTCCACACCTCGTCGGAAACACCGCACAGGTGCACGGTGAAGGTGACGGGCGATGTGCCCGAGCCCAGCCTGGAGTTGGTTCGCGCTTCCAGGTCCGTGATCTCGATGGCGGCGGGGGTCATGCCGAGCACCTGGCGCACGTTCGTGGACGTCACCGCGGCGACGACAAGCATCGCGCCCGCGGCGATCCCAAGCAACCCCAATCCCTTGGATTTAAAGCTGGAGGACTCGGTGGTTACATCCGCCTTCGACCGCGGAACCAGGGGAACCGTCTCCGGGTTTTGCGGGGCCATGGCGAAAGCAGGGCGTCGAACGTGAGGGGTGGGATGTGACGTGAGACACGGACGTCGTTGGGGTCTGCGCGTGCGGGGGGGCGCGCGGAGAGTGCGTATGACACACGCGAAACACCCCCGAAAGGGCTGCCCGAATTCGTTGACCATTCGGGAATTTCGGGATTAACAGAATCACCCGCGTGTACGGTTCGTGAGCGCTCGTTTTCCTTTTCTGCTTTTCCAGCTTTTTTTTCCTTCCAGTCTCGCGCTCGCGATGACCGCCGTGGCCACACCAACCGCGAAGGATGGCCTTCGCGGGTATTACCGCGCGAAGATCGAGGAGTTCGAGCTCGCGGTGAGGGATAAAACATCGAACTTGCGTCGGCTGGAGGCGCAGAGGAACGAGCTGAACCACAAAGGTACGTACGTACCTACCCCTGAGATGACGTTGGGGAGGAACGGGTCGCTCAGATCTGGGCATCATCGCAGATCTCACCACGGGGACTCGCCAAGGTCGCACCAAACCCGCCACACACGCACGTGGCATTTAATTGATCCATGGGGCGACGCACTCCCACGCAAATCCGGCACGCGAGTCGCTCCCATCACGCACACCACACGACTACAACACAGATCTCACAACGAACGTGCTCACCGAACGAGTCGTTTCATTTTGTATTTTTGACGTCGGTCAAGGTAAATGCCCATACGAGTGAGACCGAAACTGACATTTTTCCATTTTCAATCTCGTCAGTCCGCATGCTGCGCGAGGAGATCCAGCACCTGCAGGAGCCCGGGAGTTATGTCGGCGAGGTGGTCAAGGTGATGGCCAAGACCAAAGTTTTAGTCAAGGTGCACCCTGAGGGCAAGTACGTCGTGGACATCGGGAAGAACGTTGACGTTACTAAGCTGACGACGGGCGCGAGGGTTGCGCTGAAAAATGATTCCTACGCCCTACACACGGTACTGCCGTCCCTGGTGGATCCGTTAGTCTCATTAATGAAGGTTGAAAAAGTCCCAGACTCCACCTTCGACATGATCGGCGGTCTGGATCAACAAGTGAAAGAGATCAAAGAGGTGGTGGAGTTGCCTATTAAGCACCCCGAATTGTTTGAATCGCTGGGGATCGCGCAGCCCAAGGGTGTCATTCTGTACGGGCCTCCCGGGACTGGCAAAACTTTGTTAGCCAGGGCGGTGGCGCACCACACCGAGTGCTGCTTCATCCGCGTCTCGGGTAGCGAACTCGTGCAGAAGTACATCGGGGAAGGCGCGCGGATGGTCCGGGAGCTGTTCGTCATGGCCAGGGAGAACGCCCCCGCTATTCTCTTCATGGATGAGGTCGATAGCATTGGGTCTGCTCGTGGGTCAGGAGGTGGAGACAGTGAAGTCCAGCGAACGATGTTGGAACTCCTAAACCAGCTCGACGGCTTCGAAGCGAGTAATCAAATCAAAGTCATTATGGCCACCAACCGGTTGGATATTCTAGACTCAGCGTTACTACGCCCAGGAAGGATCGACCGCAAGATTGAGTTCCCCAACCCCACGGAGGATTCGCGAACCGATATTTTGAAGATTCACAGCCGCAAGATGAATTTGGTGCGCGGGATCGATTTGAAAAAGATCGCGTCGAAAATGGGCGGCGCCTCAGGGGCTGAATCGAAAGCGGTGTGCACCGAGGCGGGGATGTTCGCGCTGCGAGAGAGACGGGTGCACGTGACGCAGGAGGACTTCGAGATGGCGGTGAGTAAAGTGATGCAAAAGGACTCGGAGAAGAACGTGTCGGTGGCGAAGCTGTTCACGTAAGCGGAGGGGTAATTAGTCTGACGGCGGTTTTTGTGATGTACGATAGACGTATGCCTTGATTAAAACGACTGTAACACCCTTATATAACACCCTTCACAACGAGCTCGTATAAGCGTCCCACCCCGCGCTCCGGTACTCCTTCGCCGTCCCGAGCGGATCTGCGGCTCTGTAAATCCCACGCCCGACGATAATCACGTCGGACCCGCATTCTTTGATTACTCTGTCCGGCGTGTTGTACTGCTGCCCCATCGCATCGCCTCCGCCACCGAGCTGCACCCCAGGGGTCATCTGCACCAGCCCCTTTGACCACTCCTGCTTCCACGCAGCGGAGTTGGTGCTGATGAACCCTATGACGAAGTCGGGGTGCTGCTTCGCCATTTGAATCGCCGACTCGGTGTAGGAACCTTTCGCCATGGTGCCGGCGGAGGACATCTCAGCGAGTAATAACAACCCACGACCCTTCGGCAACCCAACCGACTTCAGCCCGTCAATAATCCCGCTCCCGGGCACGATGTGCGCGTTCGTAATGTGCGACCAGTCCGCGATTTTGTGAAGACCGGAGGCATACTGCCCCACCACGGTGTTCCCGATGTCCGCAAACTTCCGGTCTTCGAAGATCAGGAAGTTGTGCTTTGTTGACAACGCTGTCAACTGTTGCACGAAATCCTCAGAGAAATCAGGGTACAAGTCGCAGTGCGTCTTCAGGACGCAGATCTCTGGCCCCAGGTTATCCGCCAACTCCAATAGCTCAGCCGCAGTATTCACGTCCGCAGACAAACACAGGTTGGTCTTTTTCGCATCCATCAGCTTCCACAGCTCCTTCGCGCATTGGTTGTTCGTCAGCTCCGCGCGCGCGGTGTACGATTCTCGTTTCACCTCCGCTGCGCCCATCTCGTTCCCGGACGCGTTGGGCCCCGTCTGGTTCGCCGCGATGAACGCCTTGACGGAAGCGACCAAGTCACCGGACATCTTGCCGTGCTTCTCCAGGGTGACGAGCACGCGAGACAAGGGTAGCACCGCGTGTAGGTTCAAGTTGTTTGACTTTAATCGCGCCTCGCCTCCCTGTTCTCGGTCAATCAAAACCACCACGTCTTTGACCTTCAGCCCAACCTGGTTCAGCGGTTCCACGGTCTCCATAACAGACGCCCCAGACGTGACCAAGTCCTCCACAACTAAACACGTCTGCCCCGCGTGGAACGCGCCTTCAATCGCTTTCTTCGTGCCGTAATCCTTGACTTCTTTTCGTCGCATCAGCATCGGGCAATCGCTGTTCAGGCTCATGCAGGTTGCGATGGGGAGGGCGGTGTAGGGGACGCCGCACATGTTGTCGAACTCGGCGCCGTCGGATTTCAAAACGTCCCACATGCACGACGCGACAGAAGACAGGACATCGGGGTAGGACACGATGACTCGCAGATCGACGTATATCGGGCTGATCAGTCCTGACTTCAGCTTGAACTCGCCAAACTTGACCGCCTCGATTTCGTGTAAACGGAGAATCAGAGCGTCGATCTTGTCCTCGTTGACCATCTTGTTTTTAGGGTAGGTTGCGAAGGGTGTGAGGGGACGGACGCGGCGTGAAGCGCGCGAGGGTGTGCCACGCGGGGTGGACGTGCCCGCCGCCCTCAATGATGAGATTTTTTTAAAAGTCGGCGGACTTCGGTACCAGCTGACGCGCACTTTTTGTCTCGGAACAGGCAACGCTTTTTCGCGAGACTAACAACGAGTGCTGCACACACCTCAAAGCGCGGGTTACATGTCCGCCCCGTCCCCCCGTGTCGTCCGCGACCCGTCGCACGCGGGGAGCTGGTACAACGATAACCCGGGTAAGCTTTCCGACGAGTTGGGCGGGTACTTGAACGACGTACCGGATGTTGTTGGTTCTGAATCTCGAAAACAACCCCGGGCGCTCATCGCACCGCACGCGGGTTATAGCTACAGCGGTCCCGCAGCAGCGTGGGCGTATAAAACAATTGACCCGTTAACTGTGCGCCGTATATTCCTCCTAGGTCCTTCGCACCACGTGTTTCTCAAGGGGTGCGCGTTGAGCACGTGCGATGTCTTCCGGACACCCATTGGGGACCTGGAAATTGACAAGGAGATTTACGAGGAAATAAAATCCACGAAACAGTTCACCGCCATGACCCAAAGCGTGGACCAAGACGAACACTCGCTGGAGATGCACTTGCCGTACATCGTGAAAGTATTCGGGGAAGGTAGTACAGAAGGTGACTCCAAAAACTCCATTCCCCCTCTGGTCCCTATATTGGTGGGCGCTTTGAACAATGAAAACGAAAAAAAATACGGCGCGCTTCTAGCGCCGTACCTAAACGACCCAAACAACTTGTTCATCATAAGTTCTGACTTTTGCCACTGGGGCAAGAGGTTCGGGTACACACTTTGGAAGGGTGAAGAGTCAGGAATACCTCTCCACAAATCAATAGAGCAATTAGACAGAGAAGGCATTGAGCACATCACTTCCAAAGACGCGGACGGGTTTTATAACTACCTCCAAAAAACCAAAAACACGATTTGCGGGCGACACCCGATTGGCGTTTTGTTAAGGGCGTTAAAGGAGTCTGAAGGTTTTGAAAATATGACCGTGGAGCTGCTGCGGTACGAGCAGTCCAGCGCGGCGAAAAATAGAGAGGACAGCTCGGTGAGTTACGTGAGCGCGGTGGTGTATTAGCCGGGATTAGACTATGATCAGTGTAAAGACGAAAGACTTCAATCCACTACATTCTACATCTACCCCAAAGCCCTCGTTCTATTTATACTTCCCAAACAGCTCCGCATCTGAGGTTTGCGTCGCATCGTTGGTTTTCTTTCGTTTCTTCGTGCTAGGGGGTGGGCTTGGAGTTGGTTTTTGGTGCGCCGGCGACGACGCGAATAACTTGTCAAACGCAGTTGGTTTTTTCTCAGCCGATTCTAGTTCCAAATCTAGCTTCGGCGATTCTAGTTTAATACTGTGTCCCTTTTCCTTTTGCTTCGCGAACATGCTTAGTATGTTCCCTGTGTTCTTCTCCACCACGCGTGTGACCTTGGCGCAACATGCTGGGCCTTCCATTTTTCCAGCAGTGTTGAGCTCGGTGGTTACGGGGTGCCAAATTAAGTCACTTTCATTGTACGGGCGAAGCAGGGATTCATATGGAGTTCGTTCGGAAGTTATTAGACCTTCACTTCCAGCCGTACTCTCGTTGCCGCCGAGCCAATCGCTCACCTCCGTATCACTCCGCAATATCGCAGGCATGCGATCGTGCAGCCACCTAATTTTCTCACTCGCGGAGACGGTGATAATCGCGAACGTGACGTGGTCTGAAATATTATTTTTGGAATCAGAATTATTATCGTCGCGCCGCCACACGTCGTACAGCGCCGCGCACCGTAACGGCTTTTCGGTAGCCGTTTGTTTTGTTACCGTGTGGGTATTTAGCGTAGTGCTGGTGTCAACATTCTTCATGTCATTCATATCACTAACCTTCAGGTACAGGTAATACGGCTGTTTCACCGCGAGCGCGCCGGCGCCTTCTGTTTTCCATTCATAGAATCCGTCGATGAACACTACGCACCGTTTCCGGGTCAACAACCGGCTGAAGGCGGGTTTCTCACTCAACGTCTCCCCACGTGCGTTGAACATTGCGTAATAATCAGGCGTTTGCGTGCTTTCCGTCCACGACGGTACGAGGCCCCACGTCATGGACTCAACGCACCGAGTTCCCTTTGGCTCACCGCGTTTCGGATCTGCAATTCGCAACACCGGAAGCACCGTCCCAGGGGCGGCGTTGTACCGGGGTGAGAACGAATCCCGGTGGACCCAATTGTGTGTCCCTGACACGGACGCCACCGCGTCCGCGCTGAGCGTGGCGCGCGCGCGGCCGCACATCGACCGGACCACAAGGGATGTGCGACGGGGTCTGAGGAGGTGTTGACGACGTCATCCGTTTTTTGGCAATTTTCCTCAAGTGTTCAATCAAACAAACAAGTGCCTATAGCTATCTAGGTAACAAGGTACTTACGCAATTCTCTCTTGCGCGATGAGTGACATGGCGCGCGCGCGTTCCTCGGGCCGCAGCGCTTCCTGCACAGCCGCTTGCAAGGGATCCGCGGAAACCGAAACCTCCGCCGCCGCGCCGTCAAGAACCACTTCAACTTGGTCGGGAACTTCTCCCAAGTTCGTCACGACCGGCGTCCACACCACCATCCCAACCTTGTTCTCCGCCATCTGCTTCGTCTTCAAAGAGGTTTGAATGTTCGGCTGTTTGCTGAAATCAGGCACCTCGCCTGTTAAGCATTTTGACATGAACAACTCGGATACAGCTTGCTGATGCTCCACCGGAATGTCTAAAGTCCTTTGAGCACTCAAAATCGGCAACGACAGCAGCGTTCCGGGCGCCCGGGGTAACACGTCGTAGTCCACGGTACCGCCCTGAATCAGCTGGTCCAAGGTCCATTTGAAGTACCGTTCGGAGACTATGTACGAGTCCGACGAACGCAAGTCGCACCCCGACCCCGCTACGAAACACAACTTAGCACCGACCATCTGGCACGCGCACTGTTGCGGGCAGGACGATTCCGGATTGATTTCCAGCGTGTATTGACGCCATCCTAAGCGCGCGAAACTCCAGTCATCCCCCTTCAAAGCCTGCGCAAACGCAAACAAGTCAACCTCCCCGAGCGGCGCCCCGCCATGCTCATCGGTGTTGAACTTGGGCGTGACGCTGTCCTCCTCAACGACGGCGACTTTGTTTAGGTTTTTGTTCAAAGCATCCGCCATCGCCGCGGCGTGCGACAGGGACGCCCGCTTGTAGTGGTCCAGCCCGTACCGGTCCGCCTGGTCGCACTCGTCGAACACCTTGCCGTCCACTAGCAAGGTATTTTTTGCTAACTTAGCCGGAACCGTGAAGTCCTCGCACCGAACGCACAGGACATAGATGGTGTCCGCTAATTGTAAAACTTGCTGGTACGACGAACTCCAGTCGTCCCGCGGGCCCACCGTGGGTTGCCGAAACGCCCGAGGACAATCTCCCCAGGCGCCCAACTTCGCAGCGACGTGTGTTAAATCGTGCTTCCCAGTCATAGGTAAGACTGGTGTGTTATCACCCCCGATGCGTACGTCGAGGGCTAACCCGTTTGCGCCGAGCGCGGCGGTGCCGAGGCGATCGGGTAACACTGATTCAACCTCCGTCTCAATCTCATTAGCCGAACCCAGCCTGCTCCTTTGTTTGGCTTGAAACTCCAGCGACGGTACGTCGTCTTCAAACGCGAACGCCTCGTCCAGCGCCTTCTCCGATAACGACGCCGCCGCGCGTTCCGTTTCCGTCTTCGTCTTCAGCTCATCGGGAGTCAGGGGGCGGCCGAACCCGGCGTCGAGCAAATCGCCCAGTCTTGAGAGGGACCCAGTAGAACCTGGCCCGAACCCAGTGCTGCTCAACGATACGATGCACACCGCGGCGACCAGACACACACCCGCGACCGCGCTTACCGCGGAACGCAAGCCGACGGAAGAGGACGATCGGGATGGTTTCGGATCCGAGGTTGTCCTTGACCCCGCTTCCTTTGATTGGTGTGTTTCACCCGAACTCTCCGCCCTAAGCAACCTTTGGCGCTCCAGGTCCACGTGCACACCCGCGGCGACGCCCTTCGCGCCCACCATGGCGATCCCCTGGAGTGCACGCACCGACCGCGTGGACGACTTCGCGACTCTCGCAAAGGGGACGACCCGTGCAGCTCGCTCTGAAGAGGCAGCGCGGCGCAATCTTTCTTAACACCCTTGGTGAAGTTCGGGTGTTTCTCCATGACAAATCACGGACACGCGGGTGCATCGTGCGATTTTTCCGTCTTTCTCTTGTCGCACTCATAAATGGGCTCTCACTTCGCACGGCGTGCGGGTCATGGCGCCCCCTCCGTCCGGCGGGGTGCCTTCCGTGATCGGCGACGACGGCGACATGCGCGGGGTGTGGGGCAGCACCCGGGACTTGCACTTGAAGGTGGGCGCGCACCTTCGGGAGTCAAGGGCGGCGAGGTCGGATGAGCGGTACAAAAACTTCATCGCTTATGCGAAGCGAAGGGAGGAAGAGAGGGAGGATGCACCAAGAGCAGAGAGAGATGTGGGTAGGGGACAGCTACAGTCTGATGCACCCGACGAGAACAACCAGAAGGACGCGAACCGGGCATCCCCCCGCAAACAGAAAAAGGCTGATGCCGACGGTTCATCCACCCAAATAAAATCCCCGACGCAGGTAAACATAAACCCGCGCCGAGTTGGGGGCGGGTACAAGGTAGGGGACAAAGGCGTGGTCGATGACGACGCGCCTCGTGACCCGCGAACCAAACGCATGCCCAAACCGGAACCGATCCAAAAGTGGCGAGACGTCGCGTTGGAGTTGCGAAACAGCAGTAGTGGTGGGGAGGTTGGAAAAATGAATAATCAATCGTCTCAGAGCCATCAAGACCAGCAAGACAGCGACCCGACTTTGTTGATGCTGCGTGCGGTCGAAAAGGCGGCTCATACGCTAGGGGTACGACGCACTGGTGTGTGGACCGCTTTGGGCAAGCCATACGCCATCGAAGGGCCTCCAACCACAACACCCCCTCGAGACATCAGAAGTTCGTTCCCAACCCGAACCAAACATCCGGATCAAGTCGAGGCTGAAAAAATCCAAGAGCGGGAAGATGCAAGAGCGGGCATTGTGAGTAAACGAAAAGAAAAGTGGACCAAAACTCTCGCGCACCAGTCCGCCGCGGAAGCCGCAGAACTGGCAGAGGCGCAGCAAGAAAAAGATTCGCCGCTGCGTGATATTTTAGAGAAGCAAATGGGGTTCAGGGGCGAATTTGAGGAGGAAGTCATTGACGGCATGAGGATGCCAACCGGACTCGACGCTCGGCAATCGTTCAAGGAGAGAAAATTCAAAGGGCGGTTCTCGCGTGAAGCGTTGGAGGCGTCCGCGCAACGCGTGCGACAAGCGAAACACGGAGGCGGGTCGTGATGAGTAGAACAACGATTGTATTTCAATGTAAAACACAAACCAATGTGAAATGAATTAAACGCCTATTGCAAACTATATACCCACTTAACCCACTTAAAGCTTGACTTCGATTTCCACCCCCGCGGGGAGCTCGAGGCCCATCAGCGCGTCGATGGTCTGCGCGGTGGGCTGATGCACGTCAATCAACCGGTGGTGCGTTCTGGTTTCGAAGTGCTCACGCGAGTCTTTGTTGACGTGCGGCGAGCGAAGGACGCAGTAGATCCGGCGCTTGGTGGGAAGCGGGACGGGGCCGCTGATGGACGCCTCAGTCGCCTTCGCGGCTTCGATAATCTTGTCGCACGCAGCAGCCATGTGCCGGACCTCGAACGATTTTAAACGGATGCGGATCTTCGTCGCGGCGACGGCAGCCTGTTGTGAGGGGGAGGGTGAGGATGGGTCAGGAACTGATGAGAGGAAACAACAATTCTGTAAAAAAGCAATTCTCGTCCGTATAAACTCCAGTGTTGAAAAACGGGAAACGCGACGCGACTCGATTTGCGAAAGCGCCTCGCCGGGAACGCGCATCCGCCTGCGCCGCGACGCGAAATCTGCGGGACGGGCGAGTAGAGCACGAGATGCAGGTTTATAGTCTAAAAGGAGAGTCCACGTACCGCGTCAGCCCTGACCGCGAACGCAGCGCGAACCGGCGCGCGCACCTACGAAACGGGAGGAATGGATAAAGCGTGTCAGTGGAGGACGTGGAAGTCGGAGTGAAAAACTCTCGATGGTCGATGGATGGCGACGCTGTGGCGCGATGTGCGAAGCGTGGACATCAAGGTCACTGTCTAAAATGGCACACGAACACGTAGGGTAACACAAGAGTGCGTCACGACACGTCTACAGTGTGGTCGTCATCCCCTTATGGACGCCGTCCCGGGACGCGTGAGAACCGGGAAAGCGATGCGCTCATTCGCAGCGAAAGTTCATCAATGTCGCGCGTGTGTCGCCGTAGAGTACGTACCGGCTGGCGCGCGCGCACGCCGTTCACCTGACGAGCTGAAAGGCTCGCCGCCGACACCATAACAGCGCAAGAAGACGCCATTGTGAGTGGAGAGATAAGTCGAGGCGCTGTCCAGCGCGTTCGAGTATGAAGTACGGAGTCTGAATAACCCTAGAACCTCGTTTTCGGCTTTTCGCAAGTCGAGCTGAAATCCAAATGTTTGGCGATGAAATGTTAACGCCCGTGGGACACGCGGACTTTGCATATATGCGGCGGAGGGCGGGCACCTCCAGGTTCTGCAGTGGGCACACGAAAATACCCGTGGGACAAGATCACATGCATGTTTGCGGCCAAGGAAGGGCACCTCGAAGTGCTGCAGTGGGCACGCGCGAACGGCTGCCCGTGGCACAAGTTTACGTGCAGGTGGGCGGCGGAACTCGGGCACCTCGAGATTCTGAAGTGGCCGCGCGCGAACGGCTGCCTATGGGACGATAACGCACGCGATGCGGCTGCAAAGCGCGGGTATATCGAGCCTGACCAGCCACACACATGCGAACGATCTACGTTGAGACGAAGAGTACTTTCGCGTTTCATAACATATCACTTTTCAATCCTATTTCAACACTGACGCTCGACTCGGACATTCATGTTCTAACGGCTCACCTCAGTCGTGCTGTTCTAGTAACTCAGTCGTACTGCTCGTAGTCCCCCGAGAACTGCCCCGAGCCGTCCATCATGTCGTCGTCGTCGTCCGGGTAAAAATCGTTCGTTCCGTTCTTCAAACCCTGCGCGTTCCCGTCCCCTCTTCGTTTCGCCGCGTCCACCACTCGCATGAGCTGGTCTAAGTCCTGCATCTCTCCAGGCGGCGGTCCGTCGTTCGTGACGCTCGTCTGCAACTCAGCCGGGAGATTTTTCAAAAACCACGGGTGGGACTTTATGTTGGCGATCGTGTACCGCTTTGCCGTGTCGACGACGAAAATCTTTTTAATAAGATCAGTGCATTCGTTCGAGAGCGCGACGTTTGCGGGGAACGAAAAGTTTACGGAGACGATCCTTGCGATTGTTTTCCGGAAGTTCCGCGCGTCGCTGGGGTCCTCGAAGGGGTACGCGCCTATTACCATGACGTACAGCGTAACGCCGCAACTCCACACGTCAGCGGCTTTGCCGTCGTACGCCTTGGGGTGGTATTTTGAAAAACGTACGGAAGGTTAGTCATGAAGGATGGAGTCCGGTAAGGTGGTTAGGAGCCGTACTACGAAAGGGCCCTATGCCAGTTCAACAGTTCTACGGTTCAAGGTGAGGACTGTAAAGCACTTGTATGCGCAAACAGTCTCATCCTTCGCCGGAAACAGTCTGAACGCCGGCAAAAAAACCAACGCACCTTGTGCGATAAAACTTCAGGCGCGATGTACGCCGGTGTCCCTACTGTCGATTTCGGTTCGCTATCGATCAAGCTGTGCTTGCTATACCCAAAGTCGCATATTTTCAACCGGGGGGTAGCACTCCCGTCTATCAGCGTGTTTTCCAGCTTCAAATCGCGGTGCGCCACGCCGTGGTGGTGGCAGTACTCCAGCCCCGATATCAGCTGCTGAAAAAAGAACCGCGCCTCATCTTCACCGAACCGTCCCTTTCCGCAAATGCGCTCGAACAACTCCCCGCCCGCGGCGTACTCCATGACGATCGCCAGGTGCGTTGGAGTCAACAAACACTCCACAAACCGGATGATGTTCGGGTGGTCCAGAAGTCTGTGGTTCACCAGCTCGCGCTTCACGTTGTCGTCGATCTTATCCCCGCGCTCGATGTACTTGATAGCGAGAAGCTGGCCGGTGGTTTTTTGCCGCATCAGCTTCGCCGTGCCGAAGTTACCCTGGCCCAGGTTCTTCGCGTCGCACGGTTCATATTTTAGGTCGTGCTCGGTCGTGGACACCGCGGCCATCGAGACCTAAACCTGCCGAGCCAAACAGTGACGAGCGTGTCTCCGGACCGCGCCCCCGTGGACTAACGTGGGACCCAAACGAACTGGAAGAAATCACTTCCCCCTTTGGAAAATCGGTCGCTGTTGAGTTATTAACTCGTCAGAAAAGGGACTAAAACTGTTTCAGCGCCCAAAAAGATTAATGTAATCCAATCCTCGCCCACTCGTCGTCGCGCCGGCAGCACCACAGAAGACGTCGCGATGACTGAACCGTCGAAAATGACCGTCGCAGTCCTGCGCAAGGAGCTGGAGAAGAAAGGCCTGGACACGACCGGGCTGAAAGCCGCGTTAGTGGAGAGGCTCACGAAAGCGCTCGAATCTGGGGTTGGGGACGAACCGGCGGCCGCGGCGACTGAAGCAGAGGTACGCATCCCAAGTTGATTCCGTGTGCACGCCAAGTGCGAGCGGGTTCGGACACGCGTCAACGCAGAGCCAGTCACCATTCGTGTGACTAAATGCCCATACGACGCCACCGCGAAGGGTTCGCATCCTCGGCAAGATTCTTCCCGCCGATTCTGCGGATCGTCGACCCTCGTTTTCGTCAGCTCCGGATCTGACCTTCCACTCCCCACGTTCTTCCATAACCCCCCAAACACACAGGCCCCCGCCCCTGCGGAGACCACAGAACCTGCCAAGGAACCTGCAGAGGAGCCCGCCCCCGCCCCCGAGCCCGCCCCCGAGACCGCGGCTGAGGATCAGGAACCCGAAAAGCCTGCAGAGCAAAACGAGCCCGACGTGCAGGCCATCATGCGCAAAGCGCAGGCCATCGCGGACAAAGCCGTGGCGGACCACGCCGCGGCTGCGGGCGGAGGCGAGCGCGATTTCTCAAGAGAGGATGCCGAGGAAAGAAAGAGGTCACGGTCAAGGTCAAGGTCAAGAGAACGCGACGCGGGTGACTTGTTGCCGCCGAAGGCTTTCGGCGCCCCTGCTGATGCCGGCGCACCCGTTGTCATCGAAGGCACCGGCGGCCACGAGGGGCGTATTATCGGCCGAGGCGGGAGCACGATCAAAGATTTACAATCAAGGTACCAAGTCAACGTGCAGATTAAACGCCCGGAGGGAATCACGGAAGTCACCGGCGTCGGCGCCGAACAATGCGCGGCGGAGATCCGCAAAATCATCGAAGACGCGAAGGCGATGGGCCCCGGTGGCGGCGGCGGCGGCGGATCTGCCCCCCCCATGGACCCCAACGACGTGAAAGAGACCATCCCATGCGAAGGCGTGGAGGGGCGTATTATCGGCAAAGGGGGGCAGCACATCCGCGCGCTGATTGAGCGCACCGGCGCGCGCGTAAAGGTTTTTTCAGACAGGCACGTGTGCGAAATCAGTGGACCACCGCACGCCGTGCAGGCGGCGGCGCAAATCGTCAACGACCAGATCGCTGATTTTAGGGCTGGAGGACAAGGCGCGGGGCTCACGGCGCAAGGCGGCGGCGGCGGCGGTGGGGGGTACGCGCAGCCGCAAGGGTACGGAGGGTACGCGCCGCCGCAGCAAGCGTACGGCGGGTACCAGCAACCGGCGTACGGCGGGTACGCGCCGCAACAACAACAATACGGAGGGTACGCGCCTCCGCAGCAGCAGCCCGCAGCCGGCCCTGCGTTGACCGGCGCCTCCGGGTTGCCCCCCGGGTGGCAAGAACTCGCCTCCGACGGGCAGGTGTACTACTGGAATACGGAAACAGGCGCGACGCAGTACGAAAGACCGATGTGAAGAGGTTGAGGTGAAAAAGATGGTTTAAAAAAGGTGACACTTTTTGAGACGAGGTAAATATCAGTTGCAATATCCCATTACACGCGAGTTATTGCACGACCGTATATTATCGCATTTTCGCAATATTATACACCGTGCAATACTTAATCATCACTGGTGTTCTTACACGTTTCCTCACAAGTTTTCCTCCTGTTGGTCTTCGTTTTCCTCCGCCCACTCGCGTGGCATGGCGGTTCCGAAGCGCTCGGCAAGTTTGGAAAGCGGGTTCCAGTCGAGCCCCGCGGGGGTTTCTTTGATCAACTTGTTGCCGCCGGCCATGACAGATTCCAAATCCATTTCGACGAAGAACGCGGATTTCACCCTTGTACCCGCACACCACTCGAAGTCCAGCTCGGAGCTCATTGTTTTCGCGGCAGCCTTGAGCTGTTTTCGCGAATACCGTCCATTTGAGGTATCGGTTGAGGTATTATTATTTTCCTCAAGATTATTAATCTTCCTCGCCGCAAACACCACGTTGACCGGCGTCTCCACGTTCCACGAAGTCACCGGGCCTATCGCGTTGTTCAACGCGACCGCGAACCATTCCGCGTTACACCGCACGAACGACCTTTCCACGCCGTTGAACGAGTTGGAAACCACCACGCCGCCCGGCGCTAACGCGTCGTGACAGTTTTTCAGAAAATCGGCCGACGTTAAATGCGCCGGAGTCTTTCCGTCGCCGTCGAACGCGTCTAGGAAAATAACGCTCGCTTGATTTGCGGTTTTATTCCTCACCGCCTCCGCGGCTTGTTTCATAAACTCACCGGCGTCCCCAACCACGACGCCCAGCCCGGTGGGCTTACAGTCTTGAGTATTGCCGAACCAGTCGTGCGAAACCCCCATTGCGTTATTTCTAATTGGCACGTGTAAACCGTGCGCTGCACTCACCGCCTCCACGACTATCGGGTCTATCTCCACCACGTCCACCAACACATGCGGAAACTTCCTCGCGATGAACGCAGGCATGGCGCCGGAACCGAGGCCGACGCATATGATGCGTGGAGGGAGGTTTGTTTCTGACTGTTTAACCATACGCCAATCGTTGTCACCGTCAAGACAACACATCGTCATCGCGGCCGCCGTCATGCACCGCAGATACTCGTATCCCAGCACGTCGCAATCCGCTTCGATGTTTCCATTTGCCGATTCCAACACATAACTCAAGCCCTGTTCCACTTCGTTGAACCGCAACGATCGCCACGGCCCGTGCGCGATGACGGAAACCGTTCCGTTGTACTTTGAGTCCTTTCGGAACTTCACAACAGGCTCTGAATCGTGCTCCAAGTACCCATTTTCACTCCTAGAATCCGACTCCAAGTACCGGTCGAGTCTTGACCGGACGTCCCACCAAGCGGGCGTGGGTTGAGACTGAGACGTGCTTGCTACCTGTACGTTGTAAACTCGTCGTGGAGACCCGGGTTTCGCAACCTGGGTTGGCCGAACGCGGAAAGAGCGCCGTGGGTCATTCAACAACCTGGGGCATTTGCACTGCCGAACCTCGCCATGCGGGCCGGAGGTACCACAATGCGTCCCCACACGCGTTCCACGCCCTATTCCATGCGCCACGCACGCACCAACCGCCGCACCACCCATGACACTGGGCAGGCGCCACAGGAAGTCAAGGGAGCGCCGTGTGGTGTGCTCCCGGTTAACCCTTGTGTGCTTTTTGACAGGCGAGACGAAAAGCAAAAAGAAGGTGGGCACCTGGGCACTCGTATGACCTTTTAGTCTTATTCCAGATTTTACATTTCTACACTATTTCTGTTTTTCTAGATTTTTACCCTTTGTTCCTCCCCCTCTATTTTGATAGTGTACCTGTTATGGTTGTTATGTTTGGCGCGTATGTCGCGCACGTAACACCGCGCGGTTATACTCCGCACGGCGGGACCCGCTATCCCTGGGTCTCTAGTGTTGACGTCCCCTTCCCGGTGACGTCGGAGTTTGTCCCCTAATTTTTTTTCACTCCCCTGACGTTTCGTTTGCCTACGCCCTGACAGGGGCCGCTCTTCCGAAGGGGTCGGCGGCTATGCCCCCTTCCGCGCACCGTTTCTTCGCGGGATTGAGCGCGGAGGGCGACTGGGGGGGCGACCTTTTCTTCGGCACGACCGCGGCGGTGACTCTGTGCATGGGCGTGGACGGACCCAGCGTGTTCGTCCTCCGGTACCGCGTCCCACAAGCATTACAAAGCATCGGCTTCGAGGCGGGACCGCGTCGCCACTGAGGCGAGTCTGTGAGTTGAGGGAAGGAGGGGGAGGTGTGGGAGGGGAATCGTCAGCCACGAATCCGGTTATACATCGAAAGGGTCGTCAACACCGGATCGCGGGGATGTACGACGTCATAGAGTGGTCGGATCTACCCCCCGTACGCCTTCCCGGCGAGAGGGACCCATCGAAAAACTCGAAAGTCGCGACCGACTCTGTCGCGATGGCGAAATGGCCAAAACTTGGTCGCGGAACGTACCGGCAGCGCCGCAGTGGTCGCACGGCCCTCCCGGTTTCTGATACGCCGGGTGGTTTTGCGGATGGTGTACGACTTGCTCTAACGGCTCAAGGTCCTCTAACCTCGACTCCGAGTTCGCGTGTGACAAGGTTTCAAGCGCGTCATCGTCAGAGGTGTCGTCGGGTTCACTCAAGATTCGTTCCTCCAGTTCCCGCAGCTCTTGGTCCGAGTTCGGTCCGTATTCATCCAGGCGAACCAACGTGTACCACTGCTTTGTTGACGTGGGGTACCCTACGTGCGGGTCGTATTCCTTGGTCACAGGCTTGGACATCAAACGGTCTGCCATAGGCACCACCAGCTGGTTCGGGGGAAGAGGCGCGAGGCCAACCATCTTGCCAAAATTTTTCTTTCGCGGTTCGGAAAAGCGTCGCGATGACACGAGTCGTGCACGCGGTTCACACAGCTGTTGAGTAGTACACTCTCTCGTGCAACTCACAAAGCCAACACTTAACCTCTTCACAGAATCGATCTGGCACTCAAACCTCGCCTCGGGGGTTCGCAGCGCCCCGACTTATGAGCGGTAATGTCATCTCGGCGGGAACGAAGAGAAAAAAAAGCGAAGAGAAAGCTCGCTCTATTGCCAACTGGAGCCGAAGACTCGATATTTTTTTGGCAAACATCCTTGAGTTATTAACTTGTCAATCAGGGGGACTAAGGGTCCCTAACTAAAAGCTCTATGCGGAAATGAGACGACGTTCGGACGTTCCGAGAAGGAGCAGGAAGAAAGTCTCGGACCTGCCAACTTTCATGAGTTCGAAAGTTGCGCCAAAAGAGCACCTTGAGGGTTAGGCATTTGATATGTGAGTTACTTGGCATTGGCAGCGCGCGGGCGCGGCGCACGGCGGTTCGTGGGGGGACGGCTACCAGTGGGTGGTGGTGTTCCACTGCTTTCGTGGACTGCGTTGCGCGGGGGTTTGGTGGGGCAATGTCCGCTCCCGGTGATGGCGACGCGCATCTCACGGGCGCCCCGAACATGGAACCCGCATTGGCAGCAGGCACGCCTGTTTCACCCCCCACGGCGCAAGCCGCGGCTCTTGAAGCATCCTTAGTGCAACCCACGCTGTTCTCCTACGTCGCAAACGACCTGGTGTGGGCAAGGGCGAGCGCGAAAGCCACGGACCCGTTCTGGCCGGTACGTGGGGTAACGGAGGGCAACGCAACGATGCATCAAATCACAATCAACGCAAATCACTGACGAATATACCTTTCCTTTCCTCAATCAAATCAAACCTACAGGGTCGCATGATCGACGTGAATGACGCCCCTGAAGGCGTGCGCAGGGAGTGCGTGGCGAACGCGGTGTGCGTGCAGTTTTACGGCCCGAGTTCGAGTAAAAGTAGAGAGCGCGATTACTGCTGGGCAAAGGAAAAACAGCTCGCGCCGTTTTCTGAAAATTTGGAAATTCTGGTAAATCAGAGTATTCCGAAGCGGTTGCGGCCGTCCGCATTCACCCTGGCCGTCGAGGAAACCCAACTCCTGTTCAGGGAACACGGCCGGAACGTCTCGGCGCTGTACCCGGTTGTCTTTGTGGAGGACGGCGTTGAAGGTGTGGAGGGTGGAGGGAATGATCCGAGTGATTTGAATCAAACGAACGACGACGGAACGGGTGTGAATGACTCACTCGACTCCACTACGCAACTCTGTACCTCGTGTTCCCTACCCCTGGAACCCGCTTTACTTAAAACCAACGGTGTCAAAAACACAGGCCGTTGCCGTCTGTGTTCAAAGCTGCACAAGGAAAAGCAGTTCTGCCCCGTGTGCGACAAGGTTTGGCAATGGGCGAACTGCCCGGCGATGGTGGGGTGCGATTCGTGTGACTTTTGGGTACACGCGGCGTGCGATCACAAGGCACAGATGGTGATGGACGTGCCTGACGACGGACCGGAGGTGATGTACTACTGCCCGGTTTGTGTTAAAAAAACAGAAAAGGAAAACGCGAAGGTTGCGGAGAAGGAGGCGAAGGAAGCGGCGAAAGAGGCGGCTAAGGAAAAAGTAAAGGCGCAAAATCTCGAAAAGCAACGCTTGGAGCGCGCAGAGAAAGCGCAGGTGAAAGCCAAAGCCGACGCGGAACGCAAACGAACGGAGATGGAACACACCCCTGAGCAGTCTGTGAAGTTCGAGGGCTTCGACGTGGTGCCAGAGCTGGACTTTGGAGCCGGAAAAACCCAAAACAACATCTCGCGAAAGGTTGACTTGAAAAACGCGCCTAAGTTGATCACGCACAAGAAAGTGCCGGGCGGCGTTCCGCGGCGCCCGAAGTCAGCGTGGCAGATCTTCGGAAGCGACTTTTTCAAGCAGTACAGAGAGGCGCATAAGGATGATGAGGGAGGCGTCAACTTTTCGGAGGTTTATAAGTTTCAAGGCCAGGCGTGGCGTGATTTGCCGGACGACGAGAAAGTTGTGTACGAAGCGCGGGCGAAGGTAGAGGCTGAGAAGTTTCGAAATATGATCGCCAGTCTAAACGCGCAGGGGATGATGCCGGCGGGCAGGGAAGGTAAGGGGGGTGGGGGTAGGAGTGGTAAGTCGGGTGCGGGCGGTTCCACATTTCCCGGCCACGCTTCCACGTCTAACCAATTAGACATGGGCGGCGGGGTTACGAGAACCCAGGACGGGGTGTTGCTCGGGCCTGACGGGAAGGTTCTTTCCAAGACGGAACAAAAGGCGTTCGAGAGCGGGTACCAGCCCCGGGTAGATAGGAGAGCGTCGCACTGGTCCCAGCACTTCAAGGCGGATGAGATTTTGAAGCGCCCCGACAAGGTCGGCGTTATGTGCAACGGCGTCTCCGCTGATTTCCACATCAAAGAATTCAGGATGAACTGCCTGTGTTCGCAGTGCAAAGGTACGTTTTTTACTTTTTTTTTATCCCCTGACTGTTTGCCCACTGTCCAGACTACTGTACTTTATAAATCGCCCATATAATAACTGACATCTTTCCAAAAACACTTCAGGCAACGGCAAAAAAATGTCCGCCACGGAGTTTGAAAAGCACGCGGGGATGGGCCAGGCGAAGAAGTGGAAGGCGAGCATTCGGATGGTACAACCGGCGAGGATGCCAATCGGGCGCTGGCTGGACGGCGGCATGAAGAGCGGCAAGGAGCTGGGCAAGGATGGCAAGAAAGGGTATGGGAAGGCATCAGGAAAGTCGCACCTGCACGGATCACATACCCTTCACAAGAAGAACCTCGGGTATAAGTTGGTTCGAGTAAAATGGTCAGTGGATCGGTGCGCCGTGTGCGACGACGACCGTGATTTCGATTTCGACCAGTTAGGTACGTGACACAAGCCACAAAATCCTGCTCACCTTTTCCTGCTCGTTCGTTACCTCCGTTTCGAGTTTTTCATAACATCCTGTGAGGGATTTCTCATCATCCCGATACGAGCAATGCACCCAATACGTCCCAATACATCCGCCCGACAGTTTGCCATACAAAAGACTGACTTCTATTTCCAAAATCCAGTCACCTGCGAGGGTTGCGCTATTTCCGTGCACCAGAGCTGCTACGGCATCCCGGAAATTCCCGACGACGCGGTCGGGTACCTTTGTGCCGCGTGCGAACACACAGGGGGCGTGGTGAGTGAAACACCTTTGTGTGTCCTCTGCCCCGTCGAAGGCGGCGCCCTGAAACCAACCACTGAGAAAAACAAGTGGTGCCACAGCGCGTGTTGCCAGTGGATCCCCGAAACCACCGTGCTCGATATCGACACCATGGAACCCGTTGACCAAATAAAAACCATTCAAAGAGAACGCTGGGAGTTGCTTTGTACGGTGTGCAAGCAACGCATGGGGGCGAAGATTCAGTGCGCCAGTCCGGGGTGTTACCTGGCGTACCACCCTCTGTGCGCGCGCGCCGCCGGTTTGTTTATGGAACAATCGCTTGACGACGAAAACAATTTAGAAGACGACTCGCCGCTCGTGATGGTGAGCTACTGCCACAGGCACTGCCGCGTTGATACGGAACGCGCACAGGAGTGGGTCGGGGATGGAGAGTTGACCGGTCCAGGCAACAGGCTGAAAGGGTCAAAAGACTTGATAGACCTGGATTCAAAGCCCGCCAAGAAACTCACAAAGGCGGAACAGGAAAAGGCTGACCTCGACGCGGCTGAAAAAGCGGTGAAAGATTTAATCGCGAAACGTTTACGGGACGATCAATTGGACCAACCCGAGGACGAATTCGGCGCCGCACGGTGTCGCCCGTACGATGCCTCCAAGCACAACGGCCACCCGCGAACGGAAGCGGGCGACGAAGTCATCGTGGCGGACAAGACCATCCGACGGGCGTTACAGCACGGGTTGGGCGGGTTAGGGCGGGACGGTGGAAACAACAAAAAGCGCCGCGAACGCGAAGCCTGGGTGCAGTGCGAGACTTGTGCTAAGTGGAGACGAGTGAGACAGAGCGTGGCGGAGGCGTACGGACGCGAGGACGCGGGGCAGTGGACGTGCAGTGTTTCTGACCACCCACGCGTCAATGAATGCTCCGACCCGCAGGAGCTCCCGGACGACGACATCGACGAACGCGTGGCGCTGGGGGATAAGTGTCCCTTCTACGACGACGACGACCTGGATCCGCCGGAAACAGAAGTTGCGGATGAGGATGGGGATGGGGACGGGGATGATTCCGATGATTCCGATGTCTCCGATGATGACTCTGATGCTTTGCTTCAAGATGCCCCCCCGGGGGGGTGGAACACGAGCGGCGCGTTTGGCGACGACGACCAAGTGTTGCCGATGGAACACAACAAACCTGGTGTCGACGTGGGCGTGGTGGTTTCCCCGGACGCGAAGCACAGCAGGGACGATGCGGAACCCGATGACGGATGTGCGGAGGACGAGACGATTTCCGAAAATTCCACGGAAGACACCAAAAAACGCGCGCGCGACGACGAAGACGGGATTCTGGACGACGCCAAGCGACGGCGCGACGGCTCCGGTTCTGTGGAGATTGAAGACGCCGCGATGGCGGACGTTACGGAAGATGAAGTGCCCACCAACGAACCGCCCGTCGCCGAGGCGGAAACGAATGCGGGTGTTGAAGAGGAAGAGGAGGCAGCTGTCGCAGAGGAGACGAACAACGATGAGACGACGGAACCTTCTCCACCAAAAGAGGAACCAAAAGACACCACCCCCGACCCCCCCAAAGCGCCGTTATCAACGCTCCCCCCCGTCAAGGTTCTTTGCAAGTACATCGCCGGGGTGTTCCGCCCTGCTGATAACATGATCGCCTGTTCCTGCGCCCGGTGCGAAAAGCTAGGCACGCTGTGGGAACCCAACCGGTGGGAAGTGCACTGTGGGATGCGGCAGGCGAAAAAGTGGAAGACGAGTATACGGGTAGTGGACCCGGTCGATCAACCTTCTGATGAGGAAAGAGAACAATTCAAACTAAACGCGATCAAACGAAAGCATGACGCGATGAAAGACGGTGACGACGCTGACGGGTACGACAGCGGAGACAACCCTTCAGAGATCCCTAGCGAGGTTGAAGTGTTCCTGGGCGAGTGGATGGATCGCAATGGTATTGTTTTGGAAGTAGTGCCCGCAACTCGACGCGTGTCTCAGAAGAAGAAAGACGACGACCCGTCGAAACCGAAGCCAGAGAAAAAACCCCAGGCCGGACGAAGAAAACGGAGTGGAAAATCCGCGCTCGCCGGACTCGCGATCGACCTCGACCTGGATCTAGGCACCACAACCTTAGACATCGAGCAAAAAGCCAGTAATTTGATTGGTCGTCACTTGATGATCAACCCGAACGCGGGTCCGGACGGTGCTCAATTAATCCTGGGCGGCGCGCCCAACAAACCCCCTAAGTGGCTCGACGGCGTGGTGACTGATATGAAAATGTCCAGAGGTGGGTGTCGGCACTTTGTAAAGTTTGTGGAGCAAGGTGATGCTACTGGTGATGCTACTGCTACTGGCTATACCGGGTCTGACTGGTTCACCCTGAACCGAGTGGAGATCAAGTGGGCTGAAGAGGAGGGAACGGCTCCTGATTTGTCGTTCCTGCCGTCGACAGCGCCGATTCAATCCACACGACGCGGAATGGGGGGGATGTCCGCTATGTTTGCGAAATCAAAAGCGGACCCAGCTCCACTCGGAAAGTTTACGTTATCCGCCAAAAAAAGGAACGATGATTTGGATGACGACGAGGATGAGGATGAGGATGTGGAGCGTTTGGTTTTGGAAAAGGCGCTGGTGGAACAAGCCAAGGCGGTTGGGGGGGAAGGATCGGGTGATGTCGCGACGGACGTTACTATTCCTAATCCCGACGCCAACCTCGACAACCCCACCCCCCCACCAAACGACTCCGGTTTAATCGGCGTGTTACCTGATGATTTGCCTGACGTAGTGACCGTGGTGTGCAAGCAAACCGCGGGCGATTACTACCCGCGAACGGGGCTGATTAAGTGTCTCTGCGACAAGTGCTTGGAAGAAGAAGGGGAGGAAGAGGAGGTAAAGGAGACAAAAGAGAAGAACGAAAATGGCACAGAAGACAAAGACAAAGACTCCTCTTCAAAACCAGACGATCAAACAAAAGAATCCGCCACGCGCATGGACCCGAACCGGTGGGAAATGCACTGCGGGATGGGCCAGGCGAAGAAGTGGAAGGCGAGCGTGCGTGTGGTGCTTGCGAACCACAGGACCATGCCGGTCGGGAAGTGGCTCACCGGGTTTGGAGTAGCAGTTTCAGCGCAAAGAGCCCCCCGACGTGAAGTGAGATACGGTCCCAAAAGAAGCAAGTTAAACAAGATGAAAAAGAAGGGCCTTTACGACTCGGAGGATGAGCTGTATCGGCGTCTCGAACCCATGGGAAAGGGAGGCAAGGCTGCGGTGAAGAAGGGCCCGCCTGTGCGGACTGGGAAGCGGACGTTCATAGAGCTCATACCGTACGTGGTGAGGGGCGCGAAGTTACGGTCGAAAGGGGGGAACAACAAAGGCGGTTTCGCGAGCGTCGGGTTTTCGGGAGTTGACGGAGTTGATGGTCAATTTGAAACCGGTGACCCATCAAACCTACCGGTCAAACCTACTACCTTCGACCCTGCGGTCGCGGAGGGCGCCAGTTTGGATATCACCAGCACGGTGTTCACGCCTGAGCAGTGGGAAGGGGACCGGAGCCGAAGACTCGCAACCAGAACTACGGGAAACATCGCGCAAGCCGCGATGGAAGCGGCTGCGAAGATGATTGACGAGGGGAAGGGGGTCCGGGAAAGAATTCTTGATTCTCAAAGACTTCTAAAGGATCGCTTAACTTTCGGCAAGTCGAACATCCATGGGTGGGGTTTAATCGCGAAGCAGCCGATCAAAGCGGGGACGATGGTGATTCCATTTAGAGGTGAAAAATTGAGACCGAGCGTGGCTAATTTGAGGGAGAAAAAATACGAAGAAACGGGCAAGGATTGTTACTTGCTGATGGCGGATCCCAAGACTGTGATCGACACGACGTGCAAGGGCAACGTCGCCAGGTTCACCAACCACTCGTGCAACCCGAACATGTACACCAAAATTGTCAGCGCGGACAACCAGAGCCACATCATCTTCTTCACCAGGACGGACGTTAATCCTGGGGAAGAACTTACGTACAACTACCGGTTTGACGCGGAGAGCGGGAAGGTTCCGTGCTTCTGCGGCGCGCACAACTGCCGCGGGTTTCTTTGCTAGATAGGTCGGGTAAGTGTGTCTAGACATGCGAATATTACGATGAAACATGTCAATATACGATATCAATACGAAGCATGCATCACACGTGTGACTAATTGCTCACTACCGCCACTCCTACTGCCCCATCCCGTCGGGCCCCATTTCTCGATCCGGCAGCGACAACGAGTCTTTGACGTAGTCGCCCATGAGTTTTTCGTTTTCCTTCACGAGCTCGGAAACCGCCAGCTCGTGCATGCCTGAAAAGTCAAACTGCTCCGCGGAATACGCTTTACGAACCTCTAGAAGTCGTAAAGCTGTTAGCCGCATGTTGTTATCGGGATGCCGCATCAGCTCCTCTAGCCACTTGTTCCCGTCCCGCAGCGGATTTTCGCTCAAGTAATCTTGCAACCCTTTGTACGTTTCAGTCATCAAACCTCCCTCGTTGTCATACCCTTGTTCCTGTGCCAACACCACCCTAACTGCAACCATGGTGAACAGGTTTTTCAACGCACTCGCGGCTTTGTACTCCGGGCTCATGCCTCCGAACGCATCGGTTGGGACGTGCATCCGCCCGTTGTCATCCGTACCGCCGCCCATGCGACCGCTGTTGTTTCCGCGTCCTGGGGACGATGAGTTTGCGCGCATGATAATTTGATGTCGCGGACGACACGAATTGTGTCGTGTGCGATTGACATTTACACACCTTATGGACGCGATCGTTGGTCGCGAAAGCTCAGTTGTCGTGGCCATCAGTAGACTGTCAACAAAATTCCGAGCCTGTGGTGCGCGACAGCGAAGTGGGGGTGGAAGTGGGGGTGATGACGTTTTTGGATAATCCAGCAAAAAGTGACTCGACAATTGGATTCTAGTGCCTCGTGGTTAGCTGGGGATAAATTATTTGTCCCCAAATT